>OFGR01001509.1_pt1 | contig 18338 bp, 10 predicted proteins | sample 1521811 | NCBI WGS metagenome assembly OFGR01 (sample SAMEA3504098, study PRJEB24116) | mouse gut metagenome | biome: mouse gut; feature: mouse-associated habitat; material: faeces | place: Denmark | collected 2011
CGTCCAGCTTGGCCATCCGCTCCGGCTCCCAGCCGGGGAAGGTCATGTGGTACTTCTCCGTGAAGCCCATGACATAGTCCGCCATCTCTTTCGGGTCCTGTTTAATTTTCGCCGCCTCGTAATAGAGCGCCGTGGAGCCGTCCCCCACGGGGTGGAACAGGTCGGTGCGGGTCCAGTCGAACACCGGCATGAAGTTGTAGCAAATCACCTTTACTCCGAATCTGGCAAGATTTTTGATGGTCTGTTTATAGTTCTCAATGTACTGATCCCTGGTTGGCAGGCCGATTTTGATGTCGTCATGGACATTGACACTCTCCACAACGTCCATGTTGAAACCATAGGGCTTGAGCTGCTGCTGAACTTCGGCGATTTCATCAAGTTCCCATACTTCTCCAGGCATTTTGTTATGAAGCGCCCAGACGATGCCCTCCACACCCGGAATTTGCTTGATATCGCTGAGCTTAATCTGGTCGTTGCCCTCACCGTACCAACGCCATGTCATTTTCATGCGCGTTTCCCTCCCAAATATTTTTAGTTTGCTTTCACTGTGTCGTCGGTGATGGCCGTCATGGCCTGCTCCAGGGTCATGCCCTTGGCCACGGCCTCCTTCCGGGCGGCGTTTACCGCCTGAACGGTCTTGACGCGCTCGCCGTCCAGCTCGTAACCCTTCATGGCCCACAGTGTCAACGCCCAAGCGCACATGGGGATAAGACAGAACAAAATAATAACCACCCAATTCATGCCAGAGGTGTAGGGTGTGGTTTTTGTGGGGAGCTTTTCCAATCCGATCACGCTGACGGCAATACCCACTACGGTAGCGGACAGAGAGGACACCAGCTTATCTACCAGGGAGAACAGCGTTCCCATAATGCCGGGGATGAATTTGCCGGATCGGTAGGTTTCATAGTCCGCACAATCGGCCACCATGGGGATGGGCATATCAGCGGTGGCGTAGTAAGCACCATAGCCCACGCCAAAGAACAGCACAAACAGAATCGTATATAGATTGATGGACAGCTTGCCGTCCGTTATGATGGACATATGCATGGCATTGTCTGGGTTCCACAACAGCAGTAGGGCTAATACACCGATGTAGCACACAAAAGCTACCGCTACATAGCGGGTCAGCGAGGCCTTTTGTCCTTTTTTCTGGGAAGTGCGTACTGTCAGAGCGAAGAAGGGAACCGCGAACACATAGCCTAGGATCATCATAGGCATATACAGCCCATCATAGTCCCCCATCATGCAGGAGTACAACATAATCAGAACAGTGACGTTGGTGGCAATGGACAGTGCCAGCTTGCACCCGCCGCCCGCAATCATCAGCCGCTGGAGAGGCTTGTTGGCTTTGATAATGGCAAGGTACTCGGACACCTTGGTTTTTTCCTGCTTTCCGCCGCCAATGCCAAAGTATTTGGGCTGGTCCTTTTCCCAAATACCAACGATAGCCAGAATGGTGAGAACCACGGATACCACGATGCCAATAGGGGTCATGGCAGCAAACCAACTCTGATTGTAGTCGCCAAAGATATTGTCACGGGCAAGGATGGGACCGATAAACTGCATGGCGCCCATGCCTGCCAGAGAGCCCACGGTGTTGAAAATGGTGAACAGGGGACGCTGCTTGGGGTCGTTGGTGAGCACCGTCTGGCCGGCGCGGGTGCAGGAGGTCTGGAAGGTGTAGCCGATGACCCAGACGAAATACACTACCACGAAAGCCACGTAGCGCAGCCACATCATGCTCTCAGGAATGAACGGCAGCAGCACATAAAGCGCGATAACGCTCACCGCCATGACGGCGCTGCCCAGGATCATGAAGGGGCGGAATTTGCCGATCCTGGTGCTGGTGCGGTCCATCATGGCGCCGATGATGGGGTCGGTGACGGCGTCGCACACCCGCATCACGGTGACCATGATGGAGGCAAACATACCCAGCTTCAAAATGCTAGAGCCGAACTGGGCCACATAGGACAGGATCAGGACAAAATAGACGTTGGTTGCGCCGTTGTTCAGCGGGAACAGCATCAACTGATACGGCTTTGCACGGTTCAGTGTGGTATTGGGTTCTTGGCTCATAACAATTCCTCCTTATTTAATGGCGGCCGCCGCCTTGCGTTTCTTACCCGAGCGGAAGAACCCGCCGACAACGGCTCCCAGCCCCTTGAAAAAGTGGCCGTTGCAGATGGTAAGGATGCCCTCCGCCATTTCCATGGTGCACATCCCGCCCAGCACTACGCCCACCCCCTGGGAAGCGGCTTCGATACCCAAATATTTGCCGATTTCCTCCCCCAGTGTGGGATCCCAGGAGTTCGCAATTGTAGCGGCGGTGGGGAAGCAGGTGGCGGGCAGGGACGGGTTCAGCCCCAGATGATCCCCCTCCCCGGCCTGCTTGCGGATGCCGTGGGGGCCGTCGGACAGGGTCATATTGGGCACCCCCAGCCGCTCCACGCTCCGCGTCTGCCAGAAGTCCTTGCCGGACAGGAAATAGCACTTTTCTTCTAAGGACATTTGCCGGATCAAGTCCTCATGCTTCATGGAATCCCAACCTCCTCTTACACCCAGTTGGCGCTGTTGGAGCTTTTCCCATGGAGTTTATAGGCTGGATTAGGTGCACTTACCCGGCGAACAGCGCATAGGTCGGTGCAGTTGCCGGCAACCGCTTTCAACTCCACATCGCCCTCCAGAGGGACTTTGAATTCAAACACCTTGTCTCCGGCCTTTTCTTCCACAAGCTTGCCATTTGCATACAGCGCCACTCTACCCTGGTTGGAGTAGACCTTGACCTTGATGGTCGATTCGGGCCGATCCACGTACCGGCTGCCGCAAATGTGGACGAAGGGCTCATCACTCCACCACGCCTTGTAGATGTAGAAGCTGTCCTTTTTGGTTTTGCGGTCAAAGGTGACCAGCCCCTTGTGGTTCATGCCTGGTTCGCCGCCCTGATCTCGGGCATCGGCGGCAAAGTCAAACATATTCCACACATGGGTGGCCCAGAGGAAGGGCCTGTGTTCGAAACAGCGCAGCATATACTCGTGATAGATGCACTGGTATTCCTCTGTGTGGTCTCCCCGATGGGGCTTGGAGGAGTGCAGGTTGGGCATGGCCTCGCAGCCATATTCTGAGTAGCCCAGCGGCCTGTCCGGGTAGCATTTGTGAAAAAAGTCAATCCAGAAATCGTTTAGGAACAATCCAGGCACATACCAGCCCAGGTATAGGTTCCAACTTACCACGTCGGTGATGTGGGCGGTTTTGTTGAAGGGCCCGCACATGGCATAGCAGGCCAGGGTGGTAAGCCGGGTGGGATCCAGCTGGTGGTACAGGTCGTTGAGCACCCGGTGGTTGTCCAGCATGTCTGCCTTGTCCTTGGTGGAAATGGTGATCTCATTGGACACGCCCCACACCACAATAGACGGATGATTGTAGTTCTGGATCACCAGCTCCTTGGCCTGGCCGATCGTATTGGCGCGGCCGTTGGGCATATGCTCGGAGATATAGGGGATCTCCGCCCACACCACCATGCCGTACTGGTCGCACAGGTCGTAAAAATACTGGTCGTGCTGGTAGTGGGCCAGCCGGATGGTGTTGGCCCCCATCTCCCGGATCAGCGCCATATCGGCCTCATGGTGCTCCTTTGTAATTGCGTTGCCCAGGCCCTTCCAGTCCTGGTGGCGGCTGACGCCGCGGAGGGGGTAGCTGCGCCCGTTGAGGAAAAAGCCCTCTCTGGGATCTACCCGGAAGTCCCGCACACCAAAACGGGCGCTGACCTGATCTACCGTTTCACCCCCTATGGCAAGGGTTGCCACTACAGTGTAAAGATAAGGATCCCTTATCCCATCCCATAAATGCACATTGGGCAAATCCAGCTTGCCGCTGTCCGCATCAATAGCAGAGACCTTTTTCCCGGCGCCATCCAGAATGGAGATATGCACCTGGCCGTCTTCGCAGTTCCTCCAGGTTTTTACCTGCACCTCGCCCTTGCTGTAGTTTTCGACGGGCTTGGCCGTGACCATGATGCCCAGCCCACCCAGGTAATCCAAGTCGAAGTGACATTTGTTGACCACGATTAACGAGACATCCCGGTAGATGCCGCCGTAGAAGGTGAAGTCCGCTTTCTGGGGGTATACCCGGTCGTTGACGCCGTTATCCACGTGGACGGTCAGCACGTTGCTGTCTGAGATTGATTCGGTCACATCCCAGCGGAAGGCGGAATACCCTCCGTTATGTATCCCAACAAGCGTCCCGTTCAGCTCCACCTTGGCCGATGCGTTTACCCCCTGGAATTCCAGGTATACCCGCTGGCCCGCAGCGATCTCCGGCTTGGGAAAGGATTTGCAGTAGATGCACGTCCCCCGCCAATAGTCGTTCCCACCATCCTGGCCGTCGATGCTGTTCCAGGTATGGGGCAGATTCACACGCTGTGTCCCGCCGCGTGGCCCGGTGAAGCTCCAGCCCTCATTGATATTGATCCTTGTTCGTAGTTCCATTTGCCTCACCTACTCAAATGTATTTCTCCAAAAAGCCGGCACTGCGCTGAAAGCTTTTGACCGGCGATTTTTCCACCCAGTTGCGGTGGCTTTCCAAAATCACAGCGTCCACAGACACAGACTTGGCCTGTTCCACCAGGGGGAGCAGATCCATGTTCCCATAGCCCAGCTCCATGCTGTCGCTTTTCAGGATGGGGGTCATGGCCGGCCCGGACAGCCGCGTCCCGCGGTCGTTGATGTGCCACAGCTTCATGCGTCCCCCCAGCCGCTCCATCCAGGACAGGGCGCTGGCGCCCCCTTCCGTGAACCAGTAGCTGTCGAATTCAAAGCCCACCGCCGCCGGGCTGGTCTCGGACAATAGGAGGTCGTAGGCCCGCTGTTCCCGGTTTACCCACTGCAATTCGCAGTTGTGGTTATGGTAGAGCAGGCTGACTCCCTCACGCCCCAGCGCTTCCCCCACCCGGTTCAGCCGGGCGGCCAGTTCCCTGACCGCCTTTTCGTCGCTATAGGGGAAGCGGTACATCCCTGTAATCACCGCGTACTTCGCCCCCAGCGCCTTAGCCTCGGCGGCGGCGGCAGGGACGTCCTTTTCCACACTGTCCAAGTCCATATGCAGGCTGACCACCCGGAGGCCGGATTCCTTTACCAGCCGGGGCCAGTCCAGCCTGCCGCCCCCGCCCACAGGCATGCCGGCGGCTTTGGTGATGAGGCGGACCAAAAGGCCGCTGGGGTGGATCATAAAGCGGCACAGCTCGATCCCGTCATACCCGGCGTCTTTCATTTTTTGCAGCGTGTCCCGGGCCTGGGCTTCGTTATTCAGCACCGTGCCCAGCATAAACTGCTGGACTGCTTTGATCGGCATGGATGATGCTCCCCCTTTTCCTATTTTCAAATTCCGGACAGGGCCTCTTCAAACTTGGGCAGCCACCACTCCCGATAGCCGGCCTTTGTCGGATGGATGCTGTCCGCCATATAGAGCGCCTGTTCTTCCTCGCTGATGTCGTTGAACGCCTGATCCCGATACAGGTCAATGATGGTCACGCCCCATTTTTCCGCAAGCTCCTCCAGCGCCTGCACCATCGTTTCATAGTTTTCGTCGCCCATGGGCGGGTTGGTGTAGAAATATACGGGGCAGTCCCATGTGTCTTTGGCTGTGGCGATGATGTACTCCATTGCCCCGAAGGTGGTGGCGGTGTCAAAGGCTGCCGCGTCACGCACATCCGCCGGCGTCACAGCGCCAAAGCCATCAGGGAAGCCCTTGTCGTTTGTGGACAGCTGGCAGATGAACGCGTCCACATGGCCTGCCCTTTCATCAGAGGCCAGATACTGGTCCAGCCGACTTACATAGCTGCTGTTGGCCCGGTCCGCCAGCGTGGTGCCGGACACGGCCTCCTTGATGCACTGGGCCCCGTGCTTTTTGGCCAGGAAATCCGCCATAGATTCCTGACCGGAACTGGCCCCTTCTGAGACAGAGGAACCCAGCCAAAAGATGACTTTTCCCGCCAGGGGGCTGTCCGCAATCCCCTGCGTGCTGGCGACGGAGTACTCCTCCCGGTTCCCCTTTAGCGTGACCTTGATGTTCTGCTGCACGGTTTCCCCTCCATAGACAAACTTGGCAAACAGGGACGTCCGCGTCAGCGGCTGGTCTACGATGATCCCCTCATAGGCCACGTTTTCCAGTATTGAGCCGTCCTTCATCTTGGCGTTGATGACAACCCCGGCCGGATCGAAGGTTTCGCCTTCCTCATACTCCAGCTTCTCCGGCGGCTGTGCGATGGAGAGCTTCCACACAGCAGAGGCCTCCGAAGAAACTCCGCCCGACGGATCGCTGGCAGGATCCCCTTGACGATCAGGGGATCTGTCCGCACAGGCGCCCAGGACAAGGAGAAGCCCAAGCACCGCCGAAATAATAAAGATTTTTTTGTTCATTTCAGTTATCCTCTTATTTCATGTCCTGCCCATTTGATCCAACAAAGCAGGAAACCACGCCCAATACCGCACACAGGAAAAACACGCCCGCAAAGGCCATGCCCATAGCGGCATTTCCGCCGATAAAATTGACTTTGTTCCACACATCGGACAAGCTGGGCACCGCGACACGGAGCACTACCCCAAAAGCGGCGGCATAAAACGCTGTAGGCACAAAAGCGGCAAATTTCAGCCGGGTGAACACCGTCAGCGCGGCGGAGCCCGCGCCTGCCAACGCCAGGGCAAAGCCAATGAATGTAAACGTTTTGTCTGTTCCGTCAAGCACAATATACAGGACAGCGCCCAGCAGGGCTGTGGCCCCCGCAATCAGATTCATATAAAACCCCAAACCCCGGTTTTTAAACACATTCTTCATCTCAGCGTCTCTCCTTTTTTACGTAAGCATTCCAGGCAAACATCCCCAGGGATGCCACGGCCAATAGAGCAAGGGCGGCGCAAACAGCAATCAGCGCCGGCTGCCACCAGTAAACGGTCTCATGGACGACAGTTTCTTCTGCCAATCCGTTAATCAGAATGCTTCGGCTGTGGGCATAATAGAAATGCTCATTGGCTGTTTTCATCCAGTTCAGGATGTTTCCGTCCCGATCTTTGATCGCCAGATTGGTCAGCTCGCTGGTGCGCCCGGTGTCGGAGAGGAACAGATCGGTGCCGCTGGTGATACACTCGGCAGTGAGCACATAATCAGAGGCATCCTTGGAGGAATCGGTGATATTGATGCCCTTAAAGCCCCATTCGTTGCGGAGGATCTCCACCTGTGCGCCGTAGTGGGCAGGTGACGCGGTCATCCCGATCCGATTGTAGCTGGTCATGACGCCCAGACCGCCGCCATCGCTCAACGCGCCTTCAAATGCCTTGAAATAAATCTCCCGGCAGGCCTGCTCAGTGGCAAAAGTGGCCACACCATGGCGGTTGACCTCCTGGTCGTTGAGACAGAAGTGCTTGAAGCCGGTGATGACGCCCTTTTCTGTCATGGGTTGGGCGTTGGCACGGCTCATGAGATAGCTCATCAGGCCGTCCTCGGAGAAATACTCGCTGTTGCGGCCCAGGTAGGCAGTCCGATGAATGTTGGCGCCGGGACCAAACACCATGGTAACGTCGGCATACATGGCGTCCTCCGCCATAAGGGCGCCCCGCTCCCTGGCCAGATCCAGGTTAAATGTGGCGGCCTGGATCGGCTCATCCACAAACAGGGTGCAGCCCTTCCGGTTCCCCTTGGTATAGCTGCCCTGAACGCCGCAGGGGCCGTTTGTGGAGGCATTTGCGGGCTTACCCACTTCAGGGATGGCCACATTGCCCCGGTTGTCACCGCAGATGGTGGCCAGCTGGTTGATGCTAAGCTGATCGATAAACGTCTTCCATTGATCCGCCCCGAACTCCACATCCTTCATGCTTACCAGCTTCAAGCCAGCGTCCTCACCGAAAACCATATCGCCGGTATCCGGGGCGTCGCCGGGCTTTTGATAGGTTTTCCCGATCATTAGCTCCGCCATGGCGTCCGTGGCGGTCAGGCCGGTATAGCTCTCAGGGAAGGTGTTCCAGTCCGACCTGCTCAGATAGGTGACAGTGCCGGGAAGATACTCGTTCAGGTCAGCATCTTGAAGCTGGTTGGACACGATGGCCCCAGTTGTGGGGCTGAGTGCATAGGTAGTGTTGTCGTACTGCCCCAGCTCTGCTTTTACCGCATTGGAGGGAACGCCGGACACAGGGTTCCCCTTTTCATCAAACAGGCCCTCGATCCCCCTGGCGGCCATAATGTTGTTCAACGCGTCATGGCTGCTGCCGCCGATGGCAAACCAATAATCCCCTGCGTCAAATATGTAGCAGCCGGTCTTGGAGGGATCCGCGCCGTTTTCAGCGTTCTCATCATAAACTGCGAAATAGTAATCAGGCACGGTGATGGTGACCGTCTCGCTTTCCCCAGCCGCCAGCCCGCTTGATTTCTGGAAGCCGATGAGCTGGATGGCGGACTTCTCGGCCTGTCCAGGCTCCCAGGGGAGCTGGGCGTAGAGCTGGACCAATGCTTTGGACTTTCCATCAAATCCGCCGTTGTTGGTAACCTTTACAGCAGCGGTGACGGTGTGCGCACTTTGATCCCAGAGGATGCTCTCCACCGCCTGGGTGAACTGGGCGTAGGACAGGCCATAGCCGAACGGATAAGCCATCTCAGCGGCATAGTCCCAGCCGCCATCGCTGGCAAACGCTCCGGCAGGGCCGTTGGCGTCGTTGATGCCCAGCACCTGGTCCTGGTAGCGGGTCTCATAGTATTTGTAACCAACATAGATCCCTTCCGCATACACCAGGTAGCGGTCGCCGTACATCTTCTCCAGATTGGTGAATTTGTAATCGCCAAAATTCTGCATGGCGGGCGCGGACAAGGAACTGGAGGCCCAGGTGTCCGGCAGATGCCCGGACACATCCGCCGCTCCCGTAAGGATATCCATCAGCGCGATAAAGCCATAGTCGCCTGCCGCGCCGAACACGAGGCAGGCATCCACCCCGTACTCTTCATATTCGATCCACTCGATATCCATGGCGAACGGGCTGTTGATGAGGACCACGGTTTTCCCGAACTTCCCGCTGTCATGGATCATCCTCAGCAGATCTGCTTCTTCCTGGTGGAGGGACAGCATGGGAACGCCATCCGCGTCCAGAGGATCAAGGTCAACACCTTCCCCTCCGTAACGGGTAAGCAAGACAATGGCCACGTCATTGTACTGGGATGCATAGGAGCTTTTCAGCGTGTCGGTGTAAAAGCTGGCGGGCGCTTCGCCCACAGTAGAACCGCCCCGGGTCGCCACCGAGGTGCGGACGATGCCGCTGTTTGCATATGCGTCCCGCATGGTGGGATTGACCTGGAAACCGGCGGCCTCCAAGGCGGTATACAGTTCGCCGCCCCGGTCAGCGTTAAAGCTGGCGTTTCCGGCATTGGATTTATAGATGGGGTCGTTGACTGAATTGCCAAAAACAGTAACGCTCCGCTCACCAGCGGCCAGAGGAAGCGCACTGTTTTCGTTCCGCAGCAGCACCGTCCCCTCGTACATAGCCCGAATATTATGATCCCGTTCATCTGCAATAAGGCGGTCGGCGTTCTCCGCATTCAGCGGCCCGTAAGCGGAGGGATAGTAATTGGTGTCCCCGCTCACTTCAATGCTTTCGCCGGTGATGCCCAAAAAGCTGTTTACATAGCCGCTGTAATAAAATGCAGAGCTGGTAAGGCTCAAGGCGGCAGACAGCAGCAGGGCAAACACCGCAGCCAGTCCCAGCCATTTCTGATATTTTTTCTTCATGACGTGCCCCCTGAGATGTTTTCGGGCCGCAGCCACAGTTCGTGGAACTGCGGCCCGCTGAATTGTTGCAGATCAGCCGCCTTTCGCTGCTTTTTTACTGCGCACCACCATAAACGCGCTGCCCACGGTGAGCAGGGCGCACACGCCGGTGGCGGCGTACAGCGCGATCCGCCACAAGGGGGTCACACTGACAACAGTAGCGTTGCCCATGTTCATGGCGTTGGTCCGGGTGATGCTGAATACCACGTTCTTGGCCGCGTTGTGGACCGCCGCGGCGATGGCCGGATCATTGCCGGTCCCGTCCAGGGTACCCATGCCGCCCTTCTGGCCGCACCAGTAGTCCTGTCCGGCCAGCACGCCCATCCGGTAGTCCATCCACTTGGCGTTGATGGCCATGTCGGTGATGGCGGAGCCCTCCATGCCCCATTCGTCCCGGAGCACGCCGGTCATGAGACCGTGGTGGGCGCCGGACCACACCGCGCCGATGCGGTTGAAGGAGCTCATGACATTGGAAGCGCCGCCCCGGATCGCACCTTCAAAGCTCTCCAGATACAGCTCCCGGATGGACTGCTCGTTGGCCCACACAGAGATCCCATACCGGCCCTGTTCCTGGTCATTGAGGGCGAAGTGCTTCACAAAGGCCAGCATCCCCCGGTCGTGGAGGCCCTGGACCTGGGCGGCGGCGATCTCGCCGGACAGCCAGCCGTCCTCGGAGTAATACTCGTTGTGCCGGCCCAGATAGGGGCTCCGGTGGATGTTCACGCCGGGGGCGTAAATGCCGGCCACGGCGGCTGCGTTGTCCCCGGACTGGGCGTGGAGCATATCCTCGCCCATGCACTTGCCCACCTCCTGGATCAGCTCTCGGTTATAGGTGGCCGCCATCACATCCTCGGAGGTAAAGGCCATGCCGTTGGCCCCGCCCACGATGCTCTTGGTGAAGCCGGTGGGGCCGTCAAATTCCTGGGTGGCGGGCAGATTGATGGCCGGGAGCACCTGGGTCTGGTAGGAGCCGTTATAGATCAGGTTCAGCATATCTTCGTAGGAGAGCTGGCCGATCAGCTCATCCCAGGCGGGATCGTCATAGCCCTTGTCCACAAAGTCGATGGCGTTGAGGGAGCCGCCCGTCCCGGCGGCGAGAGCCTGGCTCACGTCGGACCAATAGAGCTGCTTGTACTGCTCCACCAGGGCGTCCCTGCCGGCGTCCTCATGGGTCAGGCCGTCGTCCCACATGGCGTCTGTAGCCCGCAGGCTCACAGCGGCCTGGGGGAAGGTTCCGGTCCAGTTGCTGCGGGTGAGGTAGACCACCTGCTGATCCTCCGCGCCCTCGTACTTATTCAGATCGGCGTTGTCGAACAGGTTGGTGATGGGCTTCCCGGTGGCGGAGGAGACCGCATAGGTGGTGGTATCCAGGGCGGGGTTGTTCCATTTGGCCGTGAGGGCCGCGTCGCCGGTACCGATCATGCGGGAGGCGTCCGCCCCCTTGGCCATCAGGATGTTGTTGACGGCGTTGTGCGCGTCAGTACCCACGGTGAAGTAGTAGTCTCCGGCGTCCAGGATGTAGGTCTTGGCGGCGTTGGCGTCATAGCTGGTCAGATCCTCTTTCAGGACGCGGATGTCAAAGTGCTCAGTCTCGCCGGCCTTGATCTCCTTCTTGTCAAAGCCGCACAGCTCCACGGCGGCCTTCTCGATCCCGTTCTCCCGGTCATAGTCGGTATAGGGGGACTGGAAGTAAATCTGTACGGTGTGCTTGCCGTCCATACTGCCGGTGTTGGCCACATCCACCCCCACCTGGAAAGCTTCGCCCTGGTCCTCCACGGTGAAGTTGGAGTACTCGAAGGTGGTGTAGCTCAGGCCGGAGCCGAAGGGGAAGGCCACATCGGCGTTGTAGTCGTACTCCCCGGCGCTGCCCTGTCCCAGCACGTAGTCCTCATACCTGGTCTCGTAGTAGCGGTAGCCCACATAGATGCCCTCCTGGTACACCACATAGTTCATATTGCACTTTTCAATGCCGGGGGCGGTGTTGTTCTGGGCAAAGGCCAAATCAAGCTGGGCGGCGTTGGTATAGGGGAACGCGTCGTAGTTCACCATGGCGGGGGATGAGTGGTTGTCCTTCAGGAAGGTGTCCACGATCCGCCCGGAGGGGTTCACCTTGCCCGCCAGGATGTCCGTCACGGCGGGCAGGCCATTGATGCCCAGGTTGCCCGTCCACACCACGGCGTCAATGTCATACTCGTCGATGAAGTCCAGCTGAAGGGTGCTGGAGGAGTTGAGCAGGACGATGATCTTTTTGAACACACCCTGATCCTTCAAATCTTTCAGGTTTTGGAGCAGCTCCATCTCCTCCTTGCACAGCCGGAGATAGTCGCCGCCGGTCATGTAAGGCTCCAGCGCCTCCAACCCGCTGGGCAGGTCGGCGCCCTCGCCGGAGGAGCGGGACAGGGTGACCAGGGCGGCGTCGCCATAGTCGGCAAAGGTGGATTTCAGCGCGTCGGTGTACTTTTCCCAGGGCACCTCGTTGATGCGGTATTGGGAGGGGTCGCCGCCGGACAGGGCCGCGTTTTCCCGCTTATAGCCGCTGGTGACATAGAACTTCCACAGGTCGGTGTTCACACACCCCGGCTGGAAGCTGTCCTCCAGCGCGGAGTACAGGCTGGCACCCTCGCCGGTGGAGACGAAAGCGGAACCGGTTCCCACCTTCACCGGGTCCACAGAGGACTGGGAGAAACAGGAGAACTTGGTGTCAGCGGCCAGGGGGAGGGTATCGTCCCGGTTGAGCAGCACCGAGGCCCCCTCCGCCATCACCTGGCGGCACACGTTCCAGTCGTTGGCCACCAGCTCTTCCTCGGAGTCGTAACGGGTCCAGTAGAAGATCTGTGCGTCCGGGTCGGGGATGATGCGCTGGGTCTCGGCGTTCAGCGCTACGTTGATCATGGGCGCGAAATAGTTGGTGATGGGGATTGCAGCCACGCAGATCACTGTGAACACGGCGAAAACCGCCATGGGTATTTTCCAAAAGTTCCTCTTTTTCATAGCTGTCCTCCTGAATGAAAGAAATGGGCGGGCCGCGGGCACAGGTCTCAGCCCTCGGCCCGCCGGATTGCGGTAGATCAGCCGTTCTTTGCTTTCTTTTTGCTGCGGATCAGCATAAACGCGCTGCCCGCGGTGAGTACTGCCATTACACCCGTGGCGGCGTAGATGGCCATCTGCCACCAGGGAGTGATGGCCCGCACGGTGGCGTTGCCCACGTTCATGGCGTGGCTGTGGGTGATGGAGTAGGCGATGTGCTTGACGGCGGTCTGCACGGCCGAAACAATGGCCGGGTCGTTGTCCAGCCCGTCCAGGGTCTCCATGCCCATGCTGTAGCCGTCCCACAGGTCCTGGCCCGCCAGCACGCCCAGCCGGTAGTCCATGTAGGCCGCCATGACGGAGCAGTCGGTGATGGCTGCGCCCTTCATGCCCCACTCGTCCCGGAGGACGCCGGTCATCAGTCCGTGGTGGGCCCCGCTCCAGGTGACACCCAGGCGGTTGAAGGAGCTCATCACGCCCATGCCGCCGCCCCGGGCCACGCTGCCCTCAAAGCCCTCCAGGTACAGCTCGCGGATGGCCTGCTCGTTGGACCAGGTGGAGATGCCGTAGCGCCCCTCCTCCTGGTCGTTGAGGGCAAAGTGCTTGGTGAACACGTACACACCCCGATCCTGGATGGCGGCCACCTCCACGGCGGCTACCCGGCCAGACAGCCAGCCGTCCTCGGAGTAGTACTCGAAATTGCGCCCGCAGTATGGGGTGCGGTGGATATTGGCCCCGGGGCCGTAGATGCCGGAGAACACGGTGCCGGATTCGTCGGTGGCGTGGAGGAAGTCCTCGCCGATGCACTTGCCCATGTTCTCAATGAGCTCCAGGTTGAAGGTGGCGGCCATCACATCCTCAGAGGTGTAGGCCATGGCGGAGGCGCCGCCCATCAGGCTCTTGGTGAAGCCCTGGGGGCCGTTCTCATCGTTGGTGCCGGGCAGGCTGATGGAGGGCACCGGCTGGGTGAGGTGGAAGCCGTTGTAGATGAGGTTGGTCATCTCGCTGTAGGGGATCTGGCTGACCAGGTCGTTCCAGGAGGGGTCGTCCGCCTCGGTCTCGGCGAACATACTGGCGTTGAGCGTGCCGGACACACCCACCTGGGGCATAGTGGCGTCAGCCCAGTAACGGCTCTTGGCGGTTTCCACCATGGCTTTTCGGTCCGCCTCGTTGTGGGACAGGCCGTCCTTCCACATCTGATCGGTGATCTTCAGCGAGACGGTGGAGGGCCAGGTGCCCGTCCAGTCGCTCCGGCTCAGGTAGGTGATATCCTGGCCGTCGTCGCCCTCATACTTGTTCAAGTCGGCATCTTCAAACAGGTTGGTGATGGGCTTGCCGGTGACGGAGGACACGGCGTAAGTGGCCTTATCAAAGGCGGGGTTGTTCCATTTGGACGCCAGCCCGGCGTCCCCGGCGGCGGTCATGCGGCCCTGGTCCGCGCCCTTGGCGGCCAGGATGTTGTTGATGGCGTCATGGGCGTCTTTGCCCACGGTGAAGTAGTAATCGCCGTCCTCCAGGATGTAGGTCTTGGCGTTCATGTGGTCGTAGGAGGTCAGATCCTCCTTCTCCACCGTAATGGTAAAGTGCTCGGTGTCACCGGCGGCGATGAACTTCTTGTCGAAGCCGCACAACTCCACCGCGGCCTTCTCCACCTGGTTGTCGATATCATACTGGGTGTAGGGGGACTGGAAGTAGATCTGCACGGTGTGCTTGCCGTCCACCGCGCCGGTATTCTTCACGTCCACCTCCACCTGGAAGGTATCGCCCTGCTCCTGGACGGAGAAGTTGGAGTACTCGAAGGTGGTGTAGCTCAGGCCGTAGCCGAAGGGGAAGGCCACGTCGGAGCTATAGTCATACTCCCCGGCGTTGCCCTGGTTCAGCACATAGTCCTCATACCGCGTCTCGTAGTAGCGGTAGCCCACGTAGATGCCCTCCTGGTACACCACGTAGTCCCGGTTGCACTTGCCGATGCCGGGGTCGGTGTTGTTCTGGGCGGTGGCCACGTCGTAATCCGCGCCGTTGGTATAGGGGTACGCGCCGAAGTTCTGCATGGCGGGGGAGGAGTGGTTGTCCTTGAGGAAGGTGTCCACGATGCGGCCAGAGGGGTTCACCGTGCCGGCCAGGATGTCGGCCACGGCGGTGATGCCGGTCATGCCCACATCGCCGATCCACAGCACCGCGTCGATGCCGTAGTCGTCCACAAAGTCCAGCTGGAGGGTGTTGGAGGAGTTGAGCAGCACCACGATCTTCTTGAAGGTGCCCTGCTCCTTGAGCTGCTCCAGGTTCTCCAGCATCTCGATCTCCTCTTTGCACAGGCGCAGGTAGTCGCCATCGGTCATATAGGGCTCCAGCTCGGGCAGGCCGCTGGGCAGGTCCGCCCCCTCGCCGCCGGACCGGGCCAGCACCACCAGGGCCACGTCGCCGTACTGGGACCAGGTGCCCTTCAGGGCGTCGGAATACTCGCTCCAGGGCACCTCATTGATGCGGTACTGCGCCTGGTTGCCGCCGGTGGTGTCGGCGTTCACCCGCTTGTAGCCGGCGCCGGCGTAAAACTTCCACTGCTCGGGGTTGACGGAATTGTCGCCGAAGGCCCCGTCGATGGCGGCCTTGAGGGAGATGGCGTCGTCCGCGGACACCTGGCCGGAGCCGGTGCCGCCGTACAGCAGGTTAAAGCTGGACTGGGAGAAGGGGGTGAACTTGGTGCCCGCGGCCAGGGGCAGGGTGTTGTCCCGGTTGACCAGCAGGGCCGCGCCCTCCGCCTCAATGTCGTGGCACAGCTGCTTTTCAAAGGCCACGAGGTCGTCTTCGTTCTCGTAATCGCTCCAGAAATAGATTTTGGCGTCGGGGTCGGGGATGACCTCCTGGGTCTTGGCCCCCAGGGCCACGTTGATAGCGGTGGCAAAGGCGTTGGTGACGGGGATGGCCACGATGCACACCACCAGCAGCAAGGCGGTGACCACTGTGAGGATGGTCCACAGCAGGCTGCCTTTTTTCTTCATAGCATGACACTCCTTTTCTAAAAAAGGCCCCAGGCGAACGAACCGGCCTGGAGCCTTTTTTGCGTTTGGGTCTCGGCTTGCTTCTATGCGCCGGTTACTCGGCCTTGACGGCGGTATTGCCGTCGATGGTCCAGGTCTCGCCGCCCATAGCGCCCCAGATCTGGGCGAAGGCGCCCAGCACGTCCTCGCCGGGGGCGGTGACGGTGAGGGTGTCGCCGTCCAGCACGTAGGTGAAGCCGTCCCGCTCCATGCCGTACTCGGGGTACTTGACCTTCATGTTGGTGTCGTCCAGCAGCACCAGCACCAGACCGCCGGCCTCATAGGAGGCGATGCCCTCCTCCGTGGGCTCACCGCCCTCAGCGGGGGCCTGGCCGCCCTCGGGGGCGGACAGGGTGGAGATGTCCTCGCAGACCAGGGTGTAGCTGGCCGTGTTGCCGTCGCCCAGATTGCGCTCGGCGGTAAAGGTGGCCTTATTGCCGTCCATGGTCACATCCACGGCCTCGCCGCCCAGGGTGATGGCAATGGCCCCGTCGGCCAGGGTCCAGGTGCCGTCGGCAAACTTGTCGTAGCCGGCGTAAACCAGCACCGTGCCGTCGGCCTGGAGGTAGGCGGTGCCGTTGTTGTCCGTGTCGGTGAAAGTGCCCACGTGCTCGGGGGCGGTGAAGTCCTGCTTATAGGCCTGGATGAAGGCGTTGGCGTCGGCGTAGGTCTGGCCCTCCTTGCCCTCCATGGGGGCCACGCGGGTGTAGGACATACCGGGCACCACGGGGAAGGTCAGGTCAAAGGAGTACACCCCGGCCACGTCATAGGCGTAGGCGGTCTGGGCGTTGGACTCAGTGCCCGCCTCGTCCACATAGGCCAGCTTGATCTGAAGGCAGGCCACGCCGTCCTTTTCAACTTCCTTCCAGGTGCCGGACATATAGCTGGCGGTGAAGGTGGGGTTGGTGGCGGCATCGGAGGCGTTGAAGTTGGCGAACATATACTTGTCCGCAACAGCGGTGCCGTCCTCGTTCAGGTTCAGCAGGAACGCGGCGTTCAGCATGGAAGCGTTCTCGCCGGATTCCTCATAGGTGCCCCAGAACTGGTAGGTCTTGCTTCCGCCCTCGCCGCCAGAGGACTTGGACGGCTCCTCAGAGGGGGCCTGGGAATTCCCGCTGGGGCTTCCGCCGCAGGCGGCCAGCAGGAGGGCTGCCAGCAGCAGCAGGGGAAAAATTCGTTTCTTCATAGGCGGGCGCTCCTTTCCTGGATGGGCGGCGGTACTGCCATGATAGGCCGGAAATGTAAAATGGAAAACAGCGGGGAGGTTAAATGGCGGTAAAATAGGGTTAAAGAAGAGCAGCCGGATGATCCGGCTGCTCCTGCAGGATCTGTATTAGTGTATCGCAAAGGGCGTTGTCCTATGCGGGGGTTTGGGGGTTTTCCTCCGCCGGCGGGTGGGCCCACAGGTACACCGCCGCGGCCGCATTTCGGGGCACCACCTCCTCCAGCTCCTCCAGACTGGCCTCCCGCACCGCCTTCACGCTCTTGAACCGCCGCAGCAGGGCCGTGCGCCGGGCCTCCCCCACGCCGGGGATCTCGTCCAGGGCGGAGCCCCGCACGCTCCTGCCGTGGCTCTGGCGGTTGTAGGTGATGGCGAAGCGGTGGGTCTCCTCCTGGATGCGGCCGATGAGGGTGAACACGGCCTGGGTCCCCTTGATGCCGATCTCCCGGCCCTCCGGGGTCACCAGGGCCCGGGTGCGGTGGCGGTCATCCTTCACCATGCCGAAGATGGGGATGGCCAGGCCGAACCGCTCCGTCACCCGCCGGGCCACCTTGGCGTGCTGCTCGCCGCCGTCGATGAGCAGCACGTCCGGCAGGGGCATGAACTTCTTGTCCTGCTCCATGTAGTGGGTCAGCCGCCGGGTGAGCACCTCCTCCATGGACTTGTAGTCGTCCGGATGGCCGTCCAGCTCCTTGATGCGAAAGCGCCTGTACCGGTCCTTGGCGGGCCGGGAGCCGCGGAACACCACCATGGAGGCCACTACGTCCTCCCCGCCGGTGTTGGAGATGTCGTAGCTCTCCATCCACTCCGGCGGCTCCTCCAGGCCCATCAGCTTCCCCAGCAGCTCCAGGGTGCGGTCGCTGCGCTCCTGGCTGGTGGTCTGCCGCTCCGCCTCCTCCCGGGCGTTGGCGGCGGCCAGGGCCAGCACCTGGGCCCGGTCCCCCCGCTGGGGCGTGCGGACTGTCACTCTGTGTCCCGCCTTCTCCCCCAGCAGCTGCTCCAGCACTTCCTGGTCCTCAATGGCCGCGGGGATGAAGATCTCCCGGGGCAGCGCGGACCGGGAGCCGTAGTATTGCAGCAGCAGGGCCGAGAGGATCTCCCCCTCCTCCTCCAGGGCCGAGGCGGCGAACAGCTCCGCCTCCTTCCCCGTCAGCTGGCCCTCCTCGTAGTGGAGCACCGCGAAGCAGCACTTGGCCTCCAGGTACAGCCCCCACACGTCCGTGTCGGCGCAGACCCCGGCGAAGACCTTCTG
>OFGR01001515.1_pt1 | contig 18292 bp, 13 predicted proteins | sample 1521811 | NCBI WGS metagenome assembly OFGR01 (sample SAMEA3504098, study PRJEB24116) | mouse gut metagenome | biome: mouse gut; feature: mouse-associated habitat; material: faeces | place: Denmark | collected 2011
AATGACCATCATGCCGTCTTCCACGGCTTCCTGGTAACCGCTTAAGCCATACCAGCGGCCCAGCCGGATGACAGAAAAGCATTCGCCGCGAATCATAATATATTCGTCCCCGTTTGGTTCATGAATCATCATATCTTCCCTGACACGGACAAATTCCTTGATTACGCCAGACTCCATGACAAAGGAAGAACCGGCTGTTTCCATAACGATGCCGTCTATAATCGCGAGCGTTAACGGTATTTTCAGGCTCATAATGCTGCCTTCGCCAGGCGTGCTTTCAATATCCAGCATGCCGCCGATTTCCTGAATGTTCCGTACAACTACGTCCATGCCGACGCCGCGCCCGGAATATTCGGTTACCTGCTCATTGGTAGAAAATCCCGGAAGCGTGATAAACTGGTATACTTCTTTGTCTGTATAAGAAGTATCCGGCCTTCCGGCATCTAAAATGCCCTGTTTTTTCGCTTTGGCAAGTATTTTCTCGCGGTCCAGCCCGCCGCCGTTATCTTCTACGGTAATCCATACCTTGCCGGCTTCTGTTTTTGCAGAGAGCGTAACCTTTCCTTTGTCAGACTTGCCGCTTGCCGCACGTTCTTCATTCGACTCAATGCCATGGTCAACAGCATTTCTTACCAGATGCATCAGAGGGTCTGAAATATGCTCAATAATGTTTTTATCTACTTCCGTCGTGTCCCCGACCATTTCAAACTCAATGTCCTTGCCGAGCTTTCTGGAAACGTCAAACACAATGCGGTTCATTTTCTGGAACGTATTGGTCAGCGGAACCATTCGCATCGACATAATGACATTCTGAAGGTCCGTCGAAATTTTCGAAAGCTGTGCAGCTGCCTTGTTAAAATTATCCAGGTTTAACCCCGGCACCTTCAGGTCTGAGCTTTGCAGTACAACCGATTCGGAAATAACAAGCTCTCCAATCAGTTCCATTAACTGGTTCATTTTGCTGACATTAACGCTGATAAACGCAGCTTTTTCAGCCTTCGGCTTATCCTTTGCCAGCTTTCTCTGCTTGCCTGGTTCCTTGGATTTGATAACGAAATCACCCGGTGCAATCTTTGCCTTTTCAGCGGCATCCGGCGCACCCTGTCCCTGTGCGCGGGCTTCAATAGCTTCCACGCTGGAATCTAAGTCTATCTGGACATCCCCCGAAGCTGCAAAGCCGTGCTGGTATTCCTGCGGCGTGCATTCCGTAACGTCTACCTTTTCCACGGAATAGCCTTCGGAAACGATGGAACGGATTTCTGCCGGGTCGGCCTGTGTCTGCAGGAGCATGCGGAAGCCTTCTTTTATAATAACTTCCGAGCTGCTTTCATCCGAGATAATATTTTCGGGCGTGTACAATAAATCCTCGGCAATTTCTTTTAATGCATATACGGTCTTGTACGCATGGATATTTGCCATTTCTGTATCAGAATAAAAGTTAATGAATATGCGGTAAAAATGGCTGTCACTTGTAGCAACCGGAGCAATATAAAACTGTTTCGGCTCCTCGCTCTTATTGACCGGCTGCGGAGCTGCTGCCTTGTCAGCCGTGTCTTCTATGCCTTTGATTTTATTTAAAAATACATCCAGCTCTGCAATAATATCGCTTGCATCCCCGTCTGCCTGGTCTCCGTTTCGGATTTTTTCCATTTCATTGGAAATAAAATCTTCTACGTGCAGGACATGTTCTACCAGCTCCAGATGCGGCACATTGTCAGGATGGGATTCTCTCAGATAAAAGAAGACATCCTCCAGCTTATGCGACACAGCCGTGATATTATCAAACATCATAATGCCCGACGAGCCTTTAATGGTATGCATCGTCCGGAAGATTTCATTAATGCTGTCTTCATCAAAGCATTCCGCATCCTTCTGGTCCAGAACGGTGTCCTGAAGCTGCTCCAAAAGCTGCCCGTTCTCGAACAGATACATGTCCAGCATGTCTTCTGTATTAAATCCTTCAGCCATATTCTTCTCCTTTCCTGTAGCTTTTTATCAGATCAGGTCCAGTTTCTTTAATGCCTGCTCAAACCGGTCCTGATTAATCGGCTTTCCAGAATATATCGTGCAGCCCAGTTCAAATGCCATTTTGACATTTCGTTCTTCATTTAAGGCAGTTGTCATAATGACTTTGACGGCCTTTTCCTCTGGAACGTTCTTTTCCTTTTCCAGCTTGCGGATGGCAACCAGTGCCTGATACCCGTCCATTACCGGCATCATGATATCAAGGCAGACAAGGTCATACGGCTCATCGTCTTCCAGTGCCATCATAAACGCATCGACTGCTTCCATGCCGTCTACCGTAACGTCGCACTCTCCATACTTCGAAAGAAAATTCACCATAAACTTCCTTGTTACAAAATCATCCTCTGCCAACAGAATCTTCATAATCTTTTCTCCTTTTACATTTTATTAAGCATTGCATAAGTCCTTGCAGCAATGTCCGGCAGCTTTGCCTGGCATTCGACCGCTCCAATGTCATATGCAACTTTTGGCATTCCATATACAATACAGGTCGATTCATCCTGACCGATTGTCCTGGCACCGGCTTCCCGCATGGCAAGAAGCCCCTTGGCGCCATCCCCGCCCATTCCGGTCAGGATAATCCCGACCGCATCGCGTTTTGCTGTCTTTGCGACAGATTCAAACAAAACGTCTACAGACGGACAGTGCCCGTTGACCCGGGGCCCGTTGCGGCACTCCACCTGGTAAACGCCGTTGACCTTTACCACGCGCATATGCTGGTCTCCCCCGGGTGCAATCAGTACATGGCCCGGCTTTACCGCATCCCCGGTCTGCGCTTCCTTGACGCGCACCCGGCACTGGTCATTTAACCGCTTGGCATACATAGCCGTAAAGCCGGGCGGCATGTGCTGTACAATGACTACGCCCGGAATATCCGGCCCGAAGCCTTTGACCACTTCAAAAATCGCTTCCGTGCCGCCGGTGGAAGCGCCGATTGCAACAAGCAGGTTGTTTTTGCGCACGGCAGGGCCTTCGTAGTTTTTCTGGTGCACCTTCTTTTTGATATTTCCGATTCTTGCCGTTGAAGCAATTTTAATCTTTACAAGCAGCTCATTGCGGATAAAATCTTCCAGCTGCATCCGGTTTGATATCGCCGGCTTTCCTACAAAATCCACAGCCCCTGCATCGAGTGCGTCAAACACCTTGTCGCTCAGTGCGCTGATTACAACGACCGGAAGCGGGTACTGCGGCATCAGCTTGCGCAGAAACTCAATGCCGTTCATGCGCGGAAGCTCTACGTCTAAAGTCATGACATCCGGCTTATACCGGATAATGGCGTCCCTTGCTTCGTAGGGGTCCCTTGCAGCTGCCACGACGGTAATGGAAGGGTCCCTGCTTAAATTTTGGACTAATAGTTCCCGAAACACAATAGAATCATCTACGATTAAAACCTTTATTGTGCGCATAACGCTAATCATCCTTCCTTTTTCCGGAATATCGACGGCTGTACAATATCAAACGGCACTGCACTCCTGTCAATCGTTTCCGTCGTGCCAATGAGCAGATACCCTCCCGGTTCCAGGAGGTCATATACTTTTTGAACTAATTCCTTTTTTGTCAGATCATCAAAATATATCATCACATTGCGTAAAAAAACGGCATGCATTTTCCGTTTAAACGGGAACGGGGACATCAGGTTAAACTGGCGGAAAATCACGCTTTTTTTCAGCTCCTCCGTTGCTGCGTACCGGTCTTTCGCGCCAGGGAGCGGATGGAAAAACTGCCGCTTCCAGGCCGCGGGGACGTTCTGCAGCTGTTCGGCTGTATAAATGCCTGCTATCGCCTGGCGGAGTATCTTGGTAGACACATCGGTTGCCAGAATGCGCATATCCCACTGGCTGCGTTCCATGCCGAAAAAATCCGACAGCACCATGGCTATCATGTAAGGCTCCTCTCCCGAGGAAGAAGCGCCGCACCAGATACGCACATCCTTTGTATGCATCTCTTTGTTTTTAATCCATGGCAGGATTTCCCTGCGCAGAAAATCAAACTGTTCAAACTCGCGCATAAAATATGTGTGGTTTGTTGTCAAAAGGTTTACGAGCATTTTTTCCTGGCTGCCGGATCTGTCTTTTTCCACTGCGTTCATAAATTCGTTGAAAGACGCAAATCCGCCGGATTTTATGTAATTTTCCAGACGCCCGTTGATAATGACCTTTTTCTGGCTCAGGTCAATGCCGTAATGCCTTTTCATATAAGATGAAATTCTCGTAAATTCTTCGTCTGTTATCAACTTTTATCACCCCATATCCTGCGCTGCCAAAATCCCGGTATCAGCACAGCTGGCGGGATATTCTGCAGCATATATCATAAATGGCCGGATTATACTTGACACCGGAATCTTTTTCCATGGCAGCAAGCGCATCCTCCCGGCTTTGTTTTTTCTCTCCTGTCAGTATGCAGTATCTTCCCATAATGGAAACAATCTGTGCTGCTACCGGAATCTGGTCACCTTTCAGTCCTTCCGGATAGCCGCTGCCGTCCCAGTTTTCATGATGATAATGGGAAATATCGATGGATATGCTCAGATAATCATTATAATCATTGTTTACATGCAGGTCGCTTAACAGCTTTGCCCCGATTTGCGTATGGCAGTGCAGGATATCCTTTTCTTCCTGCGTAAAGCCGTCCTCCTTGCGCAGCAGGTCCGTTGAAATTCCGATATTTCCAATATCGCAAAGCGTTGCCGCTACTTCTATCGTGTCAATATAATCATCTGAAATCTGGTCTTCAAATTTCGGGGAAAGCTGCATTCCCTGCGCCAGAATCCGGCAGTTGCGGCTTAAGCGGCGCATATGCCCTTCTTCATAGCCGGAATTCTGCGCCGCGATATCGGCAAGCGCATACAAAATATTTTTCTTTTCGTCCTCCATCTGCTTTAACTGCGCACTGACCGATGCCTGCAGCCTTCGGTTCATTTCAATCAGCTCATTTTTTACAGCGTTCAGATGCAGGTGCACCGCTACGCGCGCCTGCACGACTTCCATAATAAACGGCTTTGTAATATAATCCTCCCCGCCAAGCTTAAGCCCGTCTACAATGTCTTCCGGTTCGTCAAAGGCCGATATGAATATAACCGGAATCTCTTTTGTAATTTTATCTGCCTTTAAGTTCTTGCACAGCTCGAATCCGCTCATCCCCGGCATGGAAATATCGCTTAATATCAAATCCGGTTTCGACTGCCTTGCCATTTCAAACGCTTCCTGGCCGCTTTCTGCAAGCAGCGGGCTGCATCCCATGTTCTTTATGATGTTTTCCAGGATAAGCCTGTTCATCTCTACATCATCTACAATTAATACTTTTGCTCCGGCCGTATCTTTTTCATTGTATATCAAAATAACACCTGCTTTCCTGCCTGCAATCCAAACGGACGTTTCCCATAGTTAAGAGGATTCCCTGTTATCTTCAAGCATTGCTTCCAGTTCTTTATGCATGGCTGAAATTTTTTCATAATTCTCCTTCTGGACTGCCATTTTAAGCCGCAGTACAATCCGGCTGACTTCACGCGGGGCGCCTTCGGAAAGCTGGCGGACTGATTCCATAAACATTTCTGCCTTTTCCCAGTTTTCCATTTCCACGCAGAGGATTAATTTTGACAGGTTCCGTTTCAGATTTTCAAGATTTTCCGGTGTTCCAAATTCCCTGGCATTTTCAAATGCATCGTCATCTTCGGCGGCATCCTGCGGCGCAAATCCGGCATAAGCCGCGTTTTTTTCCTCTGGCGGAAGCTGCTTTTCGTCTTCCCCGCTTACTCCAAGCCAGATGGAAAACGAAAACGTGCTGCCCTTGTTTTTCTCGCCTTCTACTTCGATGCGCCCGCCCATCAGCTCTGCAAGCTGCTTGCAGATATTCAGGCCGAGCCCTGTGCCGCCGTATTTTCTGGAAATTGATGCATCTGCCTGGGAAAAGCTCTGGAACAGTTTTTCTTTATCGTTTTTATCAATGCCGATTCCCGTATCTTTTACAATAAAAAACAGTTCAATTTTATCATTGACCCGCGCTGTCCTTACAACCTCGACCGTAATTTTCCCAATGGAGGTAAATTTCAGTGCATTGGACAAAAGATTATTTAAAATCTGCCCGACCCGCAGCTCGTCGCCAATCAGGTATTCCGGTACCTGGGGCGAAACAGTCATAAAAAACCCAAGTCCTTTTTCCGTAATTTTAGCCTGGTGCTGGGACTTGATATAGTTTAACATATTCCGGAAATGAAACCGCCTTGGCTCAAGCGTAAATTTTCCGGCTTCCAGTTTCGAAAAATCCAGGATATTATTTATTATTTTATTCATATCCCCGCAGCAGCGTTCAATCAGCCGCAGGGATTTTAATATTTTTTCATCCGTTACAAAATCCAGCAGCTCCCTGGCATTTCCGAGAATGCCGTTGACCGGGGTACGCAGTTCGTGCGTGACATTTGCCACAAACTCAGACTTCACTTTCATGGCTTGCTGCGCTTCCTGGCGTACCTGCTCGACTTCCCTTCCCAGAAATTCTTTTTCCAGGATATCATTTGCCATGCAAAGATACAGCCTGGGATTGTCGTCACGCTCCATGATTCTTGCTTCCACAGGAAAACAGGTCAGGTTTTTCCGGTAGGCTATCAGGTTCTGCGGCTCATCCCCGAACACAAAACCAGTTGCAAATCCGCCGCCGGAATCCTGAAACGTATTGGGAAACACATCGCTGATGTGCCTGCCGCACAGGCCGCCTTCCTCATATCCCAGTTTTTTTCTCCCTGAATTATTTACATATGTAATCTTTCCAGACGAATCAAACGCCAGCACAATCTCCAGCGCTTTTTCCATCAGGAAAAGAGATATTCGCTCCATATTCTACAGCCTCCCCAGACAAACGAACAAAAGGCAGCAAACAGATTCCATCTTTGCCGCCTGGATGTCATGCAAATTTTAACATTTTTATCACTTCGCAGTTAAAGATATCTTCTTTTGCAAGCGCAAAGCATTTTAATATATCCGGTGAAAACTGGCCGCATTCACCATTCATAATCATTTCAAAGGCTTCATCTTTCGCAAAAGGCTTCTTATAAACGCGCGGACTTACAAGCGCGTCGTATACATCTGCAACGGAAACAGCCTGCACGCCAATCGAAATCTCATTTCCCTTCAAATGGTCAGGATATCCATTTCCATCCCACCGTTCGTGGTGATGCCTGCAGATATCATAACTGTAGCGGTAAAAATCACTGTCCTTTCTGCGGTAGGTCCGTTCGAGCACATTGCATCCGATTGTCGTATGTGTCTTCATAATTTCAAATTCTTCCTTTGTCAGCCGTCCCGGCTTTAAAAGAATCGTGTCCGAGATAGCGATTTTTCCGATATCATGAAGGACAGACGCATGCACAATCTGGTCTACCTGGTAATTATCAAGCCCGTAATCCGGAAAGAATTCCTGGACGTATTCTAACAGGATTTTTGTAAAATACTTGATGCGCTGTGTATGCTCGCCTGTCTCCACGCTGCGGAATTCCACAAGGGAACTGAGCGTGTCAAGCATGACATCGTTGTTTTCCCTGATTTCCTTTTCCTGTGCCTTGATTTCTATTTCCTGCTGTTTTAAACGGCGTTCCATTTCCAGCTTATGCTGGTACAGCTCAATAATATTCTGGCTTCTTTTTTTTACGATATGCGGATAAAAAGGCTTATGTATGACATCCGCGGCACCATATGTATACGCCCTGTCTTCGCTGTCAATGACAGTTTCCCCCGTAATCAGGATAACCGGTATTTTATCCATCAGCCCGCGTTCATGCATGAATTCCAGTACTCCGAACCCTGACATCACAGGCATGGAAACATCCAGAAGAATCAAAACCAGATTCCGGCTTGCGGCAATTTTTTCTACGGCCTGTTTTCCGTTTTCTGCTTCCAGCCGCTCATACTCGCCGAACATGGACTTTAAAATCTCCCGGTTAATTGCTTCATCATCCACAATCAGTATCTGCTGCTTTTCCATAAAAATCTGCCTCGCAATTTCTGTAACCATGCAGCTCATCCGCCTGCATGGCTGCCAATTTCTTTCTGGCCCAACGTAAATCCTTTGTAGTCAATGGTAACCTTTTTTCGAAACGTTGTCAACCAATTTCTGGAACGGTCTCCCCTTCCCTCTTAAATCGCTGTTACTGTTCACTCCGTGAACAGCAATACCTAAATTCTATTATAATGAAAATGCAGGGTTTTGTCTACTGAAAATTATTCTCCCATTCAATTTCTATCTTCTGCTCATTCCACACCACAATCCGGTGTATCTGGTATCTGGCTGCATTTCGCAGCATCTCCTGCAAGCCCGGGCCTGTGCATGTACCAGATATTTCCTTATTATATATATGGAATAAAACATAATGCTCCAGATACATGGCATTGATATCCCCGGTGCAGTGATTCCGGTAACAGTAAAAACAGGGATTTTTGCATCTGCGGTATCTGAGGCCGTACCCGCAGTGTCCGCAGGCCAGCTTTCCCGCAAGCGGATGGCGGGTGCGTGCAGCAGCCTGTGCGGCAGGTGTTTTTTCCTGTGCTGCGCGCCTGGCACGCTTTTGGTTTATCCGCTCAAACTGTTCCCGCTGAATCAGCGGCTCATGGCAGTTATAATGCAGCTTCCATTCCCCGCGCGGCTTTAAGCGGACTTTCCCGCTCTGTGCATCTTTTTCATATTTGCCATACACAATATTCCCGGCATATACAGGGTTGGAAAGCACCTGGCAGATATAGGAAGGGCTCCATGCAAAGCAGCTCCCTTTCGGCTGTCTGTCCAGCTTTCCCTTTTTTATCCGAAACTGTGCAGGCGTCGGGACATGTTCCTCCTGCAGCAGCTGCGCTGTCTGCGCAGGCGTCAGGCCACGGTCCGCCAGCTCAAAGATTCTTTTTACAACGGCCGCTTCATCCTCTTCCACACACAGCCTGTGGCGGTCATCCGCCGCCTTTGCATATCCAAACGGACAGTTCGCACTGATATATCCGCCCTTTTCCTTTCTGGCTGCAAGCGAAGCACGGACCTTCTGCGAAAGGTCCCTGCTGTACAGGTCGTATAACAGGTTTTGGAACTGGACTGCAAGCCCCGGCGTCTGTCCCGGTGCGTCAGCGCTGTCATAATGGTCATTAATGGAAATAAACCGGATTCCCAGAAGCGGGAATGTGTGTTCGAGATAGGAACCAAGCGTAATGTAGTCCCTCGCAAAGCGGGAAAAATCTTTTACAATAATGCAGGAAATAAAACCGCTTCCCGCCCGGGCCAGCATGCGCTGCAGGGCGGGGCGGGCCAGGGTTGTGCCGGTGAAGCCGTCGTCTATCTAATAGCCCATTTTGATACAATTTTATTTTCCCTATACTTTTTTATTTTGCCTCCAAAGGGGGTTCAAATGTAAAAAACGCCTTTAAAATAAGAAAACACTCCACATTCCCGTGAAGTGCAATCTGTATTTCCTATTTGGTTTTTACCGGAATCTCCATCCCGTTCTTAAAATTGAACCGCACATCTTCCTTGCCGTAGACCGTCACAAAATCCACCATGGCGTACCAGGCTCCCTCGTCAAAATAATCCACCTGCTCCGGCAGGCTCCGCAGTTCCTCCATGAAGTTCTCCATCATTTTCCGCTGTGCCTGTTTCTCCGTGATGGCTGCTTGCACCTCCTCCAGCCGTGCCTTCGCCGTTTCAAACCGCTCCACCAGTGCGTCGTAGCGTTTTGCATATTCGCCCTGGTTCTGCGCGACGCGGGCGTTCTCCCCAATGCATTTCTGTATCAGTTCCGCCGCCACGTTCATCTCCCCGTTAAGCTGCCGCGCCTCCGCCTCCAGCTCCCCGGTTTCAAATGCCGTGTCCCTGATTTCCTCAAAGCCCGCAAGGATGCGGCTCTTCTCCCGGTTGATGGTATTCAGTGCCTTTATGAAAAGCTGCCGGATGGTTTCCTCGTCCAGATGCGGCGTGGTGCATTTCTCCCCGCCGTCAAATTTGTGGTTGCACTGCCAGATTACCTTCCGGTATTTATCGTTGGAATGCCAGACCTTGGAGCCATACCAGCTCCCGCAGTCCCCGCAACGGATTTTACTGGAGAAAATGCTCACGTAGCTATTCCGGCCGTTCCCTTTTCCCCGTGATTGCATCAGCACCTGCACATTGTCGAAAACGGCGGACGGTATGATGGCTTCGTGGTTTCCCTCCACATAATACTGCGGCACTTCGCCCTCGTTCACTTTTTTCTTTTTGGAGAGGAAATCCACCGTATAAACCTTCTGCAGGAGCGCATCGCCCTTGTACTTCTCGTTTGTGAGAATGGATTCCACCACCGCCTTGCCCCATACCTTTTTGCCGCCCGGCGTGGGGATGCCTTTTTCCGTCAGGATTTTGGCTATCTGGTATGGCGACCTGCCCTGCAGGAAAAGTCCGTAGATTTCCCGCACGATTTTCGCCTGTTCCTTGTTGACGACAAGGTTCCCATCCTCGCCCCGGTCATAACCGAGGAACCTTCCGAACGGCACCGTGACTTTGCCATCTGCAAACCGCTTTCTCATGCCCCAGGTGCAGTTTTCCGAAATGCTCCGGCTCTCCTCCTGCGCCAGCGAGGACATGATGGTGATCAGCAGCTCGCCCTTGGAATCGAATGTCCAGATATTCTCCTTTTCAAAATAACACTCTGTGCCATTGTCCTTCAGTTTCCGTATGGTGGAAAGGCTGTCCACCGTGTTCCTTGCAAACCGCGACACGCTCTTGGTGATGATGAGGTCGATCTTCCCGTCCAGGGCATCTTCCACCATTTTGTTAAATCCCTCGCGGTGCCGTGTGGAAGTTGCGCTGATGCCTTCATCCGAATACAGCCCGACAAATACCCAATCCTCCCGACTCTGTATGTAGGAGGTATAATAATCGCATTGGGCAGCGTAGCTGGTCTGCTGGTCTTCCATGTCGGTGCTGACGCGGGCATAGCCTGCCACCTTCCGCTTTTTCCGGCTGCTGATCGGGTCCGCCGTGAAGCGGTTACGTGTGGCCGGTATCGTTGTCACATTTTTTGCCATGTCTGCGTCCTCCCTTCCCGAAAATGGTATTCCAGGCTGCCGTCCTCCAGCGCCACGATTTCCTCTATCTGCCTTTCAAATTCCGCTTCGTCAAATTCCTCCAATCCGAGGATGCTTGTGGAAATGCGCCGCAGTTTGAAATCTGCATAATTCACATTGTGGCATTCAACGCCCTTATATCCGTACCGTTTGCCGATGCAGTACCAGTACACCCATCTCCCGCCGGAATTCACCCTGTGGTAGGTGTTCCCGCAGATGGCGCACCGTATTTTCCCCTGGAAGCAGTCCGTAACCGTTGCCTCGTGCCATGCCTGGTGCAGCCGCAGGTTCTTCCAGACCTTTGTGCCGCCATCGGAAAAGCGGAACTGCAGGTTGCCGTCTTTCAGGACGGTAACCTCCCTGACCTGTTCTTCGAATGCTTCCCCGTCAAAACGGTCCATCCCAAGGACCTGCGCCGAAACCGCCTCCAGTTCCTCTTCCCCGAAGTTCACGCTGGAGCAGGTCATCCCCACTTCTTTTTTGCCTCTGCATATCCAGTGGATATAAGTTTTTCCCCTGACTCTGCCTTTCTTCCTCGTAAACGGATGCCCGCATACCCCGCATTTTATCTTCCCTGTAAATGGGTAGGTCGGCACGGCCTCCGCCCGTTCTTTCAGGATTTCCTGGACCTTTGCAAAAATCTCCCTGTCAATGATCGGTTCGTGGCAGTCTGAAATATAATACTGCGGCAGCTCGCCCCGGTTCTTCACTTTGTTATGCTTGATGGGGTCCGCCACATAGCATTTCTGCAGCCGCCTGTCACCGATGTAAATCTCGTTTTTCAAAATGGTGTTCAGATGGCTGTAAGTGAAATCATATCCCCGCCAGGACTTTGCCCCATAAGCGCGAACTTAAGGAAAATTTATACTAAAAGTGAATATTTTAGAAGATTTATAAAATAAAAAATTCATAACTGACGCTCTTTCGTGTAAAATGATTTTGCCAAATAATTTACCAAAAGAGGTCTGTCATGAATTTTCAAAATGATTTTAACAAAGTAAACAGCAAAATACAAGAAGTTTTTAAAAACTGGGACAATAAAATCCTTCCGCACCTGCCGCAGCAAATGGACGAAATGGCGAAACGCACCGGCGCCCTGCACAGAAAACGTGGCGTATGCTCTTGCCTGGACCTGCTTAGGATGCTCTTTCTCTGCGCCAGTTCTGATTTTTCCTTCCGTATCCTTGCGGCTGCCGCCTGTGCCCTTGGAATTTCCGTTATTTCTGACACCGCCTGGCGCAAGCGTTTTTCCAAAGCGGCGCCTTTCCTGCGTGAAATACTCCATTCCCTGCTTTCCGCCTTTCTTCCGACTGCGGATATTTCTGCTTTTGACGGTGTAAAAAATGTACTCCTGGCGGATGCGTCTGTCATGCGCCAGAATGGGAAACAGCAAAAGCAGCAGCGTATCCATCTATGTTATTCATTGAATGAAAACAGGATGAAACAGGTAAAGGCTACCGATCGGCATACAGCGGAATCCCTGACGCATTTTTCAATGAAAAAAGGGGACCTTGTCATGGCCGGTGCCGGATATGGGACAGCGCAGAATTTTATTTACGCACAAGGGCAGGGTGCAGATGTAATCCTGCGCATCACGCCAAAAAACTTCTGCCTTTATAATACACAAGGAGAAAAAATTTCCCTGACGGCCCTTCTGAAAGAAGCGGAAGAAAAGCATATGGGGTGGATAGATGTTTTCGGTTTTTGCAGATATAAGGGGAAAACCGTCTCTGTACGGGTAATCGCTCACAGGCTCCCGGACGGACAGGCAGCAAAAGCAAGGAAACGCAAAACCCGGAAAGCTTCCAAAAACCAGCACCGGATCCAGGCAGAAACGCTGCTCGGCGCCGGATGGATCACGCTTGTTACATCCCTTGGCGCAGAATACTGCGGCGAAGAAATCCTGCACCTTTACAGGAGCCGCTGGCAGGCGGAGCTGTTGTTTAAGCGTTTCAAGCAAAATTTCTCCATCCATACTATAAAAGCAGGCAGCAGCGCTTATGCTGAAACAGAAACCCTGCTATGGCTTATCATATGGACGATAGCGGAACGCCAGTCCTTCCAGGCGGAATGCTTCCTTGCGGAAAAACAGGAATGTACTTATTCCGTATACGAAGAATGTAAAATATCGTTCATACAGATAACGGATACTCTGCGCTTATCGTGGAGTCTTTTTGCAGACCTGACAGATAAAAAATATACCCGCTATTTATCAAAAAAACAACGGTGGCGTATAGACCAAAATGATGAGTTTCATTCAGTAGTTTTACCAGGACTGCTTAATTAAGTTCGCGCTTATGGGAGAATGCCCCTGCTTTCTTAGATCTGTGCCTCTTACATGAAAGAAGCATAAGAAACAAAAAAAGTGCCTGAAAGCGGGAACTCTCAGACACTGTGTAACCGGAAAACTATAATCGCTGTGAAGCAATTACTGAAACTGATGTATACAGTATACCCGTCTTTGGGATTTAACACCATGTTTTTTTGAAAATCTTATATAGTTTAATACACCTTAAGCCAGCTTATTTTCTGGCATTTTTTGCTCTAAAAAAATTTGACAAAATAAATTTTTAGGACTTGCATTATATGGTGTTATAATAAAGAGGGTGATTTTTATGGCGTATTTTTTGAAAAAATCGAAGTTAAAAAAGGGAAATTATCTTCAAATTTATGAAAGTTTTTATGACCCACAACGTGGCCATACAGCACATAAATCTTACAAAGCTTTGGGGTATGTTAACGACCTTATTCAAAATGGAATTGATGACCCGATTGCATTTTATAAACAAGAAATTTTTGAGCTGAATAAGAAAAGAAATGAACGGTTAAAACAAGAAAAAAATAAGCAGATTTCTGATGAAGAAACTCCTGAAAAAGCACTTGGTTATTTTCCTGTGAAAAGTATCAACCTTTCACTTGGCGTGAAGAAATATTTAGACCTTATGCAGGCCGTAACCGGGTTCCATTTTTCTGTTTTTTCATTTATTTCCTCACTTGTTTATGCCAGGATTGTACAGCCATGTTCCAAACGGAAAACTTTCGATGATGTTCTGCCAAAACTGTTTGAAAAGTATGATTTTTCTCTGGACCAGGTTTACGATGGGTTAGAATATATTGGCTGTGAATATGAAAAAATTATCGAAATATACAACCACCAGATCCAAAAACATTATGGTTATAATACGGCACATACTTATTTTGACTGTACCAATTTTTTCTTCGAAATTGATAGGGAAGATGACTTAAGAAGGAAGGGGCCGTCAAAAGAAAACAGGCATGACCCCATTGTTGGACTGGGGCTTTTACTTGATGCGGATCAGATACCAGTTGGGATGAAAATATATCCAGGAAACGAAAGTGAGAAACCTGTGATAAGGAATATCATAAATGACCTTAAACAGCGCAGCAACATCTCCGGACGTACCGTCCAAGCAGCTGATAAAGGGCTTAACTGCGCGGAAAACATCGTTACCGCATTAAAGTCTGGAGATGGATACATCTTTTCAAAATCTGTGAAACAGTTACCAGAAACAGAAAAAACATGGGTGCTTTTAAGCAATGATTACCGTGACATAAAAGACAAAAAAGGAAACGTCCTTTACCGGATCAAAGAATGTGTGGATGATTTTCCGTATCAAATAACAGATAAAAGCGGAAAGAAAAAAACGGTAAAGTTAACGGAAAAAAGAGTGGTTGCTTTCAATTCAAAATTAAAAGAAAAACAGATTTTTGAAATCGAAAAACAGGTAGAAAAAGCAAAAATTTTAAAAGCAAGCCAGGCAAAAAAATCAGAATATGGAGACAGCTCCAAGTATGTAGCTTTTAAAGCAGAAAACAAGAAAGGCGAGAAAGAAGATGCGAAAATAAAAGTAGAAATGAACGAAAAAAAAATCAAATCAGACAAACAACTTGCTGGATATAATATGATTGTTACAAGTGAAATTAACATGCCGGATACAGAAATATATTCAACCTATCACAACTTATGGAGGATTGAAGAATCATTCAAAATAATGAAATCACAACTAGATGCAAGACCCGTCTTTTTGCAAAAAGAAGACACAATAACTGGACACTTTTTAATCTGTTATTTATCCGTTTTATTAGTAAGAATATTCCAGATTAAAATCTTAGAAAACAAGTATTGCACAGAGGAAATTTTTGATTTTATGAAGCAATTTAAAGCAGCAAAACTTTCAGAAAAAAAATACATAAACCTCACAAAAAATACATCATTTATAAAGGCATTTTCTGCATTCACAAACCTTCCGTTAACGTCATATTTTTTAACAGATTCAAAACTAAAAAATATGCTAAGCTATAGGTTCTAACCTATGGCTTAGCACCATATTTTACATATCAACTCCCAAAGACAGGAATTACTGAAACTGATGTATACAGTATAGCAGTTTTATTACTGGATTGCAAGACCTTGCCGCATTTTTGATTTCTAGCATTATAGAATTGCAATAGTTAAGTGAATATTTAAAACCGTGCTACGGCTACCGGACTCCCAGCAAGAAAGATGAAGTAAGCTTTGTCGTCACCTAAATTGATGAAGATCGGAGCGTGGCTGTAGGATCATCACCTAGATTATCCTTCAAGATCTGTGATATTTTACATAAGGCAAGCTCATTGAAACATTATCGTTTTTTGATAACCTAATGTTACAATAATCTTTTTATGCTTATGAATACAATCATGGAATTATTATGGCATCTAATCCACTTTTTTTCATATCGATTCCCCATACATATTTTCCGTTATCATAGTGATAAACAATAACATCTGGGTCATGTTGAGAACTGAACCCTGCACCTAAAAAAAATGTAAATGCTACTGATGATGAGATTACCATATGAATACATCGAATATCATATTTCTTAACGACTTCTCTTATTTTTGATAAAATTTGTTTTCGAAGATTTTCCGCTTGTGCATAGTTTCCGATTATATCAAACCCTAATGTTTGAAGTTGAAATCTAATAATATGACATTTTGTATTTGTGATAGATGCTATCTCTATATTTTTAATTTCTAATGATGTAGATATTGCAACAATCAAATTATTTGATTTACAACTTTTATTTTCTTCCATTATCTCTCTAAAACTTGTTTCCCATTTTGTATCTGCAGAAGCATCCCACTCTTCAAAATTTGCACTATTATTACGCGCTCTGTGAAACAAATGTATTTCTTGCTGATCCCCATACATATACCCAGCTCTAAAAATCAAGGGAGTGTGTGCTATTCCATAGTAACTATGTATACCTTTTATAGCAATAAAATCTTTTATTACTGAATCCTGTTCTCCAAGAACCTGGCAAAGATCATTAGGGTAAGAATATCCTGCAATGTCTAAATTCTTTTCCTTTATATAATATTCTTTTTTTACATTAGGAGATAGCGAAGCCATTCCGTGTGCTAATGATACATGACACAGAACATTCATTCGCCTCTTCCATACAAATAATATTATAGACATTACCAATAAGATTCCAATTGGAAAACTTATTCTTTGTAAAGCCATCAAATATTTCTCGGGTACAAAAGCCACTATAGTATTATAAATTGCTGATACTTCTCCGATTTCTATTTTTTTTAAAATTTCACCTGTCCCAAGCGAGATTAAAAATAAAATAAAAAGTAGTGTAAAAATCAAATAATAATACTTTTTGTACAATTTACATAATTGTTTCATTATTATCCCACTCTCCTATTTTCTGTATCTTTCCGTTTTCGGTCATCCATATTCCAGAACACATAGTTCCAATTATTATAAAAAATTGTTCGTTGAAGTTATGCTGTCTCTTAGAGATGTTTTTCCAGTTATTACAATCTATGGGTGACGGTATTGGCCTGCGTTGATTATGGGTATGCCATTCTCCCAAATAACTTTTCTTATATCCAGATTGTTCCCATAGCCTATCCATTATTTCTTGATGACCTGTTTCTTTACGAATGAACCTATACCGACTACGAATATCATCTATTTGTGGCCATGTTATATCTGTTATCCTAAGAGCACTTTCTGAGGAATCATAATATCCTATTATGATTCCTCCGGACTCCAGTTTGAATTGCCTCTGTTTCTGATATTTGCTTATTTCTAATAAAATATTTTCTTCTATAAAAATAACCATGCTGGGGGTCTTTATTCTTAATCCTGTTTTTCTGAGCATATAGGACACCTTTCATTTATGGGTATATTTTTCCTTGCAATACTGCAATAACTTTGACCGCTAATATGCTCATAATATTCCGAAACCGCAAACCCATTATTTATCAAATTATCCTCCGAACCAATCCATGATATAAGAGTACTTTCCTTGCACTGTCCTGTCAAAACTTCCAATGACAAACGAACTGTTAGAAGTGCTGTTTGCTGGCTATCCAAAGCACTATATTCCACAAATGATCCAGCACATCCTGATAGACTCTTTTTAAAATTTTGACCTGGTGCAACAAGACTAGCTCTGAAAGGAACAAGATCATTAGAGATCAAATCTGTATACATACATCTCAAGCAGCCACCAGAAAAATTGTTTATTGCAATAACATGTCCACCAATACCATAAGGTTCATTAAAGCAGACAACAAATGGAACATTTATATAATTATCGTATAAAATTCTGTTAATCTCTAAATTAACTGTTGGTTCTCCCAATGCTGAAATAATTAAATCATAGTTTTTTAGACGCTGTACATCTCGTATAAAGCTTTCTACACTACGGTCTATATAATTTAATGAATCTATTTCGACCGATGGATATTGCTTTTCTAAAAATTCCTTTACTAAATCTGCCTTATATTTTCTCTTTGTAGCAACATCAAAACCCAAAAGATGTCGGTATATATTTTCAACACTCAAAATGTCTTTGTCTAAAATATCAAGCTTGCAAATTCCTGATTGACAAAGATTACTAGCAACATAACTGCCTACTGAGCCACAGCCTAATAAAAGAACCGATTTCTCAGCCAGATTTATATTTACACCACACCGCTTTAAAAGAAAATTATAATCTATGGGTCTGGTTGTCACAGGCGTAACTGTACAATTGATCATTTTTTCTACTTTTCTAAATTGACCATTCTTACAGAAAATATGAAATGATACAATAATATCCTGGTTTTCTGAAGGAATTGATAATATTAAAAACTGGTTAAGTATACGTCTCTTTCTAGCCAGAAAAAGATTAAAT
>OFGR01001516.1_pt1 | contig 18289 bp, 19 predicted proteins | sample 1521811 | NCBI WGS metagenome assembly OFGR01 (sample SAMEA3504098, study PRJEB24116) | mouse gut metagenome | biome: mouse gut; feature: mouse-associated habitat; material: faeces | place: Denmark | collected 2011
AAAATGAAGCTGCCGCTTCACGAATTTTCATTCGTTAAAGCGACAGCCCCCTTTTAAACAAAAACTAATACAGTGTTGCACAATAATGATAATGCCCACAAAACTCCGCTGTTGCTCGCCCATGTAGCATTTTGTAATATGTGTAATCCTTATCCAGATCATTTCCCTTATAGTAAGGAATCCTTGCACAGCATGTATTGCAGACAATCTGCAGTCGTTTCACACCTTTGGTCTTGCACTTAGCACCCTTGCTCATCTTGCTGTATTGTCCGTTCTTGTAAGCCAGAACTTTGACCGTGTAGTTTGTTTGCCCTGTCAAATGCTTAATGGTGTAAGTTGTCTTCTTTGTCTTCGGTGCATACACAAGCGGAGTGTCAAAATAATCCTTTGATACCTTGGTATACTTAGAATAATCAACATCCTGGTAAATCAGCACCCTGTAATGCTCCGCCCACTTCACTTTCTTGAACTTCACCTTCACGGTTCCTTCCGTCGTCTTCACAACCTTGACATTCTTCACGGTAGCCGGCCTGCTTGCAGCCTTTACACTGAAAGCATCCATCGCAACAAAGGCGATCATGCAGATGGCAAACAGCAGAGCCATGGCAGATCTTCTGTTTTTCAATTTTCTCATGAATCTTCCTCCTTTTTTCTTTTTTTTACATATTCCGTGTCTTTATTATATCATTTTGTTGAATAATATCAACTGCAAAAGAATTTTGCTTGGCGGCGAAGCGGGGAAGGTGTGAGGAAATACAGTTTTTGCAAGAAAAGGGAAGCCGGCCCGCATCGTATGATAGAGCCGGAAGGAGGAATGAAATGGAAAAAAACATTAAAGAGCTGCTGCAGGACATGGGGTTCCGTCCAATCGGTTTGGATGATGAATTCAGGTTCCGCTGCACCAGATGCGGAAGATGCTGCATCCACCGTGAGGACATTCTGTTAAGCCCGCAGGACATCTTCAGGATGGCGGGGGAGCTGGGGATGGAGGCCGGTGAATTCATGGCGGATTACTGTGAGGCTTACATCGGGAAGGATTCAAGGTTTCCAATTGTAAGGCTCATGCCCCGCGGATCAGTCAGGAGATGCCCCCTCCTCAAAGACAGGAAATGCCGGGTGCATGCCGCAAAGCCATCGGTGTGTGCAATGTTCCCGGTCGGCCGGTGCATTGTCATGCGGGGGCCGGGAGAGGAAGATGCGGGAAGCGGGATACAGTATCTGCTGAACCGGACATCCTGCGGTGAAAGGTCAGAGACACACACGGTCAGGGAATGGCTGCAGTCATTCGGAATCCCCTTGGAGGACAGGTTCTTTCTGAAGTGGCAGGAGGTAGTGTATGAAGCTGGAGAGGCATTCCGCAAGGCGGAGATCCGGGCGGATGCCAGGGAGATGGAAACTTTCTGGCAGGCGGCCACGGTGATGCTTTACCTCAGCTATGACATGGAAAAGGAGTTCCTGCCGCAGTTTGAGGCAAATGCACAAAGGCTTCTGGAAATGCTCCGCAAGGCTGTCCCGCAGGGCTGACAGAAGAAAATCCCACAATAATTGAAGGAAGGAGGAACCCATGAGACAGGGAGCCGGGAAATTTCCGGCTCCCTGTTTTCAATGCAGGGAGTCTTCTATTTTTGCAAGAAATTCCAATCAGGATGCACTGCTAAAATGGTAGCAGTAAGTGGAACTGAAAAACTGCAGAAATGGAAAATGGGAGGTGAGAGACATGAGTAAATATTATGGCAAAAAGGACATAATGGAAACATTGCAATGTGGAGATCAAAAAGCGTTAAATTTTCTAAAGCTGCTTTTCCAAATGCAGTATGCTGTTAAAGTGGGGAAGAGTTACTTGATAAAGGCTGAGGATTTTGACAGGTTTTTTGAAGATTCTAAAGGACAGGAAATCGCAATTTGACAGAATGTTTTTTGAGCGGCATCCAAATATTATATATGGCAGAAATGGTTTACATAGACTGCTTGTTTTGGTTAAAGGAAATTTCGTAATGAGCATTTCAGGATTAGAGATAAAAATTGGAATAAAGAGAATAGTCAATAAATTATGCGTCATCATATCGCTTTCATTGCTGCTGAATAAAAAAGAGCATATAGATTGCTGCCTGCTCTATATGCTCAGTGGCGCATTTTTTCCATTTTATCTAAATTAAATTCTTGCCAGATATTCCGCAGAGTTTGTTTCGCACCGTTTCCATACCAGGGATGAGCCATGAAAATGAGGCTCCCTCTTTTGAAGTACATCTAATAAAATATTCACATCAATCAGTAATCTCATATTTTTCCTCAGTTTTGAATTCCTTTCCTGTTCAAGATCATAGTTTCCATTCAGGATCATGTTTAGGTATTTCCCAAAATGATTCTGCATTTCTGTTGCTGTTGCTATTGCGCCAATCATGGAACATTCCCTTTTCATATGAGCTATTTAAATTCTACCATTAATTAACTGATTTATAAGAAGGTTTTCACAATTTACGGATGGAAAATTGACAAACAAGGAGTTATATGGTAAAAATGAAATAATGGAGCTGCATGGTAAAGGCAGATGGCATTGATAATTATTTTGAAGATTTCAAAGGGCAGGAAATAGTGATTAGGTATCATTATGCATGAAATAACTATCATAAAAACTATCATAATGAAATGTCTGAAGGAATTTAAAAGATTAGAGAATCAAGTAAAATCAAGTGTTTTGAAGGATGGTATAAACAAACTTTGGCAAGATTGTGAATTATAACAACTAAGCGGAGATTGTTAAAAATACACCACTAAAACATCATAAAACACCACTAAACACATTAGAAATTGGTAAATTTTAATAATTGAAATGCGTTTGGCGGTGTTTTATACTTACCTCAGTATCATTTTTTAATATCACTTTTTATCAATTAAATTAAATGGTTTTAGAAAAGTGATAAATAGGAAAACAGGAAAAATTTGCTGATTATAAATGCAGTCAAATAGGGGCATCAAGGGAAATAAATCCTTTGATGCCCTTTTGGGTATCTTTAGAGGTTGATTTGTTTAGCGTTTGGTTCGATCGGCGTTTGTTTTCTGCTTCCTCTTTCAGCGTTGGAATAGAAATGCTTACCTGCCAAACATTACCGATTTACAAATGTATGTTCGTATATTATTATAAATACATCATTTTTATATAGATAAGGCCTAAGAAGGGAGTGTTGGATTTGGAAAGCATTCTGTGTGTCGATATTCCGGTGCAGATGATTTCCTGTACCGATACAGATGGAAAAATTACGCCGATGAGATTCCGGTTTCGGGACAAAACCGGAGAACTCATTACGGTTACAATAGATCAAGTGTTATCCGAAGATCGGGACAGAAACAAAGTGGGAGTCAATTTTTCATGCGATGCCATGGTGTATGGCGTAAGAAAGACCTTTACCCTCTGGTATAATTATTTTGCCCATGAGTGGCGGTTATCCCGTTTTTATGTTTAATGAATCCCGTTTCTATGTTTTGTTTCTATGTTTTATTCCTCCATGTTCCCAAACAGCTCTCCATTGATGGAACGGATCTGTTCTATCAAGAGGGAGCTTCCGTCCATAAAAATAATTCTGCGGTGATATTCGTCTATTTTTTTCACTCTGCCGGAAACGGTTGTGTAGGTTCCGCCGTCCTTTTTGCTATCCGGCTGAAAATAGGAAAATTCGATTTTGGGATTTTGCGTGATATTTTTTTGGATAAGATGAAGTTGGGCGTTGAGCCGTTCTTTCTTGTCCTCGTCAAGCTCTGCAAAAGGCTCAGTCAGATGAGACGCTTCCCGTATTGCGGCATCGTATCCGGCAAGGGCGGCAAATGGAGAGAATTGCGCGGCCCGGTTTAAAAGAGACATTTGAGGATGCTTTTTTGATACATGGTGTGGAAGATGAATAATGTCATTATAGTTCTGGCTGTCTGGATTGTTCATGCTTTGTGTCCTCCGATTTGGCGGTTGCGTTCTATCGCGGTGGCTCCTTCCTGTAAGCTTATGCCCTTTAAAATGGCATTTTTTCCGTATTTCTTTTTTACGGAAAGAATGGCTTCCTGAACCTTTCTTTCTTTGGCAATCCTTTCGTTTTGTTCTTTCCGTTTTTTTTCAAGAGCTGCATAATCCGTGAACAGGTCAATCTGTTCGAAGTGTTTTGCTTCCATAGACTTTGTTTCGTCTATGACATGGTTTGCAGTAATAATGACGCGGCGGATTAGAAGATTAGGGTTTATAATGCGGTTGTACAAATCTGCAACGGCATCTATTATAATCTGCGCGGAGGAAGTCTGGCAGTTTAGGTTAGCCGTTCCATGCGCATGTTTAGGGACTTTCCTTCCATAATGATCCGTTATGACCTCTCCTTGATAATTCTTTTGGATTTGGGCATTTGTAAGATTGTCAGTGTCGTACCCGACAGTCAGCGTCATCTGATCCGTAACAAGCTTTTTTTCTACAAGATCCAGAACAAGCGAATCTGTCATTTCCCGCGCGATAAGTTTTCCCTTTTCAAAGTCATATGGGCATTTTAGGACTTGGCCGGAGCTTATGCTGTTAGTTTCCGGCCGGTAGGCTTTGATGAAATCCATAGTGACCGGCTCATAGCCCCATGCGTGGTCGATGAGAAGCTCTGCGTTGACGCCAAACAAGTTATAAAGAAGATCTTCATTGTGGTAATCCCTGTCTTTGCCCAGAGAGCAGCGCGCAATATCGCCCATGGTAAAAATTCCCTTGGCTTCCAGTTTTTTCTGATAGCCATGTCCGATACGCCAGAAGTCAGTAAGAGGGCGGTGATCCCATAAAAGCTTCCGGTAGCTGATTTCGTCCAATTCCGCAATACGGACGCCATGCGTATCCGGTTCAACATGCTTTGCCACAATATCCATCGCCACTTTACAGAGGTATAGATTCGGGCCGATTCCAGCGGCTGCCGTGATTCCCGTACTGTCAAGGACATCCCGTAAAATAACGGAAGCTAATTCTTTCGGGGACATTTTGTAAATTTTTAGATAGCGCGTCACGTCCATAAACACTTCGTCAATGGAATAAACATGAATATCTTCCGGAGCGATATATTTTAAATACGTCTGGTATATAATGGAGCTGTATTTCATATAAAATGCCATTCTTGGCGGGGCTATAATATACGAAAGTTCCAATTCCGGATATTCCGCCAGTTCCGGCGCATGGTATGATGAGCCGGTAAACTGTCTTTTTGGAGCTTTGCTTTTCCGTTCACGGTTGATTTCTTTTACCCTCTCCACGACCTCAAACAGCCTAGCCCTTCCCGAAATGCCATAAGCTTTTAGGGAAGGGGATACAGCAAGGCAGATGGTTTTTTCCGTCCGGTCTGCATCTGCAACGACAAGATGTGTGTCAAGCGGGTTTAACTGCCGCTCCACGCATTCCACGGAAGCGTAGAAGGATTTCAGGTCAATCGCGATATATATATGGTTTTCATTCATGCGTGATCCTCCCATTTGATTGATAGATGGCAGATTGTTTCGATGAGATTTCGCTGCCTAAAATAAATTTCTTCCTATATTATATCAGAATATTTGTTCGATTGCATTATTTTTTTTAGTTTATAAAAAATTTAGTTTTCTGTGGTAGATTTAACGAAATCGAAATAGAAATAGATTTCTATATTAAGGTATAAGAAACAGTCATACTTCCTCGAACATGATACAGATATAATAATAAATGTCAAATAGTTATTTTGAAGAAAGAAAGTTCTAAAAAAATGGATATTTGAAAGGAAGTAAATTTCCAACGAATTGATTATGAAATAAAATTTCAATAATCAATACTAAAAAATAAAATATTTTGACTAGGAAAACAATAAATATCCATTTCTATATAAATCTCTTAAATAAACTTTCAGCCTGCTAAATAAAGAAGCGCCAGTAATTATACCAAAATTATCAAAGCGTTTTGTGTCTGAAAGTGGAGGATTTCGTTTAGAAAGAAACAGGAAAATACACATAATCAGCATACGAAACAGGATATTGGAAAGATAATAAATTTCATGAAATAGGATATTGAAAAGAGGAAGTATTTCGTTCTATCTAATTATAAAAAATGAGAAAACTCTGGGTTACTATTTTTCAAACAATAATATAGTTCCCAATATTTGAAATTTTAAGCGTTTATTTTGTTCCAAAACAAATATTTTTGCCGTTCTAATAAAAAGTTATTATAAAAGAGGGTAATGCTTGTATCCATAGGACATGTTGTGATAATATAAGAGTATTCTTTTGGGAGGGGAAAGAAATATGTCAAATGATAGAAATAAGAAATCATCATTACACAAAGAAAAGTCCCGCAGCAGTTTTTCCGGAAAATTGGGTTATGTGCTGGCTGTTGCGGGTTCGGCCGTAGGGCTTGGGAATATCTGGCGGTTTCCCTATTTGGCGGCAAAATATGGCGGCGGTATTTTTCTATTGGTATATCTGATTTTGATGCTGACGTTTGGATATGCGCTGATTGTCTCTGAAACGGCATTGGGGCGTATGACAAACAGAAGTCCGGTTGGGGCGTTTGGAATGTTTGGAAAAGGCGTTTCATATTTGTTTGGCGGCTGGATTAATGCCGTTATCCCGATGTTGATTGTGCCTTATTACAGTGTAATTGGCGGCTGGGTTATAAAGTATCTGTTTGAATATCTGCGTGGGAGTACGGCAGTTTTAGCAAAGGATAATTATTTTTCCGAATTTATTGCGGATAGCGCCCATGCGGAATTGTGGTTTCTTTTCTTTAGCCTGATTGTAATTGTGATTCTTTTTGCAGGCGTAAAGCAGGGGGTGGAGCGTGTTTCGAAAGTAATGATGCCGCTGCTTGTGTTACTGGCGGTTTTTGTTGCGGTTTATTCAGTGACTAGGCCGGGAGCATGGGAAGGCGTGAAGTATTTTTTGATTCCTAATTTTGAGAATTTTTCTTGGATGACTGTAGTGGCAGCTATGGGGCAGATGTTTTATTCTCTGTCCATTGCGATGGGCATTTTGTATACATATGGCTCTTACATAAAAAAAGATGTAGATATTGAGAAGTCTACGAAACAGGTTGAAATTTTCGACACGGCGATTGCTATGCTTGCAGGACTAATGATTATTCCGGCAGTGTTTGCTTTTTCCGGTGGAGATCCGGATACATTAAAAGCGGGGCCTTCGTTAATGTTTATTACGCTTCCAAAAGTATTTGCAAGCATGGGATTTGGCACAGGCGCCGGAATTTTGTTTTTCCTGTTGGTGCTTCTTGCGGCATTAACCAGCGCGATTTCTCTGGCAGAATCCGGAGTTTCCACTTTTGAGGATCAGTTTGGGCTTAGCAGACGCAAATCCGCTTTACTTATGGGAGCGGTGATTGTGTTGTTTGGATCGGCGTCTGCGCTTGGCTTTGGGGCGTTGGATTTTGTTTCATTGCTTGGAATGTCGATTTTGGATCTTTTTGATTTTTTAACAAATTCACTTATGATGCCTTTGGCGGCATTGTCCACCTGCATTTTGGTGACGCGCGTGGTAGGGCTTGATAAGATTTCAAAGGAAATTGAACAGTCTTCCCGTTTTAAGCGAAAGAAGATGTATTATGTGTTTATGAAGTATCTGGCTCCGGTCTGTATTGTAATCATTCTGTTTAGTTCAATCGCAAATGTCATGGGCTGGATTGCGATGTAGGAATAGAGATTTTTGAATAAGGGAGGCGTTCGTTTACATAAGCGGATGCCTTCTTTCGTTTTTTTAGATGAGGCGGTATTATTGGAGGGGTTTAAAAAAGAGTGGGCATATTTTGGCTGATTTTATGGGAAGCGTTTATTGGAATTTAGATGGTTCAGTGTGTTCTGTAAGATTTTACAAATAGGAGATATGATGATCGCGCAGTGAATTAAATGGGACTTTTTCCAGTTGGCATAAAATGATAACCAGTATAGTTTTTTCCGCATCCTGTTGATGCGGTATTTTTTACATGAAAGATTTTTTTCATTCTTTAGTTAAGAAGCATTTTTTATGTATTAAGGTGGCTTTATTAGGAAATTCCCAGCAAAAACAAATTTAACTTTTGCGCATATATTTTATGAAGAAAGAATATATTTTTCTTTTATGGAAATGGAAATGGGGTGATTTTAATTGAACAACTATAATACAAACTGGTTATTTCAGCCGCCGAATCTGTTTGGCATGAGAAGGCCGCCTAATCGGAACGGGAACCAAAATCAAAACGTATCTCAACCCGCTCAGTATACTAAGGAGAATCCAAATGCCGGCATGTCTGAGAAGAATCAGCGCGCCGATAAGGCAGATCCAGAGAATTGTGATGCTTCTTGTAATTGTGGGTCTGAGTTAGGGAATCCAAGCAGAGAACAAAATACTTTCTGTTGTCCAGATGAATGTAGAAACTTTAAATCGCAGGAGCCGGAGAGAGGAACAGGATCTTGTGGCTGCCAATGTAGATGCGGAGAGCATGAACCTTGTGGATGCCGCGGAGAAAAAGGGGAGCCCGGACCGCAGGGGCCAAGAGGAGAGGCAGGACCCTGCGGGTGCCGCGGAGAGAAAGGAGAGCCCGGACCGCAGGGAGTTACGGGGCCACAAGGACCGCAAGGACCAACTGGGCCGATGGGACCATGTGGACCACAAGGATCGCAAGGGCCAATGGGACCTCCCGGATATCCGCAAAACAGTATATTTGCATCATTTTTGGAACGGGAAGTTTTAGTGCCGGAAATTTCCAATCTTCCGTTGGAAATTGACATACCAGATATAACTGAACATATATCCCTTTGTAATAATTATTCGGTGAAGTTAGCCTCCGGTTATTATGGAATCTATTATTATATTTCGGCGGAGATGAAAAAACATGGTTTCATGAAGCTTACGCCTGTAATCAATGATTGCGCGCAAAATGTATATGCTGGATATGCAGAAGCGGCAAAGCGAAAAGAATGGCTTGAATTGTCAAGATATTTTATGATTGAGGTCAAAAGCGCCTCTACTTTGTTCTTTATATGGCATTCTTCAGAATGTGAATCTAGGATTAATATGAATCTGTGTATAGAAAAGCTTTTCAGACAATAAAAACAAAGAAGGGGAAATTGAAAATGCCAACAATAAGTCTGTGCATGATTGTAAAAAATGAAGAAAAGAATATTGTTCGCTGTCTGGACAGCGTGGCGGATTTAGTAGACGAAATTATTATTGTAGACACGGGATCGACTGACCGGACAGTGGAAGCGGCGTCTGGTTATACAAAGAAGGTCTATGTTTACCCTTGGACAGATGATTTTTCTGAGGCTAGAAATTATTCCTTTTCGAAAGCATCTATGGATTATTGTATGTGGCTGGATGCAGATGATATTCTGGAAAAAAAGGAACATGAAAAATTTCTGCAGTTAAAGGAATCTCTGTCTAAAAGTACGGACATTGTAATGATGAAATATAATACTGCCTTTGATGAAGCCGGAAATCCTTCGTTTTCTTATTTTCGGGAACGATGGATTAGAAACAGTTCTAAATACCGCTGGATAGGCGAAGTCCATGAGGTAATTCCTCCAAATGGCAGTGTGATTTATTCGGACATTGCTGTCAGCCATAAAAAAATGGATGCTGGGAATCCGGATCGAAATCTGAAAATATACCAAAAAATGCTTACGTCCGGAAAGACTTTGGAGCCGCGGCAGCAGTATTATTACGGACGGGAGTTATATTATCACAAACAGTATGAAGAAGCTGTTTGCATATTTGAAAAGTTTTTGCTTTCCGCTGAAGGATGGATTGAGAATAAAATTGAAGCATGTTCTATATGCGCAAACTGTTATTTACATCTGGGAAAGGAGGATTCCGCTCTTACAACGCTTTTACGCAGCATGAGCTTTGATCTTCCAAGAGCTGAATTATGTTGTGAAATAGGAAAATATTTTTTGGAACATGGAAATTTCCAGAATGCTGTTTATTGGTATGAGACGGCTCTGAATACGCCTAAAAATGAATATTCAGGAGGGTTTATTCTGCCGGATTGTTATGACTATATTCCTTTATTACAGTTATGCGTGTGTTACGATAAGATAGGGGACAGACAAAAGGCAGAGGAATATAACGAGAAAGCCGGAATCTGCAAGCCTTATTCCAAAGCCTATCTTTACAACAAACGTTATTTTGACAGTTTGAAAAATCCATAATGTTTTAGGGGAAATGTATTTGACATAATTCTTGCGCAGCAGACCAAAAAATTAAAATTTGTAACAAATACAACAAATACTCATAAATTATTTGTAGAAAAAGATATTATTTATGTGGCCGGCCAAATGTCTTTTTCGAATAAGAGGAAGGATGTGTTTGGTATGAATCGGAACAATTCTTGTAACTGCTGTATGGAAGATTGTGAGAATCAATGTCACTCTGTCTGTTGTGAGCGTGGACCTGCGGGGCCAAAAGGAGATCAAGGGCCGATGGGGCCGCAAGGCATGAAAGGCGATCCCGGATGTCCGGGACCTAAAGGTGACAAGGGGGATCAAGGGCCGATGGGAGCGCAAGGCATTCCCGGCGCTCCAGGCGCAAGAGGCCCAAGAGGCAATACTGGACCAGTGGGGCCTACTGGCAATACTGGCCCGAGAGGCTATGCAGGTCCAAGAGGTTATGCGGGGCCGCAGGGCATTCAGGGCATTCAAGGCGTTCGCGGGGATATTGGCCCGAAGGGCGATCCCGGATGTGAAGGGCCAAAAGGCGATATTGGACCGCAAGGTCCGGCAGGAAATCCTGGGCCAACTGGTCCTGCGGGTCCACAGGGTGACATTGGGCCACAAGGTCCAAGAGGCATTCCGGGCAATACAGGTCCGACAGGTTCTACAGGCCCGATGGGGCCGCAGGGCATGACGGGTCCACAGGGTATTCAAGGCGTAACAGGGCCTATTGGAATACAGGGGCCGAAAGGTTGTCCGGGAGATAATGGGGCGACCGGGGCAACGGGAGCGACGGGAGCGACCGGGGCAACGGGAGCCGATGGAGCAACCGGGGCAACCGGAGCAACGGGAGCCGATGGAGCAACCGGAGCAACCGGAGCAACCGGAGCTGATGGAGCGACCGGAGCAACGGGAGCCGATGGAGCGACCGGGGCAACGGGAGCAACGGGAGCCGATGGAGCAACCGGGGCAACCGGAGCTGATGGAGCGACAGGAGCGACCGGAGCAACGGGAGCCGATGGAGCAACCGGGGCAACGGGAGCAACGGGAGCAACGGGTGCGACTGGAATTGCTGGAACAGGAGCAATTATTCCGTTTGCATCAGGCCTTCCGGTAGCATTAACAACAATCGTTGGAGGGCTTGCGGGACTTCCTGCTTTTGTTGGATTTGGAAGTAGCGCGCAGGGGCTTACATTGTTAGGCTCTACGATTGATATTACAAATGCCAGCGGCACGTTGTCAAACTTTGCATTTCAAGTTCCCCGCGCTGGCGTAATTACCTCATTCAGCGCATTTTTCAGCACAACGGTGGCGCTCTCTTTAATCGGTTCCACTGTTACCGTCAACGCGCAAATATATCAGTCTGCAACGCCGAACAATGTATTCTCTCCGATTGCAGGGACATTGATTAATTTAACGCCATCGCTTTCGGGGGTAATATCCATTGGGACATTGTTAAATGGAGCGCTTACAGGACTTAATATTCCGGTAACAGCCCAAACCCGTCTGATGCTAGTATTTTCAGCATCAGCCAGCGGATTAACTTTGGTAAATACAGTGACAGGATATGCAAGCGCCGGATTAAGCATAAACTAAAAATGTAAATATAAATAAAAATAACAGGGCTGCCACGTGAAATAGTGTATTCTAATTTACGTGGCAGCCTAAAATATTTTTCTTGATATTTATGATTGCTAATGTATATTTAATTCTTATTCTATTTTAGGATTAGCATAAAATGAAGCATTCTCTTTTTTCTAAATGTAAGTAATGGTATCTGTTAAAATTTTGCAATAGAAAAACAGACATTTTATGAGAAAAAATGAAAAGAGGAAGCTATGTGGACCAGATTGTCAGTCAAGAGCATTCTTTTCCCATTATGTGAAAGATACAGGGTTAAAAAAATTCTGGCCGCTATTGTGTTATGGGAAAAATAGATTGACATTCTTCTATGCGTTGTATATAATATAGATAGTTATCTATGGGAGGTGATTGACGGAATGCTTGACGAAAAGAAAACAGCCATTATTTTCAAAGCATTTTGCGACGAAAACCGGATACGGATATTGAAATTGCTTGCCACAGGAGAGAAATGCGGCTGTAAACTGTTGGAAGAAATTCATGTGACGCAGCCAACCTTGTCGCATCATATGAAAATACTGTGTGATTCCGGCGTTGTAGTCGGGCGGAAAGAAGGTAAATGGACACATTATTCGATTTCTTCCGAAGGCGCAGGGATTGCAGTTCGATGCCTACAGGAACTGACGCAAATTTCCAGTTCAGATGAAAATAAGCCGTGTTGTGAAATGTAATCTTTTGCGTTCCTGCGCGGCTTATAGAACTGCAAACTCATAGATACATTTCAATTTGACTATATAAAGGAGATTGCTTTTATGGAAATCTTAAAAACAGCTTGGGAATTTTTTCAAATTGAAATCCTTGGTATGCAGTGGCTTGACCGCGTGATCGGCAGTTTACTTGAATTGTGCGGTCTTGATCTTGAAAGCAGGATTGGTGGGAGCGTGCGGTTTTTTATCTATGACACAATCAAAATTCTGGCGCTGTTAGGCGTCCTGATTTTAACGATTTCGTATATTCAGAGTTTTTTCCCGCCAGAGAGGACGAAAAAGATACTTGGACGTTTTCATGGGATAGGGGCAAATATCCTTGCCGCCCTGCTTGGGACTGTTACGCCGTTTTGTTCCTGCTCGTCTATTCCTCTCTTTATTGGTTTTACGAATGCAGGATTGCCCCTTGGGGTAACATTTTCGTTTCTTATTTCTTCGCCAATGGTTGATCTTAGCAGCCTTGTTTTGCTGATGAGTGTGTTCGGCTGGAAAGTGACTGTTCTCTATGTTATTTTCGGCTTAGTAATTGCCGTTGCAGGCGGCGCTTTCATTGAAAAATTAAGTCTTGAACATCAAGTGGAGGACTATATACGCAACGGCAGCGTTATGAATGTTCCACAAGAAGAACTGCGTTTCAAAGACCGTATGAAATATGCTTGGGAACAGGTGGCTTCAACCGCGAAAAAGGTTGCGCCGTATATTTTGGCAGGCGTAGGCATTGGCGCCGCCATTCATAACTGGATGCCTGAAGATGTAATTGTAAAAGCGCTTGGAGAAACAAATCCGTTTGGCGTTGCGCTTGCTGTTCTTGCGGGAGCGCCGATGTATGCAGATATTTTCGGCGCAATCCCGATTGCGGAAGCTTTGCTCGCAAAAGGCGCATTGCTTGGCGTTGTCCTTTCTTTTATGATGGGCGTAACGACGCTTTCCCTTCCTTCGATCATTATGCTCCGTAAGGCAGTGAAACTACGGCTATTGGGCATTTTTATTGCGATATGCGTCATAGGCATTATCGTTGTAGGTTATTTATTTAACGTGATACAATATTTTATTCTTTAATTTTAGGAGGCTGTCACTATGGCATTATTTCACTTTGGAAAGAAAAATGAAGAAGAAAAGAAAACGGTTTCGGGCGTTTGTCGCTGCGATTGCGCTACAGGTGAAGAAAAAAGCGCTTTAAGCGGGAGCGGCTTTCAGGCAAAGGCGGATAGAAATGTCTGCATGAAAGTGTTGGGCGCAGGCTGTAAATCCTGCCATGAGCAGTATGAGAATGTAAAACAGGCGGTAAAGGATATGGGGTTTTCCATAGAGGTTACATATATTACTGATATGAAAAAAATAATGGAGTATGGCGTTATGAGTATGCCTGCCCTTGTTGTGAATGAGCAGGTTGTTGCTGCGGGTAAAGTATTGAAACCGAATGATGTTATTGCGTTACTTCGTAAATCGGGTTTTTAGTTATGGATAGGAAAATATTCAAGACACGGTAAGGATTATGGAGACATTATGTTGGACAAATCTAGTTTGGGAAAATGACTGTTAAGATCTTTGCGCCTGCTATTGCAATTTCAAATGGGGGGAGAGAAGCGTAAATGTGAAATTTTCTCATACAAACTGTGGAAAATTAAAATAGCCTTACATAGAAAAAAGAACCCTTATAAAGCCATTGCTTTATAGGGGTTCTTTTCAGTTTTAAAGCGCCATAATTTTTGAGCGTATGGCGGCAGTGAAACCTATGGTTATTTTTTATTTCAAAACCAGCTTAAAACTTTCCAGCCTTAGCCGCTTCTTCAATGGAAACAGCGACAGCGACAGTTGCGCCTACCATTGGGTTATTGCCCATTCCGATTAACCCCATCATTTCTACATGGGCTGGAACGGAAGAAGATCCTGCGAACTGCGCGTCTGAGTGCATACGTCCCATTGTGTCCGTCATGCCATAGGAAGCAGGGCCTGCAGCCATATTATCCGGATGAAGCGTACGTCCTGTACCGCCGCCGGACGCTACGGAGAAGTACTTCTTACCCTGCTCGATACACTCTTTCTTGTATGTACCTGCAACCGGGTGCTGGAAACGTGTCGGGTTCGTAGAGTTACCTGTGATAGACACGTCTACGCCCTCCTTATGCATGATCGCAACACCTTCACGAACATCGTTAGCGCCGTAGCAGTTAACCTTAGAACGAAGCCCGTCGGAATAAGCGATTCTCTGCACTTCTTTTAATTCGCCTGTGTAATAATCATAGTCTGTCTCAACATATGTGAATCCATTGATCCTGGAAATGATCTTTGCCGCGTCTTTTCCAAGTCCGTTCAGGATTACACGAAGAGGTTTCTTACGTACCTTGTTCGCCTTCTCAGCGATCCCGATCGCGCCTTCCGCAGCCGCGAAGGACTCGTGTCCTGCAAGGAACGCGAAACAGTCTGTATCTTCTTCAAGGAGCATCTTTCCTAAATTACCATGTCCAAGGCCAACCTTTCTCTGATCTGCTACAGAACCTGGGATACAGAACGCCTGCAATCCTTCTCCGATCGCTGCTGCTGCCTCTGCTGCAGTCTTACAGCCCTTCTTGATGGCGATCGCAGCGCCTGTGGTGTATGCCCAGCATGCATTCTCGAAACAGATCGGCTGAATGCCTTTTACCTGATTGTATACGTCAAGTCCGGCATCCTTGGTGATCTTCTCTGCTTCTTCAAGAGACGCAATGCCGTAGCTTCCTAATACTTCATTGATTTTATCAATTCTTCTTTCATATGATTCAAATAAAGCCATTTACTTGTCCTCCTAATTTTTTCGTGACTATGTAATACTTTTTATTTATTCTTTTCTTGGGTCAATAACCTTCGCTGCGTCGGCAACACGTCCATACTGTCCCTTTGCCTTCTCCCACGCGTCGTTCGGTGTATCGCCTGCCTTGATAAAGTCTGTGAACTTTCCAAGGTTAACAAACTGATAGCCGATGATCTCGTCATGGTCGTCCAGTGCGATTCCTGTTACATAGCCTTCTGCCATCTCAAGATAACGAGGACCCTTTGCCAATGTTCCATACATAGTACCAACCTGAGAACGAAGTCCTTTTCCAAGGTCTTCAAGGCCTGCTCCGATCGGAAGCCCGTCTTCTGAGAATGCACTCTGGGTTCTTCCGTATACGATCTGCAGGAATAATTCTCTCATTGCAGTATTGATCGCGTCACAGACAAGGTCTGTATTAAGAGCTTCTAAGATTGTCTTTCCCGGAAGGATCTCAGATGCCATAGCTGCGGAATGGGTCATTCCTGAACATCCAAGCGTCTCAACCAATGCTTCCTGGATAATACCATCCTTAACGTTTAAAGTGAGTTTGCAGGCTCCCTGCTGCGGTGCGCACCAACCAACACCGTGTGTCAGACCGGAGATGTCTTTCACCTCTTTTGCCTTTACCCATTTTGCTTCTTCCGGAATCGGAGCTGGTCCGTGATTTGCACCCTGAGCTACAGGACACATCATTTCTACTTCGTGTGAATAAATCATTTTAAAACTCCTTTCAAGTTAAGTTAAAATCTTAAGCGGCCGCCATAGGGTTTCTAGGGCTTGTCGCATTTGATTATATTTTCTCATAATTCCTGGAAATAGTCTAGTGGTTTTTTGAAATTTTCGGCTTGGGTAAGTTATTCCGTTTCCGTATGTATATTGCCCGGAAGCTCCTTTGCAGAGATTTCATAAGGAATGTTTTGAGGCTGATTCTATTGAAAACTTTTTCTGTTGCCCATATAATGTAGAAAAGGCTTAACCTGTTGCATGACCATCAGGGAATATGACGGATCATAAAGAGAGGAAGGATGCCATGAGCAGAAGGAGAAGAGGAAAAATAAGACGGTTCCGTTTTTTTGCCGGTCTGGCGGCATTGGCAATACTGCTGGTTCTCGGACTGCTGACGGCGGTCGGTTACTATACGGCCGGAGAGAAAGAGCTGTTTGTCAGAACGGACGGTTATCTGCAAGCCGGAGCAGGGCCGCAGGCAGAAATGACGGCGCAGATATGGGCGGAAAAGATAAGAGCTGCAGAAGAACAGGCAGCGGAGCAGGAGGAGCAGGCGGAGGAGAGACTTCCGGAGGTGGACCCGTCGCTGCGTCTGCCCAATACGGTGGATTTTGCAGCCTTGTGGGAACAGAATGAGGATGTTTATGCCTGGATTACGGTGCCGGGAACTCTGGTGGATTACCCCGTTCTGCAGCATCCTTCAGACGATGAATATTATCTCCACCATACCATCGATCATGTGGAGGGACTGCCGGGGAGCATATATTCGGAGACTGTAAACGCAAAGGATTTTACTGATATGAATACCATTCTCTATGGCCATAATATGAAAAATGATACCATGTTCGGAAGTCTTCATGATTATGAAAATGCAAACTTTTTTTCGGAGCATCCCTATGTGTACATTCATCTGCCGGAGCGGACGCTTCTGTATCAGATATTTTCGGCGGTAAAATTCCGAAGCGTGTATCTTCCTTATTATCTGAATTATGAGGAGGAGGGGGATTATACGGCTTATGTGGAGGAGCTTAAGGAATCACCGGGATATATGAATGAGACGGCGGAGCCTTCCTTTGGAAACCGTCTGCTGACCCTGCATACCTGTATCGGACATGACGAAAATCATCGGTATCTGGTGGTTGCGGTGCTTATGGGGGCGTATGATAAGGAATTATAAGATATCAGCTATTTCCATATCCTGTGTTCGGACAATTTGCGTACATTCTGTCTGCTTTGTACGAACACAGGATATCAGTATATCAGATAACCCCTTTCATCACCAGCACCGAAACCGCGCAAGTCAAGAACAGAAACAGGGAAAATACAATCACTCCCTTAGAATCCCCCGTCTGCTCCGCAGCAGACGGAAGCGCCAGCTTCGCTTTCCTGAGAGCCGTTACCACCGGCTTATAGAAGAGAAGCGTAATAGCCGTATTCAGCCCGCCCTTTAAGAGATTAAAAGGCAGAAAAGCAGGCAGCAAAAGCTCTGCAACAGCTTCCCTGGGATACCCCATATAAATCGGAGTAATCAGATAATTCCACAGCAGCATCACCGCAACCATTACGCCGCAGCCTGCAAAGAGTCCAATCATAGCGCCGGACTTGGTGTGCTTTTTCTTATAAATAAAAGCAGCAGTACAGGCAAAGCTGCAGCTTGACAGCACATTCATAATAAAACCAATAATACCGGTATCACTGGCCGAGAGCATCTCAATAAAGGAAACCACCATCGAGATAACAAGAGAGGCAAACGGCCCCAACAGGAAGCCCCCGATGGCAATCATTACATCCTTGGGGTCATATTTCAGGAAAAGGACCACCGGGACGCGCCCTACCACCATCAAGGCGTAGGCGATGGCACAAAACATGCCGATTAAAGCGATTCTTTGTGTTTTCTGGTTCATTGTTATATACCTCCGTTCTGATTTTACAGCTCTTATGATTCATCCGCCTGGGCTTAGGCCGAATCATAACAAAAGACACCTAAAAAACGTTCGTCTTCCAGGTGTCATTCTCATCAGAATAAAAAGCAATACAACAAAAACTCTGCCAAAACAATTCTGACCTTGTACACATCTTCTTCCATCCAGACTATACTGTCGGTTTTGGAATCTCACCCTGCCCTGCAGATGCCAGTATTAAGTTGTAAAAAACTGTCTATACCGTTTCGTAAGAAACCAGTTCTTCCACCGGGATTCTGGTCTGTGAGTGGCGCTCCGGGTCTGCCGCTTCCTCGTCCGAATACCCGACTGCAAGGATATTGA
>OFGR01001517.1_pt1 | contig 18284 bp, 13 predicted proteins | sample 1521811 | NCBI WGS metagenome assembly OFGR01 (sample SAMEA3504098, study PRJEB24116) | mouse gut metagenome | biome: mouse gut; feature: mouse-associated habitat; material: faeces | place: Denmark | collected 2011
GCTACAAGCTCTACGACATGACATGGGTCGCCCAGCACGCGGACTTTATGGGCGCGATCGCAAGCCGGGTGCCGGGGATCGGCATGATGAAGAAAACGATGCCGCTCGAACTGCGCGCGTTCATTGACAACCGGAGACAGGATACGAAGGCGCAGCTCTTCATCGACGTCATGGTTGACGAGGTGGACCGGATCCTGGGCAGGCATGCGGACAATATCAAGTATGAACATGAGAAGTATCTCAGGATGCCTAACTGGCAGGAGCGGAAAATGCTCCTCGACATGCAGACTTATCTGCCGGACGATATCCTGGCAAAGACGGACAGGGCTTCCATGAAGTACTCGCTGGAGGTCCGGTGCCCGCTGCTTGATCACAGGGTGGTGGAGGAGTCGTTCCGGATACCGCACCAGTACAAATACCGGCGGTTTGACAAGAAGTATATCCTGAAAGAGATCACGTACGATTATGTTCCCAGGGAACTGCTCGACAGACCCAAGAAAGGGTTTGGCGTGCCCCTGCAGAAGTGGCTGCGGACAGTGCTAAAGGATGAGGTCGCGCGGTATGCGGACGAGGACATCCTGCGCAAACAGGACATTTTTGTTCCACATGCAGTGCAGGAACTGATCGCAAAGCAGCTGAGATCGGACAAGATCATCTACAGTTCGATCCTGTGGTCATTCTATGTCTTTCAGAAGTGGTATCAGATGTATATTGAGGATCTGTGGTAAAGGCGTGTGCAGCATAAATGCTGCACACGGGCACCTGCGCGGTCGTATCTGTCAGTGCAGGACGCGCTTTAGGGTGCTGAGCAGGTTGTCGATGTTGATCGGCTTGGCAATGTGGCCGTTCATGCCGCTCTTTAGGGCTTCCTGTTTGTCCTCGTCAAATGCGTTGGCCGTCATGGCGATGATCGGGATCGCTGCAAGCTGCGGGTCTTCGAGTTTGCGGATCGTCCGTGTCGCCTCATAGCCGTTCATGACAGGCATCTGGACATCCATCAGGATGAGCTGGTAGTACCCCGGCCCGGAAGCCGTCAGCCTGTCGACCGCCACCTGCCCGTTTCCGGCGATCTCCACGGAGAATCCGGCCTCCTGCAGGATCTCCATGGCGATCTCCTGATTCAGTTCATTGTCCTCCACCAGCAGAAGACGCTCTGCGTGGAAGGGTGCGGATTCTATGAGGCTGCCTGATTTCTGCTCGTGGTCCGCGTTTGTGATGGAGTGCAGGCACTCCCGGAGCTCGGACAGGAACAGAGGCTTGCTGCAGAAAGCCGTGACGCCCGCCTCCTTTGCCTCATCCTCGATGTCCTCCCAGTTGTATGCGGTCAGCACGATGATCGGCACATTTCCGCCGGTTTCCTTCTGGACCCTTCGAGCCACCTCGACGCCGTTCATGTCGGGGAGCAGCCAGTCGATGATGTAGACGGAGTAGCAGTCTTTGCGGGTGACTGCCTGGTGGGTGCGCAGCACAGCTTCCTTTCCTGACAAGGTCCACTCGGCGCGCATACCGATCTGCTGCAGCATGTAGGATACACTGTCACAGGTGTTAAAGTCGTCGTCCACGACAAGGGCACGGCAACCCTGCAGCTGCGGGATCAGCGGCGATTTCTTGGCCTCCGAGCTGACGCGGAAGGTGAAAGAGACCGTGAACTCCGAACCGACGTTCTGCTTGCTGGTGACGCTGATCGTGCCGTTCATCATCGACACAATGTTCCTGGTGATCGCCATGCCAAGACCGGTGCCCTGTATACCGCTGATGGTGGAGTTGCGCTCGCGCTCAAACGGCTCAAATATGTGGGCTACGAACTCCTCGCTCATGCCGATGCCGGTATCCTTGACCTGGAATTCGTAGGTGGCGTACCCTTCCTGCGCCACGGCTTTCTCGGTGACTTTGATGCTGACGATGCCGCCGGCAGTCGTGTACTTGATGGCGTTGTTCAACAGGTTCAGCAGCACCTGGTTCAGGCGCAGCCTGTCACAGTAGATATTCTCGTTCTGTACATCGATGGCATCCATGTACAGCTCGAGCTGCTTGGAATGGATGTCCGCCTGTATGATATTGCGCAGTCCGTGCAGGATCTCGGGAAGGCTGCAGAGCTGCTCTGAGAGCTGCATCTTGCCGCTCTCAATGTGGCTCATATCCAGCACGTTGTTGATCAGGTTCAGCAGATGGTTCCCGGAGGTCATGATCTTCTTGAGATACCCCTCAACCTGGTCCGTGTGCTCGATGCGGCTGAGTGCCAGTGTCGTAAAGCCGATGATCGCGTTCATCGGCGTGCGGATGTCGTGCGACATGTTTGAGAGGAACACGCTTTTTGCCTTGTTTGCGCGGTTTGCCTGGATCAGCGCATCCTCCAGGATGGTATTTTTCTCCATCTCTTTGCGGATCTCCTTGTCGATGCTGTGGAAGCCAAGGACGATCCCGCAGTAGTTGCTCCAGTCCCCGGCGCACACAACCTTCATCTGGAAATAGCGCATTTCACCGTGGCAGAGCGTGCGGTAATTGACAAAGTAGATCGTCTTCTCGGCGAGCCGCTGCATCAGGTTTTCGCGGGAGAGTGCATGCCGCATCATCTCCTTGTCCTCCTCGTAGACACATCGGTCTACGTATTCGGCGAAGTTGTCTTCCAGGGACAGCTCGCCCTGAAAGATCTCTTCCAGTATGTTGTATTTGCAGGCGCTGATCCGCAGGGCATTTCCTTTCCCCGTATCCAGATCAAAGAAGCACACGAGGTTGTAGTCCATACTCAGCGCATGGACAAGTTCGAGCTGGCGCTTTTCGCTCTCCTGCCGTTCAGCCTCCTCGTGGAGTCTCTGCGTGGTGCAGTCTAAGAGGAAGCGCTGATAGAACAATTCCCCGTTTTCCTGCATCAGCTTGATATTTCCCATGATGTGCAGCAGCCTTCCGTTTTTGTGCTTCACGCGGTACGCGACATTGACGCTGTCGCCCACGTTCTGCAGGGACAGGATGCTCTCGCGGAGGCTTGTGCGGTCCTCCTGCGCAACCGATGAAGCGACCATGTCGAACCCGGCATCAATGAGATCCTGCTGGGTATCATAGCCGAGGATCTTGAGCGCGGCGCTGTTGACGCTGAGGATTTTGGAGCCGTCGGCAGAGTGGCACAGGATGCCGCAGTCCATTGTGGTGAACAGTGTTTCGAGCGTCTTTGTCTTGGAGATGAGCTGCTGCTTATACTCGTTTTCCAGGGTGATGTCGATGCCGACACCTACGGTTCCCATGACGCTCCCGTCCAGATCGTACAGCGGCGATTTGTATGTAGTGAGCAGTCTTGTCCCGTCGCTGGTCAGGACAGTCTCCTCCGAGATGCACGTTTTTCTCTGGGTCATGACTTCGCGCTCCGACTCGATGCAGGCGGGATCGTCCGCCTCGACATCCCAGATGTATGCGTGACCCTGCCCTTCCACCTGGGCTTTGGTCTTGTTGACAGTGATGCAGAAGCTGTCGTTCACTTTTTCGTGGATGCCGTCCTTGGTCTTGTACCAGATCAGGTTGGGCACGCTGTTGATGGTGGCTTCGAGATACTGGTTTGTCTGCCAGTAGTCCTTTCGCATTTTGTAGTGCTGCTGCCACTTTGTGAAATGAAATTCCAGTTCCGCCTCAGACATTGGAAGCGTCCAGATATCATATATGGCGGACATGCAGTCCGACAGACTGGTCACGGCGGGGATCTGCTCCTTGTCTGCGAGCACGATCAGCTCTGCGTCATGCCTTTTTCCGGCAAGAAGCGTCCGTATCGTTGCATCGGCATCCATGTCGTGCAGGTCTGTCAGGATGACATCCGCCTTCGAGATCATGGATTCATAGGGTGTCTTGCTCTCAAAGTACTCGTGCGTAAAGTTCTCCAGCGGCGCCATGGCCTCGATCTGTTTAAACAGCCTGCGATGACTGCCCAGAAAAAAGAAGTTTATATGACAATGATACATGTGAAAACCTCCCATGGAATCTGTATGATTCATATTTCGTAATACTCATACCTTCTATTTTAACAATCATGGAAATCGATGTCAATGTTATCGCACCTGGATTTGTTGGAATATGCTATTTTTTTCTACATACACTATATCGCATACGACAAATGCTTGCCGCAGATTGCCCGGAAAGCATTTTTCAAACACGCTCTAGCAATTACAAAAAAATTATGGTATTATCGGTAGAGAACATTACTGCGGAGAATGATGGAAATGCGGATGAGCGTTTATCGTTGCATGGATCGGTCATCGCGCTTTTATAGAGCTTATGGAGATGAGGTTGGGCGTATGTGTGGAATAGCAGGTTTTTGCAGCAGTCCTGCGAACTGGAGAGAAAATATCGAGCGGATGAACAGGCGGATGTACCACAGGGGACCGGACGGCGGCGGTGTCTGGGCGAGCAGCGATGCCGGCGTTGTGCTGGGACACCGCCGGCTCTCGATCGTGGATCTGTCCGAAAACGGTGCGCAGCCGATGTGCTCGGCATCCGGCAGGTACGTGTGCGCGTTCAACGGCGAAATATACAATTACCGCAGGCTGCGGGACAAGCTGCTAAAGGAAAAAAAGGTCGCGGCTTTCCGGGGAACCTCCGACACGGAAGTCCTGATCGAGGCGGTCGAGGCGTACGGCGTGGAGGAGACCATCAGGCACTGCAAGGGCATGTTTGCCATGGCACTGTTTGACAGACAGACAGGGAAGCTGACGCTCATCCGGGACAGGATCGGTGAGAAACCATTGTACTATGGATTCGTAAACGGCCATTTCGCCTTCGCCTCGGATATCGGCAGCATCAGCGTGCTGGACGGTTTTGACAATCCGATCGACGAGAGGGTGCTGCAGCTGTATTTCATACACGGATATATTCCCGCGCCCTATTCCATCTACAAGGATATCTACAAGCTCGACGCGGGGTGTATGCTCGAGCTCGACGCGCCGTACAGGGAACCCAGGGTCAGCGCTTACTGGTCCGTGCGCGAGGCGGCGAAGTACGGCCAGGCGCATCCGTTCCGGGGGAGCAGGCAGGAGGCGGCAGACGAGCTCGAGCGCCTTTTAAAGGCGTCTGTCAGGGAACAGATGGTGGCGGATGTCCCGGTCGGGGCATTTCTGTCGGCAGGGATCGACAGCAGCACGGTCGTGGCGCTGATGCAGGCGCAGTCACAGCAGAAAGTCAGAAGTTTTACGATCGGGATGGACGACACATCCTACAACGAGGCGGTCTACGCCAGGGAGATAGCGCGGCATCTCGGGACGGAGCACACGGAACTCTACATCACGGCGGCTGATGCCAGGGAGGTGATCCCAAAACTCTCCTGGATCTTCGGGGAACCGTTTGCGGACTCCTCCCAGATACCGACCTATCTGGTGAGCAGGATGACGAGGGAGCATGTCACGGTCTCCCTGAGCGGCGACGGGGGGGACGAGCTGTTCTGCGGGTATACGTCCTACGATTCGATAGACCGGATCTGGGGCAAGATGAAGCGCTGGCCCTATGGCATCCGCAGGATTGCCGGCAGCCTGCTGGTCGGCAATCCGCTGATCAGAAACAACCGGATCCTGCAGACGAAGGCGTATCTTCTGGGGGCGAAAAGCCCCGAGCATCTGTATGAGCTCTCCAATGCGCAGGAGGCGTCGAACTTAAAGATTGCGCTTGAACAGTCCGTACACCCCTACAAGCACAACAGTTTTCCTTACGGCGCACTTGGGGACACGCAGAGCAGCATCATGCTGATGGATATGGAGGTCTACCACCCGGATGACATCCTTGTCAAGGTCGACCGCGCCGCCATGGCGGTATCGCTCGAGACGAGGGTGCCGATGCTGGACAAGGACGTCGTCGAGTTCGCGTGGACGATACCGATGGCGTATAAAAAACAAGGAACAGAGGGAAAACTGGTCTTAAAGGATGTGCTGTATCGGTATGTTCCGCGGGAGATGATGGACAGGCCGAAGAAGGGCTTTTCGATCCCTGTCACGCAGTGGCTTCGCGAACCCGGGCTTCGGGAGTGGGCGGAGTCTCTGCTGGACAGCAGCCTGATCAGGCAGCAGGGCATCTTAAATGCCGATGTGGTGGGGCGGATCTGGAGAGACTTTATAGAAAACGGAAACTGGCGGATACAGATATGGTATATCCTGATGTTTCAGAGCTGGATGTGTGAGAGGAGAGGACAATGAGTAAACAGGAGAACGGGGATCAGAAGGCAGCGCCGGTCAGTGCATATATCAAAATCGCACGGCCGGATCACTGGGTGAAGAATGTGTTCATCGTGCCGGGGCTTGTCCTTGCGCTGATCCTGATCGATATGCCCGACGATTGGGGAAGCTTTCTATTGAAGTTTGCGGCGGGTTTCTTTGCGACCTGCTTTGTCGCCTCGGCAAATTATGTGATCAACGAGTGGCTCGACGCGGAGTTTGACAGGTTTCATCCCACCAAGAAAAACCGGCCCGTGGTCAGCCAGAACATGCGATTTTTGCTGGTCATGGCAGAGTATGCTGTCTGCGCCGTGCTCGGGATCGGGCTTTCGATCGCCGTGAATGTCCCCTTTCTGCTGACGGAGGTGTGGCTGCTTGTCATGGGGATCCTGTACAATGTAAAGCCGATACGGACAAAGGATGTCGTGTACCTCGATGTGCTCTCGGAGTCCGTCAACAACATGATCCGTCTGCTGCTCGGGTGGTTCATCGTGTGTGAGGATGTCTACCCGCCCTCGAGCATCCTGGTCGGCTACTGGATGGCAGGGGCGTTTCTGATGGCGGTGAAGCGCTATGCGGAGTACCGCATGATCGGCGATCCGAAACTTGCAGGCTCCTACCGCAGGTCTTTTGCCAAATACACGGAGGCGTCTCTTCTGTGTTCCTCCTTCTTTTATGCGCTGTGCGCGACGTTCCTGATCGGGATCTTCCTGTTGAAATACAGGATCGAGTATGTTGTGGCAATGCCGTTTTTATTCCTGCTGTTCTGCTACTATCTCTATATCGCGCACAAGCCCGACTCGGCAGCGCAGAAGCCGGAGAAGCTCTTCCGCGAGAAGAAGCTGATGATACTGGTGGGGGTGATCGCGGTGCTGTTTGTGGTGCTCACGGTTGTGGATATCCCCGTCATGGAGATGTGGGAGACGGCATTCTTTATCCCGACGCGCAGATAGGCTGCAGGATTTTGCCGGATATGGGGCGGACAACGCCCGGGTGGAGGTGGATATGGACCAGCTGAATATGAGAAAGAAAAGCCTGTACGAGTACCGGGTGGTGATCTTTGACCTGGATGGCACACTGTACTATCAGAGACCATTCCGGCTGCGCATGCTCCGGCATCTGGCGGGGTATGTCATGGCGCATCCCCTGCGGTTCAGGGATCTCCTGATCATCAAAACGTACCGGAGCGTGCGGGAGCGATGGGAGGACTGTGAGCGGGAATGCGAAAAGGATCCCGGATATGCAAAGCTCGGACTGGACGACAGGCAGTACCGGTATGTGGCGGATCGGATGAAAACGGATCCCGCCAGGGTGAAGAGGGCGACAGATCACTTTATGCTGGAGATGCCGCTCCGCTTTCTTGCGTCATACCGGGATGAGATCCTTGCGGGGGCGGTCGACAGGCTCCGTGAAAAAAACATAACAGTGGTTATATATTCGGATTATCCGGTGGAAAACAAATTGAGGGCGCTCGGGATCAGGGCAGACGCCTGTTATACATCGGCGGATGCGCGCATCGGCAGCATGAAACCGGATCCCAAGGGAATCGCCGTGATCCTGGAGGATCTCGGGTGTCCGGCTTCGGAGGCGCTGATGATCGGCGACCGGTATGAGAAGGACGGACTTGCCGCCGCGGGCTGCCAGGTCGACTATATCATCGTGGGCAAGAGCAGAAAAAAGCGGGCTGACATACATGCCCATATCCGGGCGTGACCGCATCAGCTGCGCCGCAGCCTGCGGTCGATCCGCGAGAGCGCCTTCTCGACAGCCACGCCCATCGCGTAGATGATCAGGACGGAGGGCAGAAACACCAGCCCATAGAGCAGCAGGTCATTGTAAGTCCTGCCATTCTGTGTCAGCAGGGCGGTCAGCGCTTTCATGCCATACCAGCTGACCAGGGAGTGTGCAAGATACATGCCATAGGAATGCTGACCGCAGCTTGCAAGGAAGCGGCTTACAGGGGAGGTGAGCCGCTTCCTTTTATGCACTCGGGCGCTTTCGCCACGCTTTTCGATGCGGATCAGCGCTGCGGCAAGTCCGTACGCGGCAAGCCCGGCAAGCGATGGGATCACGGCGTAGATCAGCGGCATGGGCGGGTACAGGAACAGCGCTGCACAGACAGCGGCGGAGACGGCAGACAGCGCGGCGTACACTGCGGGGGGGCATGGATTTTTTCGGGGCGCATTCGGGTGCATATGCTGGAAAAACAGCAGGATGCCCAGGCTGAAACAGGGGAGATGGTTGGTGAAAAAGTAGTACAGGAAGGTGTTGTTGCCCAGGGGCAGTTCTTCCTTTGATGCGCACGCGGATACAAAGTGCAGCAGCGGTATGTTCAGGATGAGAAGCAGCGCAGGGATGCCCGCCATGCACACGGATAGGCAGCCAGGACGGAGACTGGCATTGCGCAGCCTCTGAAACACTGCGTACAAGGGCGGGAATGCGATGTAGAGCAGGAAGGCGGTTCCGATGTACCAGCCGCCGGGGAACACATTGTTGACGGCGCCGGGGGAGAGTCCGTGCAGAAAAAGTATGTTTACCAGCAGGGCGCGCGGTTCCCTGTTCATGATAAATCCGGGAGAAAGGTGCAGAACATCCATGAGCAGTATGTTCAGCGTCAGATTGACGATCATAAAGAACAGAAAGCCCGGCGCGAGCCTGAGATAGCGGCGCAGGAGGAAGCGCGGGATCCTGTCCCTGGAGGGATGCAGGTGCTGCCATGCATGGCAGAGTGAAAAACCCGACGCGAAAAAAAAGAGCTGACACCCCATCTGACCGAGATTGATGAGCTGGCGCAGCCCGGACATATCCTGCATGACAAAGTGCCGGTTGTGGACAGCGATGATCATGATGATGCCGATCCCTTTCAGGATGTCCAGTGATTTTGATTTTTGATCCATGACCGCCTCCTGTGTGGCTGCCGTCACCGCTTTGGACGGATGCGGGCAGCATATGGCATGCGCGGCGAATGCATTGTGATCGTGACTGTGACGGTCATCATGATTGCGGCGTATGTCATTGTGTACATACCTGTGTGCTTTTTTGTGTATAGTTGATAGTGTACCACGTTTTTTGAAATTGTTACAGCAATTTATGCGATGTTTGTATATTTTATATTTGGATATTGATCGATCATACATATTTCTGGAGGGTGAAATGATTTCTGTATTGTTCAACTGGTTGTATATTGCGGTGACTTCTTTTCTGACAGGATTCGGGCTGTGCGCGCTGGTGCGCAGAATGGTGGGCTGCCGCGTGCGGGATATCGGGTGCATCATGGCGATGGGGCTGATGGCGGTCACTGTGTACGCGCAGGTGTTCAGTCTGTTCGGCGGAGTGGGCGCCGCCGCGAATCTCGTGCTCGCCGCCGTGTGTCTGGCGGTGGCAGCGGCAGGAAGGCGTCAGATCGCAGCGCTGCTGTCGGAGGCGTGGGCGGACAAGGGGGTGGTGTGGAAGGCCGTCATGGCACTGAGTGTCGTGATCTGGTGCTTCTGCACATCCCGGGGATATATGCACTATGACTCCGACCTCTATCACGCGCAGAGCATCCGGTGGATCGAGGAGTACGGTGTCGTGAAGGGGCTTGGCAATATCCATGTGCGGTTTGCCTACAACAGTTCGTTCTTTGCGCTGTCGGCACTCTACAGCATGAAGTTTCTGACGGGGCACTCACTCCATGCGGTCAACGGCTTCGTGGCGCTACTGCTCTGGGCGAAGGTACTGCCGCTCTTTTCCAGGGGGAGGAAGGGGGACGGCAGGACGCTGGTGACGCGCTTTGCAAGGCTTGGGGCGTTCTACTATCTGACGGTCATCTACAGTGATGTCGTGTCCCCTGCGTCGGACTATGTGATCATGTGCGTGGTGTTTTTTATCGTCATAAAATGGCTTGAACTGTTGGAGCGGGAGGAGGACAGCGCCGCGCCGTACGCGTTGCTGTGCGTTGCCGGCGTGTACGCCGTGTCTTTGAAACTGACAGCCGGGCTGATCCTGATCCTGACGGCAAAACCGCTCCTGATGCTGGTCAGGGAGAGGAGATGGCGCGACATCGGCGTCTATCTGGCGATGGGCGCTGTGACGATCGCACCGTGGTTTGCAAGGACACTGCTCCTGTCAGGCTATCTGCTGTATCCGTTTCCGGCGCTTGACCTTTTCGGCGTGGACTGGAAGATGGATGCCGCGGCTGCGGCACTCGACGCGGCGGAGATCAAGACGTGGGGAAGGGGGCTCAACAACGCGGCGCTGGTGGAGCTGCCCATATCAGAGTGGTTCCCCGGCTGGTTTCAGGGGTCGCTGCCTGCGATCGGCAAACTGCTCGTTCTGGCGGACATGGTCTGTCTGCTGCTGTTTGTCATACTGCTGGTGAGGCGGCCTGGCAGGAGGAAGGGCGCGGGGACGAACCGCCTTGCGGGCGGACAGCTTCTTGTGCTTGCCGCAGTGGCTGCATCGTATCTGTTCTGGCAGTTTTCGGCGCCGCTGCTGCGCTACGGGTACGCGTATGTGCTGCTTGTGGTCATGATCACAGCGGGAATAGCATGTGATATTTTATGTGATATTTTCATAAAATACTTTCATAAACGGCAAAAAAGAGATATGATAAGAAAGACGGCTGTTCTTCTGGGCGCATTTGCGCTGTGGGCTTTCTCGGCGGTCAAGCTGGTGTCGCTTGTGCGGTACTGCTGCGGCGAGGCGGCAAAACCGATGTATGTGTGGCAGCAGGAGTATGGGAGCTATGCGCTGGAGTGCTATGAGGTGGAGGGCGTGACGTTCTATTACCCGGTAAGCGGTGACAGGACAGGGTACGACGCTTTCCCGTCAATCCCCAGACAGATTCCGATCGCGATGCGGGGAGAATCCGTGGCGGAGGGCTTTCGGAGCCGTCAGGAGGAGTAAATTTCGGGATCCATAATTTTGGGATTCATAAATAGTCAGATGCATATAGGAGGATTGAGGACGAATGATGAGACGTAATATTGTGAAAACAGGTTTGATCACGGCCTGCGCGGCGATGATGCTGTTTTGCCCGGTGTCCGTGTCGGCAGCGGAGCCTGCAGAAGCGGCGGCAGTGCCTGCGGAAGCCGGGGCTGATCCCGCACAGGCACTGCAGGTGCCCCTTCCGGCGGCACTGCCGCAGACTGCGCCGGTGGATCACGAGACGGCGCTGCTGCAGTCCGCGCAGGCGGAGGTCGTGCTCCGGGGGCTTGCGCTTGACAAGTATCACAACATCAATGTGCTCGGAGACTCGATCACGGAGGGCGTGGGTGCGAGAACGCCGGACAAGGCGTACCCTGTGATCCTGTCAAAACTCACGGGCGCAAATGTCAACAACTATGGCCTGTCGTGTTCGAGGATCACGGACATTCCGGTCGGACTGTCCAATCCGCCCTCGTTCATCGACAGGATGTACGCGATGGACAAGACGGCGGATCTGGTGATCGTGTTTGGGGGCACCAATGATTTCTGGTATGGCGACTGCCCGATCGGAAACCGCACGGACACCAGCACCAGCACGTTCTACGGGGCGCTCAACACCATGATCCCCTATCTGAAAAATGCCCATCCGAACGCGGATATCGTCTTTGTGACGCCGTACCAGCAGAGCAAGGATGCCGATGAGACGCATACATACAAGAGAAGCACGTACAATAACTTTGGGACGGGGACGCTGAGCCAGTACCGCATTGCCATGCTTGACCGCTGTGCGTACTATGGAATTCCCGTGCTTGATCTGTATGCGGATTACGACCTGAACACGGTCGATAACCGGGAGGCGCTTGAGCGGTACGGCAACTATCTGTGCGACGGCTGCCACCTGAACAATGCGGGCTACAATCTGCTCGCGCGGAAGATCTATCAGTTCATCATGCAGGATTTTTCGACGTATGTGCCGGCATACACACAGATCAACGATATGGTGTTCGAGACGGCGGCGCTTCCCGCGCTGATCAGCGATGGGAACTTTGTCATGCCAAACGGTGAGGTGATCGTGAGCAAAGAGGGATTTGAGGTCGATCCCTCCATGCCGCTGCAGGATCTGTACCAGTGCCTCATTCTATCAGCGATGTATTGATTCGGAGGAAATGCGAAATGGGTGCAGTCAGAAAGTATTGGCATTTTGTGCTGGCGGGACTGATCTTTGTGCTGGAGGCGACGATCCTGCTGCTGTGCAGGGAAAATATTTATGTGGGCATCTGTGATAACCTGGATCTGTTCATCACACAGCTCAAGATGCTCCGGGACGGCGGCGCCTTCTTTGCCCAGGGGCAGGAGATGCCGATACTGGGAGGCATCGACAGAAATTATTTTCCGTCGGAGTTCTCCCTTTACAATCTGCTGTATCTGTTCCTGCCGGATATCTACGCCTACATCGCGGGCTATCTGCTGAAACTGGCGGCTGCGTTTGCCTTCTGCATACTGCTTGCAAAGTACGTGCTGCGGGAGCGCTACAGGACCTGCGAAAAGATCGTAGTCCTGGTCGCGGCTGCGTTTGCGCTGCTCCCGGTGTACCCCATGTATGCGCTCTGTTTTGCCTCGCTGCCGCTGATCCTCTATCTGCTGATCCGGCTGTACCGCAGACCGCAGTGGTGGCTTTTTGCGGCAGTCTTTTTGTACCCCCTCGTTTCGTACTTTACGTTTTTCGGTGCTTTTATCCTGGGATATCTGATGATAGCGATTGTTATCTTATGGATCAGGGACAAAAAACTGCCGTTATCGCTGGTCGGCGCGCTGGCGGCACTGGCGGCGGGGTTCGTGTGTTTTGAGTACCGGCTGTTCCGCGTGATGCTGCTGTCCGACGAGGAGACGATCCGAAGCACGATGGTGACGGCAAGCTACAGCCTGCCGGAGCTGTGGAACTGTTTTGCGGACGTGTTCCTGCATGGGTTCTCGCACGCGAAGTCGCTGCACACGTACTTTGTGCTCCCGGTATGCGCACTGTATTTTGTCTGGAACAATCTCAGGATCGTGACGGGCAGGAAGCCGGGAAAGCTGCACACGGATGTGTTCAACCTCACGGCGCTGTTCATCGTGTTCAACTGCGCGGTGTACGCGCTCTGGTTCTGGGAACCGCTCAGAAGCCTGGTGGAGACGGTTCTGCCGCCGCTGAAGGGATTCCAGTATGGGCGGACGATCTTCTTCAACGCGTTTGCGTGGTATTTCGCCTTTTTTGTCGCCGTGAAAAATGTCTTTGATAAGAAGCGGGTGATATCATATGTTGCCTGCGTTGTGGCAATACTAATTGTCGTGGGCACGCAGTGTGAGTACAGCGACTTCTATAACACATGTTATTGCAATCTCTACAAGCTGGTGAAGCACAGGGAGCCAAACCAGCTGAGCTACGGGGAGTTCTACGGCGGCATCTCGGAGGACAGCCTGATCGAAGGGATCAAGGCGGATATCGGTTATACGCCGGACAAGCAGGCGTGCGCCTACGGGTTTCATCCGGCGATGCTCTCCTACCACGGCATCGCGACGGTCGACGGCTACTGCGGCTACTACAGCCAGCGCTACAAGGAGGCGTTCAGGGAGGCGGTCGCGCCCACCCTGGAGGCGAATAAAAACTGGGAAGCTTACTACGACGACTGGGGATGCAGGGCATATCTTTTCTCGGCGTCAGGGCAGAATACGTATGATTTCGGGGCTTCCGCCGGAATGCAGCCGCAGGATATCCTGATCGATGCGCCGGCGCTCAGGGGACTCGGATGCGACTACATCTTTTCGCGGACAGAGATCACAAACGCCGCGGAGATGCAGTTGCGCTTGATTAATGTGTACAATGATGATAAAATGCCATACAGTGTATATCTGTATGCGCTATGATATTGATTTTATTATATAGAGAGGAAGACAAGATGAGCAAAGAGAGAGTACTGCTGTTTTATCCGCCCGGGGCGCTTTTCCAGCGGGGAGAGGACCGCTGCCAGCAGAATATCGATGACGGTTCCGCGCAGGCGATGCGCGCCTGCAATGACCTGGGGTACGCGGCTGCCATCCTGATGAAGGGCGGCTACGAGGTGCGGCTCCAGGATTACCAGACACAGGGCGACACATTCGACGACCTTCTGCGGGACATGGAGGACTTCAGGCCGGATATGATCATGATGAGCATCACCAACACGACGATCTTTGATGATATCAAGGTCGTGAACGAGCTGAAGGAGCGGTATGATCCGGTCGTCGTATTGAAGGGCGCACTGTTCTACGCCCCGGAGCAGGCGATGCTCGATATGCTCGATTTGTCCAACGTGGACTATCTGATCGGCGGTGAGATCGACTTCTGTATCGGCAAGATAGCGGACCACTGTTTTAAGGGGATCGGAAAGCCGGAGGAGATCAACAATATCCTGTACAGGGATGCGGAGGGCAGGATCGTGCCCACGAGATTCCACGTGTGGGATGACGATCTCGACGCCCAGCCGTTCCCGGCGAGGGAGCTGATGCGCAACGAACTCTACATCCGCCCCGACACGAAGGAGCCGATGGCGACGATCCAGACGGCGAGAGGGTGCCCGAGCCAGTGCGTGTTCTGCCTCACGCCGGAGATATCCGGCAAGCGCGTGCGTTTCCGCAGCCCGCAGAATGTGCTCGATGAGATGATCGAATGCTACGAGAAGCACCATATCCGGAATTTTTTCTTCAAGGCAGATACGTTCACGATCGATCCGGCGTGGGTGAAGGAGATGTGCGAGCTCATCATCAGCTCGAGGATCTACGGCAAGATCGAGTTCACGGCGAACTCGCGCGTGCGCCCGCTCAGCAAGGAGACGCTGGCGCTCATGAAGAAGGCGGGGTGTTTCCTGGTGGCGTTTGGCTTTGAGTCCGGCAGCGACGAGATGCTCAAAACGATGCGCAAGGGCACTTCGGTCGAGGAGAACAGGCAGGCGGCGAGGTGGTGCAAGGAGGTCGGACTGAAATTCTGGGGGTATTTTGTGATCGGTTTCCCGTGGGAGACGAGGGAGGATATCCTGAAGACGAAAAAGCTTGTGATGGAGACGGATCCCGACTTTATCGAAGTCACGATCGCCCTTCCGTTTTACGGCACGCCGATGTACGAGACCTGCAGGCAGGAAGGTCTGCTCGAGAAATCGGTGCTCGGCAGTGATTTCTTTCACTCCAGCACAAAGGGGACCATGCATCTGACGATTGACGAGGTTATGAAGCTGCGCAGGGATATCCTGCTGGGCTTCTATCTGAGACCGAAGTACATTGTCCGGAGGATGGGCGACTGCGTGAAGGATCCGGGGATTTTCGTGCAGTATGCAAAGTATGGGCTGAAACTGGTGGTCAACCTGTTCAAGGCGAAATAATACAGGATAAAAGGGAATACGTGGTATGAGGGAAACGCGGAAGATGCGCCTGCCGGAATGGGCAACGGCAGGCGCAGCATTTATTTACTATTGGATCATGGCGCTCTACAAGCTCACGGAGGCACCGATCTGGCAGGACGAGTCGATGGAGTTTTACTGCTCCCTGCCTGTGAAGGGTGCGATCAGGGGGGTGACGGAGCTCGCCACCATGTATGAGCGGATGGCGTACATCCAGCAGCAGCCCCCGCTGTACAACTGGCTGATGTGCCTGTGGCTCCAGGTCAGTGAGGGGGAGTGGTGGTATCGCTTCTCGAGCGTTGTGTTTGGCTTTGTGGCGGCGGCAGGACTCTATTTTGTCATAAGGAAGCTATGTGACCGCTATATGGCGGCTTTTTGTGTTGTGATCTACTCCAGCATGTATATCCTCATGTACTACATCAAGGAGGCGTCGGAGTACGCACTGCTGCTCATGATCCTGTTCTGGCTGGTGTACGTGTGGTTTGAGATCTGTGACCGGCTGAGCAGCCGGCGGATACTGGTATTTACGCTGCTGTGTGTCCTGGCGGTCTTTGCGCATTACGGCGCAGCGTTTCTCGTCGTGCCTTTTGGGATCAGCGTGCTTGTGATGGCATTGCGCAGGAAGGACTGGCGCAGCCTGAGACTGGGCATGGGATCGTTTGTGGCAGCCGGTGTGCTTGGCGGCGGGCTGCTGCTGTACTTCTTTGTCCTGCCGCAGGCATCGAACCAGAACTCCACGCTGTTTTCGGAGAGTGCGATCCTGATCGAGAAGGGGAACATCCTCTACGACTTTTTCTACAGTCTGATGTGGGTGTTCAAGTGGAGCACGATCGATATCGACAGGGACTGGGAGAAGATCTGGTGGCTCATCATCGCGGCGATGGCAGTGATCGGGCTCATCATCGTGTTTGTGGCGGCAAAGACCAGAAGAACAGCGTATCGGACGTTTCTCTACTGCAACATCGCCGTCTACATGATCTACTACGTAGTCACGAAGCTCAACCTCTACGCCTACGGGTGGTACGGCAACCGCTACAATATGTTCCTGTTTCCGCTGTGGTTCGTGCTGATCGCCGTGTCGCTGTACGAGTTTGTGATGATTCTGCGGCGGAGCGGCAGGCGCTTTATCGCGGGAAGCGGCGCGCGGATCGTGCAGACGGGACTGGTGCTTGCCGGGATCGTGTACTGTCTCTATGGTGACTACCGCATCAAGTGCCACTGGGCGAAGATGGATCTGCGGACGGTGGTTGCGGCGTGGTATGCGCAGGACGGGTATCAGCTCCCCACGTTGCTCGACTATCATCAGCGGTATGGATTCACGTACTATTTTACGCACAATGCGGAATATGACGAGTCGCAGTGGGAGAACATCCGCTACAACGATGTGGTGGAGACGTTTTCTGCGCGGGGGACGCAGGTGTGGAAGGACTATCTGGATACGGTCTACGGCGGGGATGTCCCGGATGAACTATATCTGGTGACAGGGCAGTGGAACGACTTTGTGGACGCTTTTGTGGAACTTGGCTACGAGGTGGAGCCGGTGGTGGACACGACGGCGAAGCTGTACCGCCTGACAAAATAAAAAGAGGGCATCTTATGATCATCATACACGTCATGGGGGGGCTTGGCAACCAGCTTTACCAGTATGCATTATATGAAAAACTGAAATATCTCGGAAAAGATGTCAGGCTGGATCTGTATGCCTACAAGGAGGCGTCGGGCGAGGACAGGGAGTGGCGCGCGCTGGAGCTGGAGTGGCTCGACGCGCTGCAGTACGAGGTCTGCACGGCGGATGAGCGGCGGCTCTTTCTGGACAACAGCATGAAGTTTGCAGACCGCGTCAGAAGGAAGCTCACGGGCAGGCGGGATAAGACTGTCACGGAGCGCGCGGACTACATGCCCGAGATCTTTGCGATGGACGACGTGTACCTCTACGGCTTCTGGGGGTGTGAGCGGTATTATGCGGATATCCTCCCGCTGCTGCGGGAGAAGATCCGGTTTCCCGCAAGCGCGGATCCGCGCAACCGGGAGCTGGCGGAGGCGATCGGGCATGAAAACGCGGTGAGCCTCCATATACGGCGCAAGGATTATCTCACCGTGGCGGATGGGAAGCGGTATATGGGCATCTGCACGGACGCGTACTATGCCAGCGCGGTCGGCTATATCACGGAGCGGGTGGAAAATCCTGTGTTCTATATCTTCTCGGACGATGCGGCGTACGCGCGGGCGCACTACAGTTCGGACAACATGCATGTGGTGGACTGGAATACCGGCAGGGAGAGCCTGCATGACATGGAGCTGATGAGCCGCTGTAAGCACAATATCTGTGCGAACAGCACGTTCAGCATCTGGGGGGCGCGGCTGAACCCAAATCCGGACAGGATCGCCATACGCCCGCTGCACCACGACAACTATGAGTCGGCGGATGCGGAGACGATACGCGAAAACTGGCGCGGCTGGGTGCTGATCGACGCGGAGGGAGAGGTATGTTGAATCGGAAAACAGAGGAGCGGAAACGGAGCAGGGTAGGATGATGCAGGGTGAGGAAGAGCAGGATCTGATATCGGTCATAGTGCCGGTATACAATGTCGAGAAGTATCTCGACCGATGTGTGGAGTCCCTGCTGGGGCAGACATACCGCAGTCTGGAGATCATCCTCGTGGATGACGGCTCCACGGATGGCTGCGGGGCAATGTGTGACGGGTATACGCGGAGAGACAGCCGCGTCAGGGTGATCCACAAGCGGAATGGCGGTCTCTCCGACGCGAGAAATGCGGGGCTTGCGGTC
>OFGR01001520.1_pt1 | contig 18249 bp, 12 predicted proteins | sample 1521811 | NCBI WGS metagenome assembly OFGR01 (sample SAMEA3504098, study PRJEB24116) | mouse gut metagenome | biome: mouse gut; feature: mouse-associated habitat; material: faeces | place: Denmark | collected 2011
CTCCGCTTTCTGTTTCGCGCATGACAGCTTTGGAAAGCTTCTGGATAATCCGGCGAACGGAAATCTCAAAAGATAATGAAACAAAGAACGGCTGCCAGAAACTTAAGCTTCCGGCAGCCTTACAACAACGCAATACATCACTGCATTAATCAGCGATTAACCTAATCAATTTTCACAAAATCTGCCGCACCATGCTTACAAAGCGGGCATACAATATCATCCGGCAGCTCGTCGCCTTCATAGACATATCCACAAACCACGCAGACGTAGCCTTTCTTGCCCTCTGTATCCGGCTTCGGCTTCACATTGCTCTGGTAATAGTTGTATGTCATAGTCTCCACATTGGTAATCACACGGGCTTCTGTGACAGTACAGATAAACATTCCGTGGGTATCCAAATCTACATACTGCTCAACCTCCAAAGACATGAAAGAGTTGATGTATCTTGGAAGGAATACCAGACCGTTATCAGAGCGAAGCGGAGAATAACCTGCGAACTTGTCCACAGTCCGTCCACTCTGGAACCCGAAGTTCTCGAATACCTTGAAGGGCGCGTCTGTAGACAGACAGTTAATGTTCATTTTACCAGTCTGCTTGATTACATGATGAGAATAATTATCCTTATTAATGGTCACAGCAATCCGGTTCGGTGTATTCGTCACCTGCGTCACAGTATTGACGATGAGACCGTTATCCTTCTTTCCGTCATTGGAGGTCACCACATAGAGTCCATAACCAATCTTAAAGAGTGCGGTCAGGTCATTCTTATCTGCGGTCTCATCATGCTGGGCCAGATAATTCTTGCAGAACTCATCAGCCAGAGCCTCCAACTGTGCGTTGCTCTCATCATTGAGAGCAGAATGGATATGGACAGTGGTATCTGCAAAGGTCAGCTTCTTACAGCCCTCCAACATCTGCTTCATAGTCTTGGCGGCAAGAGGCGCCCATGAACCGTTTTCAATCAGGCCCACAAAACGATTCTGGAAATTCCGCTCGGTCAGATGGTCAATGTACTCCCGCATGAATGGGAAAATATCTGCGTTATATGTTGTCGTTGCAAGGATTAATTTGCCGTAGCGGAATGCGTCCGCAACTGCCGCTGACATATCACAGCGGGCAAGATCATGAACAATCACGGTGGGGCAGCCTTTCCTGCGCAGCTTGTCAGCCAGCGCATCTACGGCCTTCTTCGTGTTGCCGTACACAGAAGTATAGGCGATGACGATTCCGGTTGTCTCTACATTATAAGAAGACCAGGTATTGTAGAGTCCAAGGTAATAACCAAGGTTATCCTTAAGTACAGGTCCATGCAGCGGACAAATGGTCTGAATGTCCAGTGTGGAGGCTTTCTTTAAGAGCCTTTGAACCTGCACGCCGTATTTTCCTACAATGCCGATGTAATAGCGGCGCGCCTCGTCAGCCCATTCTTCTTCTACGTCCAGTGCGCCGAACTTACCGAAGCCATCGGCAGAGAAAAGCACCTTCTCATAGCTGTCGTAGGTAACGATGACCTCCGGCCAGTGTACCATAGGCGCTGTAACAAAAGTAAGCTCATGTTTCCCAAGAGAAAGTGTGTCGCCTTCTGCCACAATCATCTGCCTATCCTCAAAATCTGTGCCGAAAAATTGCTTCATCATAGCAAACGCCTTGGCGGAAGATACGACAGTCGTGTCCTTATATACATTCATAAAATTTGCAATATTGGCGGAATGGTCAGGCTCCATGTGCTGTACAATGAGATAGTCCGGCTTGCGTGAGCCTATGACTGATTCAATGTTATCCAGCCATTGGTGAGTAAAACGTGCGTCAACCGTGTCCATTACAGCCACTTTCTCATCCATGATCACGTAGGAATTATAGGACATGCCATTCTTTACTGCATACTGCCCCTCAAAAAGATCTACGGCATGGTCATTGACGCCGACATATTTAATATTATTTGAAATATCCATTGGTAATCACTCCTATTCTTTTTAATTTTGTCCATTATAGCATAACGAGAGATAAAAATATATGGGATTGATAAAAATTTATCTGGATATATTTCAAAAATCAACCGAAAAACTACACTAAAATTTTTCGATTTTTTCTACCAATGTGACGAATCAATTTTCAAGAAATCATGATATACTTTTAGAAAATGGAAATATTTAGGAGGAAAGTAGGACTTATGGGAATTATTTATAATGAAGCATCAAAAACCATTACCTTACACACGAAACATTCGTCTTATCAGATGAAGATTGGCAATCTGGATTATCTTCTTCATCTTTATTACGGACCGTCTATCCGAGATGAGGATATGTCCTACCAGATTATGCAGTACGACCGAGGCTTCTCCGGCAACCCTTACGAATCCAGGGACGAGAGAACATTTTCACTGGACGCACAGCCTCAGGAATTCAGCACACAGCAGCAGGGAGATTTTCGTACTGCCAGTATTGAAGTCGTCAACGGAGACGGCAGCTACTCTTACCATGGAAAAGCTGTTGATTATAAGATTAGCAAAGGCAAATATCAGTTGGATACACTCCCTTGCGTATTTGCCACAGAAAATGACACTGTGGATACAGTGGAGGTCACCCTGTCAGACGAGATCAGCAATGTACAGGTGGTTCTGCTTTACAGCGTTTTTGAGGAGGCAGACATCATAACAAGAGCTGTAAAAGTAATCAATTCCGGCAATACCCCCATTCATCTTAGGAAAATTATGTCTGTCTGCATAGACTTTTTTAACGGACTGGACTTTGACTTGGTGAGCCTTCCTGGGCGGTACGGTCAGGAGAGACAGGTGGAACGCCAGCGTATGACCCACCACATCCATACCATCGGCAGCGTGCGCGGCTCCTCAAGCCACCAGCAGAATCCCTTTGTGATTCTCTGCGACAAGAATGCTACAGAGGATTACGGTAAATGTTATGGATTTTCCCTGATGTACAGCGGCAACTTCCTTGCAGAAGCAGAGCTTGACCAGTATGACCAGCTCAGGCTGGTGATGGGCATCCATCCCAAGCAGTTTGTTTATGAATTAAAGCCCCAGGAGGTCTTTGAAGGGCCGGAGGTTGTCATGGCATTTACCGAGCACGGATTTACAGGGCTGTCCCATCTGTACCATGATTTCTACCGAACCAACCTCTGCCAAAGCAAATTCGTACAGGAGGTTCAAAGACCGGTTCTGATTAACAGTTGGGAAGCGGCATTCATGGATTTTGACGATGTGAAGCTGGTGAAGATTGCCAAAGCCGCCAAGAACATGGGCGTTGACCTGCTGGTCATGGACGACGGCTGGTTTGGCAAACGCGACGACGATAACAGCGGTCTTGGAGACTGGTATGTGAATCAGAATAAGATTAAATGCGGTTTACATAAACTTGTAGAGCAGATTAACGAGCTTGGCATGAAGTTCGGCATCTGGTTTGAACCAGAGATGGTGTCAGAGGACAGCGACTTATACAGGGCGCATCCAGAGTGGACCATGCAGATTCCGGGCCGCCATGCTGTTCGCAGCCGTAACCAGATGGCTCTGGATATGAGCAGGCGTGACGTGCAGGATTATCTGATTGAACAGATCAACGCCATTTTGGATGACGCTAATATCTTCTATGTAAAATGGGACATCAACCGCTCCCTTGCAGATATCTGGTCTAACCAGCTTCCCCCTGAGAGACAGGGCGAGGTCTATCACCGGTATATCCTGGGACTTTATCGGGTCATGGACAATATTATTAAGACCCATCCTGACATTCTCTTTGAGGGATGTTCAGGCGGCGGCGGTCGATACGATGCGGCAATGCTCCACTACTATCCCCAGTACTGGGTCAGCGACAACAACCACCCCATTGACCGGCTGAAGCTTCACTATGGAACCTCCTTCGTATATCCGGTATGCACTATGGGCGCGCACATTTCAGACAGCGGTAAATTCGTTCCGATTAAGACCAAGGCTGTGGTCGCCATGTGCGGAACCTTCGGATACGAGCTGGATGCGACCCACCTGTCTGAAGAAGAACAAGAAATATGTCGTGAACAGAGTGATTTATTCCGCAAATATTATCCGCTGATTATGAAGGGCGATTACTACCGTCTGACTAACCCCTTTGAGACAGGCAACATGACAGCATGGCAGCATGTGTCAAAGGACAAGTCCGAGTCCTTGCTGAGTGTTGTTGTCACTAACCTGACCTGTAACGGACCTCAGGAATATATACGGGCAAAGGGACTGATACCCGATGCAATGTACAGCATTAACGGCAGTAGTGAGCTGCGTTCTGGTTCTGCCCTTATGAACGCCGGACTTCCGATTAATCGGGAAGTAGACGACTACAGTTCCTTCCAGTTCCATCTGAAAATGATACATTAGGCTAAGAATTGAGCTTTCATGCAAACTTAATTTACAATAAAGAAAGAGGTTGTTTCTTATTTGAACAGCCTCTTTCTTTAACGTTAGCCTGCGGGCCAATGACGCGGGCTTAATCTTACCGCTGATTTCTCAGCATTTCTATCATTTTCTTTGGACTGGGCAGGTTTCCCTTATAAAGCGACATCATCTTATAAATCCTTCCTGCAATCATCGTAATCACAGTCGCCGTCAATATAACGATCCCAAGGGAGCAAACCGCCTCTGGTATACTCATGACTCCAAGCAAAATCTTTGTCGGCGCAACCAGAATCGATGTAAACGGCACCCATACCTGCCATGTAACTGCATCCCAGGGTACATCTGCACCCGCTCCTCCTGCAAACATAGTCGCAAAGAAGCTAATCAGCAGCACCATGATAAACAGCATATTCGTGCTGGACAAATCCTCCGGCTTCTCGGCAATAGCGCCGCCGATTGCCGCAAGCGAGCAGTAAAGCAAAAGTCCTGCCGCTAACATCAGAAGGGAAAGAATCACACCGGAAGCTGTAAACATTCCTGAAAATTCTCCAAACGTTTCAACCAACTGTATCAGCGCCATATCTGTCTTGGGGTTCACCATTTTGGTAAAATGGATACCAAGGGCAAATCCTCCGAACAGCCCGCCTATCCAGACAAAGATCTGAAGAATCCCGCTTGCCGCTGTTGCAAACACCTTCCCCAGAAGCATTGCCCCTGGCTTTACAGTCACTAAGAACAAATCCATCAGCTTTGACGTTTTCTCCATAATGGCATTGTTCGCCGTACCCTGCCCATATGCAAGAATCATAAAGTAAAGAACCATAATGTTCAGATAAGGGAGCAGCGATGCCATGACTTTTTTCGCAGACGCATATTCGTCACTCTCATCCGCAGGCGTACTGCTGTCACGCACCTGAGTCTCAATAGGCATGGTCAACTCAGCAATCTGTGTAACCTCAAGGTTCGATTTCTGAATCAGAATAGAACGGAAAGCTCCCGAAAGAAATGTCTCATAAGCATTCACATCCTTCTTATTAAGCTTCGTTTTATCCGGCAAAAGCACGTCAAGCTGATATGAGTTCTCCTGATAATCAACAACAAGCACAGCCGAATAATCATCTTCTTCTGCCTTTTTTGCGGCTTCCTCCACACTTCCTGCCATCTCGTAAGCAACATCTGTAAACCGTTCAGCGTCTACACGATTCAAAACTCCATAGTCTGTTTTTTCGTCTGTCCTGCCGTCCTGTTCAATCACATATACTTTGGCCAGCTTGCTCTCATAGGTATCGTCCTCTTTAAAATACTCGACTGCCGGCATAATGGCTGCCGGAAGAAGCAGACACAGAAAAGCAATAATAATCGTCACATTCAAATAGCCTTTTCGCTTCACATGCTGGACAAATGTAAATGAAAATATTTTTCCAAGCCCTCTCATCTGTTATCTACCTCCTTTTGCGCCATTTTGGTGAAGCATGGAAATCCACCCTCCAAGCTTCATACGGCTTCCACGGTACATCATCAAAGCGCGGTAGATTCTTGCGCAGACATAAGCCAAGAGCAGAATCACGGCAAGCTGAAGCGCCCAGGAAAACGCCAACATTCCAAACCCAATATCACCGATAAGATAGCGCACAGGCGCACAGAACATTGAGGCAACCGGACACAGAGACACCACATATGCCAATACAGGACTACCTGATCCAATCGTCATAATTGCCGCCATGTACCCCGCCATAACCAACAGAACAATCGTAAGGTTTCCTGGCTATCCATCCTCTGTGGAGGAGCAGCCTGTTCCAATCAGCCCGCTAAGCAGGGAAACCTGCAGATATCCAAGAAACAGCGAAACGAGCAAAATCAGCACAGTAACAGGCGAAATATTGAGTATATCTGCGGAAATACCGGATGCTGCAATCTGCTGCTGCATGACAGAGGTATCTGCAAACTGTCCAGTGACCATGTATGAAATTCCCATCACCGCTGCAAGAGAAGCAACCAGCCCAAATATATACGTCATCACGGCAAGAATTTTTCCAACAAGCAGCGCAAGTGGCTGAACGCTGACCATCAAAAGCTCTGCAAGCTTTGAAGCCTTTTCCTCTATGACTTTCTGGATAATAAAGGACGAAACAAATGTACATAATATCAAAAGAGCCACAGAATATAGAATCTGCACACCGAAACGCGCGTCAAAGTCATCTTCTTTTTCCTCAAGATACTCCGAAACGCTCTGTACATTGGTATTATATGGGCTGGTCATGACTGCAATCTGCTCTGCCTTGGCATCCTGCCCTGCATAGCGCGCCTCGTCCAGAAGTCCTGACAGCATACTCACACATGAATCTATATCTCCGTCCGGAAACTCCTTATCCTCCAGCGCATATGCGCCGATTGAAAAGCACATCTTTTCTTCATCCCTTTGAAGATGTACATAGATTTCCTCCGGTTGAAGCATAGACTCATATGTATCCTTTGACCACTCCACATTCATCAAATCTGTATCTACAAATTCTGTATTTTCAAAAATCTCATTCCTCTGAGGAACACTTTCCAACCCCAGCTCATATCCCGTATCATTCTGGACATAGACGGCAGCAATCCCCACGGCCCCAGGACTATCAGGGGACGCGGCCTTCTCCCCGCCCATCATCACAGTCATAACCGGAATACTCGCGGCTGCAATCAGGAAAAAGATTATTAATGAAATGATATTCGCCTTTCCCTTCATCATCTGCGACAGTGTAAAGCGATATACCTTCCCTGTTCCGGTAAAATCACTTTTCCTAAGCTTCATGTGCATCACCTACTTTCTCCACGAAAATCTCATGGAGAGACGGTTCGCGAAGGCTGAATGTGACCACTGTAACATTGTTCTCAATTAAGAGCCTCAAAAACCCATTCGCCTGCTCATCTCCAGTCACTTTTATCTGATACTCACATTCTTTTGCTGAAACCAGCTTTAATCCCTGCTGTCTGATTAAGTCTGTCACATCCGTCTCTGTTTTCAAAAACAAATTAATGCGGCCATAGCTCTTTTTAATCTCATTCAAATGGCCTTGAAGAACAATCTTTGAGCGGTTCAATATAATAATGTCCGTACAGAATTCCTCCACAGTGGCCATCTGATGGCTTGACATAATGAGATATTTTCCTTTTGAAATCTCCTCCCTGATAATGCCCTTGAACAAATCTGTATTCACAGGGTCAAGACCAGAAAGGGGCTCATCCAAAATCAAGAGCTCAGGATCAGGCAAAAGAGCCGTCATAAACTGAATCTTCTGCTGATTTCCCTTTGAAAGCTGATCCGCCTTTTTTGGCGCCTGGGCTTTCGTGCGTCTGCGCTTACCTTTTCCATCGTCTGATTTCGGCGCCTGGGGATAGAGATATTCTTCAACCTCCAGCCTCTCTGCCCAATAACGAATTCTTTTCTTCGCCTCCGCCTTCGGAATACCCCTCAGTCCGGCAAAATAGATTAACTGATCCATCAGTGTATACTTGGGGTACAAGCCCCGTTCCTCCGCAAGATAACCTACATTACAGGTCGCCGTATCAAGAGGCGCTCCATTAAAGAGCACCTCTCCGGTGTCCCGCGAAAGCATATTCAGCATCATACGGATTGAAGTGGTCTTTCCTGCTCCGTTTGTCCCAAGCAAGGCAAAAACACCTGGATTCTTCATCTCGAAGCTTAAATTCTCTACTACCGTCTTCTCTCCATATTTCTTTGACAAATTTTTCACTTCTAAACTCATGTGCATTTCTCCCTTCTTTGCTGCAAACAGTATAGCATAAAATGAGAGATTTTGTTTCGTTTTTGCGTGAAGTGTTCTATTTCCGTCACCAATGGAAGCTGATTTCTTCTAATAAAACCTTCCCACAGTCGGAAGAAGCAAAAGAATATTCAGCCCCCACATTACAACTGCTACAAGAATCCCGATAATACAGAGAATCTTTCCAAGCTTCGCCTGCCCCGACTTACTTGAGCCAGCGCCCATTCTTGCCCTTGAAAATCCCAGACATGCCAGCAGGATACCCACAATCGGTATCAGAAATGCAAAGACAATACTCAGAATACCAAATACCAGACCCATGGTAGCCGCACCGGAATTATCTACAGTATGTACAGGTACAGCATTCTGGTATGGTTGTCCTGGCATACCCTGTACTGGCCCGCCTCCCTGGCTCCCCGCCATACTCTGGGGCGCAGGCAAAGGCTGCCCAAGTGCAGCAAATAACTGCTCAAGGCTCTCCCTGTACGGCTTTTTTTGCATACATCCCACAAAGCCCTCCAGATTCCATTCCCCGCCGAAGGTTCCCTTCATCCATGCCTCCAGATGGAATACGCCGTTACTGTAGTACCATTTCAAATACTTATATCCCTCCATCATCGCATCTCCGGTACGGTATGCAGGTTCCCCCTTCCAGTCCGCCATGACAAAACTGTTCTTTCTGAGGAAATCGCTCATAATAAACTGCACGAAATCATCTGGTTTGTTCAACACCATCTCTTTCACATATCTAGCCATTTTTTCACTCCTTACTTTCATTTTATACACAAGGGTATACATAATATATTCTCCATGGGCATATATTACGGTGTGTCCCTGAGTATTTCTTTAAATACTTACTCATCTGCCACTCAACATTTAATAAATTCCTCAATCACACAAGTATGCTCTCGCGTCTTTTTGTCATAATTCACTCCCACCATCAAGAGATTACCATGATATTCATTGAGGCTTTGACAGTATTCTTTTTTCCGAATCTGCTCAATCGCCCCCTCAGCGCTCTGATTCCATTTCAGTTCCACCACCAGCGCAGGTTTATCTAAAAACTGCTTCTTGGGAAGAAACACCAAATCTGCAAATCCCTTCCCCCCTGCCAGTTCCCGATGAACTGTATAGAAATTTCTCGCCGCATACAAAGCCAAAGAAATCGTATAACTCAATCCATTTTCGTCATGATATTGAATATGGGAAGTTTCAAAATGCGCTTGCCGTATCCCCTCCGCCACCTGAGAAGCTCTGCCCTTCCAGATTGCATTTAAAGTATCGGCAGAATTTTTAAGAGCTGATGAAATCTCCCCCCAATCGGACATTGACACGGCATTTACATACTCCCCACGCACTTCATTATTGGGAATAAATACGCATTTATTTTCATAATCATATCCCAGATATCCAAGATGGATTAAAAGCGTCAGCACATCATCCTTTGTTCGGAAGGTCATCATATCATTCACAAAACTTTCTGTACGAACCAAAATATTTTCTCCTGCAATCATACTCAAGATATCGTCCTTTAAGCCATCAAAATTCATATCAATATAGACCTTCAGAGCCTCAAACGTCTCCGTCTGATTCCAGTAATTTCCGATTTTTCTAAAGCGCATACAACTCACCACGGAACGCGGACTATACACAGACAAATCTTTACCAAATGAATATCCGTCGTACCAGCTTTTGACCTCCCCCATATCCATCCCGTACTTTTCGCACAAACCACTGACCTCATCTTCTATAAATCCCACATAGGAAGCCAGCGGGCCTGGGTTAATCATGGAAAATTCATCGAACATATTCAAGGCAGAATGGGTTCCATACTTTTTAATCGGAAGTATTCCCGTCATATAAGCCAGATAGATATACCCCTTGTCCTTCAATAAGTCCCTCAGAAAATCAAGATATATTTCCTGCGCATCCTGCTCCATCTTATATTCTCGGAAAATACAATCCCACTCGTCGATAATGACCACAAATGGACATTTTGTCTCTGCGTAAACATCCTGCATAGATTCAACCAAATCAGTATCATCAAAATAAGCGATATTCGGATATGCCCTTTTCAAATCTCTTATGACAATTTTTTTTATACGCTCAATCAGATTCCAAATATCGCTGCTCCTGCTTAAAAATTCCTGTATATTTAAAAAAATAGTATTATATTGATTTAAATGCTTTCTAAAATTAGCGCTCTTGGCAATCTTGTATTTTGAAAATAACTCTCCGGACTCACAGCCACGGCTATAATATGCTGTCAGCATGTTCGCTGCAAGCGACTTTCCAAAACGTCGCGGACGGCTCACACATACATTGTGCTGCATTGTGTGGAGAACCGAATTCGTGTATTCTATCAATTCCGTCTTATCAATGTACATATCAGAGTTTACTGCTTCCTCAAACTTACTGTTATCTGGATTCAAATAGATGCCCATCTTCTACCTCCTCACATTTTTCGTCGTACATAATTTTTAGGGTATGCCAGGCAGCATTCATTAGGGTGTACACTTAGGTGTACTTATGTTCTATTCTTTTTTATATTAACACAGTTTTATTCTAAAATACAGCATATAAAAAAGGGATATCGGAAAATATTTATCTTCCGACACCCCTTTTTTTAATTATCTTACTACTTCTTTCTATTTCCCTTTTTAGACTTTATCTGTATGCCTACTATGACGGCCACACATGCGACCGCAAGAACAACCCATACAATAAGTTTGCTGGTATCTCCTGTCTTCGGCAGAAGTGAAGCTGCGGCAGATTTAACAGCATCGGCTGCTGCACCTGTTCCTGTACCTGTTCCATTTGAATTATCAGTAGTGGTACCGTCACCTGTGCCTCCATCTCTTGGATTCGCAGTTACAGTAACATCTCCCTGGTTGTCTCCTTGACCATCTCCCTGATTGTCTCCTTGACCATCTCCCTGGTTGTCTCCTTGACCATCTCCATTCGGATCATCCGGATCCACAACATTATCTCCACCGCTTACATTGTTGCTGTTTGGTCCGTTTGGAACGGCCGTTGTCCAGGCAATCGCAAGAGGTGATGCGCTTGTAACAGTAAACTGCAGTCCGCTTGGAGTCTTAGTAACGGTTATATTCTGCCAGGTTTCTATCTTTCCTGTATTTTCTCCAGAGCCAAACATATGCGCTATAGCAAAATCATTAGCTTCAAGGCTGGTGCCTTCCGGATACGGTACAGTAACCGTAAGTCCGCCTTCTGAGAAATCATCAGCAGTTGCGTCACGCAGAGGCTCGCTGTCTACTTTGACTTTCAATACAAGATCATAGAATCTCATCCTGTCATATGTGAAGTCGCCATTGCTTCCAATAACAGAAAGCTCTGAGGTCAACTGTGCAACGATTGATTCGCTCGCAACTTTCTTGTCCTTGGTTCCCAGCTTCTCCATCAATTCATCTGAAATCGGATTATTCTGCGCATCTTCGCCGGTTGTAGCAAATGAAATAAGGCTGGAATATACATTCACCGTACTCTCTAACTTCTCAAGTGAAGACGTTGCCATCTCACTGGGGTCCATATCCTTCATTACGCCAATAGCATTAATCGTTGTTGATGTATTAATCCTGAAAGGCTCCTTATACTTCTGCTTTTTGTTCGTCGGATCCGGATCGCTTCCATCCGTTGTATAATAGATATCGGCGCCTTCTGTCGGACACTCAATCGTAACCAGAGTCGAACCTGTAAATGACTCTCCGTCTTCAGGTGTAATGATAGGTGTCTCTACATTCAACAGTCTTCTTATAAATGTAGCAGATGCAGTCGGGCTATCTTCCCGTCCATCCTTTATGGCAAACGCCTTAATGGTGGTCTCACCCTTATTACTAATCTCAAAAGGTCCCGTATACTCATTGTCCTGGTCTGTAGGATCTGTACCGTCTGTGGTATAGTAGATGGTTGCTCCCTTTGTCTTACATGTTATCTTTACTTTACCAGTTTCAAGATATTCGTTATCATTTAAAGTAATGTCGTCGGCGCTGCTTTCTTTTGCGTTAGCTTCCTCGTTACTGTCTTCATTATTAGCATCACCTTTATTGTCGCTCTCATCGCTGCTCTCATTTCTAACCAGCGATATGGTTGGCTCTTTTACAACTAATGTCTCTGTAACACCAGTAACCTTAGTCGGCTCACTTGCTTTATGAGTAGCTGTCTCTTTAAATCTTACATAAGCTGTGTACTCAGTAGCTGCTTCGCAGTCTGTCTTCATATGAGGATTCCGTCCTGATTCAGCAGACAAATAATCATCATCACCTGGAACTTCATCCGACTTACCGATAAAATACTCTAACTCCGGCAATTCTGGAAGAACTGTTGCCGTGTATGTCTCTCCATCCTTATTCAAAGCAAATTCCATGGTAATTCCTTCTGGAACTCTGCTTTCTGTAAGTTTTTCAAAAGTTATTTCCGCCTGGCCAATCTCGCTTTGCTTTATATTTTCATTACCAACGGATTGTGCTTCAACAATCCATGTTTCACCTGGAACAATGTTATCAAAGACATTATCAGTCTGCCATTCGGTGAATTCCTCGCTGTCTTTTGCTTTCCATCTATACTGATATTCAGCGCCGTCTGCGGCATTTGCGACTGACATTGTTCCAACAAATTTGCCAGGATAAGTAGCGCTTACTTCATATGTGCACTTAATATCAGGCGTAGCAGGCGCGTCTGCCTGACTGATAATTACCGGCTTATCCAGAACGATTGCTTCTCCTGGAAGCGGAGATTGAACTACATAATTCTTACCCTTTTCGCCTCCAAGCTTGAATTCGTCGAACGTAATCGTGCTGTATCCGCTCTCATTCACATTCTCACTTTCAACGAGCCCCTTTGATTCAAGTGTAATATCACTCGGCTTATCCGTTCCTAAGAGCCCTGTAAATTGTACTTCCTCAATCTCGACTTCTTTGGAACCATTATATTGACGATCCTTGGGTTTAATCTTTGTAATCGTCAACGGCGCCTCACTGATAGTATAGTTCTTGGTTATTTTACCTGAGAAATTACCTTTTCCTTCTATAGTAAATACAATCGGCTCAGAGCCGGTAGCATCGGTAAAGTTATCAGTTGAAGCTGTAACCGTATAATTATCTTTATCCATCTCGCTGCCATCTTCAAGAAGCACCTGGATTGTAGGCTCCTGCTTTTTCCCGTTATATACAGTAGTCTCAGGAGTGATTGTTACATTCTCTTCTAAAAGAACTGCGGGTTTGATGCTGAATTTCTTTTCGAGCTCACCAAGGAAATTACCATTCTGTGAAGCAAGAATCTTAACAGTCGCTGTGTTATCTCCAACTTCTACGTTATTGCTATAGCTGCCTGCTGTAAGCGGTTGATAATCTGTACCTTCAACAAGCTCCTTGTTGTTATACATTAATGTCACCTTAGGCTGCTGCGGACTTCCGGTGAACATCACATCGTCTATATCTTTAACCATGCTGCTTTCGAGCTGTCTTTTACCAACGATAACATCAAAAGAGAAATTACTGTAATTTGTGTTGGGATTTGTATTACTGTATGTGACTCGATATTCTCCCGCTTCCTTAATTTCATCTACTTCAATGCCGCCTCTTGAATATGTGACCTTCCATCCCGTCTCATCCACAATATATGTTGACGAATTGGTGTGTCTTGGTGATGTTATAGTATAAACTTCCTCTTTGGAATTCTTGTCGGTATGGCCTAAGCTCTTACCTGTATATACCAGATTGGGCGTGGTTACTACAATATCCTTTTTATCCAATGTAACCTTTTTCTGTACATCAGGAGATAAATATGCAGCCCCGTTTACAATAAGCTGATCTGCATTAATAATACTTGTAGTTTTATCTCCCAATATCGAGCCTCCCGCGCCTAGACTAACATTGGTATTGGCTGGAATCGTCAAAGAACATCCCGGACGTATCGTTAGAGTAAGACTACCTATAGTTTTATCCAAAACAGCTTTTCCATAAGCCATACCAGATACTGTCGTATACTGGCCTGTCGTGTCTTTTCTCTGCTGCCACACGACGCCGTTAAACTCATCTATATTCGTTGAAGCAGATATTGGACTGTTAGAATAGAGGTTCGCGCTTCCTCCTGCAGAAGATAACTTCTGACAGTCGATACCTGCACGCTGCGAATTATCGTCAGCCGTATCAGAGAATCCGCCTATAGCAGTTATTTCGCCGCCCTTAAGGACTATCTCTCCTCCGCCGACTCCTCCTCCGCCAGTTCCGATACCCGTACCGCCAGCCACCTTGCCTACTACATCTCCAGTCGCTGAATTAGTAACCTCATATCCATTCCCGCCAGTTGCATTCACATTGCCGCTTTCAACAGTAACTTTACCACAGCCTCCGCCTTGCCCGCCGCCAATACCTGCCGCTGCAAGACCGCCGGTAGCAGTAATGGTACTGGTTTTTGCAACCGCAATGGTAACTTCGCCGGAAGCGCCATCAATTCCCTGACTACCAATTCCTGCGCCGTTATTACCGCCTATAGCCTCCAGGCTACCTTCCCCTTTAATTGTCAAATGTGACCCTGACGGGATATGCAGTCCTGCGAATCCATCAGGACTTTTTAATTTGTTAGCACCTTCCAAAATCAATTCGATAGTTGCATCTCCCGTAATATCAAAAGCAGAATACTTGTCAGTATCAGCAACAGACGACTGATCAATAGTTACACCATTAAGCGTAATCGTATGACGGCCGCCTGATACCTGAATACGCTTGCCGCCATCATTTGAAGTTATCTCATGCCCTTGACATCCGTTGATACATTCTGTTGCTGAAATGGAAATACAGTCATCTGCATTCGCAACTAATGGTATAAAAAATGATGCCGACATCGTCGCCAAAAATGCGGCCAATGATTTTAACTTTTTCCTTCCCATCATATAATATCCTTTCTAAAAATTTATCAAATCGTTAAATCTATCGGTAAAATGGAATTTTGACCGTTAGATCGACCTTTATATAAGTATACTTCAATTTCCCAGTAAGTTCAACGACTTTGTACCTGATCTGGTATACTCATATATGGAAAATTTCGCTTCTAATGTCATTATATTCACATAGATTGTCTGAAATATCTGACATTATAAAAGTTTTTTACACTAGTTATATCCGGAAATACACTCTGATACCAACGCTCATCCATCTGAGCATACGTTCCACCCCCTATTCCTTCTTTTAGGTTTTTTCCAGATATCAGCACCGGTATTCCGGTAATATTTCTCTACCTCCAACGCAAACCCACCTCTTTCCATGATACATTTTAGATTCTGCCCCGTATCGCCTAAAAAGAGCGTCTTATAATATATCGTCCAAAAAAGGATTTTGATTATACAACTTACGCAGATGTTTAAAGTTTTATGTGAAAGATATATTTACAGCAAAAAAGAGGGCTTCACTGTAATGTAACCCTCTCTTAATCCCCACATTTTTAAATGTCATCAATAACTTTTCAGTATTTAGTGACGCTCACAGATACTTCTTCATGTCCTCCATCAGTTTTTCCTCACATTTCACCAGCTTTTTTGCAAGGCTCATACTTTCATGTGATGCGTCAGGACATTTATTCATACATTCACTGATGGATTGAATCCCCATATTACTGCCATTCATAAGAAGTTTGGCAATCTGAGCGCTGTCATCTTTAATCATCAGTTTCATCTCAGTTGTAATCCATGATAATGCGGATGCAATCTTATCAGGCTGCTGCTCACATTCTCCCATTTCTTTGAGCAGCTTTGAGGATTCTTCTTCCAACTTCTTATGCTGCTCTTTGCATGTCGTTAAAGTCTGCTCTAATTCTGCATTCATAAGAAAATCCTTAAGACGGTCCATGCTGTTGATTGCCATCTTACATCCCGCATTACATTCCTTCAAAAGTGTAACTGTCTGTTTATCCATACCTTACGCCTCCATTATTTTTCTTTTTAATATAGTCTGTAGAAGATTGACGAAAAATATACTTTTCAGACATTCAAAAGTTACTAACGATAAAACACTTTAATCTTTTAGTGTAGAACACCCTATTTTACAAAAAAAGACTGATAATATTAAAAAATTGATGTTATTCTACGACTAAAACGGAAGGGGAGATGATATTTATGAAGGCATTTACCATATAATACTAGGGAAATGCGAAAACTACAGTTTCGTATAGGAACAATACATGTTCTTTAATGACACGTTTGGTAAAATATACCAAGAGATAACAATTAACACCAAAATACAAAGGAGGAGAACGTATGGCTTTTGCTGAGAAACTTAAAGCATTACGTCTTGAGAACAAAATGACACAGGAGAATGTTGCAGAATGTGTGAATCTTTCCCGTTCTACGATTGCAGGTTATGAATCAAAAAATCGACAGCCCTCTTACGACAAGCTGTCAGCATTTGTCAAACTTTTCCATGTGTCTATGGACGAACTTCTTGAGGACGGCGAGTCTGCTTATACCACAGCAGACGAATCCCATAATTTGAACAACGAAGGGATTGATTTTATGATTCGATACCAACGTCTGCCGGAAAACTCGAAAAAAGCTCTGCTAAAACATCTTAAGGAATTGGAAATCCAGGCTGGAATCGAAGATATGTAATACGAACTGTAAGAAGTTAAGAAAATGATGTCTGGTAAATTGTAGGTAGATTTGCCAGACATCATCCTTTGAGGAACGCTTTCTTAAAATACTTTACCTGCAAATTTTGTATAATAAAATTCGGATTTTTCTTCTGTTAGGGCAAAAAACTTTTGAAGTTTATTGACAATTCTTTCCTTCGGAACCTGTTCCTCCAGATTATCTTGAATTACTGCTTGTATTCCTTGTTCTACAACTCTATTCGTTACCTTCTCAGTAACCTCATTCGTCACCTTCTCAGTAACCTCATTCGTCACCTTCTCAGTAACTTCATTCGTCACTTTTTCAGTGATTTCATTCGTCATCTTCTCAGTAACCTCATTTCTCACTTCCTCAATAAGCTCATTCCTTACTTCATTGGTTACTTCTTCTCTCATTTCTTCTTTTAATTCCTGATGTATCTTTTCTGCCCAACTCCCCATATGAGCTGCCTCCTTCCAAAGTTCCTCATTCTCAGAAAAATCAATGTATTCCGATACTGTAGCCATAAAATCTTCTTTGTGCGGATACATAATTGCATTCAGAAAACGTAAGAGTTCGTATCCTTCATCTTCTTTATTTCCATTATACACCTTATTGCCCAGTTTGATAACCACTAACGTCATCAAATCATAATTTTCTTTTGCAACTTCATTAAGAGCCGTATTCTCCGTGTTTATAGTTTCATAAACCGATATGCTGTAGCGGTCTTCCGGCGGAATATCATCTATGCAAAGCCAGATTCCATAGCATTTCTCAAGCTGATTATAGTCTGTTCCTTCCATAGCTAAAGATAACTGGGAAGATAAACGCCGTGCAAGGTAATACATTCCCCGTTTCTCGATAGGATAACCTGGTTTGTATGTTTTCTGTGGTTCTACATCTATATGTAGATTAATCTCTATTGTTTCAGTTGAAAGCTGAGGGTTCTTGGCACGAAACGCCAGATCAAAAGTAGATGTTTTCTCATTTAGATGAATGAATTCTGCATTGTCGCCTCTGAATTGTGTGTTGGTTCTGCCAGGCGAAACTTCTTTTTCAGTGGTAATAGAATTGGCTTCTATGAATTCTGCAATTTCCTTCCGGCTGTATCCTTTGTATTCCTTAATTGTTCCTTGAAGGATTACTGCCAGTATCTCTTTGTTCCGCAGGATTGTCTTACTCTGAATATCTAATCCCTCTATATCTGCAGTAATCTGCATGGCGCTGAGTGTTTCCATGCTTCCTTTTAGCATCTCCATGCCATATCCTCCATATGGTGGTGTCTAAACAAAGTGCCGCAATAGATGTGGGGGGTATCGCATCCCCTTGTATTTATAATGCTATATAAACAAAACTTTGTCAATGTAATTCCTTCGACCTTTTTTGACATATTTAAGATAAATACAGCTTGTCTTTAAGAACTATACGTCAAAATTCCATTTGTCCAATAGATCTCAGGTACTAAAGTATGATAAATTTTAGAA
>OFGR01001522.1_pt1 | contig 18235 bp, 10 predicted proteins | sample 1521811 | NCBI WGS metagenome assembly OFGR01 (sample SAMEA3504098, study PRJEB24116) | mouse gut metagenome | biome: mouse gut; feature: mouse-associated habitat; material: faeces | place: Denmark | collected 2011
TGTTACCTCCACATTCTTTTTTATTTTGAATGTCCGCAAAATCCGTCCTACATCTCGTGGGCGCCAGGGGCAGTCGAGGTCATGGGATGCAATGATTAAATTTTGTACATTAGTCCCGGCTCCCATCTTGAATGTGCTGCCCATCAGCACACGGACGGAACCATTCCTTACCTTTGCAAACAATTCCTTTTTCTTTACATCCGTATTTGCCTCATGAATGAAAGCAATCTCTTCTTTTGGGATTCCCTTTGCAATCAGCTTATCCCGCACGTCATTGTAGACACTGAAACTGCCATCGTTTTTTGGCGTGGACAGATCGCTAAACAATAATTGTGTCAGCTTTTTTTCCTTCCCTTGCTCCCAATAGCGGTAGACTTCTTCCACGCAGGCATTCACCTTGCTTCCTACCTCATCCGGCAGCAACTCGTTCATAAGCCTCTGGTCAAGCGCCAGTTTCCGCCCGTCATTGGTAATCAGCAGCATGTTGTCTTCGGCAGGTAAGACCATGCCCTTCCGGATACGCTCCGCACGGTTCCCCAGCTCTTCTACCATTTCCTTTTGTATCTCGCTTGGCTTCACTGTAACCACACGGTATTCCGCCTCCGGCACAGGAAGGTTCAGCATATCTGCGGTCTGGATGTCCGCCACCTCCCGAAACATCATCATCAGTTCCGGCAGATTATAAAACCTTGCAAATCTTGTTTTCATCCGGTATCCACTGCCCTCCGGGGCGAGTTCTATCGCTGTAACCGTCTCGCCAAAGGTCGATGCCCATGCGTCAAAATGCTGCAGGTTCCGTTCTACAAGCGCCGGATATTGCAGATATCTCTGCATGGTATACAGCTCCGTCATACTGTTCGACACTGGGGTTCCTGTGGCAAAGACAACTCCACGCCCGCCTGTGATCTCATCCAGGTAACGGCATTTCATGAACATATCCGAAGACTTCTGCGCCTCTGTCTGTGCGATGCCTCCTACATTGCGCATCTTACTATAGAGGTAAAGATTTTTGTAACTGTCCGCTTCGTCTACAAATAGGCGGTCAATCCCTAATTCTTCAAAGCATATCACACCATCCTTCCTGCTCTGGTCATTCAGTTTTTTCAGCCGGGTTTCCAGTGACTTCTTCGTCCGTTCCAACTGTTTTACGGAGAACCGGCTCCCATGGCGTGCCTTCAGTTCGGAAATCCCATCAATCACCTCGGCAATCTGCATTTCCAGAGTACGTTGCTGACGCTCCACACTTAAAGGTATTTTCTCAAATTGTGAATGCCCGATGATCACCGCATCCACATCACTGGCGGCAATCCTGGCACAGAACTTCTTCCGGTTCTTGGTCTCAAAATCTTTCTTCGTAGCCACAAGAAGATTCGCTGCCGGATATAGCTGTAACCACTCGGAAGCAAACTGCTCGATGATGTGGTTCGGCACTACGACCATAGATTTACTGCACAGCCCCAGCCGCCTGCTTTCCATTGCCGCCGCAACCATGGTGTACGTCTTCCCTGCTCCCACGACATACGCAAGCAGTGTATTTCCTCCATAAATAATACGGGCAGCGCCGTTGACCTGGTGCTGCCTTAATTGAATCTCCGGGTTCATCCCGTAAAATTTCAGATGGCTCCCGTCATATTCCCGTGGACGGATTGCGTTAAAATGCTCATTATAATACTTCGTCAGCCTCTGCCTGCGTTCCGGATCACTCCAGATCCAGTCCTGGAACGCCTGCTTAATCAAGTCCTGTTTTCCCTGTGCAATGGCTGTCTCATCCCTGTTTAGGATTGCCTTTCTCTTTCCTTCTTCATCCTCCACATAGTCATAGACACGAGTATCCCTAAGATTCAAGGTATCTTCCATAATCTTGTAGGCATTAGCACGATGCGTTCCATAGGTGTTGTTTGCTTTTACATTTCCCTTATCAATACTCTTTCCCTCAATATTCCATTCCCCCGTATATTTAGAAAAATGGACTTCAATGCAGGATTTCAAATAATCTGAAGTATCCAGCAGCCAAAACATAAACTTCCTCACATCTGTCTCCGGTATCCAGGTCGCACCAAGCCTTACACTGATTTCCAATGCCGTCAGGTCTTTGGGCTGTACTTTCTCCAATGCCTCCACGTTACTTTTGTAAATGTCAGATACCTGTGCCGCTATCCTTGCCTGCTTTAACTTCTCCCTCACATTGCCGGATAGATACTCATCCTCGGATACATACTGCGGTTTCTCATCGTCCGGGATAACTGATTCCCGTTGACTCTTCCTGATCTCCGGCCCCCGGAAGATGACGCCGCTCAGCTCATGCTCGATCTCCTCCGCACTTTTTCCGGTAAGGGAACACATATAATCCATGTCCACACACGCTTTCTCAGCCAGAGACACCGACAATGCCTCACTGGCTGTATCCACCTTCGTGACTGCCTCATGCGGTTTGATGGTACGCTTGGTAAACATATCTGCCTTGCGTTTTAACGTTCCATCCTCTGCCAGGACCTCCAGGGAACAAAGCAGGGGATAACTTCCGTCATCCGAGAATACCATGCTGTTTGCCCTGGCATTCAGAAGACCATATTTTCTCTGAAAGGAATCATATAACTGATTTAGCTTTTTCTGCTGTTCCCCTATCTCACGGTCAGAGTAACCTTCTGTCTGATAGAAGATCAACTCCCGCACACAATCCCGAATCGCAATCATTCCTTTGATGCGGTTCAGCCCCGTTACAGAACTATCCACCAGCTTCATCCGGCTGTTCTCCCGGTAATACACCCTGCCTCCTGCCACCGTGTAAGAGAAATTCGCTACAGACAGATCCGCCGGGATACCATAGTCCCCCTCTTCTACCATTTCACTGGTCTCATATTCCGGAATCTCTGCTAGGATCTTTGTGATCGCTTCCTTTAATAATTCCGCAAGATTACTGTCCGGAAATGGATTGCAGACCAGCTTCGGTCCATAAGCGCCCATCACAATCTCCAACTCCCCAAGAACCATCTCCGGATGTTCCTGGAAATAGGGATTGATACATACGATACGCCGTCTGTTTTCTCCCTTTGTATTCACAAATTCATTTTCATATAACTTCTTTGCATCAATCCATTCCGGCATGTCCGTACTTAAGTCACGCAGGCTCTCCCGTTTCTGGAAAAACAGGATATCCGCATTCGTATCTGTCCCGGCGTTATACAGGAATGCATTATTAGGCAGCTTGATTGCTCCCAGCATATCACATTTCTCAGCGATATATTTCCTTGCACGGTTATCCATCTTATCCATAGTACCGCCGCCAATACCGCTTGAAGTGACCAACGCCAGTACACCGTTTGGTCTTATTTTATCAATGGATTTCGCTATAAAGTAATCATGGATCAGAAAATTCAGCTTGTCATATTTCTTATCCAGAACCTTGTAATTCCCAAACGGGATATTTCCAATCACCACATCAAAGAAACTGTCCGGCAGGTTTACTTCCTCAAATCCCTGCACTGCTATCGTAGATTTCTGGTAAAGCTGCTGCGCAATCCTGCCGGAAATGCTGTCGATCTCTACCCCGTATATCCTACAGTCAGACAGACTTTCCGGCTTCATCCCTGCAAAATTCCCTGTGCCGCAGCTTGGCTCCAGGATGTTGCCGGACTTAAGCCCCATATTCTCCAATGCCTCGTACATAGCACGGATCACAACCGGCGGTGTATAAAATGCAGACAGGGTAGACTCTCTTGCAGACTTGTATTCTTCTTCCGTCAAGACAACCTTTAATTCCAGATATTCTGTACCCCATTCTTCTTTTGTCTCGTCAAAGGCATCCGCCAGTCCGCCCCAACCTACATAGCCTGCCAGGATCTCCTGCTCGTCCGGCGTGGCGTACCGGTTCTCTTCTTCACACTTCTTCAGCATCTGGATAGCCCTGATATTTGCCCGGAACTTCTGCTTTTCCCCTCCGCATCCCAGTTCATCATTCGTGATCCGGTACTGGCTTCTCTCTGCCTGCGGGATCTCCGGATGCAGGTCAAAGGACTTCATACCTGTTGATGGTCTCTGTTTCATCCAGGATGGCATGAGACTTTCTGGTGAATCTCCGCCTTCCTCTGCCGTGATCCCTGTCTCCTGTTCATATAATAAACCGCCAGACGGCTTGGTATCCTGCTCTCCTTGCAGCTGCTCTATTACCTGTGCTTCTTGCTCTTTAAGCAGATCATAGACAAATTGTAAGGACTCACGCCTAAAGATGGGAAATCCAGTGCCCTCCTGGAATGTGATGTCTTTTAAGCTCACATTACCGGTGTCCGCATCCACACTGTCAACGGCAAACTTTCGTTCCTCCAATATCAGCTCAACGCCAATCGGGATATCCTCCGGTGTCGGCTCATACTTTTCTTTTGCCGGCTGGTATCCCTGCTCCCGGATGTTCTTGAACCATTGGCTTGCAAATAGGTTTAGTTCCTTCTCCAGTACCTTATTCACGATTCCATCCACAACTACCCTGTCAAACCGGTTCAATTTATCTTGTTGGTATGTCCTGGCATTCAGCGTCTGAGCCTCATGGTCAACAACAAATTCCATATCCGGATCTGCAAAGGCATCCCCATTCTCTGTAAAATAATGGGAAACAGCGATCCGGTTCTCCCCGATCTGCTCCACAGTAAGCGGCATAAATGATTCTCCCGCCTCAAACCTTTTTGATTCCTGTTCCTGCCGCAGGACTTCCGGTGCAAGCTCCATCATCGTCCGGTAATTCCGGTGTGCTGCGGTAAATTTTCTCTGTGGTTTAGCTGGTGATTTTACTGTTTTTTTATCCTGTTTATATTCGGTTACACTCTCCTGCGGCTTCTCTGCCACCGGAACTTCTTCTTTATCGCCCCCTTTTCTTTCCCCACCAACCTCTGGTACACGCTCTTGCTCTCCCGTTTTTTCTATAGCAGGTTCTTCTTCTGTTCCCCTTCTATTTCCTTGGCTTCTTAACTCTTCGGCATCCGGTTTCTCTTTCTCTTCCATCGACGGCTCTGGAATTATCTTTTTACTTTTCAGATAATCATTAGCCGGATTCTCCCTTAGCTTCACTTCGAACTCTTCACGGGACATCTCTTTTGTAAACAAAGGATATCTCTGATCCTGCAGCACAACCGTATCGTCTGAAAGGAATTGGATTTCATAGGCGTCTGTTCCAATCCATACAGTAGTTCCTATATCTATATCATAAGGCGGATGCATTGCAGAAAGATTTCCCATGGCTCCTACTTGTGAATCTGAATTTTGAGTCAATACAGATTCTTGTACCGGCGCAGGCTCTTGAGTCTGTGCCAGTAAAGAGTCTGTACCTCTTCCAATGGAAGGTATGCCATGCAAAGGCAAAGCCGATGTTTCTCTTTCGGCTGGTAGAGGTGTAAACAGGCTGTAAGTTCCATCCCGGTAACCCATAAGGTTCCTGTATGCTTTCTGCATAGATTCATAATTTTGATCAAAATCTGCGGTATTATCCAGCATTTCGGACATAGACAGCAGTAGTTCTTCTACTCTTGAAGTATCTGCAAGTTGTAATCCGATCTCCCTAATCGCCAGCTCATAACTACTTCCATGTGTATATGGACGTACCACATTTTCCGGCTGGCGGGAATAAAACATATAAATTTCACCTGCAAGGACATGTTTCTCATATTCCGGAATGCCTGCCAATTCTTTTTCCGACATATACCGATTTACCGCAATCAGTTCATCAATACGATCCGCCACCTTACTCCATTTTAAAAGGATTTTTGGCGCCTCGTCTTCATATCCCCGGTGTAATACAATCCCCTTGGAATCATGGTCTTCCCCGATGCCCGTTCCTGCTAAGACAGAAGAACGTCCGCCTATTCCGTATTCATTTTTTAGGAAATCAGCTTTTTCTTTCCTGGAATGCCCCTGCAGGAAATAGGAGTAAATGCGGTACTTTCCATACTGAATAACACTGCCTGAAGAAAGTACCGTATCAATCAACTCCTGTGAAAATGAGAAATCAAGGGCTTGTTCCCCTGCCAAATCATTAAGCAGCTCCAACTGGTCTCCCACCGTGGGCAGTGGCTCCGCCTGGTCTCTTAACTCCCCGGTCAGACGCATCCCCTCAAAATAATCTGCAATCACTTTCCAATCGTAAAAGGATTGCTCACTTCTGTCCTCATACCTCCCCACCCACATATGGAGTACATTTTGATAAACCTTATATCCTACAACTCTCTCGTCTGCCAGTACCATTTCCGTATAATCATCACTGAAAATACTTTGGATATATCCTATCCGCTCACTCCTGTCTTCATGGCTTTCATAGAACGCCCGGACCTCTGCCCTTGATACTTTTAGGTCAGACGCAGACAGGAGCAGTGCTTTGATATCCGCCTCCCTTCCAAAGAAAGGAATGCTTTTATCCTCACTGCTCCTGTCATACCACTCTAACTGTCTGTCATTCTCCTTGCTGTCAGTTTCTCTGCTGTCAGTTTTCTCTTCACTGTTTTCGGTATTATCTTCTAACTGTACACCAGTTCCTTCATCACGATCTCTTCCGCCGACTGCCGGATGTTGTTTACCATCCCAAGCCACAACATCTGATCTTTTTCCTTCAGTTCTTCCGTCACGTTCTGCGCTTCTTTCAGATCTGCTGTTAACCGCTCCATCATTTCCTGTGCTGCCTTCTGCGTCTCTGCCAGATGTTGGTTCAGTTTCCCCTGTGTCAGCAGGTTTATAAATATTCCGTAATGTTCTTTCTTCAGATAGTTGCGCCGGAGTTCTCCGTACTTCCCAACGTGTATTTCCGGTTCTTCTGGCACTGTCAGGTTTGGCAGAAGATAATCGCCCTGCCGTTTGTATTCGATTGCTGCCATTGTCTTTTCCATCGTTAAGCCTCCTCTCGTCACTATCCTTTTCCTTATCGGCTTGAATCCTGCTTTTTTTATTTTCATTATACTGACCTGTGTAATCTCCGGCAAATGTGCGTTTTTTCTCCTGCCTTTCTTCCAATTGCAGCTTTCTAAGCGTGTCCGAGATCTCGGACAAAACCATGCCCGATATATCGCTGTTTACCGAGCCGAACAAATTGACAAGTTCCGGTGTGTTCAGCTGTGCAATGTTCCTGAAATCCTCTGACTCCAGATAGATTTCCGCATCTATCCCGCACCGGACCATAACCATATAAGCAATGCTGTTCGCCAGAAGGGTCTTGATCTCTGTCTCTACGCTGTATTCGTCCAATCCATCCAAATAACTGTCTTTGCGGTTCGATAAGATATCCTGCATATAATCAGTCAGATTATCCTCGGCAGCATTCTTCGCTGTCTCCAGTATCGTTTCTTCCAATCTCTTTACACCCGCCGAAACACCAAATGCATTCGCCAGGGTCTCCCGTACTTCTTCCCTGCGTTCCCCGATCTGCCATAAAGAAACCGGACGGACTAAACGCTTGTATTTCCCTTCTTTCGTATCAGAAACATCAAAATAATATTTCAACCGCATGGCTCCTGCACTCTTATCAAATACGGCAATGCCCTTGGAGTCCCGTTTTACCCAACGCCCAAATTTACGGTTCCATCCTTCCATATCCAGGACTGCCGCTGCATCCGGACGCTGTTTATAGATTAACAGCTGTTCATCAAAGGGCAGTCGGTAATTCCGGCAGGCAGAACGTAAGAATAACATCCAGTTCCCAGGGCTTGCAGATACCTCTCTTACCGCCTCTGCATATAAGTCTGTAATCCGGTCAATCTTCTTTACCACTGCTCTTCACCTCTGTCTTTCCTGCTTTTTAACTTGTTTTCTCTATCTTCTTGTTTTGCCTATTTTTTGGTTTCCTTATCTTTCCGGTTCTCTCTCATGGCTTTTGACCAGCGGGTATTTCTCCATAAATGCTTTCACGGTACGGCAGTCTCCGCCCGTATAAGACCAGTCTTCTTCCGGGTCTATATCCAGATATCCATCCGGCGGCAGCTTAATCGGCTCACGGGTAATGATACTGCCTAAATGATTCACCATAATCCCCTTTGCAATCTGTACCGGATCACCACGCCCCAGATCATCATACCGGACTTCATACAGATATAAACCTTTGGGAATGTTGCCACGGTCTAACCGCAGATCATGAAATAATGCCGGTTTTCCAAGCACCTCGATCTCCGTAAAGTGTTCTTCCATTGCATTGAATCTTGCCAACTCTATTGCACTTCCTCTCCTTATATCTTCTATCTACATCTAATTATTAGATATCATTATTTCCACCGGTGGCTGATGCTGTACCTCAATAAATGTCTGCCTTACCCTATCGTCACCAGTCACCGTGTTGCTTTTAACCGATAACTATAAACTGATATAAAACGGCTTACACTTTATATCTCCCCGCCACACAAAAAAGTGTAGATTTTATTTGCCTTCACCGCTTTCTGTATCTCATTGATCATGCCGATCTCTGCTACGGAGATGCCCGGTAATGCCAGGATATCATCCATCGTCATAGCAAGGATCTTCTTCTCGCAGTCAAATCCGGCATCCAACAGCTTGGCAATGGATTTGACTGCCTTATTATTCATCTGAGCCATTTCCCCTATCTCTCCTTATGCTTCTGATCCTGCGCTTTCTGTATCTGCATTTCTTCCGACTTCGGCTCATAGGTGGCACCATTTTTCTGCATCTGCTCCGCAAACTGATTGATATGAAATACTTTCTCATCCATCCCTATTCCCATCCCAAAATGGCAGTCGTCAATATAGCAGCAGGTGTTTTCACTCTTTTCTCCCCATGCCGTTGTTATGACAATCTTTCCGCCATCAGGAATACGGAATTTCTCCCTTTGCTGTGCATCAACAAATAGAATCCCTTCCTTTGCCCGTTCTATATGCCGGTCAAGCCGCTGTGACTCATAACAGTAACAATAAAAGTTATAGTCCCCCTTCATCGGATTGCAGCGCAGCAGAAATACATACTTGTTCGTATCTACACGGAATCCATACTGTGTACAATAATCTCCAAAGAACATACAATCTGGAAATATTGTCGCATACCCAGCCATTCCTTTCTTACCTGCCAAAAGCCCGCATTCATCCGAACGCAGATAATTGATCACTTGATCCAGTTCTTTCTTAAATACATCCGTCTTCCACTTTTCCATATGGTCAGTCCATGTCGTATAAAAGGAGTTTCCCATACTGCCAAAATCGCCCCGCAGATGTCCGATACATCCCGTCTGCTCTTGTATCTGCGAACTCGGCGTATACGCATATTTCCACTCTTCCGGTGTGGCAGGTCTGATACTCATATCCCCTTCCATATCAGCGTTCCTCCCGGATGCGTGTCTTCTTCATTTTCTTTTCATGTGCTTTTACTTTTTCCTTATATTTCTCGGCATCCTCAAGAAGCGCCTCCGGCGAATCATAAACATCTTTGCTCAGGTTTTCCTCTACCTTGCCGCTGACATACCAGTCCGTATGATAGATCGCCTTTGCCATCTCATTTAACGTATAGAGGGATGTCTTTTCTCCTGCTAGACGGATTAACGCCTCCGGTACTCTCCCTCCATCATGGATCATCCGCACTTTAATGTCCGGATTCCCACCTGTATAGATTTCCTTTGACGTCAGCCGAAGCCCGATACTTCCTAAAACAGCGCCTATCTGCAGTGTTGGAAATTGGATCATTGCAGCCCCTTCTTTATACTCCACCATAGCAAACATACTCTCGTTTTGTTCCCTGCTTATCCCATAGTGCTTCGTTTCTATTTCTTCTAAATACTGGATCTCCTCTATGACACGCCCGCATAAATCCTTTACCGCTTCCACTTCGCTGTTCATATAATGTCCCCACAGATAGTTGTCTTTCCCCCTGCACTGCCAGGTAGCATATTGAGACGGTGCGTCTCTGTTGAACCCCAACACATACTCCATGTTATTTACCCGGATTGCATTCGTGATACAATACCCCGCATTTCTTCTTATTTCGCCTACTTCCATTTACCTCACCTTTTCCTTTCTTCCTTCTTTGTCGGTTTTCCCACCTTTTCCTTCTTCCTTCGTCTCTTCCAATTCCTGCCTCTCTTTCCTTCCTTGCTCGTCTGTTCTTTGGATTTCTTCCAACCGCTCATTTGCCCACTGCGGCATACATTCCGGCTTAATTTCTCCCAGGATATCCTGCCGGTTCCATCTATGGCTGTTCCCGCTATACAACGTCGTGCAGAAACAGGCTCTTCCCCGTGCATTTCCATGAGCTCCATAGCCGCCTGTTACAAGCACTAACTGATTTTCTGAAGAACGGTACTCCGGTCTTAATACCTCTGGCTTGATCACTGCCACTTTCCCGGATAAATCTACACTGCTTTTCAAGGGCAGACACATCTCTTTCGTGATCTTTTCCCTTGGCACTGTCACACTTTCCTGTTCTTCCCGGACTTTTACACACTGCTCCTTAACCCGCTGTGCAAACAGATCCACAATCTCTACATAATCATTCCCTATCACGCAGTCCTGGTAAGACTCGAAGAGTTCATTGCTCGTATAAAAACCGCAGAAATATGGCATTTCATTCTTCTCATCAATGCCGAAAACTACCTCTTTCTCTCCGATCCGGATGCCTTGTGTAATCTCATAATCATTGACAGTCCGTCTTTCTTTTTCCTGCTCCATCACATCCTCCTTTCTTTCCTCTACTGATTTTTACTAAATGCATCTGGCATACTCTTAATTCCAACATTCTGCTCAATAACCACTCATAAATACAATTTTAAATATTGTTTTAGCCATCACTATGAACTATTCAGAATATCAGAGTATGTAAAAAGGGACAGCGCCCTGCCGTCCCCATCAATTTCATCTATTTTGTTCTAATCTTTCCTGGAAAGCCGCTCTCCTACAAGTATCCCTGCCAGGAACACAGCTATAGCAGCTGTAAATTTTTCTTTCTTATTCATCCTTCATCACACCTCATTCCTTTATGCCTTTTTTCTCTTATTTCTGCCCGCACGGATTCTCACAGCCAAAACACCTATCACAGACACGCCTGCCAATGCAAACCACATCCATACACTGCTTTGGTCACCAGTCTTTGGCGCTCCTGTCTTCGGTGTCTCCGGCTTTACTATCTTCACGGTCTGCCCCTCGTCTGCCAGATCTTCATGGACAGTAAGCTCTGCCTTATCTTCCTCTTTCTCCAGATACAGCTTTTCAAACACAACTAATTCATGACCTGCCAGTACCGAACCATTGAACGTAAAGGTAACATCTACGGTTCCGTCTGCTTTTTCTGCCTGAAAAACACTCTCTGCGGTAACTGTCTGTCCGTCAATCTCTAATGCCTTGCCCGTTGTCTTATCCATCAATGTTCCTATGACACGGTATTTCTGCCCGATTTCCAAATGCTTATATTCTACCGTATCCACAATCGTAAGTGCATCCCCGACAAGCAGTTCCTTATCTCCGTCACTTCCATCTTTAGCGGTTGTATGAATCTCCGGAAAATGAACGGTCTGCTCCTCATCTTCAATCTCCGTATGGCTTGCCACTTCTTTCTCCTGATAAGTCACCGTCTCAAACGCCACTACTGCATTTCCCTTCAAAGCGCTTCCATCAAAAGTAAATACCATCTCAATAGAACCTTCTGGTTCTGCCGGTACAAAGACAGCCTCCGCCGTTACTTTCTCATCTTTCACAAGTAGCTCTTTTCCGGTCTCCTGATCCATCAGCACACCGGAAACCTTATACTCTTTCCCTGGCACCAGGTTATGGTATTTCACAACATCAACCACCGTTACATTCTCATCCGCTTTTGCAACATGGCATCCCGTCTCTGTATCTGACGCAGTTGTTCCAATCTCCGGGAAATATACAGTCTGCCCTTCATCTTCCAGGTTAGCGTGTACTGCCAGCTCCCTCTCTTCCAGGGTTACAGATTCAAAGGCTACCACCGTCTTACCCTTCAAAGCACTTCCATCAAATACAAATGTGACCTCCACTGTTCCAGACATTTCCTCCGGCACAAAGACTGTCTCGGATGTGACTGCCTCTCCATCCACTTCAACCGCCTCTCCGGTTGCCCGATCCATCAAGGTTCCGGTTACAGTATATTCCTCTCCTGGGATCAGGTTCTTATATTCCACCGTATCTACCAGTGTTACTTCTGCATCTGCATTGGAAATATTCTCTCCGGTTTCAGAATCTTTCGCCGTTGTTCCAATCTCCGGGAAGTACACAGTCTGCCCTTCGTCCTCAATCTCGGCATGGACAGCTATCTCTTTCTCCTTGTAAGTCAGTGTCTCAAATGCTGTCACAGTTTTGCCTTTCAAGGCACTTCCATCAAAAGTAAATGTTACCTCAATCGAACCTTTGGATTTCTTCGGTGTAAAAATCACTTCCGCTGTTACTCTCTGTCCTCCTGCCGCATCCGTCTCTCCTGTCGGCTGTTTCTGGTCTGACTCATCCTCCGTATCCACAAGCAATTCTTCTCCCGTTTCCTGATCCATCAAGATGCCCGTCACCTTGTACTCCTTCCCCGGGATCAGGTTTTCATATTTCACAGTATCTACAATCGTTACTTCTTCATCTGCTTTCGAGATGTGCTTCTTCGTCTCGGAATCTACCGCTGTCGTTCCAATCTTCGGAAAATATACTGTCTGTTCTTCATCTTCAATCTCAGCGTGGACAGCGACTTCCTTCTCCTGATAAGTCACCGTTTCAAATGCTACTACGGATTTCCCTCTCAAAGCGCTGCCATCAAAGGTAAATACCACATCAACTGAGCCTTTGGCTTTCTCCGGCACAAAGATAGTCTCTGCTGTCACTTTCTGCCCGTTTACAAGCAGTTCCTTTCCTGTCTCTTTATCCATCAAAGTACCAGAAACCTTATATTCTTTTCCGGGAAGCAGGTTCTCGTACTTCACGGTATCCACAATTGTTACTTCTTCATCCGCTTTTGCCAGATGGTCACCGGTCTCAGAATCTGCCGCCGTTGTCCCAATCTTCGGGAATCGGATCGTCTGTCCTTCATAGGAAAGGTCCGCATGTTCTGCAAGCTCTTTTCCGTTATAAGTCAGTGATTCAAATGCTACCACGGTCTTCCCCTCCATGGAGCTTCCATCAAATCTAAAAGTAACCTCCACATTTCCAGATGCTTCTTTCGCTGTAAAGACAGTCTCTGCCGTTACTGGCTTACCATCCACTTCCACAGCTTTCTTCGTCCCTTTATCCATCAAAACGCCGGAAACCTTATATTCTTCTCCTGGAATCAGGTTCTGGTAACTAATCGCATCAATCAGCGTTACTTCCTGGTCTACATTGGCAATCTTATCACCGGTCTCAGAATCTCTTGCCGTTGTTCCAATCACAGGGAAATGGATCGTCTGCCCTTCATCCTCGATATCCGCATGAACCGCCAGTTTCTGATCTTTCTGATACAATTCTTCAAACACAACGATCGTCTTCCCCTCTAGGGAAATCCCATTGAAGGTAAAGATTACGTCCGTCTTCCCGCTTGCCTTTTTTGCTTGAAATGTCTTCTCTGCTTTCACTTCTTTTCCATCAATCAGAATCGGTGAACTGGTCTCCTGATCCATGAGCGTTCCGACAATTTTGTATTCCTGTCCTTTCTTCAGCCCTTCATATTCCACCGTATCTGTCAGAGTCACAGTTTTTTCCGCTTTTGCCATATGAGAGCCGGTCTTCTTATCCTGCGCCGTTGTCTCAAGTTCAATCCTGTCATCCGTAAGCGTTCCCAACTGCACAGTCACAGAGTCCTTATAAATCGTCACCTCAAATTTCAACAGGTTCATGCCCTGGTTTGCTTCACATCTCTGCTCTTCCACTACATACGTGTCATAAAGTAAAGCGCCTCTGCTATCATCTGGTGCAGATACGCCAAACCAGATCCCGTCAGAAGAAGACGTCCCCTGATTCGTATTTGCCGTGTGCTTTGTCCAACTGGAAGAAGTGCTTGCATATCCGTTCCGGTCGGTTACAATCACATGGCTCTCACCCGTTGTCTTGGAAGTAATGGAGAACGGAACATTTGCAAGCCTTTGTAATTCTCCATCAGATACTTTAACAAACTCCAAATCTCCACGGTAAGGCTGCTGCTCTACCGTGGCTGTCTGATAACAGGATACCGTCTCATTCTGCCCATTCCCGCTAATCTTCTGTACCTGGACCACACTGTTTACCAGATATCCCTCCGGTGCTTTCGTCTCCTGGATCGTGACAGTGCCTAACGGCAGACACGGCGTCTTTCCATCCATCTGGTAATAGAACTCGTCGCCGGATACCCGATAGTCCTTGGTAAAATGCACTTTTCCTTCTTTGTCTGTCTGGAATACCCATGTCTTCGCCGGTTGTTTTCCTGCCTTTGCCGGGTCCGTATCCATCTGTTCCTTATAATATTTCACCGTAAATTCCGCATGTTCCAGAGATGCCGCGGTCTGTGCTTTTGCCTCTCGTGTCTCCACATCAATCTTTTGGATCAGCAGATCCAGCGGGTTGCTCTGCGGAACCTCCTGCACGCTTAATCCTGCGGTCAGATCAGACTGCACTGTTACGTCATAACTCTTTGTGTCGACTGCATACCCGGCACCTGCCTGAATCTCACGTACTACATAACTGCCCTCTTCCAAATCACCGGATTTGCCATATCCATTTGCATCTGTTGTAATCACTGCCACCTGGGTACTTCCCTGGTAGATTCCGTACTTTGCACCTGCCAGGCTATAATTTCCATTTTCACCGGAGATACTGCCATTCGCTGTACTCTTCTGAAGTTCAATCCATCCATAGGGCGCTCTATACCAGCTTCCGGCTATGGTCTGGTGATTGTCCACCGGAAGAATGAATGCCTGAAAACTCTGCGGCGGTGCAGGAAGGGTATTGATCACGGCAATGACCTCTTTTGCTTTCGTAATAAAATTTGCCGGCGCTCCATAAAACGCATCCCCGCCGTCATTGTAATTGTCAAAAATATACGACAGTGCCAAATGTCCGATAATATAAGAATCCGTATCTGACCATCCGCCAAAACACTGGCTCTTAGTGACTTTCTCATATCCGTATCCGCCGTTCAGATAGTAGAGCGCTTTCCGGATCGGTGAACTCTCCGGCAGGAAGTTATACTGGTAACTGCCCGCACTCGGTGTCTTCTTGTATGGCTCCAGGCAGTAAGCCGTATTACTGCCATCAAAGGTCATTCTCGTTGTAGAATAACTTCCATACGGAATATTTTCACCTGAATTAAAATATAAAGTTCCGTCTGCAGCAAATGCTATTGTTGCGGAGGAACTTACCATAGACAACATCGTTAACAGACTCAATCCAAATGCGATGATACGTCTGCTCTTTTTCCTAAACTTTTCTAACATCTTTCTATTCCTTTCTTTGTTAATATCCATAGGAACTGCCATCAAACAGCCTCTCCCCTCTACTTTTTCTATCCTTAATGCTGCTTACTGCGTCTTCCCTTTTCACTTTCCATTGACTTCCCTAGAAACACTGGAAACAATTAAATCCAGAATCTCTATCTTCCCCTCTATCCATGCCTATACCCTCTCTATTCTCATTCTGCATATTTTGCATATTTCATTCTATATCTCTGTATCTCCATACCTTCATTTCTCCATATCTCTATACCTTGCTTCCAAGAGAGGGGCTAACCTCCGATTCTCCAGTGGAAAAGTGGATAGCCACCGGCTCCTATTGTCTTTTCGGCTGGTAATCTGCTGGTAAAGGAGGGGGTAGGGTGTGGGAAGGGGGAGACGAAAAAAAGGCTATCCACAAAAGGGCGTACCGATGCCCCGGTGGAAAGCCTTTATCGTTCTCTCTCCTGATCCTTGTTCCGCTCCCGTTTCCGGTACATCTCCAACGCCTTGATAATCGTATCTTCCATCTGCTTGGCGGGCGTCCCCGGCTTTGGGCATGCGAAACTGCTCTTTCTGGTTTCCTTTTTCCTCTGCTAAAATAGATAATACTACATCCTCGTTCAGTCTCCCCTCTTCTGAAAATTTGCGGAGTTTGATTGCTTGAGCATGGCTTGGCGTACAATCCTCTGCCTGCATAGTGTCCAGCAAAATCTCCTGTTGGTCTTTCGGCAGGTAGGACAACTCTACCGCCGGACGCATGGCTATCTTACTATCATCTACCAAATCTAAGATTGATGGTATAAGCTCAGTTAAACGTATAAACCGACGAATCGTTTCTCTACTTTCTCCAACTTGCTTTGCTAAAACTTCATTAGTTCGCATACCATTACAATCTGACACCACTGGTGTCAAATTATTTTTGCTTGGTCTACCTGCTTGTCGATTCATAGCTTCCAACTTCATCTTATAGGCAAACGCTTTCTCCGATGGCAGTATCTTCTCCCTCTGCAAGTTAGAATCTACCATAATCAGAATTGCTTCATCATCTGTCAAATTCCGCACAATACATGGCATTTCTTTTTTTTCTGCCAGTTCGCTTGCCATTTTTCGCCGGTGTCCGGCTACCATTTCATAACCGCCCTCTGGTTTTTCCCTTACAAGCGCCGGAACCAATACACCATGTTCCTTGACGCTCTCCACCATATCCAACATATTTTCATCTGTTTTTACTTTAAACGGATGATTCGGAAAATCCGTAATCTCAGCAATCGGAATATTCCTAACCGACTCCCTTTTTGCCTCGTCCCGTTCTTCCTGTGTACTAAATAATTCATCGACAGAGGGCAGGTTGAGATTGATTCCTTTGCCTTTCGCCACCCCGGATCACCTCCTTTGTAAACGCCTCATACGCCTTTGCTACCGTACTGTTTTTGTCATAGCTGTAGATACTCTGTCCTGCCGCACTGGTTTCTGCCGCTTTCACTCCAACCGGAATCACTGTCTGATACACTTTAACCACACTACCGTAATTCTGCCGTAAACTCTCAGCCGTGGCACGGGCAAGATTCGTCCGCATATCCGCCAATGTCAATACAACTCCATCCACCTTTAATCCTGGATTAATCTGACGCTGTACTTTTCCTATGGTTTTTACAAGCTGTGTCATACCTTTTAATGGAAGATAATGTGCCTGCACTGGGATTATCACACTGTCCGAAACAGCAAGCGCATTTATCGTGAGCATTCCGAGGCTGGGCATGCAGTCAATCAGAATGTGGCTGTAATCATCCCTTAATTCATTCAGATATGATTTCATCGTAAATTCCCGGCTCATAGCATTCACCAAACTCATTTCCATACCGGATAATTCAATATTCGCCGGGATTAAATCAACACCTTCTTCATGATGCAGAATGCCTTCCCTTGCATCAATCGGCAGATCACGTACAATTCTGTCCATCTGTGATGCCAGTGTAACAGACAGGCTGTCCTGGTCCGTCCACCCTAAAGAAGTAGTCAGATCTCCTTGCGGATCTCCGTCTACCAGCAATACCTTCTTTCCCTCCTTTGCTAATCCAATGCCCAAATTAACGGCAGTCGTGGTCTTCCCCGTTCCTCCTTTCTGATTCGCTATGGCTATAATCTTGCATTGTGACATCACGGTTCGCCTCCTTTCCTTGAAAATGAATAGCTGCCCTGCAAAATACAGAACAGCTATGTAAAAATGGACATGAAAAAAGCCAACTGATCTAAATTTATTCAATCAATTGGCTATGTATACAACTCATTTATTCAATTTTATTTAAGACCAATACATAATTACTCTCTCTATTTCTTCCCAGATGCAGTGACAAGCTTCAAAATCACATCATCTACACAATCCGTATATCTTCCTTCTGCGATCATTCGGTTCTTCATATCCACAAGGGAATGCAGCAAGATTGATTGTTCCTGGCTATCCAAACTCAAACGTACCTTCTTTTCTTTCTTAAACATAACTGACACCATCCTTTCTTAAGCTTAGTTCCATTATATAGGAAGAATCACAATTACTGCAAAACTGCAAATAAAAATGATTCCTCATAAATGGAATTGCAAATCTTTCATTTGATTCATTAGTTTTTAAATATGTTGGAAAAATCTCTATATAGAAATATAAGAGACCGGGCAGACACACAAACTGACTTTTCGTGCATCCCATAGATATGTAATATATTTTTCGGTTAACAATCATAAGCATGAAAATCCTTCGGTTAACAACCGTATGGTGTAGAATTTTCAGCTTTTCATACTCTCTCTCTGAACAAAAAAACCCGCAAACGCTGATGTTTACGGGCTTTTTTAAACTCCCCGAGTTGGGCTCGAACCAACAACCCCACGGTTAACAGCCGTGTGCTC
>OFGR01001525.1_pt1 | contig 18219 bp, 21 predicted proteins | sample 1521811 | NCBI WGS metagenome assembly OFGR01 (sample SAMEA3504098, study PRJEB24116) | mouse gut metagenome | biome: mouse gut; feature: mouse-associated habitat; material: faeces | place: Denmark | collected 2011
CCGCCGCCTCGTTGATCACCACCGTCCCCTGGCTTTTGAAAAACTCGTACATATCGTTCAACAAGGTCGATATAGCTTTCCCCCGCTTGGACGAAATGTGTGGTAATGGCATGGCGGACATAGATTTTCCCGTTTGCCTGGATCAATACGTTCTTTCCCTCATTTGCGTAAAATTCCATCAGGACACTCCCTCCAAATACTCCTCCAGGCAGACGCCCAGGGAATGGATCTGCTCCGCGTCCTCGTGCCCCACATAGCGGTAATGCCAAGGCTCATAGATGATACCGGTGATCTCGCTTTTGTCATTGGGATAGCGGAGGATGAAACCATACTCCCAGCTGTGCTCCATCAGCCACTTCTGCACAGCGGTGCTCTCCTGGGTTTCATCCAGATGCTGATTATTGATGTCCACAATATCCACTGCCAGTCCCAACTGATGCTCGCTAGTACCTGGGACTGCCACAGATTTCCCTGCCTCCACTGGGGCGTCAGCCTCAGAGTATCCTTGTGCTATCAGGCGGTCAACCTTATTCTGGAACAACTTCTCCTGGTACTCCTGTGTACGGTAGGCGGAGCAGATGACTGGGGACAGACCATCCGCCCGGCAAGCGTCCATCATGGCCTGTAAATCCGGATAGCACCGGCTATCCACTGAGAGCCCGTTCTTCAGTTCTGTCAGGGAGAGAGAATAGTCTGTCGGCAACGGGTTCCAGGGGTTTACCAGAAGCAGATTCCAGCTATCTTTGTCTGGCGTGGTGGTTTTGGGGCTGCCGCTGGCCTCTGGCGATGTGGAACTGGGATCCTGCTGGGCGCCGACTGAAGGCTCAGGCTGCAGCGGGAAAAAATTTGGGTCAGTTTGGGTAGAAGCACCTTGCTCGATAACCTTGAGCGTGTCTGTGGCAGAATCCGGATTGGTCTGGGTGGAGCTATTGGGCTGATAAGCGGTTTTCGCCAGTGATGTGGAATCACCCTGCGCTGAGGCGTCCGGTTTGAATCCCATGATGCAAACCGCAAGCAGAAAGCAAAGAGCCGAAACAGGGAGAAACCAATTCCCCAATCCTCTGCTCCGTCTGCGTCTACGCCTGCGCACACGTTTGCCGCGAGACCGCATCATCACTTCTCCTTGGTTCATGATAAGCACCTTCTTTGTTTGAGATGCTTTCATCATAGCGGGCAGATTGAAAGAACCGTTAACATTCCGGCAACGAAACTGCATCAGTTAAAATTAAAGGTCGCCATGCCGTCAAATAGCTCCAGTTTCAACTCGCAGACATCCAAGCTGTCCTGCAAATCAGCCCCAAAAACGAACTGGTATAGAATGCCGCCGGAATCAATGCCTTGAGACTCCTCTTTCACACTGACAATTTCAATTCCATAGTAGCCCTGAAAGAATATGTTCCAGTTTGCAACCAGGGCGTGGGCGGCATCCGTATCTCGGGGCGTAGGGCTGCTCACCAGAAACTGTACGGCCTTACCCGTCGTGTCATCAATCCACATCTGGTATGGCACATTCTCGCTGTACGAATAACAGTTCCAAACCAGTGCGGAGCTGCCGTCGCCGCCAATTAAGAGAATCGGTTCAGCTCGTCCCTCTGCGTCTCGTATCAGTGCCAAATCGCCCACAGACAATAGGTCCATGGCCTCCATTTCAGTTAGCACCGCCTTAGCGGCTTCGATTGCATCCTGTTCGGTGAGCTTTGTTTCCTCCTCCCACAGGATGCTGTTACACTCTCCTGCAATCAGGCGGAGAACCGGACTTACCCCAACATCCTGCTGGAGCGTCAGATTAACCGTATTAAGCAGGAACTCTTCCCGCAGGCTGCTGATCCGGCTGTCCTGCATTTGCGAAACTGCAAGGGGCATCGCCGCGCCCACAGTAATAAGCACGAGCGTAAACAGCGGGAGGATATATCGTTTGATTGTTCTCATGGCCGGCCCCCTCTTAGATCCACCGTCACGCAGGCGCCACCCTCTGGCCGGTTTTCAAATCGAATCCTGCCGTTGTGGAGAGCGGCAATCTCCCGGCACAGGGACAGTCCCAGACCGAAACCACCCTGTGCCCGGGACCGGGCCTTATCCACCCGGTAGAAGGCTTCTGTCAGATGCTCCAGCGCCTGGGGTGGGATCCCCCGGCCACTGTCCAGGACATGGATGAGGCAGCCGTCCGCCAGCATCTCCTGCCGAAACTGTATTTCCCCGCCCTGCTCTATGGCCTTCTGTGCGTTGTCTGCCAGGTTCAAGAGCAGGGACCAGACCAAGTCTGCATCCATCAGGCAGGCCCCCGCCTTGCATACGCAGGACAGACGAATCCCTTTGGCGGCGTACAGCGGCCGCAGTCTCTCTACCAGCGCCTCAATCAGTTCCGCCGGAGAGACTTTGGCGAAGGGCAGGTCATGCCGTTTCAGGACCAGGAGCTCCAACAGCTTGTGTGACAGGCTCTCCAGCCGTTTTCCCTCCGAATACAGGTAGTCCGCGGCCTCCAACTGCTCTTCCGGGGTCAACGTCCCGCTACGCAGCAGCTCCGCGTAGCCAATCAAGGAGGTCATAGGCGTTTTCATCTCATGGGCGAAGCTGCCGGTGAACTGCTCCTGCCGCTCCATCGCCTGGTGCAGCTCCTCCACAGCCCGGTTCAGCTCGGAGACGGTCTGCTCCATCTTTTCCGCCATGGTGTTGAAGTCCGTGGATACGGCTCCGATTTCGTCATTGGAGCGGACCCGCACCCGGCTGGAGAAATTGCCTGCCGCAATGGCCCGGGATGCCCGGGACAATCCGCCCAGCGGAGCGGTCAGCAGCCGGGACACCGTGTAGGACAGCGCCGCGCATAGAACACACATCAGGAAAAATACCTGGAGATAGGTGTGCTGCTGGGCCTGCCGGGCTGTGTATAGAGCGGAAACATCATGGCTGGTAGTGAGATAGAGAACATCTCCATTGGTCTCGACTGCCCCGGAAAAGACCAGAAAGTGCGCCCCGGCCCCGTTGTCTAGGATGCGGAACAGGCAGATGCCAGGCGTAGGATCCTCAATGGACCAGGCAGTCTGAATCAATGAGGACTGCGTCCCTCTGTTCTCATACAGCACTTCATCCCCGGTAGACAGCCGCAGGGCCGACCAGGAGGCGCTGTTCTGCTGGTATAACTGCTCCATCGTCTTGACGATAGCGTCCCTGTCCAGGTAGGTATCCATGCTGTTGACGATCTGCAGGGTGCCCCAGGCCATGCGGTAGTCGCCCAGAGCCGCCGCCTTCTCCCGCTCCAGAGAGTCCTCAAAGGACTCGGAAATCAGCAGGCTGCCACCCGCTCCGAACAGGACGGCCAGCACCGCCAGCATACACAGGGTCATCTTCAAATGGAACTTCACGGCTCCACCTCCAGCCGGTAGCCGATCTTGTTCACCGCGCGAAGGCAGGTTTCCCATCCGGTCTTTTTGCGCAGCCGCTGGATATGGATGTCTACCGCCTTGCTTCCAAAGGGATAGGGTTCACCCCATACCCGTTCGTAGATGGTCTCCCGATATAGGGCGCGGCGGGGGTTCCGGGCAAACAGGAGCAGCAGCTCATACTCCGTCTTGGTCAGGCTGATCTCTGCCTCGTCCCGCCATACCTGCATGGATGCGGTGTCGATTTTCAGCCCGCCAATCTCCAGTACCATGTCCGTCTTCTGATACCGGCGCAGGACTACATCGACGCGGGCCAGCAGCTCAATGACCTCAAAGGGCTTGACGATATAGTCCTCTGCCCCCAGCTTCAGGCCCTTTACCCGGTCTTTGACCGCCGATTTCGCCGTCAGGAAGATGACCGGAACCTTCATTGGACGGATGTACTCCATCAGCTCAAAGCCGTCAATCTCCGGGAGCATCACATCCAGCAAAATCAGGTCATAGTGATGATCCACCAGCAGGTCCGCCGCAGCTGCGCCGTCAAAAGCGCAGGTACAGTGGCAGCCCTCCTTGGTCAGACTGAGACGGATCAGGTTAGAGATGGGCTTTTCATCCTCTACAATCAAAACTTGGAGCAAGATAAATCCTCCTTTGTCAAATATATGAGATGCTCACAAAAACACAAAGCAACATAACCGCTGCATTTCCCCTTTTTCTCTTATGTGGGATTTTATCGCTTGGAGGTTACATACTGAAAGGGCATTCGGTGTCATGTTACCGGATGACTGTATAAACTACATCTCAACCACATATGGATTGTGTATAAATTGACGTTTCGATAGGATTATCAGCTAACCGGCCTTGAACTGAATTTGAAAAACCGCTATAATCTTCACATCTCATGCCCAGTTTACTTTTGAAGAATGGAGATGCCTGCGGATATGGATGGATATACGCTGCTAATGTGCGATGATTTTGATGAAAAACAGTTGAATACGGACTACTGGCTGCCGACCTACCTGCCTCAATGGAGTTCACGGAAGAATACCATACCCAGCTATACAATTCAAAACAGCATTCTGTCTCTATATATTGCTGATACACAGGAGCCATGGTGTCCCGAATGGAACGGCAGCGTGCGGGTGTCCAACCTGCAGACCGGAGTTTTCTCTGGAGAGATTGGGAGCAGTGTTGGCCAGCACCATTTTACAGAGGGCTTGATTGTCCGGGAGTTTCAGCCGAGGGAATTGAAAATCACCCCACTGTACGGCTATATTGAGTGCAGGGTGCGCTGCCATATCTCAAAAGAAAATGTAGCGGCACTATGGATGATCGGAGTCGAAGAGACACCTGAGCAATCGTCGGAGATCTGTCTGTTTGAATTAAAAGGCTGGCAGGCGGCGGAAAAGTCCGCAGTAATCGGATATGGCATACATTCCTTTGGGGACCCTAATCTTGTGGATGAATTTTACGAGCATCATTTTGATATCTGTGTCAGTGACTGGAACGTGTACTCCGTAAAGTGGGAGGAACAGCAAATAGCGTTTTATCTGAATGGAGAAAAAATACGGGTTATTCACCAGAGTCCAAACTATCCAATGCAGCTTATGCTCAACCTGTATGACCTGAAAAATATCAAAAATGAACGTAACCGCATCGAAGTGGATTATGTGAATGTGTATCAGCAAGATATATATCGGAGACACCAATCATGCACAGAATTTTGATGATAGATGATGACAAGGAACTTTGCGCAATCGTCAAGCAGAGTGTTCTACAGGAAAAAATTGAGACAGATTATTGTCATTCCGGAATCTCTGGGTTAGAGGCAGTAAAAAAGCGGGAATATCAGCTCGTCATTTTGGATGTCATGATGTCGGGCCTGGATGGCTTTGGAACGCTTGAGCAGATCAGACAGCTGAGCAGCCTTCCTGTTTTGATGCTTACTGCCAAAAATGATAATGTATCGAAGGTCCGAGGGCTTCGGGCAGGTGCGGACGACTACTTGACGAAACCTTTCAACATGGATGAGTTGCTTGCCCGGGTCATTTCTTTAATACGCCGTTATACACGGTTTAATCAGCCAGCCGAAGCACAGCAGCTCCACTTTGACGGTTTGACCATCGATCTGGACACCCGCTCCATCACTTCAGCTAACGGAACTTTTGAGCTTTATCCCAAGGAGTTTGATCTTCTCCTGTTTTGTGCCAGACATCAGGGGAAGATTCTGACCAAGCAGCAAATATATGAAGAAGTATGGGGCGGGGAATATGTCTATGATGACAGTAACATCATGGCAGTCATCAGCCGGTTGCGGAAAAAGCTGGAGGAAGATCCCGGAACCCCCAAGTATCTCCAAACGGTCAAGGGAATCGGCTACCGTTTCAATAAAGAGGTGTGATCTTGGATATGAATTTAATCGCCGTTCTCTCTATCGCTGCTGCTGTAATAGCAATTTCCATTTCCTGCTTTATCATTTGGAAAACCCAAAAACAGATCGCCTTGATTTCTGAGGCTTTAGCGGATATCAAAGCGGGGAACGGAAATAGACGGATATTAGCCGGAGAGCATGAACTCACCGCATCTCTCGCATTTGAAATCAACGAGGTTGTAATATCCTACGAAAACAAACTCGCCCTGCTCCGGCGGGCTGATGAAGCCAACAAACAGCTCATGACCAGTCTCTCCCACGATGTCCGGACCCCGCTTACCACCCTGATTGGATATCTGGACGCTGTGCATAAAGGAATTGTTACTGGAGCGGATCGAAACAGCTATATTGAGTCCGCTCGCCGGAAGGCCTACGATTTGAAAGAATATGTCGATATATTGTTCGATTGGTTCAAGCTAAATTCCAACGAATTTGTTATGGATGTCCATCCAGTAGAGGCAGTTGCACTGACAAGGAGTATCCTGATTGATTGGATTCCGATTCTTGAGGAGCAACACATTAACTATACATTTGATATTCCAGAGCAGCCTTTTCAAGTGAACCTGGATTCAGACGGTTATATGCGCATTATAAACAACCTCATGCAAAATACGGTTACACATAGCCGCGCAGATAAAATCAGTCTCGCCCTGTCGGAACAGCAGGGCAGTATGAGAATTCTTTTAGCAGACAATGGGATCGGAATGGAAAATACGGATTTAGAACACATCTTCGACCGCCTTTATAAGTGCGACAAGGGCCGCACCAGCAAGGGGAACGGACTCGGTCTGTCAATCGTGCAGCAGCTCGTTGAAAAACTGAATGGAACCATCACAGCAGAAAGTGAGCCTGGAAAAGGAACCAGTTTCATCCTGCAGTTCCCTTTGACCAGTTGAAGGCCCCCGCCACTTTTGTGGCAGGGGCCTTGTACTTTATCCGTTTGCTGGAAACTATTAAGAGATGACGCAAAATGCAAGGTTAATACAAGGTTCCCGTAAGACTATCGCAATATTTACACGATATAATATAGCCCGAAGAGGAGGTTGTACTATGGGTAACTATATCATTGAAACACATAATCTCACCAAATGCTATGGCCCACAAAAAAGCGTCGCGGATCTGAATCTTCATGTTCAAAAAGGACGGATTTACGGCCTGCTGGGAAGAAATGGAGCTGGCAAGACTACTACGATGAAAATGCTCCTGGGACTGACCCAGCCCACATCCGGCGAAGTCTATATTTGGGGAAAACCGCTATGTGGCAATGAGAAAAAGCTTCTGCCCCGTATCGGCAGCTTGATTGAATCACCCGGTTTCTATCCCAACCTGACCGCAACGGAAAATCTAAAAATATTTGCCACATTACGAGGCGTACCCAACCGGCACGCAATCAAGGACGCTCTGAGTTTAGTGGGGCTGCCATACCAGGACAAAAAGCTCTTTTCTCAGTATTCACTGGGGATGAAACAGCGGCTGGCCATTGCTTTGGCGGTCATGCACGACCCAGAACTCCTGATTCTGGACGAACCAATCAACGGACTGGATCCTATCGGCATTGCGGAAGTCCGTTCATTTATCCGGCGGCTTTGCGATGAACGAGGGAAAACGATCCTGCTATCCAGTCATATCCTTTCTGAGATTGCACTGTTAGCAGACGATATCGGAATCCTTGATCATGGCACTCTTCTGGAGGAGGAAAGTCTTGCAGAACTGGAGTCCAAGAGCAGCCGGCACATCCATTTTACTCTCTCCGATGCGGCACAAGCGGCGAGAATCCTTGAGCACACCTTTCATGAGAACCACTTTACCATCCAGGACGACCACAATCTGCAAGTAGACAACCTGGATATCTCTGTAGCAAAACTCGTGACAGCTTTCGTGACAAGCGGACTGGAAGTCTCGGATGCCCATACTTGTGAGGAAAGTCTGGAGGACTATTTCAAGAGAGTAACAGGGGGCGAGGGAATTGCTTAAACTTACCTACTGTGAATTTCTGAAGCTGAGACGAAAAGGGGCATATAAGCTGGCCCTTTTTACTTCAGTTCTATTCCCGTTCTTCAACGCCGCCCTTTTATCGGATGGGAACTTGGAAGACATTATGAGCGGCGTTCGAGAGGAAAGTGGATTTTTGCTTCTCATTCCAGTATTGGTGATTATGGCCGCCAGCTTGTTTTTTGAAGAGCACGACAACGATACGTTAAAAAATCTTCTTTGCATCCCTGTTTCAAAGCGCCGGTTAGTTATGGCAAAAGTCTTCCTTCTCTTTCTCTTTTCGGTCGTCTATGAGTTGGCCGGCTTCGCAATCTCAATCTCGCTCGCCCTCTCACAGGGCATCGCCATAAACGGCTGGAATCTGGAATTATTTCTCACCTTTTGTACTGGAATCTTGCTGTGGGCCGCAGCTTTGCCCTGTATTATCTTGGTCATCTGGTGTAACAAATCCTATATTATTTCCGTCATAATCGCATTCTTTTACACCCTGTTGGGATATGCACTGCATCTCAGTGATACGATTATGATGAAACCGCTGGGGCCTAATTTTACTACGTTTATTCCGGTTCCGATGATTTTTAGATGGCTATATCAGTTCAAAGTACCGCAAGGGAAAATCATGACCGATTTTTATAACCGTCTGAGTCCTTATTTTGTGTCAACGCCTATCATCTTTATGATCCTGTTTGCAGAAGCGGCGGTCTGCGTTTTCATAGTTATCAGAATTTATCAGAAGCAGGAAACATAGGAGGTTCCCAATGTTGTCAATCATCTCTAGCGAGTTTCAAAAAATAAAGCGATACCACATTCTGCTGATCGGCATTATTGGGCTGGCTCTTTCGCCTGTGCTTGGCCTTATCACACAGAGCGTCTCCATTGAGGAAGCCAGAAACCCTAATTTTGACCTCAGCGCTCTAATCAATAGTACAATTTGGAATAACGCCACGATATTTATGCCTGTAATTTTTACTCTAATCGGCGGATACCTGATAAACAGAGAATGCGCAGACGGCACGTTGAAAAATATTTTTGTCGTTCCTGTACCATTTTCTAAGCTGTTAGCCGGAAAATTGCTCTTCCTTGGCCTGCTTTCTCTTATCTGGGGTCTATATAGCCTTACAACCGCCATCATCGTTGGCGTATGTACTGGACTTCAGGGTTTGAGCATATCTGTATTGGTTACCGGCCTGCTTCAAATGACAGGCTTATCAATTTGTGTCTATATTGCTGTTCTCCCAATCATTGCGCTTTGCGGAAAAACCTCAGGACTCTTTATGAGCGGTTCTGTTATCGCTTTTGTATTGGGATATTGCAGTATGTTCTTCAAAAGCGGTGTGCTTAGAGAGGTTTACCCATTTTTAGCGTCACTGGCTGTAATAGGATTTGATACAGCCTCGTATATCAACGCGGAAAGCCAATCAAGTATTTTGATGGGAATGCTCTCGCTTGGAACGATGCTGCTGATCTCCGCTCTTCTGATCGTATCCGCTAAAACGCCGGGCGAAACAAAAGCACGGTATGGGAAAGGAAATATTTCTTTGCGTCCCGCCCAACGCAAGCGCCTGGAAGGAAATAAGCATTAAAAGGAGCCTGTTATGATAAAAGAAAATATTCTGAGCAAAATCGCATTCCTTACAATTTTTGTGCCCCTGACGGTGGCCTTTGTCTGGAAGCCAACATCCCCCTTCGCAACAGCCACTATCATAGGCTATTGCATCTTTGCTGCACTTAGCTTCGTATATGCCCTTTTCCTATTTACTAAAATGCACTTGCGAGACAACTATACTAAAATCGCCCTCGGAGTAAATGGAGTCTATGTTTTGGGCATCATCATTACAGTTATTATTCCCCGTCTGCTGTAACCAGCATCAAGAATAAACCGAAAATATAGCAGTAAGTTCCGATACATTTTGAGGTCAAACATTTATAATGATACTTAGAAAGTTTCGATTGGAAGTGATTAACATTTTGAATATTACCCGTTATGCAACTAAAAACGAATGTCTCATTCCGTGGGTGAAATTTTTTTGGTACATTGAAGCCGCAAATGCAGACATACACTATAAACTTCTTCCAACAGATTGTATTGATGTTATATTGAATTTGGCTGATGATGTGGTATATGAAACAGAATGTAATAAAATAATAGCCCCCCCTTTTCATATCAACGGACTACGTAGTAAGTACAGTTTTATCCATCAAGAAAAAACCATTTGTATTTTTGGTATATCATTTTATCCTCATGGGCTATATCCATTTGTGCATAAATCACTTAAGGAAGTTCAAAACAAAGTGGTTGATCTAAACGGGCTTTCATACAGTTTAGGAGAAAAGTTAAAAAAAGCAGTCAGTAATGATACTACTGAAAAAATCATAGCTGAAATTGAAAATGCTTTGATTGAAGAGTTATCTATAAATCCCGATTTTGCGGACAAAGCACAGCTAATATCAGATTTTTTAACAATTAGAAATGATATATCTATCAAATCTTTTTGCGATGAACGGTCAATAAACATAAAAACTTTTGAGAGAATGTTTTTATACTATACGGGCTATACTCCGAAAATTTTGCGTCGTATAAAACGTTTCCAGAATACATGTAATCAATTAGTACATCAACATATTAGTTTAACCGATATTACTTATGATAATAATTTTACTGACCAATCACATTTTATAAAAGAGTTTACACGTTTTTCGGGAACAGCACCACGCACCTTTCAGGCAGAGAAAGCTACTGTAAAAGAGAATGTTAAATACAAATACCTATGACAGTCGATTTTCTACTATACCTCTTGTTTTATTTCATGTAGACTATAAAAAAACAGGAGGTATTTTTTATGTCTATTGCAACGGAAATCGTAACAATGAAAACTTCACAGGAGGTAACAAAAGACAGCTTTATCAGCATTGTGGACTCGCTTGAAAAGGACTATCATTCAAAGCAACAGGGTTTTATCGACACGGAACTTCTCTATAGCGAAGAAAACAGGGAATGGACTATGATACAGCATTGGGCTTCAATGGAAGAACTCAAGGCTGCTTCTGATAAAATGTTTCAAGATGAGAGAGCAGCCCCTTTTGTAAAAGCACTTGATGCTGCAAGTGTCAAAATGAGCATATTACCACAAATAAAAATATGGGGATAAAAAAGTGAAAAAGTTTGAATATCAAATTGAAAAGGTAACAGGGCATTGTTCATGTGGATATAAGGTAGGGGACGTATTTCAATGTGAGGGTATGAATACTCCCTGTACTCCATTTTGTGGAGGTGCTTACATGGCTTTGTTTCCTATTCAAGTCGCCCTATACAATGGAGCTACCTTTAATTTTGAAGAAAACCCAAAGTCAAAAGGAAATTTGGCTTGTCCTGATAATGGGTATGTTGTTTTCAAAGTTACTCTGATTGAGGACTAATTATTTAAGCGAAAACTATGAGAACGGGGCTGGAAATCCAGTCCCGTTCTTTTCTTGCATTTTCTTTTAGCGGTGCAATATCTTGATAAGCAGCAACCGTCCTGCCTGTACTGACACCTTTGCGGCCATCCAAGGAAGATCCTCGTTTTTGATCCCGGACTGATACTCACAAATGATATCTGCATTGTTCAAAGAGAATTTTGCATCCTGGATGATGACGCTCTGGGCATATCCGCTGTTGCAGCAAATACGAAGTTGACTTCTTGCAGACGGGCGCAAATACGGTCATATCGCCCAAAGTCTGTACCTCCTACAGCCATGCAGCGTCTCATATGGTCCTAAGGGATTTTTTCTGCTGTTGCATGGGAGATTAGGGCTTGTTTGTTTTTTATTTTGGTTCTTTGGGTACAAAAATTGCGAATATGATATAAACCAACAATCCGCTTCCGTATGCTGCAATAAGTGCCAAGCAAAGTAAACGTACTATTTTGGGATCTATACCCAGGTATTTTGCAACACCGCCACAGACACCAGCAATGATTCTTCCTCGTCTTACTCTATATAATTTCTTTCTCATGAATATTTCCTTTCTGTCCAACCAAACGCCTTATTTCAAAACACTGTTATATTTTTTAATGTTACTCCAAACTTGATTCTCTATTGTGTTTCAATCCTTTTAGCAGGAAAACAGAAAAACAGCTACACAGCAGCAGAACGATTATACTTACCGCCCGTTTCCCTGTGGTTGTGATATGATAACCAGATAGGTTAAATACAGCATTGATGGGATAATAGGGCAGCAGGGTACTCGACATACCAGCAAATAGCCCGGCAACAGAATAAAATTCTGTAAATACCAGCGCAATCCAGTAGCCTTTTTTAATACGCGCTACGAAAGCAATTACCGGCGAAATTGCAAGGAACACGCCGATACCATCCAGCAAATATTCTTTCATGCAGCTAAATATCAGTGCTGATGATAAATCAGGAAAGTGCAAAGCGGCTTCCGTCGAAAAGGCTATCGCAAAGAGCAACATATAAAGAAGTGTACTGAATATAAACGCAACAATCATTTTTGCCGCAATCAACTTTATTTCATCGACAGGAATAAAGCGAAGGGACTTCATCGTATCATCTTCTTCCTCACGGCAGATCATATAGCTTCCTAAAAGGGCAATCACTGCTGGGAGAACAAAGAATGTCGCCAATGGCTGCATTTCATCCATATACCATCCTGCATTTTCTATATATCTGGAGTCCTCAAGCACAGTTTTCAATCCATATTGCACATCTGGGCCATTATGAATAGAGAGCCCCTCTACAAAAACGATAACAGCTATCATAAGAGCCGCAAAGATCGTAATCCAAACAATACTTGAACGGCGGAGTTTCTTATACTCGGCCCAAAGCAAGGTACACATATACTACCTCATTTTTCTCTCAGGGCGATCTTTGCGAGCAGTACAGCGGCAATGTTCCAAATGCAGATACAAAGAAACGCCAACGAAATGTTAACAGGTTGCGAAAAGGCGATGCCGGGAATGTCCTTATTCCGCATTACAATAACGGCCATACTTGTTAAAGGGAGCAGATACATATTGACCGACATGAAGATAAAACCACAAAAGGCATAAACCAATGACACACAAACGGGGAGAATGTATCCTTTTCTTGATGCAGCTATCGCTAAAACCGGCAGCATTGCAAACGCGGTCAGAACTCCAATTTCTAAACATCTTTCTAGCAAATATAGAACACTTTCCCAATCAAATACAACATATCCAGGCAGCACACTGAACAGGATAGAAGCTATTGCTGTAATCAACATAAAACTGATAGAGTAGAGCACCACCACGGAAAATTTGCTGAACAAATATGCTAATTTACTGACTGGTACAATCCAAAGCTGTTTCAGCACACCATTCTGCTTCTCTTCATGGATAAGCATGGTACAAAATATCCCCAAAATAACTGGCAGAATGATAAAGAGCGTATAACCGAAAGCTGACCACTTATAAAACAGGATCGGGTCAACGCCTATGTCCCCACGGTACTTAAAAAGTAGAAACGCCATAAAGGGCATAATAAAGGCGGCCAGCAGCATGAGCCAAACAAGCTTCCTGCGGCGTATCTTCAAAAACTCAGTTTCAATTAGTTTAAGCAATGCCCTCACCTCCTGTTATCTTCTTAAAATAATCCTCCAATGTGTCGTTGCAGTACTGGGAACTGATAACCAATACATCCTGCACTATAAGGGCTTTATTGACCTCCGCCATATCCAGGGAGGTATCATAAATCTGAAGTGTCTGATCGTTCTGCACAGAATAGTCGTTCACATGGAAAACCCGTTCCAAAATCAAGGAAGCTTTTGGAACATCTGAGACTTGCAACAGAATATATTTGCTGTTCCGTTTTCCCAGTTCTTCCATGCTACTTTCCTCTAGCAAAACGCCGTGGTCAATAATGCCAATGTCGTCTGCCAGCAACGCAATTTCTGAAAGAATATGGCTGGAAATCAGTATGGTTTTCCCGCGTGTGGCACTCAAACCCTTGATAAACTCCCTCATCTCTGCAATACCAATAGGGTCAAGGCCGTTTGTCGGTTCATCCAGAATCAACAGTTCCGGATCATGCAGAACAGCATTTGCAATACCAAGGCGCTGCTTCATACCAAGAGAATACTTGCTGAACATTTTTTTATCTTTGTATGGTAAACCGACAATTTCCAGCGCATTTTTTACAGCGTCTGGGGCAGCCGTGCCGCGCAACTTTGCGAAAATCTCCAAATTTTCTGTTCCGGTCAGATTTGGATAAAACCCTGGTGTTTCGATAATCGCGCCAATGCGGGGATATATCCGCTTCTCGTGTCCCCTAACATTTTTACCAAACACGATTACTTCGCCGGAGGTAATAGGGATCAGGCCCAGAATCATTTTCATAATTGTGGTCTTTCCCGCACCGTTGCGACCGAGCAGGCCATAAATCCGCCCTTTCTTCACATGAAGATCAACCGTATTGACTGCCGTTTGGTCTTTATAGATTTTTGTCAGGTGTCTTGTTTCAATTACAAAATCGCCCATATAGGATTTCCTCACTTTCAACCTATTTGCTTCTGCATTTTTCTGTTTTGTCATAGCTGAACCCGTTACAACTACAGTATATCGCATGAACCTTGCCAAAACCTTGCCACAGCCTTGTTTTAATCTTGTTTTTTGAAACAGAAAAGCCCTGCGCATTTACAGGGCTTTCGGAAACAGTATAGTAAATGTTGCGCCAGCACCGGGAGTGCTGGCAGCAGTGATTTTTCCCCTGTGGGCGCCGACAAGTTCTTTCGTAATGGACAACCCTAAACCATTCCCTTTGCTTGATCGCGAATGATCACACCGATACAACCTTTCAAATATATGGGGCAGATCATCAGCAGAAATACCTTTCCCATTGTCTTTGACTATAATACGGGCTTGTTCTTCGGTTTCTACAAGTGACAGCTCTATCTTATCGCCTTTGCTATGGGTTATTACATTTTGAAACAAGTTATTCAAAATACGGGTATAGGCATCTGGGTCAATTTGAATAGTGTATTCTGTTTCAGGTATATCAATCTCATATTCAAAGTGGCTGCTTTCAAAAATAGGAATCCAGTCAGCCATAATATTACGGGATAACTCATTTAGATCAAACTGTTTAAAGTGGAAAAGCTGTTCTCCAGTGTCCAGTTTTACCCACTCAAAAAGATTCTCAACAAAATGCTTTAAGTGCTGTGCTTTATCAAACGCAACACGGATATATTCGTCTTTTTCTCTTCCATCAACAATCCCGTTTTCAATCGCTTCCAGATAACCAATCAGTGAGGCTAACGGTGTTTTTACATCGTGAGATAGACTGGTCATAAGTCGCTTATATGCCTGTTCAGCCTGCTGTTGTTGGATAAGGCGTGCTTGATTTCTGATAGCAATTTCATTAATATCAAAACAGATCTGTTTTGTCATATCGCTTTCCTTTGCCAAAATGCGGCGATTGAGGTTTCCACATTTTATATCATCCAGAGCATCTTTTATCAATGCGAGCTGTTCCCTGACATGCTGCAGTTTAACTATTTGGAATACGTTAGCTAATACTGCAGCCACAAGGGCCAACAACAGATAGGTATTGATTTCCATTTCATCCCCCCTTGTTGAAGCGGTAACCGACACCTCGGACGGTTAGAATATAAAAAGGATGTTCTGGGTCGGGTTCAATTTTTTTTCGAAGCTTGCTGACAAAAGACATAATGTTGTTATCATCAAAAGCATATTCCTCTCCCCAAACCTGTGTATAAATCTGCTTCTTTGTGAAAACACGTCCTTTGTTAGAGGCCAGAAAGAAAAGTAGGTCAAATTCTTTGCATGTGAGATCAATAGGGATATTTTTGACAGAAACAGTCCGGTTTTCTTTGTCGATTACTATATCTTGCACTTTTAAGCAGCCAGAATCTCCAACAGAAGCAGGGTTTAGGTCGGTAAACCGACGTATCAGAGAATGGACGCGAGCCATAAGTTCGTTAATACTGAAAGGCTTTGTCAGGTAATCGTCGGCACCCAGTCGGAGTCCAGAAACCTTATCTTCCTCGTCACTTTTTGCGGTAAGCATAAGAACCGGGACATTACTGATCTCTCTGATTTTTTGGAGCACTTGAAATCCGTCCAAATCCGGCATCATCACATCCAAAATAATGAGAGAACAGGCCTTTCTGTTTTCATAGACCAATCGCAATCCCTCTATGCCGCCATGAGCACTAATCGTAGATAAATTTTCCTGCTCCACACATTTTTTCATCAAAGCGCAAAGTTCTTTGTCATCATCTATGATTAAAACTCTATTCATACTTCAATCCCTTTCCTTTAGTATTAGGAATCAGTCCGATTGTCGCTACTCTCATAGCTAGTGCTGGGATGTGTTCTTTAGTGTAGTAGTAGTTTATCCAGCATGGAGACATGCCCACTTTTTCTTGTCTCTTTCAAAGTCATAAAGTAAATTTTGCATCCCTTTATAGAGTGCATTATAATTCTACTACTCGAAGAATACAAGGAACTGAATACAAATTTATAAAGATATATAAGCTGCATCTTTTGCAAGCATATTCCTCAACAACGACTGCTCAGCAAATCTGAACGGTCGTTGTTGAGGATATCGCATTTTATATTTTTATCCCAAGTTACGGCAACGGTCTTAACACCCTGTACTTGATACAATCAGGGCAGCACCTTAATCAATAGCAACCGCCCGCTTTCTACAGAGATCTCCGCGGTCATCCCCGGAAGCACCTCATTGCTAATGCCATATTGATACTCACAGGGAATCTCCGCATTGGACAGAGGGAATTTGGCATTCTGAATGGTAATTCCCCGGGCCAGGCCGCTGATGTTCAGCAGGGAGAAATACGGATACCGGTCCTCAATCCGCGCTGGCTTGTCTGAAACAATCTCCATCTCTGAATGGTCATCCAGCACTATGGCGCGTTTCCCCTGGGCATCCAGCATCAGCAGCAAGGACACGTTTCCCAGCGTGTGGTCCAGCCGTCCGCCAATGACTCCGATCAGCAGGAAGTCCTGAAAGCCCCGTTTCAGCGCCTCTTTCACTGCAAAGACCGTGTCGGTATCGTCCTTTTCGCAGGGCAGCACAATGGTCTCCGCCTCCAGATGTGGGTTCTCATAGGAATCAAAGTCGCCCACGACCAGGTCCGGAGCAATGCCCAGCCCTTCCCGATGCTTTAGGCCGCTGTCGCAGCAGATATAAAAATCGTCCGCCCGCAGATAGGCACGGATGCGGTCATACCGTCCAATGTCCGCCCCGCCCACAATTACACATCGCTTCATAGCCGTCACAGGATGTCAATGTACTCGCCGCGCAGCGCCTTGTTCATGCTGCGTACTGCGCAGAATTTACCGCACATGGAGCAGCTGTCGTCGTGCTCCGGCTTGCGCTCGTCCCGGATACGTTTGGCCGTCTCAGGGTCAATCGAGCACTCCCACTGCTTATCCCAGTCAAAGGTCCGCCGGGCATCCGCCATCGCGTCGTCCAGATCCCGGGCATGAGGGATCTTTTTGGCGATATCCGCTGCGTGGGCCGCAATCTTGGCCGCGATAATCCCTTGCTTCACGTCATCTACATTGGGCAACGCCAGGTGTTCTGCTGGGGTGACATAGCATAAAAACGCGGCTCCGGCAGAGGCGGCCACTGCCCCGCCGATGGCGGAGGTGATATGGTCATAGCCGGGTGCGATATCGGTGACGATGGGGCCCAGCACATAGAAGGGCGCGCCCATACAGATGGTCTGCTGAAACTTCATATTGGCTTCAATCTGGTCCAGCGGCATATGGCCGGGACCTTCCACCATTACCTGCACATCTCTGGTCCAGGCCCGCTTGGTCAGTTCCCCCAGTCTCACCAGCTCCTCAATCTGACACACATCGCTGCCATCGGCCAGGCAGCCGGGACGGCAGGCATCCCCCAGGGAGATGGTCACATCATACTCCCGGCAGATCTCCAGAATTTCATCGAAATACTGGTAGAAGGGATTTTCCTCCCCCGTCATGCTCATCCATGCGAACACCAGCGAGCCGCCACGGGAGACAATATTCATCTTTCGCTTGTGTGCCCTGATCTGATCAATGGTCTTGCGAGTAATTCCGCAGTGGAGGGTGACAAAATCCACCCCGTCCTGGGCATGGAGCCGAATCACGTCAAGAAAATCCTTCGCGGTCAGGGTGGCCAGGTCCCTCTGGTAATGGATGACGCTGTCGTACACCGGCACTGTGCCGATCATAGCGGGGCACTCCTGAATCAGCTTCTGGCGGAACGGCTGGGTGTTCCCATGGGAGGACAGATCCATAATGGCTTCTGCCCCCATCTCCACAGCCGCCATCACCTTGCGCATTTCTATCTCGTAATCCTTGCAGTCCTGGGAAACCCCCAAGTTTACATTGATCTTAGTCCTCAGCATAGAACCCACGCCGTTGGGCT
>OFGR01001529.1_pt1 | contig 18154 bp, 21 predicted proteins | sample 1521811 | NCBI WGS metagenome assembly OFGR01 (sample SAMEA3504098, study PRJEB24116) | mouse gut metagenome | biome: mouse gut; feature: mouse-associated habitat; material: faeces | place: Denmark | collected 2011
TCCTGTCACGCCATGCGTTGATAGCCGCAAAGCGTATGACGGTCTTGCAATAGCCGTTGAAAGTATACATGATGTGTTCTCTGTATGCTTCTGTGCAAGGCATAAATGATTCCCCCTTTCTCCCACATGGGGTGATGCATGGTTTATAGTTACATTAATTTTAATTTCAGAAACTAGCGGCATTATAAGCTACTGCTACATATCGGAACTGATTTCTCCAAATTTTTCAAAGCTGTTTCCATATGAATTGATTTCATCTTGATAGATTTGGTTTATTTGTTCCAATATGTCATTCCGTATTCTGATAAGATGCTGAATGTCTATTGTGACATATCTCCCTGTTGTGGATTGCTTTATGAGTACTTTTTCATCTTGCAATACCTGTAAAGCCCTTTGCATTGTATTAGGATTCACCCTGGCTTGCTTTGCCAATTCCCGCGTCGGCGGGAGCTTTGCACCCGGCTCATAATATCCATTAAATATTTTCTTTAACAGTTCAATCGCAAGCTGGTTGTACCTTTTTGTATTGATTGCTTTAAGCATGGCATTACCTCTTTTTTATATGCTTGTCTATGAAATAGGAAATGACATAAATGCCTATTCCGACAGCTATTGAGACAACCAAATTTTGAGTATAATGTTTCAAACCTATAATCAATAAAACAATGGGAATTGCCGCTGTCTTGAATATTTTGTGTTCGTCCATAGTCTCCCCTTACAATTCCTTTCCGTTAAATATTTTAATTGACGATATTACAGACAAAAGCAATACTGCAAATGTCAATATCAACATTATTGGAAAGGTTATCTTTGTTAGTATTTCCATAATCATTGCCGTATTTGCCTTGGCAATCAATAACGGAAAAGCAATCAACAAAAACATAAATATTAGTTTTGATTTATCATATCCAAACTGATACTGTACAGGCATATAGACACTATAAAGAATGGTAGCGACAAAAAAGACAGGTATGACCAACTCCGGGCTCAGCCTGATTAAATTCGGAACAAATAATGTATCAATCCAATATGCTGTACAGCAAAATACAAACACAATGAAATATGTCAAATATTTACTGGCAACCTGCATATTCCGTGTATAAGGAAGCGTACATAAAAAACTTGCAGTTTTTGGATACTGGTATTCTTTCATTGCCAGATAACGGCATATCAGAAATTCAGAATAAATAACCTCAAATGCAAAAGCCAATGTTGACTGAACCATATTTACTTCATTTGATTTTGATGCAAATGCAACAGGCAGAACAAACACGATTACAATTATGAACAGTATATATTTTCTTAACAGCATAAAGTCCTTTTTCATTAGAGTTGTCATGACGCATCTCCCCTTTCTATCTTTCCAAGCATAATATTTTCAATTGTCGGGCGTTCCATTAAAGCGTCTGGCATGATTCTGGCAATCTCTTCCGGCTTATCGGTTAATCCTATAAAGCTGCAATCCATTGGATTCAGACTTAAAAACAGTTTCCTGCTCTCCGTATTCAGCAAACGGCTGTCACCTTTTACAATCCTGTACGCTTCAAGCAGAGTATCCTTTTTTTCTTGAAAAAGGATGCGCCCGTTATCAATGAGTATCAACCTGTCTGCAATTTGCTCCAAATCAGAAGTGATATGGGTTGAAAAGAAAACAGCCCTGCCGCTTTTTTTAATGTAATCTGCCAGTATTTTTAACATCTGGCTACGAATTAAAGGGTCTAATCCACTTGTCGGCTCGTCCATGATTAAAAGCTCTGCTTTATGTGACAATGCCAATGCTAAAGAAAATTTCATCTTCATACCTTTTGACAAGGTGGAAATCTTTTGCTTGGGGTTTAATCCAAACTGCTCCATGTAATCTTTGTAATCCTGTTCCTGCCAGTTTTTATAAGCCGAAGCTACAATCCCTTTCATTTCAGACATACTAAATTCTTCATAGAAGCCGCCCTCATCTAATACAACGCCGACACGTTCCTTGAGCGTTTTTATATTTTTGTTTATATCCTGTCCAAATAACTTAATGATTCCAGAATTGAATTTCACAAGCCCTAAAATAGACCTGATTGTAGTTGTTTTTCCCGAACCATTGACACCTATAAATCCAGTGATGCTGTTGTCTGGCAGGGAAAATGAAACATCTGTCAATGAAAAATTTGTGTAAGACTTATTTAGTTTTGATATTTCTAAAATATTTTCCATATAGAACCTCCTCGTTTATACTTTCAAACCGTTTTATCCGCATATTATTTTAACCCCGGATATTTTTGTAAAAACACTTTATCTGCCGCCGATAATTCTTCATGGTATTTTTGATAGGATTCGCTTAACTGGCACATTGCCGGAATAAATATATCATCATATCCGCTTGCACTGTTGAACTGGCGCAATGCTTTTTCCAGACTGTATGCGGTAGATGCCTTATATTCCTCTGATTGCTTATAGGCAATGCGGCTTTCGATTATCTCCTTGTTATCAGCGATATATTTTTCTGTTTCATGGATAACTGCACTTACGCTGCGGGTTAGGCGTTCCATAAAACTTTCATCAAGAGTTATGGTTATCTCGTCAAGATATTCTCTCAAATCGGCGGGAATGTCAAAATCCACTTTATCCAAAAAAGAAACAATGGTATCATATGCTCCCTGTTGCCTGTCTGTGGAGACAGGCTCGTTAAGATACGGGGCAAAATGTAGACAGAGAAATTTCCCGTAATAACCCGGAAAAGCATTCATCAAGCGTTCCAATATGGTCTGCTCTTTTTGGAGCTGGCACAACCTGTTCTGTACCTGTTCCCAATCATGAGTTGATGCAAGTTCCTGAATCAATTTCTGTTTCTCTTGTAAAACGGTCATTTGTAAATTTCTCCTGTGGTAAATCTCATTCAGCACAGACACAGCGGTCTCGCCGAACAGAACATCTTGTATATCCGTAACTGATAACCCAAGATTTCTTAAAATGGAAATTTTTTTCAAACGGCGTATATCTTCCTCCGAAAAATCACGATACCCATTTTCCTGCACTGTTGGAGAAACAAGCCCTTGCTCGATATAGTATTCAACGGCTTTTTTCGTGACAGAGCATTCTTTGCATACAGCATTGATAAGCATAATTTTCACCTCCACAAATATGATAAACTAACCCCCAGGGGAATAGTCAATACATTTTGAGAAAAAAGACAAAGAATAGTTTTCTCCATTATGCCAGATATTAGAAAAATGCTATGAAAAGGTTATGTATGAGAGGAATTTCGTAGCAGTCGGCATTGTGGGAATGTGTATAACTGGCTATCTTATGGAATTGTGGGTAACTCTGTTTGCAGGACGTGGGAAAGCTGCACTTTAGCTTTTCCATGTGCTGTGAATAGAGTTATCCATGATTCCATAGCCTGTTATGCACATTTCCATAATGCTTGTCTTTTGGTCTTTGGTTTCTTTGGTTCGGAATAGTGTGGTGCTGGCGGTCTATCTCTTGTTTTCGGTTGCTTGCTTCTTTACCGTACATGAGCATTTGCGCCCGATAGCGATAGGTAATCCTTTGAAGTTATCTCCGGATTTTCCCCCGCTCCACACCGTGCATGCGACTTTCACCGCACACGGCGCTCCATCGAATTCAGTCGTCCAGGGCTTTTAAACACAACTTACACACTTCGTTACAGCATTAAATTCAAAGAATAATAGGTGGCATTTCTGCCATAGTACGAAGTTTGTTAAGCTTTTCTATTTGTTTATTGTCAAGATTTAAGGATTTCAGGTACTTCTCAATCGTAGGTTCTGAAGAAGCATGGATAAGGATATGAACCGCTTTGCTGACAAGAATAAGATTTGCGTATTCATCCGAACCGCCATTGCTAACCGGCACTTTATGGTGGCAGTGAATATCGTGGGAATCCATCGGAATTCCTGTCACTGCACATTTACCATACTGTGCCGCATACAAAGAAATACGGTTATCCGCATATTCAATGGTTCTGCCCTTTACAGGATTTCTCATCAGCCATAACATTGTCGCTGTGTCGATTGCAAGATTCTTATGAATCTGTTCCCGACCTTTGACCGTATATTTATTGATGGATTTCCTTTTATGCTGGGCATTCTTTGACTGGACATATCCCAGTGGAACCACCGGACGTCCATGAAGGAACCTCATCTGTCTGCTTGCTCCATACTTTTCTTTAATGAACCCATTTCTGAGCTGTCCCTTTTTAGATAAGTCGCCTTTCAGTCTGTTTCTGAGCTGTTTGTTGATACTGAAGGCAAGTCTGCTGAAGTCATGAGATACTTCTGTAGAAATACAATAGTATTCATGAAGTCCGGCAACTACAGAGTTGTATTTCTGAAGCTGCATGAACTGAGCATTATCATCTGACGAATGAGCCAGTTTCTTTACTTCTTCCGAGACTTTTTCATGAGCCTTTTTGTATGCTTTATCGCTCATATGAGACCGAACCACATATTTCTTACCCTTTTTACGGACTTTCAGCTTGAACCCGAGAAAATCAGAATACTGTCTTTTGAGATTTACTACTTTGGATTTGTCAGGGCTGATTTCCAGCCCCAGCCTGTCCTTTAGCCATAACTCTGTTGCCTTGTATGCTCTGACAGCATCCTCATGTGTTGCGCAGAAAATTTTAAAATCATCTGCGTACCGAACTGCATGCATCTCTTTTAATCTGCTCCGGCGCAGAGCCCTGTAAGCGTGGCTCTTAATCTCTGTTCCCTGCGCATTGCTCCTCGTTTTGAATTTTGTTTTTGTTGGCATCTCCTCCCATTGTGAGGCAATCCACCAATCCAGTTCATTCAATACGATGTTTGCAAGCAATGGCGACAAAATACCGCCTTGCGGGGTACCCCGTGCGGGATATGTTTTCTTCCCATTTGGCAGAATAACAGGTGCTTTCAGCATCTCTTTTATAATGCATAACAGCTTTTTGTCCCGGATTCCCAATGCCCATATCTGACGAATCAGCTTTGTATGGTTGATATTATCAAAGAAGCCTTTAATATCGAGGTCAACCACATGGTACAGATGCTGTACCTGTATCAGTCTCATGCATTGCGCAATAGCAGTCTCAGCGGAACGGTTCGGGCGGAACCCGTTGGAGTTCTCACTGAATTTTGCTTCACATATCGGCTCCATGACCTGCAAAATACATTGCTGTACGATCCGATCTACGATAGTTGGAATTCCCAGAGGTCTGGTCTTTCCATTGGGCTTTGGTATCTCCACTCGCCTTACGGGTCGTGGATGGTAATTACTGAATTGTTTCCGTATGAGACGGACGTATTCTTCCTCGCTTAACTTTGCAAGGTCGGCTATCGTCCTTTTATCCACTCCCGAAGTATCACTTCCTGTATTCTTCTTTATCGTTCTGTATGCAAGCTTGATATTTTCTTCACTCTCGATGATTTCCATCAGATGGTTGAAGGTTTTATCTTTCTTACTTTCTGCATACAGCCTGTCAAAAGTACCTTCCATGTCGTAATACTCTGAGTTGCGGATTTTTCTCTGTTTACTTTTCCTTTCTTGCTGCCCCGAAGTCAACACAGGCATCCTCTCCCTTCGGTTTGGATTTTCTTTGTCATACTCGAAGCTGTGTTTGTTGTGTTTTTATTTTCATTGCTGAATTCGACTTGTGGCTATCCCTCCACCGCTTACTTATTCACGGCTTCACAGGTACTGTGCCACTGCTCTCACTGGAATAAAGAATGGTTATTGCCCTCTCGCGAAGGTATTCCCATCCACCACATCACTGGCTTGCAACCGCCTCCGTGTTCCCAGCTTTCCACGTTCCGATATTCCTATCATTGGATATCTTTAGGTTCTTCCTCTAAGCCTGTATCTGGTCATGCATAACCGCACCGCCTGTAACGATGCATGGACTTTCATAACAACCAATTTTACTCGCCCACAGATACCACCATGAAAGGTGTACTGCCTTTCGACAGCATCAACGTTTAGACTCGTACATTCAGAATTTCGTCAGTATTTTCATACATTCTCACCATGGATATCCGACCCCCGGCATATAGGCAACACCATCCACCTCTGGACAGCTTTCGTGTCTGGTCTGAAAACCAGTCTTACGGTTGCTCTCTGCCGACTTCACCGAGCTCTATAAACTTTTGGAGAGAGCCGTTGCATGCTCCCCGCCATTCGGAGTATTAGGGTGGCGCTTCGGGACGTTACCCCCTCATTTCACCCATCGGAATATCAGTTCTCCAAAGTTTCGGGCTACAATTGCCCTTCGACTTTGTGCGTAAGCTTTTCACTTACGAACGTGTCGCACGATTGTCATTTCCATATCCCTCAAGCAGATTGATAACGCCCCATACGCCAACGCCTGCTCCGATTGCTGTTACGACTGTCTTTAATCCTGTTACCGCTGTTGTAAAAAATGCCATGTTTCTACCTCTTTCTTTCTCAAAAATAATTTTTGTCTGATTTCTGAAAGAGTTTTTCGTGTAAAATGCCCTGCCTTATGGTAAGATAAAGACAGGGCAATCCTTTAGGAAGAACCCTGCGGGCATCCGGCATATTCAGTTTGGCGATTGGCTATGCCGGACGCTTTGTTTTGTCCTTTCCCAAGTACATTCAAAACTCCGTTCCACTTCTGGACTTTTTGTCCAAAAGTTTTGTAGCTGGTTGACGGGTTCCATATTCAGTTTTTCAATATTCAGTTGTCATGCTTCAATCACGCCCGCATCCTCCACCTCATCAACGGTGTCATTGTCCCTGACTCTTGCTTTACACAGGTTCTTTACATATTTTTCGATGTCTAAGGCGTTCTTGTCATCAAAATCGGACAGAAGCCGGTACTGCTTGTGCTTTGTAATGTCAAACTTATTGGAGAAGAATGGTCTAACCCCTCTAAGCTGCATGATGCACTTCCCTCCGTCCATGACCGCAATCTCATCTTGGCTCATCAATTCTTTGCCACATTGTCAAGTGATGAATTGAATTTTTATCGAATAATATTGTCGAATTAAGGCTTTTGTGATAATCTCTATCTCAGACAGAACAATAACCATTGGGGAATTTTATATTATGAAGAAGCCAAAGCTAACGATAGAAGAACAAATTGAGGACATGAAAAGTAAGAACATAACCTTCCAATATGTTTCAGAAAAAGAAGCCGCTGATTTTTTAAGGCACAATAATTATTATTTTAAACTCAAGTCATATGGGAAAAATTATGAGAAATATCGAATCCCTGCAAAAGCCGGTCAATATGTGAACCTCGACTTTTCTTATTTGCAGGAACTGTCTACTCTGGATATGCATTTGCGTAAACTGATACTTTCTATGGCACTTGATATTGAACACGCTTTAAAAACAAAGATTTTGTTTGATTTAAGCAATAATGCTGATGAGGACGGATATTCGATTGTCCAGAAATATCTGGATACAGATTATACAAGACGGAAAGATTTGTATGATAAAATTGGCAATTCTGCCGCCAGCGACCTTATCAGGAAACGAAAGGAAGCGGATGACAGCTATGCCATGTGGGAAATTGTCGAAGTATTGTCTTTTGGAAAATTTATTGATTTATACCAGCTATATTATTCCATTTACAAATCTCCAGAAGATTACAGCAGTTTCCTCTGGTCTGTCAAATTTTTGCGGAATGCGGCTGCACATAACAACTGCCTGCTGAACAGCCTGAAAGCGCCTTATCATATCACAATCCACAAAACCAAAGAAATACAGACCGAGCTTGCTAAAATAAAAACCATATCACAAAACCAAAAAGAAAAATGGATGAGCAATCCCGTTATCCATGATTTTATCTGTTTAGTATATGTGTATGTCCGGCTCATTAAAAGCAAAGGTATGAAACAAAAGGGCATCAGCGAACTGAATGAACTGTTCACAAATCGGATGTCAAGACATAAAATATATTTTGAAAAGAACGATACTATCATGGAAAGCTACCGCTTTGTTTCAAAAACCATATCTTACCTTTGCAACAAATATCGAAAATAGATTGATTTTTGACAGAATGGTGGTATAATAGTCATTGACGAACAAAAAACAATGGTTTTTTAGCGGAAACGGTGCCCGCATTGTTTCCGTATTTTTTATTTTAATGAAATAGTTTCTGACAATGCATAACCTCCCACCATCAGGTGAGAGGTTATGAACTCATTTATTCCATTATTCCTGAATTTCTCCAACAAAGTTATAGATGATTTTGACTTCCTGATACTTCTGCCTGCCCTCTTTTCTGACTTCGCCTATCAGAATACGGTCAACAAGACGGTTCAGCACCGCTTCGTCCAGCTCCTTGATTGTGGCGTACTGCCGGATTTCCTTGATAAAAGATTTTACATCGTTTTCCTGTCCGTCAGACTGCCGCATCATCAGCGTAAGTTCCTGTCCCCGGCATTGATTCTGTTCCTGTTCTGTTTCCAAAGCCGCTGTCAGCTTCATAAAACGCTGCTCCGTCAATATGCCTTTTGACTTGTCGGTATAAAGGCTGAAAAACATATCATCAATCTCTTTATTTCTTGCCTCTATCTGTGCCAGTTCCTTTTTGATTTCTGAAATATCAGCAAGATAGCGGTGTTCCATGCGTCTGCTCAACCGCTGGTAGAACATATCAGCGTCTTTCAGTGCCATAGCGGACAGCTCCTGAATATCATTCAAAACAAGGTTATACAAATCCCTTGCTTCTATTTTGTGGCTGGTGCAGGCATTTTTCCCTAACCGATTGTAGGTCTGGCAGATATAATAGGCTTTGTCAATGGGTTCCCGTTCTTCCCCCGTAAACCGGTTTTTTCCGGTTCTTCCCACTTTTTCATAACGCACCTGCATGGATTTCCCACAGGTGGCACAGTAGACAATGCCATGAAAAAGATTGTAAAACGGACAATTATTGCCCTGCATGACCGGCGGTCTGCGGTCAATGATTTCCTGTACCCGTTCCCACTCCTGCGGTGAGATGATTGCTTCATGGCAGTTATCAATCACTTCCCAATCCTCTCTGGCAATAATGTCATAAGTGTTGGAACGGATACCTTTCTGGTGTGTTCGGCAGACTAAATGGGAGCCTTTGTAGAACGGGTTCCGCAGGATATGGTTAATTCTTGAACTGCCCCACGAATAGTAATTCACATCACAGTTCGTACCGCTTTTTACTCTTGTGATAGGGATTTTTTCTTCCATAAGCCGTTTTGCAATCCGCATACACCCCAGTCCGTCAAGGGCAAGGTCATAGATATGCCGGATAACCGGGGCGGTTTCCGGGTCTATAATCAGATGACCGTTATCCTCCGGGTCACGCATCAGACCAAGCGGCGGCTGTCCTCCCCCAAATTTCCCCTGTCTGGAGCGTGTCATACGCCCCGCCAGCACTTTCTTTGAAATGTCCCGGCTGTACATGTCATTCAGGATATTTTTAAACGGAGTGATGTCCATTTCCTGCCTTGTCAGGCTGTCCACGCCATCTGTAATTGCGATATACCTTACTTTGTGTTTTGGGAAAAAGATTTCGATATAACTGCCGGCTTCAATATAATTCCTGCCAAGCCTTGAAAGGTCTTTGGTAATGACACAGCCGATTTTCCCGGCTTCAATGTCAGTTATCATCCGCTGGAAAGAGGGGCGGTTGAAGTTCCTCCCCGTATAACCGTCATCCACGTAATATTCATACTGGAACATCCCGTTTTTTTCAGCATATTCAGTAAGCATAAGTTTCTGGTTGCTGATACTCATGCTCTCGGTGTTCCCGCCATCCTCAAGGGACAGCCTGCAATAAAGGGCAGTTATTTTCTGATTTGGTTTTGATTTCCTGTTCATAGTGTTCTCCTTCTATGAACAGGGACATGACACTATTATAATACCATGCCCCTGCCCGTATTTCAACCTTTTTATGACGCTTTTTTATCCAGCCATTCTTCAAACTGTCTACATGTCTGCTTTTCAATCAGATGTTCAAAGGCTTCTTTCATGGTCTGCTTTCCGGCAAACTCACGCACCACAATAAACTGCACCTTATTGTTTCCTGTACTGTCTTTCTTCTTTTTTTCTGCCATAGGCATTTCCTCCCGAAAAAATATGCCCGACAAGGAAGAAGCTGCAACGAAGTCCGGCAACGGACGTAAAAAAATGCAGATTCCTGTTTTGTCAGGCAGTTATGGTTGTATCTGTTCCTGTTTTCTTTTTTTATTATTATTTGGTTGTTATGGTTGCCGGTACAGCAAATACCTTGCAAAATCAAGGAAATTTCCCCGACAACATGCCCTGCAACGAAGCATGAACCAGACCTGCAACCCGTTCCTATTTTTCAAAGACAAGCTCCATCTGACGGGCTTCTTCCTCTGTCAGTTCCGTAAAACCCTCTGTTCCATTCCCAAGCAGATTGTCAGTGCCGGTTGCACGTTCCCAGCCTTTCTGTCTGCCATATCCGGGAAAGCGTCTGGGATTCTTAAATGCCTGCCAGCCGGAAACAGAGTGGTTCATAATATCGTTGATTTCCCGGATTTCCCATTGCTTCGGTTCTTCAAAGGCATGGTTCAGAGCTTCTTTGTAAAGCTGTTTGGAGCAGACCATATTTCCCTTAAAATCATCCAGAAATTCCTGTATCATGCCAGCCTTTGTATCCTCTGGCATAAAAACAGCCTGATATTCTTTCAGATAGTCCTGCATGGCAGGGGAAAAAGAAAGGGAATAGTCCCCTCTCCGGTAAATATTCATTGCTTCCGCCCACATCTGCCCAATATATTCCCTTGAACCGGCTTCATCCGCAAGGATATGAACCTCTGCCTTGTCCGGCTCCACCATGACCGGCAGGAAACGCCGATTCCCGGTTCGGTCAAGAGGGAGAAAGTCTATGGTGTTGGATGTTCCCCCAAACACGCACTGACGCATACGGTCAGCCGGGTGCGTATCATAGGGAACTTTATAGACTTCCTTTGACCGGCTCAGAAAAGATTTGATTTCCTCTATGCTCTTTGCATTGGCGGTAGCAAGCATTTCCGACATTTCAATAATCCAGTGCCCCTGCAATTTGCGGTAAACATTGTCATCATCCAGCTTCTTCAAATCATCTGTAAACCAGTCATCTTTGGCTGCAAGCAGACGGAAAAAGGTGGATTTTCCGGCACCCTGACCGCCCACCAGACAGAGCATGACCTCAAATTTACATCCCGGCTCAAATACCCGGCGGATTGCACCCAGCATGAAAAGCCGCAAGGCTTCCCGACAGTAACCGCTTTCTTCCGCACCAAGAAAATGGGAAAGGGCGTGACTGATACGTTCTTTCCCGTCCCAGCAGAGGGAATTTAAGTAATCCCTTACCGGGTGGTAGCGGTTCTGGTCGGCGGTCAGCCGGATTGCCTTCTGGATATTTTTCTCACTGGTAAGACCGTAATTCTTTTCCAGATAGTACATGAAATAACATATATCAGTGTCCGTAAGGGCAGGGGAGTTCTTTACCCACCACAGTGGCTTTCCAACGTCCACACGCTCTGTCAGCAGGTTGTAGCGGACTGCATGGGACAATACCGGGTCATACTGAAAGACCGTCAGGCAGTTCCCAATCGTATTCTTCACATTCCCTTTATCGTTCAGCTCCAGCATATCCCGGACTTCTGCCACGCTCCCTGCCGGTTCGGTGTTCCCTGATGTCGGTAACATTGTTTCTTCCCCGGTTTCTGTTGATTTCTGATAATCGTTCTCCAAGTTTTCTGACCTCCTTTCCATGCTCCCGTACAATCCATTCTTTTTCTTCCGTATCCCCAAAGAGAAATATATCCAGAAGATACTCCACATAAGAAGTCCGCTGCAATGCTTCCACAAACAACGGATTCCATTCGGTATCTTCCGGCTTCGGAGCATATCTTTTTTTCCATTCATACAGGGAATGGAGATAGTCGCACAACACCCGGCAACAGTCCCTCTCTTCCTGTCTGGACTGCTTTTTCTGTGCCAGTTTTAGCTTTGCCCGGACAGATTCTTTCAGGGACGCTCTGCCTCTGCTGTCATAAGTGATGAAAAAATCATCTGCCAGTTTTTCAGCCGCTTCTTTCAAGCCAAGTCCGAACAGCCGGGCGGTAAAATCAATCACATCCCCGTCTGCTCCGCAGCCAAAGCAGTGAAAACGCTTATCCAGTTTCATGCTGGGATTTTTGTCATTGTGGAATGGACAGACCGCCATCCCATTTCTTCTGACCTTTATTCCGTAATGCTCCGCAGCCTGCCTTGTCGTGGCAGACTGCTTTACTGCTTCAAACACATTCAAATCAATACCTCCAAAATAAAAAGGCACTCATCATTCTCAATCGAAAATGGCAAGTGCCTGTTAAAGTTCCATATCCTGTTTTCTGTGTGGCAGCGTATTTCTCCTTTCCGCTTCAAGCCGGGCAATATCAGCCTGATTTTTATGCAGTTTATCAAGGATAGACGTTCTGGCTTTTTCCTTAATCTGCTCTGTATTTGCTTTCCTGACTTCCGGCTTCATCAGCGTAGCCTTAACCGCTGCCATTGCTGTCTGCATGGCTTTTGTGATTTTTGTAACCACACCGTCCAGACGGGCGGCAGCATATTCCCTTTCTTTTTGGGAAGCCTTACGCTCCGGGGAGAGTACCCATGCTTTGGACTGCTCCACCATTTTAATGTCCTGCCTGTGCGTTTCCACCCGGACAGTATCACTCACAACCTCCACCGCCTTATCATAGGCAATTTCGGAAACATCATCAATAAGGGATTCCACATCATCAATCTTCAAGGTCAATGCTTCCAGCTTTCCTTCTTTCTCCTGAATCGCTGCGTCCTGTTTTTCAATCCGGCTTTGCTGGAACTGCAACGCTTTTCGCTGCTGATACATCATATCGCTCTGTGATTGAATGGATTGTTTCTGGCTTTGAATAAGCGTTTTCTGGGACTCAATCTGACCGGACTGTTTCGCCATTTCTTCCTTTTGTTTCGCTAAGATGAAGTCCTGCTTTTCCAGATATTTGCGACCGCCGTATTCCGGTTCTTCCTCCAGATGAAGCCCATGCTTTTTACAAATATCAAAGAGCATAGTCCGGCAGGCAGCGTCAAAAGTCATTTTCCTGTTATTGTACCGGCTTGATTTTTTGTCCGGCTCCGGCAGTTCAAAGCCGAGGGCTTCCAGAGCCTTTTCCTGCTGTGGGCAAAGCTCCCCATACTGATTTTCACAGTCAAAAACATGGCGTTCATGGATATGGGGCGTACTTTCATCAATGTGCAGCGCCCAGTCCAGAATGTGGACATGGGAGCCGAAGCGTTGTTCAAATTCTGCAAAAAATTCCGTTGCAATCAGAAAGAGCGTTTCTGCTGGGGCGTGTTCCTCTATTTTCCCAATTTGCAGTAAACTTTCCTCTGGGCAGGTCTTTTTATTTTTAAGGATTTCGTCTGTTGTGCGGTTCCGTTCTGTGTGTCGGTTCTTTTCGTTCCGGGCGTTCTGCCCGATTGTATAATCCGTATAGCGGTTGCGGTAATAAAGCTGTTCGACTTCCTCAAAAGTGGAAGCCATTTCGATTTCATCACTGTTCTTTTCTGCAAGCCGGCGGTACCCGTTATAGCAGTCCCAATAGACATTTCTTTCCGCCCGTTCCCCGTCAATGTGTTCGCTGTGGCTCACATCAAAACTGCGGTCATTGTGCTTCGGATTGTAAACGCCATGCTTCCCGGCACGCCCGTTGTGTTTTGTCAATTTCAAACTGTTTCCCTCCGTTTCTTCAAGATTTTCCCCACAAGGGGAATGGCAGCGAAGCTGCATTTTGCTGTGCTTTTGCGTCAGGTAATAACCCAGTATGGAGTGTCGCAGGCAACACTCCTCTGGGCAAGGCTGCCGCCCTTGACCCGCACAGGGATGTTGCACTCCCTGTACCCTTGCACAAAGGGCTTGCCGCCCTCTGTACTCCCGCCCGAAGAAGCCGAACCTCGTAATTTTCCCGGTCGCTCGTTTTCCGCTTCTTCGATTTTTTCAGAACCTTCCGCTGGAAACTTCCGAAAAAAACAGACCGCTTTACTTTCCAGTAAAATGGTCTGTTTAAAAAGTTTACAAATATTCATTTACAAAGCATATCCTGTCATATGCTAAAGGATGAATTTATTTACTAATTTCATCAATGTCAAGAGAATATCCCATGACCTCTCCGACATCAGTAATTTTTCCTTTGACGATAACTGTATCTCCTATGGACATATCCATAATCGCAGTCTTTTGGTCATCATTTTTTATATAGCATTGAACACCCATAATTGCAAACTCATCATCGACAGGTGTAATAGAAATATATTTTCCACTGCTGTCAATTACGTTTAATCTTCCAGTCAACTCTACATATTGTTTCTCATATTTATCAGTTGCTTTCATAGCATTGGAGTTTAAATCATCCATAAGCTCAGAAACATTATAAGCGGTATAACTGATTTCTTCCTCTACTTCCTTTTGGCTTGAATCTTTGTTGTCCGCAACAGTATCATTTGTAGTTGTATTATTTTCCTTGCTTACAGTATTAGATGATTCATCTTTTCCCCCAGCACTGCCTATCGCTCCAATAACTATCAAAACTACAAGAACAATAAACCAAGGACGCTTATAAATTGGTTTTTTGTTTTTGCCCCCACATTTTGGACATACTTTTGCTCCTGTCGCAATTTCCTCGCCACAGTGTTTACATGTGACTAATTTAGGTTGCTTTGCCATTTTAGAAATTCCTCCTTAGATAAAGTGTACTTTTTCGCAACTAATTTGAAGAATGATTTTTCATCAAAATTTCTTGCTTTTTCGCAGATTTTTGGTATAATTATATACAATCGGTTAAATGAGCAGTAAATCGAAAAAGTACACTTTTCCGATTTATCGTATCTCCCCGAAAACCTAATCTTTTCCGAATTTCTTAGCCTTGTCATGAAACGTGCTTTCCGCCATGTTACAGGCTTTGGCGGCTTCTTTTTGTGTCAGTTTCTTATTTTTCCATGCCTTATGAACTTCATAGAAATTATCCGGCAATGGTTTTGGCGGTCTGCCGAATTTTACACCCCTTGCTTTTGCCGCCGCAATGCCCTCTGCCTGCCTTTGCCTGATGTTAAGGCGTTCATTCTCTGCCACATAGGATAGTAATGCCAGCACAATATCACTGATGAACGTTCCAAGCAGATTTTTCTCACGTCTGGTATCAAGCAGCGGCATATCAATCACAACAATATCTGCTCCCTTTTCCTTTGTGATAATACGCCACTGCTCATTCAAATCTGCGTAATTCCTGCCTAAACGGTCAATGGACTTTACAAACAGAACCGTATTTCCGTTCAGTTTCCGCAGCAACTTCTTATATTGTGGTCTGTCAAAATTTTTACCCGACAGCTTATCCATATAAATATTTTCCTTTGGTACACCCATTTCAAGAAGTGCAATCCGCTGTCTGTCCTCATTCTGTTCCCGGCTGCTGACACGCATATAGCCGAGATATTTCTTATCTTCCATGCAATCCTCCCGTTTTTTCTGTAAAACAAAAGTGCCCCATGCACTCCGACACAGGACACTTTCCAGAATGCCATGCACTCTGCAATATATTTTTTTGCTTCCCTGCAACGCTCAAAAGTACTATTTCACTGTACCCCTTATCTTTGTACCCTGCTTACAGGAAACGGTCAAAACATCAAGTCTGCACCCGATGTTTTAACCGTAAACCGCCCCGAAATCATGCTGTTTTTCTGTCCCCTGTCTGCAATGCCTGAAAACCATGCTGTTTCGCATATTCCCTTGCCGCTGTCCGGCGTTCCTCACTGTAAGGCGGTATCAGGCGGATAGACAGCCTTGACTTGTCCATGACATAAGTGACACCACCCTCCAAATTCTGACACTTCAACCGACACAGAGCAGGGTATTTTCTGCTATACTCCGCAAGCCTGCGTTTTAGGTCGGCATTATGTGTGTAAATGGTGGCTTCACTTTCTTTCTCATTGAAATTCACAATCGTTTCTTTCTCGTATTTAGACAGCTTTCCCATATAAATCCTCCCAATCTGTGCTTCTTTCCACAATGCGGATATACTTCTTTGCTTCAAAATATCTTTCCATTTCCAAGCGGAGATGACGGTAAAAGCAGGGATACCATTCTCCAACACTTTTGCTGTCCAGCTTTCTTGCCAGACACAGCACCCGACGTTTTACCTTTGTGTCCACTGTCAGGGCGGTAATCCATTTCAACCGGTGTATCGTGTTCTCAAGGTTTCCGCACCCGAAAGCGTATAAGATTTTCTTTTCTTCCATGTTTAACTTCATGTTCCTACCTCCATAAATTGTTTTTTTATTTCTGCCGTTTTACCTGCAATCCGTTCCTGCCCGGAATTATCCCAGCGTTTCTCGTTCCTTTGGTATGCTCCTGTCATGGCACTACTTCCCCGGGAACGGTATCACTTGCAGCCGGTCATTCTGTTTTCAATGTCCCTGTGATATTGAAATCTTAACAAAATAAACCGGCTTCCCCCGTATGTCCGAAAGGTCAGAAAAAATCCAAAAAAACGGAAATTTCCACGTTTTCGGAAATGCTCTGTGTTATAATGAATCTGACGCTGTTTTGGGAGGAGATAAGTGATGTATATTAAATTAACGCTTCAGGAAAAATTAAAGGATGAAAGAACCAGCCGCCACATGACACTTGCGGAACTTGAAAAAGCGACCGGCATAGCAAAAGCCACTCTGGGAAAATATGAATCCGACAACTGCACCGATATAAGTCCATTTAATCTGGCAAAACTGGCAGAATATTATGGTCTGTCTATGGATTACCTCATGGGGCTAACTGAAAATAAAAATCATCCAAACACTTCCCTGTATGAGCTGCATTTGGATGATTCCACAGTTGATTTATTAAAAAGCGGTGCAATGAACAACCGGCTTCTTTGTGAGCTTGTCTGCCACCCCGGATTTCTGCGTCTGATGACGGATATAGAAATCTGCATTGACCGGATTGCCGATATGCGTGTCCAAGACATGAATTTACTTCTGGAAAAAGCAAGGCAGTCCGTCATGGAACAGCACCAGACACCAGAAAATGACCTTTATATGCGTACTTTGGAGCTGGGGCAGGTCAGCGAGGAGATGTTTTTCAGTCATGTTATCCATGATGACCTTGACCGGATTGTAAAAGACCTCCGCACCCGGCATGAATCCGACAGGACAACTGCCGAACCGGAAACACCCGCAGCGGATTTTGCCAGAAATATTCCCGTAATACTGCTGGACGCCCTCATGCACAAAGGAACAGCCGACGAAAAGCGGGCGTTTACTATCTGTCGGGTATTCGGAATTGATTATATGAACCTCCCGGAAGATGACCGTATCGCCCTTGCACGTGTATTCAAAAAATCCCCCGTACTTCCGGCAGTCACCAGCCAGCGTGGGAAATCAAAGCTGTTGTCCCTGTTCGGAAAGAAAAAACCGAAAGAATGACACAAAAAAGCTACTGTTTCCGCCAAAGCGGTTCGTAGCTCTTTTGTAAGATTATTATATTTCCCATTCAATTTTCCGGCTGTAGAGCTGTTTTTTTACAAATAAAACCGCCATCCTTATACATAGACCAGTTCCGCATAAATAATTTCTTCTGCCCGGTTGCGGATGTTATTGCAACGCTGCACCCACTCCATTTGATTTGCTGCTTTCAGTTCTTCCGTCACACCCTCGGCAGCTTTCATCTGTTCCATGATAGTGTCAAGCCTTTCCTGTGCCTGTTCATTCAGGTCAGCAAGATACGTCCAGAGTTCCCCGGTCAGGATAAGATTGCTGTACCGGGCAGAGTGGCATTCTTTCAGATAAGTCCTGTGCAGGCTTCCGTATTTCCCGATAGGGCGGTTTTCCTCCGGCAGTTTCAGGTCAGGGATATAGTAATCTCCGACAAGGATATAATCAATGCCATTTTCGTGTATCCGTTTTGGTAATTGTTCCATTTTCAGACCTCCTGTATTCAATTTTTATCAGAATCCAGTTGGTCATGTCCCTGTTCATGTGAAATTCAAGGCAACTGAACTCTTCACAAACAAGTATGGCATATCTTTTCCGGTCTTTTGATAATTTAAACCGTAGGACTGCGACGTACCCCTTGTGTCAGAGGTATTGTAAAGGTCATGAGGTAAGCGCCTCGTGGACGCTCCCTCCCGAACCGTGCGGGCACCTCTCG
>OFGR01001532.1_pt1 | contig 18136 bp, 9 predicted proteins | sample 1521811 | NCBI WGS metagenome assembly OFGR01 (sample SAMEA3504098, study PRJEB24116) | mouse gut metagenome | biome: mouse gut; feature: mouse-associated habitat; material: faeces | place: Denmark | collected 2011
TTTCAAAAAGCCTCCTCCCCCGGTATGCCTACTCGGGCAAGTCCTTGTCGTCGGTCTTTTCGATGTTGACCATGAAGGCCTTGGATTCCGGTATGCCGGTGTTGGGATCGCCCACGGCGGCGGTGAGGAGGTTGGCGCTGTCGCCGCCGCGCTTGGGCACGAGCCAGCCGAAGTGCCACGGCAGCCCGACCATGTGCACGGTCTTGCCGTTGGCGACGATGGGCTGAACGCGGTTGGTCACGATGGCCTTGGCCTTCAGCTCGCCGCGCGCGCTGCTCACGCGCACCACGTCGCCGTTTTCAATGCCGCGCAGCTTCGCCAGTTCGGGATCGATTTCCGCGAAGACCTGCGGCTCGGCTTCCACCAGCCACGCGCAGCGGCGGGTCATAAGGCCCGTCTGCCAGTGCTCGGTGACGCGGTAGGTCGTGCCGACGAAGGGGAACCTGTCGTCGGCCACGGCCAGCTTTTCGCCGTTGGCCTTGAAGGCCACGGGGTTGGCGCGCTGCGTCGAGAAGTCGTGCTTGGCGAAGGGCGATTCGAGCGGCTCGTAGTATTCGGGGAAGGGGCCGTCCTCGCGGCCCGGGCCGTAGAGCGCGCCCTGCCCGTCCTTCTGCATGATGAAGGGATACTTGGTGCCGGGATCGCCGCCGCCGTCGACCACGTCGCCCACCCACTTGCCGTCACGCCACTGGATGACGGGCTTGTCCGGGTTCCACGGGCGGCCCTGCTTGTCCACGGAGGCGCGGTTGTAGATGATGCGCCGGTTCATGGGCCAGGCGTAGGACCAGTTGGGGAAGAGGCCGATCTTTTCCTGTTCCGGGGTCTGCGTCTTGTCGCGGCGAGCCATCATGTTGCCCGCGTCGGTCCAGGACCCGGCATGGAGCCAGTTGCCGCTGGCCGTGGAGCCGTCCGCCTGGAGCATGGCGAAGGCGGGCACCTGCTGCCCGGCCTTGTACTCCTTGCCGCCGATGGTCACGTCGCGCAGGAAGTAGCCGTTCATGACCTTGGCCGTCCTGGAGGGCGAGAACTCGTGTCCTTCCATCCACTTGTCCACGCCGAGGTCGAGCACGGCCTCGGGGAAGGCCCCGCCTTCCTCGCGGTAGAGCTTCTGGATTTCGAGCATCATCTCAAGCATGATGTCGCCGTCGGGCTTGGTCTCGCCGTAGCGATCCGGCCCGGCGTAGCGCCACTGCATCCAGCGGCCGGAGTTGGCGATGGAGCCTTCCTTCTCAATGGAGGTGCAGCAGGGCAGGAAAAAGACCTCGGTAGCGATCTTTTTGGGGTCCTTGCCCGGGCCGCGCCAGAAGGAACCGGTTTCGTTGTCGAAAAGGTTGACGTTGACCAGCCACTTCAGCTTTTCCAGCGCGCCGCGGCTCTTGTTGGCGTTGGGCCCGGAGCAGGTGGGGTTCATGCCCCACGCGAAGAGGCCGTCGAGCTTGCCCTCGACCATGCGGTCGAAGATGGACATCCACATGTAGTCGGTCTTCTTCTTGCCCGCGTCGAGGCGCGGCAGATAGGAGTAGGCCGTCTCGGGCGTCACCGTCGGATAATGGGACATGAGCAGGCTGGCCATGTACTTGGGACGGTTGCCCCACCAGTTGACGCTTTTGGGGTCGCTCGTCCTGGGCGTGGTGGCGTTGTAGTCCGCGAGGGTCTTCAGGTTGGAGGTGGGCACGGGCAGGTAGCCGGGCAGACTGTCCGCCAGAAGCGCCTGGTCCGTGGAGCCCTGCACGTTGGATTCGCCGCGCAGCGCGTTGACGCCGCCGCCCGCCACGCCGATGTTGCCGAGCAGCAACTGGACGATGGACATGGCGCGGATGTTCTGCACGCCCACGCTCTTCTGGGTCCAGCCCATGGCGTACATGATGGTCCCGGCCTTGTCGGGCGTTCCGGTGGCCGCGTAGGTCTCGTAGACCTTGAGGAGGTCGGCCTTGGGCGTTCCGGTGACTTCGCACACCTTGTCCGGCGTGTAGCGCGCGTAGTGCTTCTTCAAAAGCTGGAAGACGCAGCGGGGATGTTCGAGCGTTTCGTCGCGCACGGGTATGCCGTTCGCGTCCATCTCGAAGGCCCACGCCTTTTTGTCATAGCTCTTCTTGTCGGCGTTGAAGCCGGAGAAGAGGCCGTCCTCGAAGCCGAAGGATTCGCTCACCACGGTGGGGCCGTTGGTGCTGTCGACGACGTATTGCTTGAAGTATTTGTTATTATTGATGATATAGTTAATCATCCCGCCGAGGAAGGCGATGTCCGTACCGCTGCGCAGGGGAGCGTAGAGATCGGCCTTGCTCGAAGAGTGGGTATAGCGCGGGTCGACGCTGATCACCTTCGCGCCCTTGTCCTGTGCGCGAAGTACCCACTTGAAGGAGATGGGATGGTTTTCGGCAGGGTTGCTGCCCATGATAAGGATACAGTCACTGTTCGCCAAATCGTTCCAGTGATTGGTCATCGCACCGCGTCCGAACGACTCTGCCAGAGCCGCAACAGTGGCGCTGTGTCAGAGACGCGCCTGGTGTTCGATATACACCAGGCCGAGGCTGCGGAGGATGGCCTGATAGGCCCAGCACTCCTCGTTGTCCATGGCGGCGGAACCGAAGGAGGCCATGGCCTCGGTGCGGTTCACGGTTTCGCCCTTGGCGTTGGTGGCGGCAAAGGACTTGTCGCGGCTGTCCTTGACGCGGCGGGCGATCTGCGCGAGGGCCCAGTCCCATTCAACTTCTTTCCATTCCGTGGCGTGGGGGGCGCGGTAGAGCGGTTTTTTGGGCCGCTGGTCGTTGACCGTAAGCTGCCACGTGGACGCGCCCTTGGGACAGAGCGAGCCCTCGTTGATCGGATGATCGGGATCGCCTTCAACGTTGACGGCGCGGCCCTTGCCGAGAGGGTTGTCCGAGGTGCTGGTGCTGACGATGAGCCCGCACCCTACCGCACAGTAACAACAGATCGAGGTGGTCTGTTTGGTCCACTTCAGCTTGAAGGCCTCGGCCTTGGCGAAGGCGGGCCGCAGATTGAAGCCGAGACCGGTCACGGCCCCGGCAAGAGCGGCCCCCAGCCCGAATTTCAAAAAACCTCGACGTGATACGCTCATACGTTTTCCTCCCTGTTGAGCGGGACGCCCCCGCCGCAGGAACTTTCCGATATATGCTTATAGGAGCATATATCGTTTAAATCATTGCATGATTTTGATGATGGTCGTTTTAGTGCTAGTCCACCGCGCGCCTTGTGTCAATCCCGTTCCGGCAAAAAAGGCGCTTGCGCCATAAATCCCTTGCTCACCACCCGTACCCCTTGGCGCTAAAGAAAGAAAAAGCGAATAAGGCCACTATATTGAGAGGAATAAGCGGGGCGGGCGGCCTCCGGGCTGTCCGCGTCGGAAAGGTGTCCCTTCATACGCGAGGCCCTCCTTATATATAAGGATAAGAGCCGCCGTGCGGAAGAGGGCGGATGCCCCGGCTGTGCGGAAAGGCCCGTGGCACACGGTACGGGCGCGTTTCCGCAATGGAGCAGCCTCGTGCAGAAGGGGCCGCGACGGAAGCGCCTTCATCATCATCATCATCATCTTCTTCTTCTTCTTCTTCTTCTTCTTCTTCTTCGGGGAGAGAAAAGCCGATGCGCCGGGATCGAGCCGTCATTACAGGCGGGAATCGGCGCTCTCCCGGGCGGCGCAGGGCGCAGGGGCCGACACGCCCAGAAGGGGTGAAGGGGGCCTTTGTGAACCCCTCGCGTGCCCGGGACAGGCGGTTTTTCCACATCCCGCGCCGTGTCCGGGCAAGGCCGCCCAGCACGGAAAAACGCCTCGCAAAAAGCCTTCGCCTATACAGGGAAAAGAAAATGCTGGCGGTTGTTTATATATTCTTGTTAAGTTTTTAATTTTAATATATCCTTGGCCGCAACAGCTCCCGGTAGCCATTGGCGGCCTTTCCCTTGGGAGGGACGGGGCCTTTTGGGGAACGCTCTTTTCGGGAAAAGATGGAGAAAGACGTATGCGATGCGGAAGGGCCTTTGCGCCTTGTATGGCAAACCTTGCGGAAAGCGTAAGCCCTGCGGCTGTGCCGGGCCGGGCTTTCTTTGCGGCTGCCTGCCATGACGGGAACACCGCCGTCATGAATGCTCTCTCTCTCTCTCTCTCTCTCTCTCTCTCTCTCTCTCTCTAGTTTTCCTTTTTATTCCGGTTTGAAAACCGAGTTCAGGTCTGCGCCCTCGGCGTGGGCTTTTTTTGTGTGTTCAACCTGCCATCTCAACGTCATTGGAAATTCCTTGTGAGGAGGATGTAATCATGACCTTATCGAAAGGCGCAATCGGGAACCTGATCAACAGGTACCGTGCCGTCCTGAAGAAGTGTCGCATGATGAACGTATTCGGGTCATTGGCCGTGGCCGGTCTGCTTGTCGCGGGAAGCGCGGGCAGCGCCGGCAGTGCCGTGGCCGAGGATGTCTATTACTACGCGGGAGTGACCGCTACGGAGGCCGCAAGCGACGCCGCGAACTGGGAAGACGCCTCCGGGGGGACCGCAAGCGGGGTGATCGGCAAAACCGAGGGGACGCCGACCGAGTACCGCTTCCTGCCCGGAACCTACGACGGGAGCAAGACGTCCGCCGCCGCATGGGTCATCGGCGCGAACGGGGACATCCGCATCGTCTCGGACGGGCCGATCACCATCCAGAAGTGGGGCCAAGGAATGCCCCCCAATCAGGGCGTGATCACGGCCCGGAACGGCTCCATCACCTTCGGCGACGACGTGACCGTCCGCGACAACTATTCCTCCGGCGCAAGCACCGGGGGCGGCGGCGCGATCTATTCCGACAGGGGCATCACCTTCGGCGACAACGCCAGCCTGATCCACAACATGACCGCAAAGCCCATAAGCGGCCCGTATAACGGCGGTGGGGCCATTTTTCTGAACGCCACCCCGGACGCCCAGCTCGTTTTCGGCAAGAACGCCCTTCTTGAGAGAAACGAGGCCAATTACGGCGGGGCGATCTACTCGCTCGGCTCGGTGAGCTTTGGAGAAGGCGCGATCATCCGCAACAACCGCGCGCCCTCGCAGGGCGGTGCGCTGCGCGTCACAGGGACGCTGACCCTCAATCCGGGTTCCCTTGTGGAAGGCAACAAGGCCGACGGGTCAAAGACCTACGGCGGGGCCGTGTTCCTCGAAGGCACGGGGAACGTCACAGGTACCACCTTCACAAACAACACCGCCGTGGGGGGCAACGGCGGGGCCGTCTATCTTCAGGGGGGCGGCACCCTGCACCTTGCGGACGGCAGCCTCATGGAAGGCAACGAGGCTTCTCTGGGCGGGGCCGTCCTCGCCAACAAGTCCGGCGTGGACGTGAATGATACGTCCTTCCTCGCGAACAAGGCCGCCAACGGCGGGGCCCTGTGCGTTTTGACCGGCACTCTGACCGTGCAGCAGGCTGGCGGGGAAAACGGGCCGGGCACCCTCTTTCAGGACAACACGGCGTCCGCGGGAGGCGGGGCGATCTATACGAGTGGCCCCGTGACCATCGGAGACGGCACGCGGCTGGAAGGCAATCAGGCCGACAAGGGCGGTGGCCTCTACGTATACGGCGATGGGACCACCTCGGCCATCGTTTCCGGGGCGTTGTTCAAGGAGAATACGGCGTCCACCTCGGGCGGCGCAATCCATGCGTCACAGGCTGACGTGACGCTGGAAGAAAGCCGGCTGGAGGGCAATCAGGGAAATTTGGGAGGCGCTCTCTCCACGCTCAAGAGCAACCTGACCATCACCGATGCCACGTTCATCAATAATACGGCTGTGCAGGGAGGCGGTGCGCTCTTCGTGCAGGACGGCAGCCTTCTTTTCCGGGTGACGAAAACCTCGGCCACGCCGCTCATATCCGGCAACACCGCAGGGGCGGCCGGCGGCTTTTTGTATCTGTCGCGATCCGACGCCACCTTCGACGTTGCCGAAGGCGCGCAATTGCAGATAGGCGATGCCCTCTATGCGGGCAATGACGCGCATATGGATTCCTTGGGGATTATGTCGTCGGGCTCCATGAAGAAAACGGGCGCGGGGGAACTCAGGATCAACTCCGTGATGGACGAGCTTCTGGGGACGGTCGGCGTGGAGGCGGGGACCATGAGCGTCGGCCGCCACTGGGAGATCAAAAACGCCGTTTCCGTGACGGGCGGCACGCTGGATTTGCCCTCGTTTTCCTTTTCTGGGGATGATGGCAAGCTGACCATCTCCGGCGGCACGCTGATGACGGCTACGGGGCAGATTTTCGAGACGGCCCTGAACGCCGAAGGCAGTAACGAGGATGTGGGCGGCGTCAAGGCCGACGTGGACGCGCACATGAATTTCGACTCCGGCCTGATTGCGTTCAACGACGCCAAATACAACCTTGAGTATGCCGGTTCCGCTGCCGCCGCGCTGGGCGTTTCCCCCGGTCAGGAGCCGGGCCAGACGGCGGAGAAGGAAATCACCTTCACCGGCGAACTGTACACGCCGCCCCTCAATCCCGTCATGAATTTCGCCATGCTTCAGAAGGCCGTGCGGGAGGATGGGCTCAACGAAATCATCTTTGGGGACGACATCGTTCTGGAATCGCGGCTGCAAGGCTCCACACCCATAGAACGCGAACTGAGCATCGACGGCCGCGGCCATACGCTCAGCGGCGCGCACCCGGCCTTCTGGTTCGCGGATATGTCCACAGGGACCATTTCCATCGTCAACATCACCTTCGACGGCCTCAAATCCGATAAGAACGACAAGTATGATCAGCCCGTTCCCTTCGCGCCTGCCGTCTATTTCAACATGGGGGACTGGAAAAGCGAAGCCGTACTGCGCATCGGGGACGGCGTGACCTTCAAAAACAACGAGTCCGTACCCGATTCCGCGGGCGGTGCTGTCCGCACGGCACAGGGGATCGTCGCCATAGGCGACGACGTGACCTTCCAGAACAACACGAGCGGCGCGGGCGGGGGGCTGTATTCGGAATCCTTTACCACCATCGGGGATCGCGTCGTTTTTGAAGGCAATCAGGCCCGGCGCGGCGGTGCGCTTGACGTCATCGACGACTATGAGGGCTACGCCGGCGATCCGGATTACCTCAACGGCACGCGCAAGGTGAAATACGTCCACATCGGCAAAGACGCCGTGTTCAAGGACAACAAGGCCATCTTTGATTTTGGGGGCAACGGCGGTGCTATCGAGGTGCAGTCCGGTGAGCTGTCCATCGACGATGGGGCTGTTTTTACCGGCAACACGTCCAATAATACCGGCGGGGCCATCTCCATATGCAACTGGAGCCCGCAACTGCCCGGCAAGGTGGAGTTGGGACAGGTCTCTTTCATCAAGAACCAGGCCACTTATGGCGGTGCCATCATCAACGAGGGCAGCCTGTCGCTGAAGGGTATGGCATCCTTTGAGAGCAACAGCGCCGCAAGCGGCGGGGGCGGCCTCTATAACAGCGGTACGGCGACGTTTGCCGATCATGCGGTGTTTTCCGAAAACACCGCCGCCAACGGAGGCGCGATCCTCAACGAAGGCGAGGCGTCCTTCTCGGCGTGGGCCGATTTTTCGGGGAATACGGCCAGCGGCGCGGCTGGCGCCATCTATAACAGCGGCACCACCTCGTTTGAGGCCGATGCGACGTTTTCCAACAACAGCGCCGTCGCCGGGGGCGCGATCCTGAACGAGGGGAACGTCTCTTTCGCCGGCCCCACGGACTTTTCCGAGAATACGGCGGACACGGCCGGCGGCGGGGCCATCTATAATACCAATGTCCTGACCTTCGCGGACGGAGCCGTCTTCAAGGACAACGCCACGACGGGGGACGGCGGCGCGATCTACAACGATGCCGCCGCCAATCAGGGCACGATTGTCAGTGAGGGAGACATCCGCTTTAACGGCGGCGCTTCCTTTACCGGCAACAAGGCCGATGGACTCGGCGGGGCCGTGTACAACCTGTACGATGTGACCCTGAATCCCGGCATGGGGCAGGAGATTCTTTTCCGGGGAAACACGGACTCCACGGGCGCGAACGCCATACACATGGCTGCGGGCTCGCATCTTGACGTGACCGGAGCGGGCACCGTGAAGTTCGATGATCCCCTCTCCTTCGCGGACGCAAGCCCTACGGTGAACAAAAGCGGCGAGGGCGATCTGCTTTTCAACGCGGCCATGGACGGCTTCCTCGGGACGTTCGAGCAGGAGGACGGCGTGACGAAAGTCACGTCGGACTGGAACATCAAGAATGCCGTAACCCTCAGCGGCGGCACGCTGGAATTGCCGTCCTTTTCCTTTGCCGATCCCGACGCGGACGGCCATGTGACCGGAGGGCTGCTGACCATCGCGGGCGGCACGCTGGTGACGGCTACGGGGCAGATTTTCGAGACGGCCCTGAACGCCGAGGGCGACAACGAGGATGTGGGCGGCGTCAAGGCCGACGTGGACGCGCACATGGATTTCGACTCCGGCCTGATCGCTTTCAACGACGCCAAATACAATCTTAAGTATGCCGGTTCCGCTGCCGCCGCGCTGGGCGTTTCCTATGGAGAGGAGCCGGGCCAGACGGCGGAGAAGGAAATCACCTTTACGGGCGATCTGTATACGCCGGGACCTGACCCCGATCCCGATCCGGGTCCGGGGCCTGACCCTGATCCCGGTCCAAACCCCGATCCTGATCCGGGTCCGGGGCCTGACCCCGATCCCGGTCCAAACCCTGATCCCGATCCGGGCCCGGGACCTGACCCTGATCCGGGTCCAAACCCCGGCCCTGATCCTCAGCCCGAGCCGGAACCGACGCCTACGCCCAGCACCACTGTGACGATTAAGGACTTGAACGACAAGAATATCACTAACGTGGTGCTGGGCAACGTGACCATCGCCACGGCTACGGACCCGGCGGCGGGGAAGAACCTGATCATCGGTTCGGATGGGGTGGACGACCAACGCTTCAGCGACGCCGAGGCCCTGCCGGGCAGCATCGGTTCGCGTGATATTGTTCTCGGCGCGGAAGGCAGCGGCGTCGCCGTGGTGGGCGGCCATTATCTGACGCTCGTGGGCGGCGATGCGAGCACTTCGCTCATTTCGGCGGGAAGCGGCGGGGAAAAGCCCGTCGATGTGCTGGTGGGCGGCAGCGTCAACGGGCAGGCTTCCGAAGGCACGCTCAATCTGGGCACGCAGGCCATGTCTTCCGGCGGCACCCTCAAGGGGAACGTGCAGCTTGCGGCATCAAGCACCCTCAACGTGCGTGCGGGCGAATTCACCCTGACGGGCGAATCCGAAACGCCGGGCCATTCTGGGGTTGGCGTCGCCAACGGCGGCGGCACGCTCAACGTCGCGGACGGGGCCACTCTGCACGCCTCGATCCGGCAGGCGTCGGGCGAAACCAACGTGGCGGGGAGGCTTGAGTCCGACTCCGTGGAGCTTCAGAGCGGAAAGCTCACTGTCTCCGGCGCGGCGGACATCGGGCGGCTGGCGCAGCACGGCGGCGAAACCGAAGTGTCCGGCACGCTGAAAAGCGAGGCGATGGAGGCGAATGACGGCGTGCTGCGCGTCATCGGCACGCTGAAGACCGACAGCCTCGACGCGGCCTCGGCCCTGCGCATCGAAGTGGGCGACGAGAATGCGGCGGGCAAGCTGCATGTGGCTTCGACCTCGCTCGGCGGGGCGGGCCTCTTCCTCGATCCCGCGTGGCGCGGCAACGATACGTTGGAGGAAGCCTCGCACGGCGTCGTCAATTTCCGCAACCAGACGGTGGACGGACGGCTCGCGGCGGGGCGTAACGCCCTTCTCGTGCTCGGCGACGCCTCCGCGGACTGGACGCTCGGCGTGTTCGACGCTTCCGGCCTGCGCTGGGGACCGGAGGGCGTGACTGCGGCCCTTTCCGTGCGCACGCCGCAGCGCCTTGATCCCGGGCAGGGTGCCCTCGCGGTGGACGGTTCGCTGACCTCCGCGCCCTCGCTTACGCCCAACACCGCCTTTTTCGGGGATAGTTCGCTCTTCATGGTGGACGCCTCCGGGCTGAAGGGCGACGCGGCGCTCACGGCGCAGGGCGGCACGCTCACCGTGGCGGACACGGCCTCGCTCCTGCTCGGCAACGTCACCGAGGGCGAGTACGTGATCACGTCGGGCTTTACCGACAACGCGGGCGTGCTGGGCTGGGAGGGAGACTTCCTGATTACGCCCGATCAGCTCATCGCGCTGGCGCTCGACAAGGGCGAGGCCGGGATCGTCAAGGTCCGGGCCACGGCGCTCGACGCCGGGGACGTGCTGCCGGGGCTGGCCCTGCGCAGCATCGTCAACGAGGTCTGGGGGACCGGGCGCAACGACGTCAACAGCTCCAATATGGGCATCCGCTTCCTCTCGCGGGCCGTCAACGAGGACTACCTGAGCCGCGGGGCGGCTGCGGACGTCATCGACGGCGCGGCGCAGATCGCAGTGGCGGGCGGCGTGCAGGGTACGGCCCTGTTGACCGCCTCCGCGCCCGTCCGGGCCGTGCAGGATCACGCCTCCCTGTCGCGTTCCGTGGCCCGTAAGGGCGGGGACGTGCGCGGCGAGGGGATCAATCTGTGGATTGACGCCCTCTATGGGGCGAACCGGGCCCGGAACCTGGGCGCGGGCTCGCTCGACGGCGGCTACAACGCCGATTTCGGCGGCGTGGTCTTCGGCGGCGACGTGGGGGCCGGTCCCTTCCGCGTGGGCGTGGCCCTCGATGCCGGAGGCGGCACGGCGCGCTCGCGGGGCGATTTCGCCTCCACGAAGAACGACTTCGACTTCTGGGGGATCGCCCTCTACGGCACGTGGACGCGGGATCGCTTCAACCTCATGGCCGACGCGGGCTATTCCGAGGGAAGCCACGAGGTACGGCAGAACCTGCCCGCCTCCCTGCGCCTCGGCCAGCTCAAGGCGGACGTGGATACCCGCGTCGTGACCGCCGGGCTGCGCGCCGAGTACCTCATCCCCACGGTATGGGCAGACGTGATGCCCCATATCGGGGCGCGCTACGCGGCTCTGACCACGGACGGCTTCTCCTCGCACATCGAGGATGAGGACGTCTTCCACATCAGCCGGGACACCCAGCACATCTGGACTTTCCCGGTGGGCGTGACCTTCGGCAAGGATGTCCAGACGGAATCAGGCTGGAAGGTCAAGCCGCGCGTGGACCTTTCCGTGGTGCCCGCAGCGGGAGACACGAAGGCCCGCACCCGGGCGCGCGTGTCCGACGTGGCCGCTTCCGACACCGTGCGCAGCCGGATCGTAGACGCGACGGCCTTTGACGGCTCGGTCGGGCTGGAACTGGAAAAGGACAACATCTCCCTCAGCCTCAACTGCGGCGTGCAGGCCTCGGAACATCAGACCGGGCAGAACGTCGCCCTGAGCTTCACCTATAAGTTCTGATAGACGGCGGACTCCCGCCAGAGACGCCCGGCCATCACGCGCCGGGCGTCTTTTTGTGTCCGGCAGAACCCGTCTCTTCCGTGCCTGCGGGGGATGACGAGGCGGTTGTCCGCGCCGTCCTTGCGCTGGGGGAGGGCGGTTTGCGCTTGCCGAGCCTTTTGGGATGCGGCAGCGTTGTCCCGTTGTCCCGTTGTCCCGTTGTCCCGTTGTCCCGTTGTCCCGTTGTCCCGTGCGCCTCTCGCCGCCTTGCCCCCGGCGGGCGGATGGACTATGGTAGGACGCGCATAACCGCGCGGAGGAGGATCAGATGGAAGAATCCCAGAAAAAAGACGCCCTTGGCCGCAAGCTGGCCGCTTTGGACAAGAAGGGGTGGTTTCCGCCCGAACTGCTCGCGCTGGTTGAGGCGGTCTGTCGCCTTCAGGAGGAGACGCGGGCTTCCCTGACGGTTTCCGTCGATCCCGCGCAGGTCCGGGGCGATCTGGAACACCGGCAGGGCGCGCCGCTCCTGCCCCGCGAGGCTTTCCCCGTGGACGTGCAAGGGGCGGAAAAGCTGTTTCTGTCGCTGCTCGATGTGACGGAATCCCTGCCGCAGTTGCGCACGCCCTCGCAGCTTGTGCGGGATCGGCTGGTGCGCGGCGAGATCGAGCCAGCCGCCCTGTTCCGGGCCTACGCCGCCGAGGACGAGGCCCCCTTCGCGGCGTGGGAGGCGCTGGCCCCCGACGCGCCCAAGCTGCTGCCCTTCCTTGTCTACAACGCGATGGAGCCGTGGCTTGAGGCCACCGGCGCGGCGCTTTTGGCCCAGCGCCCTCAGCTCGACGTCTGGCCCTACGGCCACTGTCCGGTCTGCGGCAGCCCGGCCTTCATCGGCCATTTGAGCGCGCCCGAGCCCTCCCGCAACGAAGGCCGCGACATCAACAAGGGCGGCAAGCGCCTGCATGTCTGTTCCTATTGCCGCGCCGACTTCCGCGCCAAACGCCTGCAATGCCCCTTCTGTCTGGAAGAGGATCAGAAGAAGCTCGACTATTTCACTGTGGACAGCGAGACGGGCTATCAGGTCCACGTCTGCCGCACCTGCAAAAGCTACATCAAGATTGCTGACTTCCGGGAACTCTTCGGACGGACCTTCATGCCCGCTCTCGACGATCTGGAATCCCTCGCCCTCGACATGGCCGCCCAGAAGGAAGGCTTCCACCGCCTCGCCCCATCGGAGTGGGGGCTTTAGGGCGCGCTGCGGGCGGAACCCCGTTTTGCGGGCCACCCTGCCTTGCAAGGGGGTTCCTGTCCTCGGATGATCCGTTTTCGGGGGCACAAGGATGGATTAGCGGTGCGCGTTCCAATCCGTACAAGCCCCGCCGCATCTTGTGTCATGGAAGAACACGCCAGCGCCAAGGAAACCACCTTTCACAAAAAAGCTGGTGGGGTGGGGGCGGATACGCCAGCGCCGGGGAAAGGCGCGGCCCGTAAGATACCTTCTTCCGTGTGAGCCTCAAGCGCGTGCCGTTGCGGGCATGGGTCCGGCAGAGTTCCTGTGAGCTTTTGAGATCGGAAAAGCCGTTTCTTCTCCGTGCCCCCTGTTGGTGCGGGATCGTCGTGAAGGCAGGGTGCGGATTTATGGTCGCTGTCCGCAGCCGTCCCGTGCGCTATGGGAACGGGATTTTTGCCGTGATTCCCGCGTAGTAGCAGGCCGCCCCCTTCCCGGAGGGCGGCCTTGACGTTTGGGGCGCGGGCCGCGCGGCGTTGCTGTGATGGTAGACGTAGCCGCCTCTGACACTTCATTCGGCTTTCCATTGAGCGGGTTTAAGAGCTCATTGGCGCTCTGAGCGCCGAAGATTTTTCGGACAATCGCCAAATGCCGCCCGTCCGTGGCCGCCTTGGTGGAGGGATTCCCCGCCACGGCTTTTGACGGGGAATCCTTGCGCCGCCATCTCCGCACTTGGTTGTCGCGGGGTGCGCTGGCGCATGACGAGTTCCGCGATTCGGCATTCTGAAGTGCGTACACAACGCGGCAACAGGATGGCGTTTTGCGGATCAGTGGTGGAAGTAGGTGTTTCCAGTCTGTTTCATCGGGATGTTTCCATATTGATCTTGATTGGATACGTAAAAAGCGGCGCCGTTCATCGTTGCCGCAACTGCGCCGCAAGGGAAACGTTTGCCTCTCAATTCTCAATGAAAACACCAAAGCCGCCTTGTGCAGACTGCTTCCGCACCGTCAGCGTCACGCATGGGGGAACCTGACCCGGAGTCTGGCTTCTATATATAAGGAAAGGGTGGCGATGGCGCGGTCACAGACGGGGAAAACGGGGATATTCCGTTCCCGCAGGGCTTTGCGGAAAGGCTCGAACTGCGCGCCTCCGTCCACCACGGCAACGAGCGGCTTGCGGAAACGGTCCCGCACGGCGGAGAGCCGTTCGAGGATGCCGCCGGGCGCGTCCATGCGGAAGGCCTCCGCCTCCGTTTCCGCAAGGGTGTGCGTCACTGGGGAGTGCGGATCAAGCCCGATGACCACGGCGTTGATGCCCTCGTCCTTCAACATCAGTTCCGCCATGCGCGCATGGACTTCGTCGTCCGCACCGGGGTTGATGTCCAGCGGATTGGCGATGGTTACCAGCTTGTCCAGATGTTTTTCATTGATGCAGGATTGCATGGCGCTGCGGGTGCTTTCGGCATACGCGCCGAGCGACATGCTGTACTCGTCCGACTGAATGGAATCCGCCATCCCAACGGCTTCAAACCCCGCGCCGCTCACCGCGCCGAGACGCCTGCCGTTCACGGCATCGTTGCGGAACGCTTCGGCCAAGAGGATGAGTTCCTGAAATTCCGTGAAGTTGCGGGCCATGATCGCTCCCGCTTGCCGGATACAGTTTTCGCAGACCATGTAGTCCCCGGCGAGGGAGGCCGTGTGCCCGCTGGTGGCGTTCTTGCCTTCGGGCGTGCGGCCGGCCTTGTAGAAGATGACCTGCTTGCCGTTGCGCACGGCTTCGCGGACGGCCTGGGCGAAACGCAGTCCGTCAAGCTCCTTGAAACCTTCCGCATAGACGGCGATGACGTCCGCCTCGTCCGAGCTGATGAAGTGGCGCATCATGTCCCCGAGCGTGAGGTCGGTCTGATTGCCCATCGAGATGAGGTAGGCCGGGCTCATTTCCGGGGCCTGACTGAAGCGGTTGAGCAGGAATGCCCCGCTCTGGCTCACGATGGCGGTACGCCGCCACGACGTCTGGCGCGCGGCCTGCAGTTTTTCGGCCGGGATGAACCACGTGTCATAGTTGCCGGGCCGGGAGATGACGCCCATGCAGTTCGCGCCGAGGAACACCGGGCCGCCGTCGCCCCTGCCGTGGGCTTCCCGAATGCGCCCGATCATGCGGGCCGCGATTTCCTTGCTTTCCTCGGTTTCGCCGAGGCCGCCGGGGATGAGCATCACGCTCCGGGCCGCGCCCGTTTCCAGTATCTCATCCACAAGGCCGGGTACGTGTTCCGCGCCCACGGCCACGATGAACAGATCAAGCGGTTCGTCCACGCTGCGCAGGTCCGGCACGCAGCGTACGCCCGAGGGATCGGGTTCGCCGTCGCGCAGGATGACGATCCGGTCCTTGTCGAATCCTGATCCGATGATGTTTTCGAGGATGGTACGCCCGAAATTCCTCCGTTTGGCGGAGACGCCGATGATGCCGATGCGTCCGGGGTGCAGCAGGTTCCCGATGCGCGCCACGGGCCGGGCGGCGGGCTCCTTTTCCGGCAGCGAGAATGTGCACATGCCGTCGAGCGGGACCATCAGATAGTCGGTGAAGGCGAAGGGGTTGATTTCCAGCTCGTCGATGACGAACGGCGCGCCCGGGTTGTCCGGTGAGAAGTAGTTGCCCATGCGGATGAACGACTCGAAGCACTCGATGAGCTGGTCGTCGGTAACGATGCGGCGCTGCCCGCGCGTCAATCCGGCGAGTTTTCTATATGAGACGGTTTGCCGGAACAGCCGGAAGAACGTCTCTCCGTCGGTCATGGCCGTGAGTGCGGCTACGATGGCCTGTCCCTTGCGGAAGCGTTCGGCGTACAGCTCGGTATCGGTTCCGCCGAGGCCCGCGCTGATGACCATGCCGAACTCGCGGGTGCGGCGCAGGCCCACGATAAGCTCGTTGCCGAAGGCTTCGGAGTCGGGCGGCATGAACTGTACCTGCAATACGCCCTTGAGGTCGGAAGCGATGGCGTTTTGCAGCGCGGCCCCTTCCAGCCCCCGATAGCTCTTGGGAGCGCCCGACGGGTGGCGTTCGATCCATTCGGCGTAGCGTTCGGGCACTTCGGAGAGCATACGGCGCACGGCGGAACGCACCTTGTCCGGCGTTTTCGGCACGATGCGCACGCCGCCGACTTCCGTTTTGTGGATGATGGTCGGCGAGACGATTTTAAGGACGGCCTTGTCCCCGGGCATGGCCATGACTTCTTCGTCCGCGAGTTTGGCGTTGCGGGGAATGAAGGAGCATTTCGGGGGCGTTTCCGATCCCGACAGGCTCAGGAGGTTATACACTTCGTATTCGTAGAGGAACTGCCGCCCTTCGGCATAGGCGTTGCGGAGCAGTTCCGTGATCGGTTCGTAGGCGACGGTAAGGTTCATGGGTGTTCCTTGCGGGATGCCTCCGGCGGCAAGGGGGGGCGTCGCCCCCCTTGACCCCCTGCCCGGGGGGCGAGCCGCCCCCCGGACCCCGGCGTCAACGGAAACGCCGACGCGCGGTTCCTTTCACCGGCGGAAGAAGCGGTTTGCCGTTTCTTCCGCCCTTTGAAAACACATACCGCCGACAACAAGCCTCATCCCCGCGCGCAGCCGCAGCCGGGGGGTGGGGAAGCATCCCCCAACGGGGCCACGGGGTTACCGCCCTTTGCCGCCGAGGGCCTTATCCATTCTCCCACCGAAAAGGACATGCTCAAATGCCCGTACAGGAACACATCCGCAATTTCAGCATCATAGCCCACATCGACCACGGGAAGTCCACGCTGGCCGACCGCATTCTTGAAATCACGGGGCTGGTGTCGGACCGCGAAAAACGCGACCAGTACCTTGACCGCATGGACATCGAACGCGAGCGCGGCATCACCATCAAGGCGCAGTCCGTCCGCATCCCCTATACGGCGCAGGACGGCACGAAGTACATCCTGAACCTCATCGACACCCCCGGCCACGTGGACTTCAACTATGAAGTTTCCCGCTCCCTCGCGGCCTGCGAAGGCGCGCTGCTGGTGGTGGACGCTACGCAGGGCGTGGAGGCGCAGACCCTCGCCAACGTCTATCTGGCCCTTGATCACAACCACGAGATCATCCCGGTCCTCAACAAGATCGACCTGCCGAGCTCGGACGTGGAGCGCGTGAAGTCGGAAATCGAGGAGGACATCGGGCTCGACTGTTCCCGCGCGCTGCCCGTGAGCGCCAAGACGGGCGACGGCGTACCGGAGGTGCTTGAGGCCATCGTGGACCGCCTCCCCGCGCCCGAAGGCGACCCAGAGGCCCCGCTCAAGGCCCTGATCTTCGATTCGTGGTACGACTCCTATCAGGGCGTCGTGGTCATGTTCCGCATCATGGACGGCACCCTCCGCAAGGGTGACCGCATTGAGCTTTTCGCCACCAAGAAGAGTTACGAAGTCATCCGCCTCGGCGTCTTTTCGCCGGAATCCCGCGACATGGACCAGCTCTCGGCGGGCGAGGTCGGCTTCCTCTGCGGCAACATCAAGGAACTGGGCGACGCCAAGGTGGGCGACACCATAACGCTGGCCGACCGCCCCTGCGCCGAGGCCGTGCCCGGCTTCAAGGAAGTGCAGGCGGTGGTCTTCTGCGGGCTCTACCCCTCCGATCCCAACGATTACGAGCAGCTCAAGTTCGCGCTGGAAAAGCTCCAGCTCAACGACGCGGCCTTCTCGTGGGAACCGGAAACCTCGCAGGCCCTCGGCTTCGGCTTCCGCTGCGGCTTCCTCGGCCTCCTGCACATGGAAATCATTCAGGAGCGCCTTGAACGGGAATTTCAGGTCGATCTCATCGCCACGGCCCCTTCGGTCATCTACCGCGTGGAAACGACCGACGGCAAGACGACGGAAATCGACAACCCGTCCAAGCTGCCCGATCCGGCCCGCATCAAGAACCTCTACGAGCCCTATGTCCGCATCGACATTCACGTCCCGAGCGAGTACGTCGGCAACGTCATGAAGCTCTGCGAGGAAAAGCGCGGCATTCAGAAAAACATGGGCTATCTGTCCCAGAACCGCGTGATCATCACCTACGAGCTGCCTTTCGCGGAAATCGTCTTCGACTTCTTCGACCGCCTCAAGTCCGCCACGCGCGGCTATGCCTCGATGGATTACGAAGTCGTGGACTATCGCGCCTCCAACCTCGTGCGGCTGGACATCCTGCTCAACGGCGAGCCCGTAGACGCGCTGGCCGTCATCGTCCACAAGGATAAAGCCTATGCCTATGGCCGCGCGCTGGCCCTGAAACTCAAGCGCACCATCCCCCGCCAGATGTTCGAGGTGGCGATTCAGGCGGCCATCGGCCAGAAGGTCATCGCCCGCGAAACCATCTCCGCCCTGCGCAAGAACGTGACCGCCAAGTGCTACGGCGGCGACATCACCCGCAAGCGCAAGCTCCTCGAAAAGCAGAAGGAAGGCAAGAAGCGCATGAAGCGTATGGGCAACGTCGAGCTGCCTCAGGAAGCCTTCCTCGCCGCCTTGCAGGTTGGGGACGAGTAAACGCGACAGGCTGGAAAATGAAGAAGCATTGGAGGGGGCGGGGGCGCCCTTCGGGTC
>OFGR01001538.1_pt1 | contig 18063 bp, 13 predicted proteins | sample 1521811 | NCBI WGS metagenome assembly OFGR01 (sample SAMEA3504098, study PRJEB24116) | mouse gut metagenome | biome: mouse gut; feature: mouse-associated habitat; material: faeces | place: Denmark | collected 2011
CATCTCTACCTTTTCCTGGTACAGCTCGATCTCCTTGCGGACCGCCACATAAAACTCGCTGGCCATCTTTTTCCGCTGTTTTTCACTGTCCATCACCGGCATGGAGTTGATGGTCAACTCCCCCTTGCTGAGGTTGTGCTGATTCAGCATCTCCACGAAGTCCTCGAACAGCGTCACCTGCTCCATATGGGAGCGAGGGACAAAGTACAGCCGGCCGTGAATATTGATCTTCACCGCCTGCATTGCGTCCAGCAGATTGCTGGTCAGGGTCTCGATGTGTTTTCTTCCGGCGCAGCGCTTGTACTTCTCAAAGAGCAGTTCCGCTTCCCGGAAATACTGATAGGGACTGACCAGAGGGTCATATTCCGGGCTTGCCAGCTGGAGCTGCCCGGTGCTGTTGATGTATTGGATGTTCGCCAGCTTAAAGTACCGGTTGGTAGAGGCATCCAGCGTTTCCTTCACCAGCTCCCGGCTGAGAACATCGCTCCCCTTCTCGTTGTCCCGACAGTAGATTTTGTAGATATGCCCCTCATCCTTGATGCGGTCGGAGATGTCGCTGGTGGCCCTGCGAAAGGCGTTGGCATCGGTCTGGCGGCCCCCACCATAGTAGGGAACGCCCATGGAATCGCAGATCTCCTGGAGCTTTTCCCGGTCGATCATCACATCGGCCAGAGAGAAGTAGACGATCTTTCCCAAGATGCTGGAATCATCCCCGGTTACGGCGATCAGCTGGCTGATATTGTTGGGGTGTGTCATGTTTTTCCTCCTGTCAATATTGGGCTGATGGTGTACAAAGGGGCAGTTATGCCGCCCGGTCCCGGTGATACCGCCGTACAAAGAGCCTGCGGCGGAGGCGGCGAAGATGAATCTGCACCGAGGGCTGCTGGCTGTACTTGCGGAGGCGAACCTGCTGGGCCGCCACCATAGGTGAAGTGGACCTTTTCATGGGCAAACTCCTTTCTTTTTCGGTGTACCATGTGGTACACCCGGTTCTTGGGAAGGTGTTCCCTGTGGCACACCTTCCGGTCTGCTTTGGTGTACCATGTGGTACACCTTGTTTTTATGCGGCAATTTTCCTTCCGCACTTGCGGGCAAAGAGAAAATCGTCAATACCGTTGTAGCGGTCATCCCAAGCGAAGGGCTCATAGGGCAGACCTAATTTTGTCTTGATTTCCGCCTCCATCTTCGCCACCGCCAAGGTGACATTTTTGTTTTTCATCTGATCCCGGTCGTAGCAGCCTACTAACCGTTTCAGGTTAGGCAGCGCCGCCAAAGTATCCACCAGAAACTCAATGTTCCCTACTCCCGGTACGCAGACGAAAAGGGCGTCGTTTCGCAAAAAGCTGGCAACATCACCTTTTAGACCACCCTCGGTGATACAGGCGGTATCTTTGGTGGTATCCCCGGTGACATGAACCCAAGAGCAGGCTGGGGTTCCGTTTTCGTAGCCATACTCCGGGTTGCTGGAAAGCCAACGATATTTCCCTTTGGAGGTATCGTCCAGACGGATCTGCAGCCCTTGGATGTACCCCTCCGGGTCAAGGCAGGGAATCAAAATCCCCGGCCTCCCCCAAAGGCTCCAGCCGCCATCTCTGGTAAAAAATCCGGGAACACCGGATAAAGGGTAACGCTCTGTCAGTGTGCAGGCGATCTCCCGCCGCTTTCGCCAATCGGCCGGGACGCTGCGATACATATTCCCTTGGATGCGTTCCGGGGAAAGGCCCCGCCCCAGAAGGTTCTGCCGGTGTTCTTCGGACAGGCTCATCATCGAGAGCATATCGTAGTAAACATCGTGGCGGATGGCTATCGGGGCGAGCTGGGCGGGAGGTTCCCGCCTGGCCTTCTCCTTCCGGGAGGCGAAGCGGATCACCTTATCCTGCGCCAGTTCCTCAAAGGCGGCCTTGTTGCTCACTCCAAAGACGCTGGCGTAGAGGGTAACAGCGTTGCCGCCCCTGCCGCACTTCTGGCAGTACCACTGGTTTGTGCCGGTATTGAGAAACAGATGATTTTTCGTGCCGCCGCAAAAGGGACAGTACCCCTGTACCTCCTTCCGCTCCAGGGTGCGGTCATCCAGCCGGATGCCGCACCGCCGGGCGGCGGCAACGATGGGAATTTCGATGTATCTTCCCATGGATCAACCGGCCTTTTTCAGCGGAACCTCCTGGAACGCCGGACGAACGGATAGGGGCGCCTGTGCCACCACTCTGGAAACGATAGCCTGCCCGGTGGGACGGCTGAGGTTGGCGATGGATTCCGCATCGTCGATGAAAACAGGGTAATTCCTGCCGGTAAGCCGTTTGACCATCTCAACGGTGTAGATACCCGCCAAAGCCTTCTCCGAACGGGAAAGGCGGCGGTAATCCCTGTCGTTGTAGGTAAAGCGGAACACATCCTTTACCTCCCCTGTGGTCTTGAGAACCTCATAAAGCCGGATCTTCACCGGGCCGGAGGAAAGGTTCTCAAAGGTCAACTCCGCACGCTTGGCTGCGTAATTTGCCGCAGCAGTGAGAAGCAGCTTCTTCTGCCGGATGGACTTTTTGATCTCCTCGATCTTTTCCTTGGTGTTGTCGGTCTGCTGGCTGAAGATCATTTCCTGGGCGGAATAGTCGGCGTTTACCTGCAAAAGCTGCTGTTCCAATTCCTGCAGCTTCTGGTATTGGGTGGCATCCAGATTCCCCAAGGTGATTTTTTCTTGGATGCTCTGTATCTGGCTGGACAATTCGCTGCTCTTGTAGTCAAAATCCTGTTGAAGCACCTTGTACTGCCCGAAAAGAGAGGTGCGGTCGGTCTGTAACTTTTGAATCAGTGCGCTGGCTTTTTGAAGGTCTGCGTCCCGAAACTCCTGCCATTTGCCTTTGGCGTCGCTGTCCAGCTGTTGCAGCTGGGCAAGCTGCGCTTTGAGGGCTTTGCCGCTGGTAACGATTTCTGCCAGCTTCTTTTCCAGCCCGGCCTTGATCTCTGCTACCGCCTGGGGCGTCAGTTCCCGGTGGCAGGTGGGACAGACCCCTCCGGGCTGGAGGGATTTCCCCTGCCGGGTGATCTCGGCGTGGCGCTGGTAGGCTGCCTTCAGTTCACCGGAGAGCTTTTCCGCTTCCGGTTGGAATTTACTCTGATATGTACCGGTTTTCAGCTTTTCCAAGGCGGAGACCGCCTCGCTGATCTGCCGATCCAGCTGGGAGGTATCCGGCAAAACCGGCTTATCTCCCAACAGCTCATCATACCGCAGGTGCAATTCCGCCTGCTGTTCCTGTAAGGACTTTAGGTTCAGCCCCCGGCCTTGGAGGGCCTTTAGCTTGCCGATCTCCTTTTCTACCGCCTGCTCTTACCCTTCCGTATCTTCCTCACCTGCCTCCACCTCGATCAGTTCAAACTCCTCATCTACCCGCAGTACCAGCCTGTGTTCCAGATAACCTTCCACGTCAAAAGTATTCTTCTTGTCATAATCCGATAACTGCTTGTACCGCTTATGCCTGGTAATATCGAACTTGTCACTCAGGAACGGGCGAACCCCACGCAGCTGTAGGATGCACTTATTCCCGTCCATAACGGCAAGCTCATCTCTGCTCATCAATTCTTTTCCTGTTTTTTGATAATTTAATCCATAAGAACGGCTCTGCCCACGGGTATCTGACGTGTTGTAAAGATCTATCGTCTCCTTCCCTAAATTTTCAGAAATCTCCTTTAACGTGGAGCCTTCCTTGCCCCCAAGGAATAACATGGTGTCGCAATTACCTAAAATTGTCTCGGCTGCATCTTTATAGATGGTTTTCAACTGGCTCTGCGACTGTAAAATAATAGACGCTGATATTTCCCTGCTCCTTATCGTTGCGATCAGCTTGTCAAACTTTGGGATCTGCCCGATATTGCTGAACTCATCCAACAACAGCCTTACATGGTAAGGAAGCCTGCCACCATGCACATCGTCCGCCCTGTCACACAATAAATTGAATAGCTGGGTATACATGATTGCCACAAGGAAATTGAAGGTATCGTCCGTGTCGGAGATGATAATAAACATTGCCGTTCGCTGATCCCCGATCATATCCAGCTCCATTTCATCGTAAAAAGTCAGCTCCCGCAGTTCCGCAATGTCAAATGGCGCTAATCTGGCTCCGCACGAAATAAGTATGCTTTTTGAGGTTTTGCCCGCCGCAAGCTTGAATTTCTTATATTGCCGTACCGCAAAGTGTTCCGGCTTCTCCTGTTCCAGTTCCTCAAACAGTTCGTCCACAGCATTTTTAAATTCTTCATCGTCCTCCCTCGTCTCCGAAGCATTGATAAACTCCAGTAACGTAGAGAAGTTCTGTTCTTCCTCTGGCGCTTCATAATAGATATAGCCAATCAATGCACAGTACAAAAGCCGCTCTGCTTTCGTCCAGAAATCTTCGGAAGATTTTTCTCCTTCCCCCTTCGTATTTGCAATAATAGTGTTCACCAGCTTCAAAATATCTTTCTCCGAGCGGATATACCGGAACGGATTGTAATGCATACTTTTGTTGAAATTGATGGTATTTAAAACCTTGATCTTATACGGTTCATAAACAACTTTTCCATTCTTATCCCGTACCGCTTTCCCGTCTTTCATTTTCGGTGTGCCACGCCTCAGCATCTCCCCACATTCGACCAGGATTGTGCCTTTCGGATCAGTGACACAATAGCTGACATTCGGCGTCATCTGCATGAGCTGCGGCTTCACATAGAACCGTGTCTTGCCGCTTCCACTTCCTCCAATAATAATTACATTTTTATTCCTGGCATACTTTGGCTGTTTCGGCCTGCTGTTCATGGTAAGGCGTTCCGTCTGCGTCAGGAGAATATTATTCTCAAATACCGGGTCTATGTATGGGGCAATATCTTTCGGCGTTCCCCACCTTGCAGATCCATACTCCACTCCCTGCCGGTATTTCTTCGCATTTTTGCCTTTCAGATATACCATGAGTTTCACAGCCACAGCCCCGGCCACTCCGGCCAGCAGATCACCCCCATGAATACTCGGAATCGGATTTTCAAACGCCAGTTGGAAATTTAAGAACAGCGCCATCGACTTTTCTATCATGGAATCCCCTACACAATGGCGGTACAGCCACGCTAATTTATCCACTAGATAAAACACAATCACATAGGGGATATTCAGCATTGCCAGACGCTTCACATCTACGGGAAGCATTTTCTCCCGGATTATGCTTTTTAATTTTCCAGACAACGGCACGGATTTTTTCTCTGCTGCAGGTTTCTTTTTTGGTTTCCCACTCAATGCTCCGGCCTCCGTTCCTTCTGTTTCGTCTTTTCCCGCTCCCTGTGCTTTGCAACCCGCTCCTTCACCAGTTCCAGCTTCCTGCGGACGGATGGTTTCTTGCTTTTATTCAGCGACTTCCCGGTATATTCCTTAAATGCCGCCGTCATGACATCCACATCCTTTGCCTTGAAAAATACAAAATAACGGGGCGGGGAGATGGATGTGTCTTTTTTCAAGCTGAAATCAATGCTGTATTTCCGGGCACATTTCTCAAAGGATTTGATATTGCCGTCTGTCACTTCAATATTGGAAAGCTGGCATCCTTGATTCATCAGCTTCTCCATGCTCTGTTTCCCGTGGCTTTTAGCAGCTCCTTTCTCCGCTTTCTGCACTGCCTGTTTCTCCATTTTTTTCTGCTTCCCGTTCCGCTTCTCCTGTTCCATCTTTGCCAGCGCTTTCAGCATGGCGGCTTTCAGAATCCTTGCGGAGATCTTGCCGCCATTGACGCACAGCGATACGGTTTTCTCATTTACCTCGTCCTGCAAGTCGTTCCCCCTCCTTTCCTGCGGATTGTTTTTTCTCCCCCATCTCCTGTAAAATTTTTTTCAGACAGTAACCGATGCATGGGGAATGCCTGCCGTATGGACATCCTTGACAGCCGCCACCGCCATTTCCGCTAAATTCCTGCGGCAGAGGATTTTCGGAAACATCCACTGATGCCGGACTCTCCTTCGGGAGAAGGTAATAACATTCCTCCTGGCTGCAGCCTTTCCGCTTTCCTTTCCAGAAATAACAGTGTTTACAGTCACCCGGCCTGTCCGCCGCATATCTCCTGTTATCCCTCGCCCGGTTCCGGCTGTCTGTCCTTCCTGCCTGCATCCCATTCCCCTCTCTGCCTCATTTCCTCCATCCGCTGGTCCTCCTGCGCCCCTGCCCGGATGCACGAGTACAGCGTGACCGCCACAAATACGCCTGCGGCGGCAATGATTCCTTTCATTCTGCTTCACCCCTTTCCATATGGGGCACTGCCATACATCAATTTCTGAGTGGATACATTCCCATTTAAAACCTGTAATGGACAGTTCCCCATATACAAGCATAAAAAAACGCTTACAGATTCTTTCTGCAAACGCCCATATGTCTTATTAAATTATTATTGTGTTGCAATGAGCGTTTTCTTGGATTGCTCCAAACGCTGTCAGTCCTCCTTCCTTTTTCTGCAGAATATAATCACAGAGCTTGCTATCCCGCAGACTGCAATCCCGGCCAAGGCAAGCCATAACCAGAACGGCCTGTCATCCCCTGTTTTCGGAGTCTCAGCAGACGGCGTTTTCGGTTTCGGTGTTTCCTTCGGCTGATCCGGTTCGCCCGGCTCCGCTTCATCCTTCATCGAAACCTTCTGGATCTCCCCGGTATCCTTAACTTCAAACTTCACATCTTCTGCCACAAGATAGCCGTCCGGCGCACTTTCCTCATGCAGTGTGTATTCCCCGATTGGCAGCATTTCCATATAATGCGGCTTATTCCCGGAAGTCCAGCTTTCTACTTCTTTCCCGTCTTTATCCAGAATGGAAAGTTTTGCCCCTGGCAGTTCCTTCCCGGCTATGTCTGTCTTGGAAATCTCCACCTTTGTCACATCATCCTTCATATCCACCTTCTGCACTTCTCCTGTATTCTCCACAACAAACTCAATGCTCTCCGCAGTCACATAGCCGTCTGCAGGCTGTGTCTCTGTCATGGTATATTTCTTACCAACTACTAATTCTTTGATGATATGCGGCTCCTTGCCGGAAACCCACTCATCCACAAGATTGCCGTCTTCATCCGTTACCTTAAGCTTCGCACCCTCTACCTCTTTTCCATCTGTAAGGGATGTTTTGGTAAACTCAAATACCGTAGGAACATTTTCAAAGGCAAATTCATAGGAAATGCTTTCTTGCTCCGCATCTTCATAGGTGAAGTCAAATTCCTTTGTTTCACCTTCGCTGGTAAATCCCGGAGCAGGGGCCGTTTCTTTCACATAATAAGGGAACCCAATCGGGAGGGCAGCCGCAAATGACAGCTTCCCATCTTCGTCCGTGGCTTTTTCCTCAATCACCGTATCCGCCTCCATGATCACTTCGCCATCTTTATTGGTGATGTCCTCTTTCGCACAAAGGGCGAATACCGTCCCTTCCACTGCACGGTCAGAATCTTTCTCCGTCTTTATTACATTGACTTCTGCTTTCTGGCGGTTATTCTGCCAGTCCGTAGAGAACGTGACAACCGCTGTGTCCTGATCACGGTAAGTCAGGTCAATCTCCCGGATTTCCCCGTCAAGAACATAACCCTCTGCTGTTTCTTTCTCCTTCACATAATATTTCCCAAGAGGGAGATTGTCCAGTTTTGCAATCCCGCTATCGTCCGTGGTGATGACAGCTATCAGCTCATCCTTTTTATAATAATCCTCACTCTCCCCATCTGCCGCTTTTATATCCTCCAGGGCATACACTTCAAAGACAACATCTTTCAGTGAGCCGGTGACATACTCAAACAGATGCGTGATCCAGCCGCCAATGCTGTCCAGCAACGATACATTTTCTAAAAACTCCCCTTCTTTGTTGATCAGGAGCGTACCTGTCGGCACATCGTCCTTCATCTCCACTTTTTGGATTTCAGCCGTATCTTCCACGGTAAACGTGATTTCTTCTGCCTTTAAATACCCATAAGGCGCTAATTCCTCCCGGAGCGTATAAGTTTCTCCGACGGTCAGCCGCTTAATGATATGTTCCTCTCCTTTGACGGATTTCCATGTATCTACGATATCCCCGTCTTTATCAAGGACAGTCAATGCTGCCCCTTCCAGTTCCACGCCTGTTGCAAGGTCTGTCTTTTTAATGGAAACGGTTGTCGGTTCATTTTTAAATTCAGACACATATTCTGCAACTTCTACATCCTGCCCCTGGTATGCTGCAGATACTTCAATGGTTTCATCGGAAGATACATAGCCTGCAGGAGCCTGTTCCTCCCGGATGTAATATTCCCCGAAAGGCAGATCCAGGTCAAAGACTGCCCTGCCATCTTCCCCTGTCATGGCTTCACCAAGCAGCATATCCGCTTTAACAATCACTTCCCCATGTGCGAAAATATCAGCCTTCGCATACAGTCCAAAGACTGCCCCCGCTACCACAGATTCATTCTCTGCATCTTTCTTCACCACTGCAATCGCCACCTTCTGGCGGTCATTCTCAAATGTGGCTGTCTGTTCAATGATTGGCGTGTTCTGGTCTGTGTAAGCAAAGGTAATGGTCTGCGCCTCTCCATTCAGCACAAACCCTTCCGGGGCTTTTGTTTCTTCTACCCGGTATGTGCCAAGCGGAAGGTTTTCAATCGACGCTTTCCCGTCTTTATCTGTCACCAGCGTATCCACCAATACGCCAGAAGCATATTCAAGAATCCGGTTCCCGTTTTCATCCTTCTGGAAATCAGCGGTGTAAATATCCTCTGCCGCATAAACTTTGAACTCTGCACCCTCTAATGTTTCCACCTCATACCGGAAATCCTTATCATCGTACCGGTTCAGCACTTCACCTTTCTTCACGATATGCAGCTCCCCCTTTACCGGATGGTTTTCATAGACAACATCAATGATAACATCCCCTGACACATCGTCCATCTGGTACAACGTATCTGAATCCACGGACACTTCATAATAATTCTCATTCAGCGTATAGCCAGACGGGGCATTGACTTCCTCTATCCGATAATGACCGATTTTCAGGTTCTGCGGCAAAATCAGATAACCTTCGCTGTCCGTGAAATAGGATTTATGTGTTACCACGGTCGGGTAAGTCGTCACCTGCTCCACATATTTCTCGTTGTCCAGGTCATACACCTTGAACTCTGTATTTTCTGCAAGCACAGCTTTCTTCGTTTCATCGTCCTGCTTCACGATTTTCAGCTTCGCTTCAAATTCATCGTCCAGAAGCACCCGCCATACCTGCGGCGTCGTCGGCTTATGCTCTGTGACATGCACAAGGAAGTCCTTGACCGGCGTATAATTATGCGGCGTGCTCGTTTCTTTCACAATGTACGTCCCAAACGGGAGCGGGATGCTGCAGGCATAGCCCCTTTCATCAGTGAAGATTTCCGTTGCCCCGTTCTCCCCGATTGCCACCGGTTCAGCGGAATCAAAATCATACCAGCCATTTTCTTTCTTATCCAGGGAAGATACCAGCCATGCGGTAAACCCTGCGCCGGATAATAAATCCGCATCGGTTTTCCCATTATCTGCCGCCTTGATGATCTGGAACGGCTGCTTTTTCACCTGTTCCGGGGATGTGCAGTCACGCTCTACCGTAGCAACTAAATCTCCCTCATAGTTACAAACTAAGTCATACTCCGTTTCATCTGCCAGATAACCCGCAGGCGGCGTGACTTCCTTCACAAAATACTCCCCAAGGTATAAATCTGTGATCTCCGCCTTGCCCTCTTTATCCGTAGTCAGCGTTCCCACCTGTTCCCCGGCTTTATAAAGGACGCCTGTCTTTTTATCTGGGTGCAGGATGTCATTCCTTGCATACAGTCCGTAAACGGCGTGTTCCAGTGTTCCGTCCCCCTGCGGGATATTTTTGTTGGTTTCCTTATCCTTCTTCTGCAGCCGGATTGTGGCGTTGACACGCTCATTAGCAAAAGTATGGGAGAATGTCACTTTCGCTTCCTGGTCATTGGTGTAACTAAACCGGAAAGAATACACATCTTCCGTATTCCTAAGATACCCCTCTGGAGCCTGGATTTCTTTTGCCTCATACCCAAACCCAACCGGAAGGTCTGCCAAAAATGCTGCATTGCCATCACCATCCGTTGTTGCTTTGTCTATCAGTGCGCCTTTGGATACAACAACATTCCCGTCTGCATTGGTGATATTTTCTGAAGCATACAGTCCGAAAATTCCCCCTGCAAGTCCATTTCCCGTATCCTTATCGTTCTTTACCACACGCACATCCGCTTTCTGCCTGTCATTTAAAAATGTAGCATTGGCAAACGCCGCCTCCGCCATCTGCCCGGCATAGGCAATCGCCACATCCTTTGTTTCCCCTTTGTTATAGAAGTTCTTCGGAGCCTGCATTTCCTTTACCCGGTATGTGCCAAGATGCAGGTTTTTCAGCATCACAGAGCCATTGTCCCCGGTCACAAGGTTTTCCGCCACCAGCTCCCCGGCTTTATAGACTACCGAGCCATACGGCGTGGTAATATCCTTTGCCGCATAGACATTAAATACAGCGCCCTTCTGTCTACGGCTTTCATAACGGAATGCTGTGCCGTTCTCATTGGAATCCGCACCTGTCAGAACCTCGCCTTCCTTGTAAATCGTCAGATTTCCAAGCTGCTCCACATCCGGGACAGTCGTGGAAGCTGTCTGGTTCGCTTCCAAAGCCACACGGTAAGCAGTCGCATTATACCGGTATCCTGCCGGAGCCGTAATCTCTTTCAGATACACCGTATTCTGTGTCATGACAATTTCCGCTTCCGACGCACCATTACTGTCCGTTGCAGACATCCTGGTAATCAAGTCCGTACAGTCCTTATCCCGGTAAATGCCGAATACAGCGCCGGAAAGGTTTGCGTTGGCAATGGAATCCACCTTGATTACCTTCACTTTTGCACGTTCCAGCCAGTCCACGGATAGGCTCACGGAATTGCCGCCTTCTTCCTCATAATAACTCCCAATATCCTGCGTGGCGCTCCCTGTCGGAACGACAAGCGCCTTCCATATCACCCGGATGCTGCCTTTCATTGCTCCGGTATTCCAGTTCCCATTGACCGTCACCGGGGCAGTAAAATAAAAACTTGTCCCACCGGAAACACGGACATTTCCCCCTGTCTGCTTGCTCCCGTCTGTCTTATTATGGAATGTCACATCCTTTGGAAGCTTAATGGTAATGGAATTTCTGGAATCACCGTTCAGCTTCGTTGTCCCCGTCACCTGCTTCGAGCCATCATAGGTTGCTTTCAAAGCGGTCTTGCTCAAACTGATCTGTGGATCGGGCGGCGCAGGCAGGCTTTCCAGATAATTGATCCAACCAAGCACCCCGCACTCCCGCAAATCATCCATCGTGCATCCGGCAAACCCATCCATGCCGCAGTAAAAATAACTGGCCGCGATATGGGTGAACACATACTTTAAATCCTCTCCAAAGGACGGCATATAGCTTGCAGTCACATCCCCTGTGCCGCCATAGCCATAATAAAGCGCTTTCTGCAGGTTCGGATTCCCGTCTATGATCTGGGCGGCGTAGCTCCCGGTATCCGGGGAACCCTTTGCAGACTCCAGGCAATATGCGATCTTCCCATTTACCGTGAAATAACAGGTAGAGTAATTTCCCAGGTTGCCGGGATAATAAATCTTCCTTCCCTTTACCATTGTTGCGGAATCAGAAGCCCTTGCCGTCTGCCTTGCTTCTGCAAACAGAAGGATGCCTTCTTCCTCTGCAATCATTTCCGCATCCTGTCTTGTATCTTCTGCCTGTTCCATGCCCTCTATGACCGCTTCCATCTCGGATTCCGTCATGGATTCCTTTGGGATTTCTTCCCCATCTGCCGTCTGCCCTGGCAAATCTCCTTCCCCATCTGCTTCCGTTCCTTCTGAATCATCGGAATGGCTGTTTTCGCTTCCTTCTCCATCTGCCGTCCGCTTTTCAGAAGATGATACAGACATTTTTTCCTTTACAATAATGTTCCTGCTGATATGGTAAGATGGATTCTTACTGGCCGGCTCTACAAAATAAACCGCTTTGTAAGTCCCTGCCTTCCTGATATCAATCTTTTTCCCACCTTTGTCCGTTGCTTCATAGAATGTGATTTTTACTTTATCCGGCGAAAACTCTATGCCGGAAAAATCATGTTCCACGTCAAAGCCACTGTCAATCTCCACGATATGATCTTTTGCAGCCACAATTTCATCCGCATCCAGTTTTTCTTTCACCTTCTCAAAAGCCGGGTACTCCGCTTCATAAGCCACAGTCTCCGGCACTGCCGCATAAACTCCCACCGGCTGTAAGAAGGCTGACAAGACCGTGACCGCCGACAGCAGGCCGGATACAATCCTCTTTACATTTCCTTTCAATATATTTTGTCCCTCGCTTTCTTCATTGTGCAGTCCCATAACTGCCATCATCCTGTCTTTTCCGCTTATTTCCTATCTTCCCATATATCTGTCTCCCTTCGTTTTATTTGCACTGCCAGCCGATAACAGCACATCAATACAGGAAAGCCCTCTGGTCCCGGCATATTCAAACACACCGGAACAAAAAGGCTTCCCTGCATGGCATCTGCTGTTATCCAATCCGGTTTCCCGGACTGGCTTTATTTTATATTGAGCGTTTTCCTGTGTTCCTCCCAGACCCGTTCCCTGCCCCGGCTTCTCTTTCCTGGGGCGTTTTCTCCGGCAAGGTACGCTAAGATGCACACTCAATGCCGGGTATCAATCTGGGCAGGATATGAAATTTTCAAGGTACGCTGAAAGGAAAAATTTTTGAATTGTGATAGTGGAAATTTTTCAGAAATGTTACCCTTTCACTAATAGCAGGCTGGAGAGGGCAAAATACAAGCAGATTTGCAAATTTCTTTGATTTTTTAATATAAGATAAAATTGGAATGGAAAAAACATTTAGATATGATAGAATAACTATTAAGCAGTCAGAATTTTACCCGTTAATAGTTTATTGAAAAAGGAGTGATGAAAATGCATGACTTTAAAATTAGAACCGACCTGGCGCTCTTTTCCATGCTTAATGTTAAACAATTTAGTTTTGAGAGTTTGAATGGCAGAAAAAAAGAAAAGAATCAAAAACTATTCCAACAGATAGTGATGTATATGCCCATAACAGAAATTGAAAATGTGATATATTACAGAGCAAGAATAATCAATGACTTCGATAGAGAAGATACAGGAATCATCAGAAAAAATGGCATACCAATATGTGGATATAATGTTCAATATTCTGGTGTAGCACCTGCACATGCAATAAAGCAAAATGGAAGGGTGAACCGGATTGGCGAGCAGGTTCTTTACCTGGCAGAGGATATAGAAACTTCATGCAAAGAGCAGAAAGCAGATGAAAATGATTATATCTCAGTATCTGAATGTGTTATAAGCAACAAGATAAAAGTGATGGATTTTACAATTGCGGTTTCCGATGGACTTGCTAATTGGTTTTCAGATGAAACATTACAGTTTTTCAGCAATAATTATTCAGTCGATATCAGGGCATTTTATATCTTCATAAAAAAATATTTAACATCGCCAAATTATAAAGATCAGGACTATGTTGTACCTTTGGATTTTTTAGATATCGTTAAGAAAAGAAATGATATTTCTGGCATAAAATATAACTCTTTTTATACAGATAAATGTAATATTGCATTATGGGATAAAAACAAAAATAATAAATGTACTAATAGCAAGGTAGTAAAAGGGAGATAATAGAGAATGGATTATAAATACTATGAACGTAAATTAAACGATATAATAATGAAGTGTCCTATTGAAGCAGGTGTGGAAATACTTGTTTATAATGTGCTTGATAATATTGTTGAACCAAAAGGCTTATCGCTTGTTGATATAAACCGATTATGGAAGGACAGAGATCCAAGATTGACAACCGATGCAGGTGTTCCAGATATAGCAATCCTTTCGAGCGATTTTCAGTATAAGACTGATATTGGGCAAGTTTTGGGTTTTATTGAAGTCAAAGCAACAAATAAATCACTTTCCGAGACCGAACAAATAGAGGGACAGAAATCTGGAACAAAACATTATATATACACAAATGGATTAGTTTGGAAATATTACAAAAATAATAAATTTGAGTGGGAGATACCCCTAGATGAATTAAAACGCAATTTAATAATTAAAGCTCAAACAATATCAGTCTCAGAAAATACATTCAAAGATTTGTTGGCCAGATTGAATAATATTATCTGGATATAGATGAAAAAATAAAATTTTCTATTTTGAAAGTGATTGTAAAATAGAATGTATGAAATAGTTTCTGTAAATTAAGATTTCTCATACGTAAGGCCCTCCGGGGGCTCAGGGCGCTGCCCTAAGAACCCGCAAGGGACTTGTCCCTTGACCCATTATCGGGCGCTGCCCGAACCCGTCCTCGCCGGAAGCAGGAAAAGGAGCAGTAGCCCCTTTTCTGTCAAAAAGGATAATCCGTGAACCTTATGTCAAGAGGCTTTCGCGGCATATCCTCGCGCTTCGCGCTCCGGTATTCCACGGTCCTCTTGACAACGGTTCCGCTCCGTTCCAGATTTAAACGCTGTACTCTCTAGGGATGTCATATTTCTTCCATCATTTTCCTTATTTTCTCTAAAATCCGCTTCCGCCTGTTTTGGATTGTTTTTCTGCTACAGTTATAAATATCTGCCGCTTTCTTTACAGTGATTTCCTCAAAATACAATAACTTTAACAGATGGGCGTCCTGCTCTGGCAGTTTTTTAAGGGCATTTTCCAGTCTTTTCCGGCATTCATTTCTTAAAGTCGCTTCCTGTGTCATATCTACGGCATAAATAGATTGTTCAGGGAAATATCCTTTTTCATGCAGTTTTTCTATGCTGCACACACCATGTTTCCGGTCACGTTCCATCTGATAACGCTCCCTCCGCTCTGACTGATACCATTCCAGATAAATTTCCCGGTTCACTTCCACCAGTGTACCGTCACCCAGCTGGATGAAATATTTTTCCCGTTCCTTTGGTTTCTTCCCCCTCATACAGCCGCCACCGCCTTTTCTGCCTGATTTTTGGGCGGATATTTCTTCCGCAGTCTCCGGGCTGCCTGTGAGAGTATGGCGGATACTGCCGGGCTGGTGATACCAAGCTCCTTTGCCGCTTCTCTTTGGGTTTTCTGCTGGAAAAAGCAAAGGCTGACTGCTGTTTTCTGTCTTTCTGTCAGGCATTGCAGTATTTCCTCTATGTTCTCCCTTTCCACAAGATGTTTCAGCGGGTTTCCCTCCAAATTTCCCATAACCTGCCATTCTTCCGATATGGCGCTGTAAGAAGCGGTCCTCTCCTGCTCTTTTGCCCTCTGGTTATGCTCCAGCCTGTCTTCACCCTCAAGCACCAGCCTGACATACCATGGCTCTTTCTCGAAAAATTGTTCCGGTAAGTAGCTGCTTACGCCGCTGGACATATACAGATAGGCTCCGCATGTATGGACCGGGAATACGGTAGAATGGCCACAGGCACAGTATAGTGCGTAACCATTCTGATAGGCTGCAATCCACGCATTATTTTCAAGCTGTTTTTCTGCCACTGCCCTGCCTGTTTCCCTTAAATATTTTGCAGTGGGCATTTTTATCCTATGTTCCGGGATTTCAATGATTTCTTTCAGTTCCTGCAATGTCAATTCTGGCCGCCTTTCTGATGGGCTGCACCGGCATTATGCTGACTGCATGGACTGCCTTCCATTGCAGGACAGGCAGTAAAAAACAGCTTCCGGCTCACCCGTTTTTTTTGACGGGGCTGGAAACTTTTTTACTGCCTGTCCTTTAATCTTATGGGTATATTTTAACGGAACCAGCGGCAGCTTTCCTCACCGGACAGGTAGAAATTCTTTTATTTCCCCACCATATCCGTAGAACACTTTTGCCTGCCCTGCCGCAGGCTTTCCACCAGAGTTTCAACCGTCCGCAGCACAATCTCCTGCTCCTCTGCCCTTAAATGGATGATGCGGCGGAGGATATCCTGATACTGCTTTTTTCCCAGCCCAGGGGCGATTCCCAGCAGGTCATTTGCGTCCGCATCCATTGCCTGTACCAGCTTTATGAAAGTCACGATGCCCATGGACATCTGCCCTCCCTCAATCCGACTTACCGTGTTGGCGCTGATCCCCGCTTTCTCTGCAAGTGCTTCCTGTGACAGGCACAGTTTTGTCCTCCGGCTCCGTATACGTTCCCCCAGCATAACCAGTTCCTGCGGCCCTGCACGTCTGCCCAACGCGGTATCCCTCCTTTCCAAGCAGGTTTCTGTTTCCCGATTTCAGCAGCAAAAAACAGCCAAATTTTGTATCTGGCTGTCTGCGCTATCCGCTCCCATACAGGTCATGGTTTACCTCTGCCCGGTAATAATTGTCCATGGTCAATGCGGCATTATAGAGCGATGTCAGCAGGTATGACCTGATATTCCCCACTTTGCTGGTATTCTCCTGCAGGCAGCCAAGCACATAGGCGATGTGTGAGTATTCCAGCTTTGAGAACCGTTCCCGCACCATTACTGCCGGCCTCTCTACTCCCGCTATATGCAAAGAGGCATGATCCGGCATCATCATCACATCCACCATAAGCTCCACCAGTTCGTCCAGTTCCTCCTTCTGACAGTCCCTGCGGCTCAAAAAACACTCATACGAAATATTTTTCCGTATGGCATCACGGTATCTGTCCATCAGTCTTATCACATCGGATGGATAAGGATTGATAAGATCAGTCTCATTAAAATCAGTTTTATTAAATTCAGTATTATTAGATTGTGATTTTGGAAATTCTTGAATTGTGGTTTTCACTATTCCTGAATTGTGATTTTCACCATTCTTGAATTGTGATTTTAATAATTCTTGATTTGTGATATCCACAACTCCTGAATTGTTATTATCGTCTGCCCTGTTTTCTATCCTGGCTGCTGTTTCATTTTCATCAGGGTTCTCCTCCCTGTCCGGCAGGGGCGGATTTTCTTTTTCCATGAAATTCTTTACATAGATCACGTTAGGCTTCCCCATCCCAAGGCGCTTTTTCTCTATCAGCCCGATGCCATTGTCTGTATCCAGTTCCTTCATCAGCTTTACCGCTTTCTGCGTACCGCAGTTCATCAGCTCCGCTGTCTCTTCCACCGTAAATACTATGTATACCCTGTCCTCTTCATCAATCCACCTGTTCTTGATGCTAAGGCCCATGCGGTCCAGCATCAGCCCGTATAAGACCTTCGCTTCACAGGAAAGGCTCCTGAAGCATTCCGCTGTGAACAGCATTTTCGGTATGCGGTAAAAGCTGTACTGCTCCGCTTCCATTCCATGGAAATAATCAAACCGGATTCCCTGCACCTTTCATTCCTCCATTCCCTGTTATGATTTGCCAACATAAAAACAGAGGTTCAGATTTGTTCCTCTGTTCTTATGTAAAATAATATTCTGTTTTCCCCTGCCGGAATAAACCGGCTCCGCCAATACTATCCTGCCTGTATGTTTCCCTGCTCAAATTTCCACCTCTTTAAGAGGCCATAGATCACTTCCTCCATCTGCTCCGCTGAATAGTCAGCAGGGAAATATTCATTCAGCTTCTTTCTTTGTAACTTAACTGCCGGGGCTGCCGGTTTTTCATCAGAAAGGATAATCTCCATCCCATTTCCGTCCAGCTTTCCCTCCCTGCTTAACTCCTTTAATTTTTTTGCCTGTACCAGACTTGGGAACACACATAGGCGCTGCATTATCTGGTAAAGCTGCTCCTGTTCTGCGGGTTCCAGATAAGATAATTCAATCCCGGCACCAAATGCAATGCGCTTTTCGTCCACATATTCAAGCATAGGTTTTATAAGGTAAGTCAGACGGATATAACGCTCAATTTGTTTATAACTTTCCCCACTTCCCTCCGCTGCCACTTCGGTAGACTTCTTCCCTGCATAATCAGGGACAACTTGTCCCTCTTTTTTAGGCCTTCCTTTTACCCTGTCTATCGCATCCAGCTTCATCTTATAGGCATAGGCTTTTTCACTGTACAGAAGCTCTTCCCTCTGGATATTGGAATCCACCATCGTTATGGTGGCTTCCTCGTCCGTAAGGTTCCGGATAAAGC
>OFGR01001540.1_pt1 | contig 18044 bp, 14 predicted proteins | sample 1521811 | NCBI WGS metagenome assembly OFGR01 (sample SAMEA3504098, study PRJEB24116) | mouse gut metagenome | biome: mouse gut; feature: mouse-associated habitat; material: faeces | place: Denmark | collected 2011
GGAAACATGTCCCAGGGGCAGAAGCAGCTGCTGTGCATCACGCGCGTGATGCTCTGCCTGCCGCCGATGCTGATCCTTGACGAGGCGACATCCTCGATCGACACGCGCACGGAGATCAGGATCTCGCAGGCGTTCAACACGATGATGAAGGGAAGAACAAGCTTTATCGTGGCTCACAGGCTCTCGACGATCCGCGAGGCGGACATCATCCTCGTGATGAAGGACGGAAACATCGTCGAGCAGGGCGATCACGAGACACTCTTAAAGAAGGAAAACGGATTCTATGCAAAATTATATAACAGTCAGTTCGAGATGGCAGGGTAGCATGGAGCTGTAAAAAATAGCGCTGTGCTGTCTGACGGATCATCTTGGGAGCTGTCATGAGCGCGGAAAAGGAGATATGAGAATATGATAAATAACTTTCTGGACGTATCACAGTACGCATTTTTAGGCTTTTTGGGTGTGGCTTTTGCATATCTCATGACGAGCCTTTTGCTGGCGGTCGGAATGAACAAACTCCCGCGGGACCACGGGCGGGAGTTTGCGCATGACGGCGGGCTTTCGGCAGGAAAGCCGCGCGGTGCGGGCTTTGTCTTTATCCTTGTGTTCGTGCTGTCGGTGCTCATCTTCGGAAGTATGGACAGGGAGATCACGATCTATCTGATCCTGACGGTTGCCGCCATGATGACAGGCTATCTCGACGACTGTGCGAAGGTTTCCTGGGGAGAACTGCGCAAAGGCCTTCTCGACCTCGTGATCGCGGTCATGACGGCAGTGACGATCGTGAACTTTAACGGGAGCGATGTGACGATCGCGCTGACAGGACAGGTGCTGACGCTCCACCCGCTGGTGTACGGTGCGCTTGCGGTGATCCTCGTGTGGGGCTCCATCAATGTGACAAACTGCGCGGACGGCGTCGACGGGCTGTCGGGGACGCTCACGAGCATCACGCTGTTTACGATCTATATGATCATGAACCGGATGGGGACGGATCAGGGATTTTCATACACGATATTGTTGTTCATCGCGTGCATCCTCGGCTATCTGTGGTTCAACGCCACACCGAGCCTGCTGCTGATGGGCGATGCCGGTTCGCGTGCGATGGGGCTGTTCATCGCCATCTCCATCATGAAGGCGGGGTGTCCGTTCCTGTACCTGCTCGTGGCGTTCGTTCTGATGGTGGACGGCGGTATCGGGCTTTTCAAGGTATCGCTGCTGCGTTTTCTGCATATCAGGATCCTCACGAAAGTGCGCACGCCGCTCCATGACCATGTGCGCAAAAATATGGGCTGGTCCAACGCGCAGACGGTGTTCAAGTTCGCGATCATACAGATCATGATATCGGCGGCAGTGATCTGGCTGACGGCGCGCTGACAGGAAGATAAAAAGTTTATTGCGGAGGAAAAATGAAAGAGATACGGACAGAGAGACTCACAATTGTTCCATTTGAATTAAAATATTTGAATGACTATTATAACGGATTTGATAAGGAAATCACAAAGTACCAGTATCCGGATTCGTTTGACAGCGTGGAGGCAGCTGAGACGCTTCTGCAGGAGTTTATTGATGAGATGGACCGCGGGGAAATGCTTTTTCTTGCCATACTTGATCCGAATGGCGAATTTGCCGGCGGCCTGGAAGTGCACGGACTTGCAGAAGAGTATCCTGAGCTGGGAATCTGGCTGAAAAAAGATTTTCAGGGAAAAGGGTATGCGTATGAAGCGCTGCGTTCTGTTCTGCAATATTTGAATCAGACCTGTCAGAAAGAATGGTACGTTTACGAGGCGGATATCCGCAACAAGCCCAGTATAGGACTTGTTGCGAAATTTTCCTGTCGCAAAGAAGGACTTGATGAATTTACGACTGAATCTGGAAAAGAGCTGAAGCTGCAGAGGTATCTGATCAATGTAAAATGAAACTCTTCAGTGTGGCAGAAAATGAACAGCAGGAGGGGATGGTATGTGCAAACTGGTTAAAATTACAAACAGTCTTGGTGAGCAGATTGAAGTTGCTGAAATTAAGGCTGATACAATCAAAAAAATTATCAAGATAGCGAAAATATGTGACAAGATAGATTACATATATCTATTTGGTTCATCAGTGGAAGAAAGATGTACAGATGAATCAGATATAGATCTTGCGATCATCAGTAATGTCAGTGCGTCCAAATTATGTAATAGAAGCAGTTATCGCGAATTTAAAGAAAGGCTGTACGCGATCGACACAGATCAAGAATATGACAGACTGCAGTTCAATTCTTTAAAAGCCATACGTAACAGCAAGGAACCGATTTGTCTGGATATCATCTCGAAAGGGAAGCTGCTGTATCAAAGAGAGGGAATTTCGTATGTATGAGGAGTATTTGACGAAGGCACTCAGCAGTATCATAATCGCGAAGCAGGCGTTGAAAAATTACGAGAAGACCAATATAAAGGATATGAAAAATAAAGCAGCATACAATACACAGCAGGCAGTCGAGTATCTGTTGAAGTTTAGTATTTATAACTGTAAACAATATCAAAATAGCAATCACAATGTCAGACAGATCTATTCACATGACTTAGACAGAATGATCAACAAGTACTGTAAGCCTTACGGAATTTATGTTCCTAAAAAGATTGAAGAACATGCGGACATATATTCTAAATGGGAGGCTGAGAGCAGATATCAGTTAAGTTATTCTGTGCGGATCGATTCGATTATGTCAGCGTTAAAGGAAACGGAACAATGGCTTATACAGATCAGACCGAGGTACAAGGCAAAATTAGCAGATGTCAATTGGAGTTGTGATATGGCAGAAAGAAGCCAGATGAGAAAGTGTTTCCTTTCTCATCTGGCATTATTGTGCATGAATACTTTCTATATCCGCGTGCTCCACTGTGAGCAGTCCCACACATCTGTCGCGAGTCCGTCATAAAACTCGGGCTCGTGGCAGACCATCAGGATGCTGCCGCCGTAATCCGTCAGGGCGCGCTTCAATTCTGATTTTGCGGCGGTATCGAGGTGGTTCGTAGGCTCGTCGAGCAGCAGGATATTGGTCTGCTTGTTGATGAGCTTGCACAGCCGGACTTTCGCCTGCTCGCCGCCGCTCAGAACCTTCACCTTGCTCTCGATGTGCTTGGTGGTCAGACCGCATTTGGCGAGGGCGGAGCGCACCTCGTACTGTGTCATCGAGGGAAATTCGTTCCAGAGTTCCTCGATGCAGGTCGTGGCGACAGACTGATCCATCTCCTGCTCAAAATATCCGATCTCCAGGTAATCACCCAGCTCCACGCCGCCGTTTAAAGGGCGGATCAGTCCTAAGATGCTTTTTAGCAGCGTCGTCTTGCCGATGCCGTTTGCGCCGGTGAGGACGATCTTCTGCCCGCGCTCCATCGCGATGTCGAGCGGTTTTGACAGCGCCTCGTCGTAGCCGATGACGAGGCTTTTTGTTGTAAAGATATAGCGTCCGCTCGCCCGCGCTTCCTTAAAACGGAATTCGGGCCTGGGTTTCTCTGCCGCAAGCTCGATCACGTCCATCTTGTCGAGTTTCTTCTGGCGCGACATCGCCATGTTTCGCGTTGCAACGCGCGCCTTGTTTCTGGCGACGAAATCCTTTAGATCCGCGATCTCTCTCTGCTGTTTGTTGTAGGCTGCCTCGAGCTGCGCCTTTTTCATGGCATAGACTTCCTGGAACTGGTCATAGTCGCCGACATAGCGCGTCAGCTGCGCATTGTCCATGTGGTAGATGATATTGATGACGCTGTTCAGGAACGGGATGTCATGCGAGATCAGGATAAACGCGTTCTCATACTCCTGGAGATAGCGCTTGAGCCATTCGATGTGGCTGGTATCGAGATAGTTGGTCGGCTCGTCGAGCAGCAGGATATCCGGCTTTTCGAGCAGGAGCTTACCGAGCAGGATCTTCGTGCGCTGTCCGCCGCTTAGGTCGGTGACATCGGTGTCAAGCCCGACTTCGAGGATGCCGAGCGCCCTTGCGACTTCCTCGATCCTGGCATCGATCATATAAAAATCGTGCTGGTCGAGAAGCTCCTGTATCGTGCCGAGCTCTTCCATGTAAGTCTCAAGCTCCGTCTCGGAAGCCTCTCCCATCTTGTCACAGATCTCGTTCATGCGGCGTTCCATCTCGAATAGAAAGTCAAAGGCGGCGGCGAGCACGTCCCTCACAGACATTCCCTTTGCGAGGGCTGTGTGCTGGTCGAGATAGCCCACGCGCACATTTTTTGCCCACTCGATCCTGCCCTCATCCGGCATCAGTTTTCCGGTGATGATGTTCATAAAGGTGGACTTGCCCTCACCGTTGGCGCCCACCAGTCCGATATGCTCTCCTTTTAAAAGGCGGAAGGACACATTTGCAAAGATCGTCCTGTCGCCGAAACCGTGGGAGAGGTTTTCTACATTTAAAATACTCATTGTGCTCAATCCTTTTAGTTCGTTGTCAAATGCTTTCCTTTTGGGTACACGCTCTAGTATATAGAATGTAGGATCGCTGTGCAAGCAATATTTGATGCTGCGCTGGATTTAATAGGGTGTCATCACTGTTCAATGCCCGCGCCGTCCCATAAAATCGATCACAAGCCCGGAGAGGCAGGTGTCCTCGTACGTTGTTCCCTCATAGACGTCCTCGATCGTAAATTCAAAATGGATATCTACGCTGTCTGGCGATTTGATGGCGCCAAACGGAAGTGTGAAGTATTGGGGATTGATGGTGTCCTCCAGCTCCAGATAGGCAAAGGGGCGGTCTTCCACACACAGCAGCATCCGTTTTACACGACCGTTTTTCTCCCATGTCTGTTGATTTTTGGCATATCCGTTGACGATGCAGATCTGGGTGTAGCGCATGTACCCGTCATAGATGTCCGGTTCGATATCGCCGTCGAGAAAGAGGGCAGTCCCTTTGGTGCCGAGCGTCTGCGTATCATTGTATCCACAGTTTGTTGTGATGCGTATGCGCTCGCCGATCCCGTTGCCGGGAGCGCCTTCCGCCCACGCGTGTTCCCTGCCTGACCAGTAGTTTAGATGCGCAGCGGCATATCGCCCATCCGCGGAGGGGAGCGTCGAGGAGGCTTCGATCTCGTATTTCCATGACTGCATCGCACAGAATTCACCGCAGGGTACATGCCATTCCGGAAAGCCGTAGTCCGGTGCATCATCGCTGCGCTCAAACCAGAGCTCGGCGTCATACATATTTTCCCCATGAAAAAAACTGCCTGTTTCCGGCTTTAGCACGAGCGGAGTTTCAGGATAGTCCACAAGCGCTGTATTGCTGTCATAGGCTGGGATCTCCACCGCATCCCAGCTGGTCTGTGCGGCGTATGCTTTGAGCGGAGCCGCCATTTCGGAGGGCATGTCCCTGAAAACCATATAGCAGAGATAGCCTGTCTCCGCGCAGCCTGCAAAGACCTCATCTTCCAGGATGACCGTTCTGTCACTGAAATAGATTCCCCACAGTTCGGGGTTGTCTGCAAATGCGCGCTCATGGATGGCGAGCGGGGCAGCAGGATCGGATCCGGACAGATCCTGTCGGTCAAAAGTCACGGCTTCGATCCCGCAGTTCTCGAAGCAGTGCGCACCGACGGAGACAACATCCGAAGAAACGCGCACCCGTCTGCTGTGATCCCCCAGCGGAACATTCCGAAAGGCATCCGGTGCAAATTCCGTCACAACAGCGCCGCCAAGCGTCTCTGGAAAGACGATCTCCCACCCTGGATCAAAATATTCCTCATAGCCCTCGCAAAATCCTGTGATCACTGCGTAAGCGCTGCTGTCCACGCGGGTTCTTACTTCATAGGCATATATTTTTTCATCGCGTGATCGGTTGTCGGTTGCGTTATCATCATAGGTCATTTTATCATGCGGCATTTCGGTTCCGATCTCAGAATCGGATTGCTGTTCCTCCGGCACTGTTGCAGACGCAGCAGTCTTTGTTTCCGTATTTTGGCATGCGGTCAGGATCACTGCCACGACGAACACAGCCGCCAGCCATTTCCTGTCTGCCGCATTCTTTGTTCTTTTGTTTGCAGTATTTCCGCCATATCTCCGATTTTCCATATCAAATTACCCCGCCTATCGTTTATATGTATATACTATATACTATATACTATATACCTGCTTGCGTGAAATGTCATGCGTATTTTAAAATGTACAAGACGTTACTTTTCACACCCATGCCAAGGTAGTGGGAATCATGCGCCAAATAGGTGCCCTTCATCAATCTGTATGCAAAATCTGTTATAATTCATAACGCAATAACCCATAAGCGAATAAAAACTGGTGCAGGTGTGAATTGAAACTACAAGACTGCTGTAGAACATAGGTATTTTTGCACGCCTGTAGAAAAAGGCGCACTTGTCGTGCTATGTAAATCGGACTTTTCCTGTCGTGCCATAGCGCCCGCTAAGATTCTGTGCAATAATGTAAAGCGTAACAGCGAGGAAGTCTTCACGACAAACCTTGCATAACAAAAGGTAAAGAAGAAAGGAAGAACATTATGAGAGTAGTAAAAGAAGCAAAGAAAGCAGACGTATTGGTGCATTCGTTTTTAGACAACAGGGTTTGCAATAATAACGGTAGATGCTAAATAATACGATATTGCACTGGGTTAGAAAAACCAAATGTGGCGTCCTGATTATATATTCTGTCAGGACGCCACTCCACCCAGAAAGATCAGGAGAATTTGCCTATGTATATGTTACCAGGATTTACCACATATCAGGAAATAGACGGCGCTATTACCGTGCGGTCGGAGATTTATCAAAGCGAAATTGAAATTTCTGACCCTGATATAAAAGAGGAATTTTATCAGGTTGCCCAAAAGGGTTGTGATGTTTTGAACACCCCTATGACAAAAGTATTGCACGAACAAAAACTTCTCGTTGACGAATCGGACATAAAGGACTGTCTCGATGAATACCGCAGTGTACTTGATAAGACATTTCGTGTGACTCTGATGCCGACGGAAGGATGCAATTTCCGCTGTCCTTACTGCTATGAAGATCACTTGCCAACGACCATGACAAGGCATCTTTTTGAGCAGATATTGGCGTATATATCCGATCAGTGCACCAGATTTGAAAATGTAATCTTAAGCTGGTTTGGCGGGGAACCTACCCTGTGTGCCGACAATGTCATCGAAGCCAGCTCAGCCATCAGGGAACTGCGCGAAAAACATGGGTTTCACTATCAATCCAGCATGACGACAAACGGATACCTGCTGAATGAGAAATTGTTTCGCGAGTTATATACGGCAGGTGTTACACGGTATCAGATCACCATAGACGGCAGGAATCATGACCGAACCAGACCGCATGTATCCGGCAGGGGAACGCTGGAGGTCATCATGAAGAATATCGCATCCATGACGAGACTTCCAAAAGATGTGGATTTTCATGTAACTTTACGACACAACATCCTGTCCGGTGATGAAGACTATGAATGGTACGATCATCTGGCAGAAGTGATCGGTGCGGACAAAAGGTTTTCGGTCTTCGTAAAACCCGTTGGAGACTGGGGCGGAGACAGTGTGAAAATGCTGGATATTTGTCCGGACAGTGAAAAAGATGGGCTGGTACAACGTCATGTAGAATATTTGGGTAAAATAGGATTACAATGCGACAATAACGTGAAAGAACCGTTCTCAAATGTGTGTTACGCAAATTACCCAAACGCCATGATTTTTCGTGCGGACGGAAAAATCGAAAAATGTACAATAGCGCTTGATCACCCCATGAATAAGATCGGGTATGTCGATCCGAAGCTGGGCGTCATCATAGACCAGGATCAGCAAAAACGCTGGGGATTCCACGGATACAGGGAAACATGCGCAAAGTGTACTCAGGTGACATCCTGCCTGAATATGAAATGCAGTAAAAATCGAATCATCGATGGCATAGACTGCAGTGTGTGTGACGATTTCATACCACAGACGTTTCTGAGGTAAAAACTGCACGTTTATTATTGTTTATGAAATAAGGAGACCATATGATTTATTATATCCGCAAAGAATGGAAAAATAATCTTATAGTGATCATTCTGACCATTGTATGCGTAGCGCTGCAGATCAGCGTCAATCTGCTGACCATGCGGTCGGCGCAGAGCATCATCGATTTGAATTGGGGCAGATTTTTAGGGATTACTTTGGTTGAGTTATGCTGCTGGCTTCTCAACTTCCTGTTTACAGGGATTGGGTATCATGTTCAATCCAAGGCAATCCGATTTATGAATAATGCGGTTCGGCGGGATATTGCTGCCACAATGGCAGCAAAAAAGTATGAGGATTTCCACAAGTCGGATACGGGGGAACTGATCTCCCAGTTTTCGAACGATATTGAGCGGATTGAACATCTGGCATGGATTCCGTTCTATCAATGTATAGAATTAGTAAGCGGTATTGTTTTAAGCATCATCGCATTGAGCACAGTACACTGGACCTTTCTCATTGCTGCTGCGATCAATGCATTGCTGATGATTGCGGCTCCCAGGTTGTTTGACAAAAAAATGGCATCGGTCGGATCCGCCTGTACAGTCGAGCAGGCAGAAGGACTCAGCCGCATCAAGGATGTATCCGAAGGATTTGACGTGTTGAGCCTGTTCGGAAAAAAGGAGCGCTTTATAAGCGGGATCAGCGAGGGAAGCGATGGTATTGAAAAACCAAAGTTCAGGTTGAATTCCACAACAGGATTTACAAGTGTTATTGTCGAGAGTATAAATATCGTATGTCAGTATCTGACATCTGTGTGGCTGGCGATGTTGATCTTCAAGGGCGCTGTTTTCCCTGGCGCATTGCTTGGTACTGGCAATATCATCGGCAGGCTGAGCAGTGCCCTTGGAAATATTGCCACGAGCATGCTCTCGATCACAGCATCGAAACCCTATTTTGACAAGATCACAACACACAGCTACCAGCAGGCTGATCATGCCTTCATACCCATACTGCCTGTTACGGTGGAAAACATTTCGTTTCGTTACGGTGAGAAGCAGGTTCTGGACAATGTGTCTCTGGAGGTTCAAAAAGGTGGAAAGTATGCCCTGACCGGTCCGTCCGGCTGCGGTAAGTCGACGCTTCTCAAACTTCTCCTCGGCTGGTTCACGGATTACAGCGGAACGATCCTGTTTGGCGGCAAAAACGCGAAGGAACTGAGTGTGGAGCAGACGCAGCGGCAGATCAGCTATATCGAGCAGAACGTGTATCTCTTCAATACCACGATCCGGGATAACATCACCCTGGGGGATGATTTCACGGATGCCCAGCTTGATGAGGCAGTGAAAAACAGCGCACTCTCTGCGGATCTGGCGCATATGAGTGATGGACTGGACACTGTAGTCGGCGAGAATGGCAGTGCCCTCTCCGGCGGACAGAAGCAGCGCGTCGCCATCGCGAGAGCGCTGATCCACGGATGCCAGATCCTGCTGATCGATGAGGGGACCAGCGCATTGGATCAGGTCAATGCTGATATCGTGGAGGAACACCTGCTTGCCAACCCTGACCTGACCCTGCTGTTGATCAGCCATCATCTGACTGACGAGCGGAAGAAACAATTCACAAAAGTATACGATCTTGGTGTCTGATGAACCATGAAAGGATAAACAACCATGAAGAAATATATTGATACCCTGATGTTGTCACTGATTCTCTTTTGTACGCTGCCGGTCATGCCGGAATATAATGTTTCCGGACAAAGCATTCAGAATACGGTTCCTGCGCCGTGCGCGTCAGAATACAGCGCCATTGTTTATGCAGACGTCAACGAGCCGTCTGATCATGACAGGCATGATCAGGACATAAAAACAGAGGCATGTTCATTGCCAGAAGATAAGAATGGACATTCGCGACATTAAAATTTTATATCAAACCGCTCTTCGGCGTCGATCGATAAAATTTCAAGATTCCGATAATCGCCGAAGAGTCTGTACAAAGGAGCAATATATGCATAATACTCCCTGCATTTGTCTGTTTGCCCCAGCAGGTAAAAACATTCTGCCTGTACATGAAGCAGGATTGGTAAAACCTCATACTGTTTTTTTTCAATCGCTATCGCAATGCCATCATCCGCCACACGGATCACATCCTCATCCGCTTTTTCATTGCTTAAAGCAATCGCATAACTCTGTGCAAAAAAAATCATCAAGTCATGGTGATAGTAGTTTCTTTTGAAAACCCTGTACAACTGTTCATAAATGTAGAAGGATTGCCTGACTTGACCAAGTTTGTGGTATGTTCTGGCAATGTTGATCAGCAGGGAAAATTCTTCTTCGGTATAAAGCATCTGATGCATATCCTCAAAAGACAGGTTTGGAAGAGTCATATGCAATGCCGCTGTCAGCTGGTTCAGCCGTTCGTCCAGATCGCATGTATGTGTCTCATAGGCAATCAGTGCCCGCTGTCTCATGATAAACTGCCTGTTGATGATATCTGTTTTTTTGATCCTTGACTCCATATCGTCTAACATTTTTTGTAATGTATTTAAACCATCTTTCTTATGCTCTGCTTTTTCACCTTCAAGCATAACACCTAATTTCATGATCTCCTTCTTCATTTTATCCAAATGGAGCTCATCGGCAGTCAGAATGGCGGTATATTCGTCCTGAGCCATTCCTAACCGCTCTAACATCGCATGGACACAGTCCCATGACGGGCTTTGCTCACCGCTCTCAAATCGGGATAATGTCGCAACCGTACACAATCCCTGGCAGAGCTGTTTCTGGCTGAATCCCCGGCGCTCCCGCACATGCTTTATGACCTTTCCCAGATGCATATTTTTGCTTTCAGCGCAGGATAGTTCATGTAATATCGATTGATTGATGTCCTCCTGTTCTTCCTGAATAGACTGCCCGGAAAACTTTTCGGTCAGCCTGCGCAGGGTGGATGCCTGCAGCGCCTTTTCCTTTCCCTGGTCAGGCATTTCCAGTGCCATCAGACATTCCGCCTCCAGCTCAAGCAGGCTGACGAGCTCGCCGTCATACCCAAATATGCAGTTCTGTATTCCGTACTCCGCTATCGCAAGCGCCTGCTGCGGCTTTTGGTCCCGCATCAGTGCCGTGCCGTAACTGTGCGCAACGGGAGAGATCACCCTTCCCGGCCGGTTGATGTTCCCGGCGCGGGCAGTTACATGATCATACAGCTGGGACAGGAGCTGCACTGCCCGCTTTGTCTGTCCGGCATCGGCATAGGCAAGCCCCAGTCTTCTGATCATGTCCATCTCATCATATCCGTAGACGCCTGCGGCAAGATGCTGCTCTTGAAATTTCGGCACTGTCAGCAGGATCGCCTCCTCCAGCAATTGGATCCGCTCTGTGACGGCACTGTTCAGGTTCTCCAGCACGCGCACTTTGGCTATCAGTACCCGCTGCTTTTCCAGGGGATCTTTCCGGCATGTCAGCGACTCCAGTTCCGCGAATGTTTTGAGGAGTCTCTCCTTCCCGGCAGCTGTCGCTTCCGCGCCCGCGCCGCAGGAGCGTTCGACTGACGCCAGCAGTCTTTCGACCTGATGTACGCTTTCGATGTCCTCCACACTGTCGTCCCCAATGTCCCCGCAAAAAGTGAAGTAATATCTGCTGTCCGAAATGCCGAGTCTCTGCAGAAGCGCATCTGCCGTAGACCTCGACGGCGGTTGTTTCACATTCTCGATCCTCGAGATCGTGACAGGATCGCAGATCCCCTCGCACAGTTCTTCCTGTGTCAGTCCCTGCTCGATCCTTCTCTGTTTGATGATCTCACCTACCAAAAGTTCCTGCATCATGGCACCTCCATTCCCCATGATTATAACACAATGCTCTATCAATGAAAACAGGCAGATATCCCCTCATTTCTTCATAACCGATACTGTGTTACTGTTCACTCGTCAATAAAAGTAGTGAAAAGCGTGCGCCAAAATGCTTGCACTTTAGCATTTTGTGTGCAAATGGGTTGCTGTTTACGCCTTCATTACATAAAATTGTGTCAGAATTAGTTGGGGCGTGATTCCATTGAGGCAGCCCGCGCAGGCACCGCCGGAAGAGGTTTTGCCGTCGTGTCGGATGAGGTGCGGAGCCTGGCAGCCAGGTCAGCGGAGGCGGCGGAGGACACCAGCACACTGATCGACAGTTCTCTCCATGACATAAAGAACGGAACCGAGTCCACGAACCTCGCCATGTCGGCGATGCAGGTCGTCAGCGAATGCATTCAATCTATCAAAGTACTGATGGATGATCCTGATATATTTTATCATACAGGCACTTTGAGCACCTGCCCGATCATCAGCAGATCGCTCGTCAGACCATTCAGGGTCATCAGGGTCTCCACGGTCGTGTTGTACTGGTTGGCGATGCGCCAGAGCGAGTCGCCGGCTTTGACCGTGTACTCTGTGTAAGGCTGGGTTTCTGCCACTGGGATCGACAGCACCTGCCCGACGCGGATGAGATCGCCGGTGAGATTGTTTGCCTTCCGGATGGCTTCCACAGTAGTTCCGTAATTTTTGGCGATGCGCCAGAGCGAGTCGCCGGCCTTTACCACATACTGGACTGTGCCAGGATTTGGGGAGGGAGACGGCACATTCTGGTCAGCGCCGAGATACACGCTGTACAGTGCCTGCCAGGTCAGGGGACCTGCAATGCCGTCAGGATTGAGCTGCATGATCCGCTGGAATGCGGTGACTGCCTGCTGCGTCTGGCTTCCAAAGATGCCGTCCTGCGTGGGAGCCGGGATGCCCGGATAATATTCCGCGGCTACATTGAGAAGGTACTGCAGCGTGATCACGTCCTGCCCGCGCGATCCCTGCCGCAGCACGGAGGACGGCGGAACGGTCCCGATGCCGAGCGTGTCTCCCTCGCTGTCAAGCTCTGACAGTCTGGCGACAGCGGAGTAGATCTGCGAGATCTTGTACCAGGTCGATTTTCCCACGATGCCGTCGGGCGCCAGATTGAAAACACTCTGGAACTTTGTGACCGCCGCCTGTGTGCTGGCCTGAAACTGTCCTTCCGGGTCGGTGATGGCTGGGATGGCAGGATAATTTCTGCGGATGCGTGCAAGCCAGGTCTGGATCGTCTGAACGTCAAGTCCGGTGCTGCCCACTCTGAGGGCAGTGCCCGGATAGGAGGAAAGGATCCCGGTTTTGATGTCGGTCTGCACGATCTCGATATCCTTTGGATAATACGAGCGCAGGATATCCAGCGGACTAAGCCCCTGCTCCGCCAGCGTGACGGTTCCCCACTGGGACAGACCTGAACAGACGGCGGTGGTGCCGTTGCAGAAGGAGGTGAAGTAAGGCGCGATCTGTCCTTCCCGGCGGACATACTCGTCAAAGATATCGTCCACGATCCTGCTGATGGAATCATAGATGGGTCTGCCGTACACAAAGTACTGGTCGTAGGCGGGACTGTTCGTGATGTCGAAGCCGTAGCCGCGGCTGCGGTACCACTCCGTGTAAATACGGTTCAATGCAAAGGTGATGATCGCGTATATGTTTGCAGTCAGTGCATTTTTCGGCCATGTGGGATAGATCTCGCTGCTCGCCACGTTTTTCACATAGTCCGGGAAGGACACCTGCACATTGGCGGCTGCGGAGCTGGGAGGTCCGAGGTGTACGGTGATAGGATCCGGGATGACGACCTGCCGCAGCACGTAGGGTGTGTCTGCCGGTCCCTGCTGGGAGCGCGGTCCTGTCAGGGAAACGGCGGGAGCACCCACATAGATCTCAGCCTGCATAGGGGTTCGTTGCCGCTCCTGCATGGGGATGAACGAGAGAGGCAGGACTGCCCGTTCCCCGTCATACACAGGAATATCTGAGACATAGAACGAATTGAACCCATAAGCGCGTGCCAGCACGCTGTAGTTTGTGTACGGGATCCCCGAGTAGTAGGGGGAGAGGGAAAAGCTTTTGTCCAGCGTCTCGAGAGGGATTGTCCGCGTCTCTCCGTTTTCATCTGTAGTCATTTCGTAGACGCTTGCGCCCTGCGCATCCAGGATCCGGATGGACGCGCCGCTCAGGGGAAGTGCATCGTGGGCGGTTCGAGCCTGAATTGTCAGATAACCGATAGCCATATGTTTGATCGCTCCTGGTTTTCTATATCTAATTATACATATAATATGCAGAAAAGGGCGTGAGGTGACGCTTTATTTTGCAGGGCTTTGTGGGCATTTTGCACGCCACAACAGGGATTGCGGCAGTGCTGGCAATGAGTTTCCGCCGATTGACGAAAGGAGGATTCAATGTTAGACTGTTATTGGGATCGGAGGCGGAGACGGATGTGGTGGGAAGGCAGCAGTCCATCTTAAAACCTGTCATCGAAATCTGTACAGATTTTAGGAACTGTTACATGCATGACAGTTCCGTGTATGATAGGAGTATGAGATGAAAAAAGTGAATATAGACAGACTTGATACCGTGTCGTTCCTGAACGGTCTTGTTTTTTATGCCCCGGTCGCACTGCTCGTGCGCACCGATGCGGGCGTGACAATGGCGCAGTTTTTCGTGTTGCAGGCAGTCTTGTCGCTGACCGTATTTTTGTTTGAGATCCCCACAGGGATGATCACAGACAAAATCGGGTACAGAAATACGATGATCCTCGCGCAGGTCACAATGTTTCTGGCGAGAGCCCTCCTGTTTGCGGCGTATGTCGGAGGCAGTTATGCGCTGTTCGTGTCGGAGGCAGTGGTCGAGGGATTTGCCGCATGTTTCCTGTCGGGAACGCAGGATGCGTACATCTACAGTGTGTACAGCGATGAGCGGTACGCCGTGAAAGCGGCGCATGTGGCGAATTTCGGGACTGCCGGATTTGTTGCCAGCACACTGCTCTACGTGGTGCTTTATCACCTTGGGGGGATCCGCATGCTCATCGCCGCGACGATGACCGCCTGTGGTGTGGGGATCTGCTGTGTGGCGGGGATCGGGCGGGAACCTGCAATGACAAAACCGGAGTCCGATGCTGGCAGGGGCCGCAGTGCAGGCGTGTGGGCGGGTTTTAAGAATGTGCACATGATCCTGATGGTGTTGCTGGGGGCGGGGTTCTCGCTGGGATTTCTGCTGATCAATTTCTTCTATGTGGATAAGCTGATGGCGTGCGGGCTTCGCGAGGAATGGATGTCCCCCATCATTATCGCCTATTCCGTCGTGCAGATGTCAGCCGAGAAGATGCTTGACAGGATCGAAGCGGTGCATTACCGGACCGCCATTCTGGTATCTGTCATTCTTTCGGGCATGGTCATGATCCTGTTTGCGTTCTGCCGGATGACGGTGGCAGTGGTGGGGATCATGGTACTGCTCCCGCTGTTACTGAGTTTTCCCGCGTATATCCTGGAGAGTATGCAAAATCAGTATATCGACCAGTGCGGGCAGGCGGATCAGAGGGCGACAGTCCTGTCCGTCGCAAACATGGCCGGCAATCTCGTGGAGATCGCGTTCCTCTTTGCGTCGGCATACATAGTCGGCATCGGAGTCCTGGCGTGTTTCGCCGGTGCGGGCGCCATGCTCATTGTCCTTGGAGCCGCTATGCATATGTGGAGGAAAAGGTAAGTTTACGGAGAGTCCGTGGAGAAGACCGATCATGCATCGGTCTTTTTCGTTGAGATCATGACAATTTGTGCAATTTTTGCTTCGATTTTGAGAAAAAGAGAGATAATTCTGCACGATTTACTACATTACTTTTCCGAAAGATAAAAAAGTGTACATTTTGTACAATATAAGATCCCGAAAATCACTGCCAGCGGGGGAAAAACCTCAATATTGACGTGATGAAAGGCATATGATATTATGATACAGACGTAGCTGACATTTGCGGTGAAGCGACATAGTGAAAAAGCGAGACTATGCCAATAATGGAGGGAAGGCGTATGGAATATTCAAGGGAGTTTGCAGATGGGGGGCGCGAGCAGCACAGCGGTATGCAGAGCGTTCAGAATCTGGAGACCGTCATCAATGAAGGGCTTCGTGTCGCCCTGCTGGAGGAGACACCGGACCAATCGCTTGCGGTGCTGCTGGCGTGTCTGGGAGAAGCGCTGGACGGGGAGCGCACCTACATATTCGAACAGAATGAGTCCGGCGGTGACGACAACACGTATGAGTGGGTGGCAGACGGGGTGCAGCCGGAGAAGGCGAATCTTCAAAATGTATCTCCCGAGGTGTGCGCGAGCTGGTATCGGAATTTCGAGATCGGCGGACATATCGTCATTGAGGATCTGGAGGATATCCGGGACACGGACCCGCTGCAGTATGAGAACCTGAAAAGACAAAACGTACATTCTCTTGTGGTAGTCCCGCTTTACAACGGCGAAAAGCTTATCGGATTTTACGGTGTGGACAATCCGCCCGTGAAATCGCTGGAATATGCGTCGAATATGCTCCAGACGGCGGCGTACTTCATCGTGTCTTCCATAAAAAGGCGGAACCTGCTCCGCGAGGCACAGAACCGGAGTTATAATGTTCTCCACGCCCTCAGCGTGGACTACCTTGCCATCTATGAGGTGAACTTTGACACAGGCGCGTGCGAGACATACCGCAACAGCGGGCGGATGCGGATGGACTGGGCAGCCCAGTTTGAGGACGGCTACCAGACGGCTATGGAGCGGTACATCACCCGGTATGTGGCTCTGCGTGACCAGGAGCGGCTCCGCGCGCTGACGAAAAAGGATTATGTGCTCGCACAGCTCAGGACGAAGAAAAAGTTCTCTGTGCGCTATCAGGTCAAAGACAGTTCCTATGGGCTAAAGCATATGGAGATCCATTTTTCCGCCACGGAGAAGACGGCAAAAGAGAATTGTGCGATCTTTGCCCAGCGGGATGTCAATGCCGTGGTGGAGCAGGAGGAGAAGTACAAGCTCGAGGCAAGACGAAGCCTGGAGGATATTCTCGAGGGAGCAAGGACCGGGATCTGGACGATCGAGCTCGAGGAGGGGTGTCAGCCGAGGATGTATGCGGACCGGACTATGCGGATCCTCCTGGGAGTGTCGGATGAGATCGATCCGGAGGAGTGCTATCGGCACTGGTATGAAAATATAGAGCCCGATTATGTGGAGATGGTACAGGAGGCGGTGCGCGAGATCCTGGAGACCGGGCGTTCGGAGGTGATCTATCCGTGGAAACACCCTGAGCTGGGCAAAATATACGTCCGCTGCGGTGGCGTGCCGGACAGGACATTCAAGAAACCGGGCGTCTGCCTGAACGGATATCATCAGGACATCACGGAGACCATGGTGACGAGAAAGAAGCAGGAGCAGTCTATCATGGAGCTTCTGGAGCGGGTGCGCCGGGCCAATTCCGCCAAAAGCGAATTTCTCTCCCACATGTCCCACGACCTGCGCACGCCCATCAACGGAATCTTGGGCATGCTGGCCATTCAGGAAAAGAGTGAGGACGACCCGGAGCGGCAGCGGGACTGCCGGCGGAAGATTCGGGTGTCCACGGAGCATCTGCTGTCCCTGGTGAACGACGTTCTCCAGGTCAGCCGGCTGGAGAGCGGAAGGCCGGCGGCGGTGGAGGAGCCCTTTGACCTCCACCAGACCCTGGAGGACTGCCTCACCATCCTGTCCCCCCAGGCGGAGGAGCGGGGGATTCGGTTGGAGCTGGAGGCCTCCGGCCTGCGGCACAGCCGGGTAATCGGCAATCCGCTGCAATTCAAGCAGATTCTCATGAACGTCATCGACAACGCCCTGAAGTATAACCGCCCCCACGGCTCTGTGTTCATCCGGGTGGAGGAGACCGCCTTCCAAAACGGGACCATGAGCTGCCGGTTTGTCATTGAGGATACCGGAATCGGCATCGGCGAGGACTTCCAGGCACACATTTTCGAGCCCTTTACTCAGGAGCACCAGGACGCGAGAACCAACTACAGCGGCGTCGGCCTGGGCATGTCCATCGTGAAGAAGCTGGTGGACCAGATGAAGGGGACCGTGGCGGTCAGCAGCCAGGTGGGCAAGGGCAGCGTGGTCCAGATTACGCTGCCGGTCCGGGTGGATGAGGCATGGCACGGCGCGGCCGTGGAGGAGGAGCCGGAAGTCCAGAGCAACGTGGCCGGAATGCGCATCCTGCTGGTGGAGGACAACGAGATCAACTGTGAGATTGTGGAGTACATCC
>OFGR01001549.1_pt1 | contig 17981 bp, 18 predicted proteins | sample 1521811 | NCBI WGS metagenome assembly OFGR01 (sample SAMEA3504098, study PRJEB24116) | mouse gut metagenome | biome: mouse gut; feature: mouse-associated habitat; material: faeces | place: Denmark | collected 2011
TCATCATCCGCCACAACAACGGCCTCGAATCCCTCTATGGCCACATGTCGCGCTTCGCCAAAACCATGAAAAAGGGCAAGCGGGTGCGGCAGGGCCAGACCATCGGCTACGTGGGCGCGACCGGCACGGCCACCGGCCCCCATCTCGACTTCCGCATCCGCAAGAACGGCACCTTCGTCAACCCGGGCAAGCTGATCATCCCCCGCGATCCCGGCCTCGAAAAACGCCGCCTCGACCGCTACCGGGCCGTGGTGCGGGCAGCGGACGCCTGCCTCGCCGGAAACCTCCCCACTCCCTACGATCCAGACGCATGGTTCGGAAACGAAAGCTAGAAGGCCCGGCCTCTCAAGGCATCAGGCCGCCGGGCCGCCCCGAAACCGCGCATTGAAGCGTGGAGGGTGGGCCTTGTACGGGGCGGCCCCACCCTCCGCGCGGCTTGGCGGCCGCGTTCCTGCGTCGGAGAAAGACACAAGGCCGGTCGCCTTGAAGTGTCAGTTGATGGACGCAACCTGCCAGCCAGTGAAAGGCGCGGCCTTCCCGTCCGCACCAGCGCCCTTTCCGGGCTGCGGGCGGAAGGTCAGGAAAGAACCATCTTCTTCTCGCCCGCCTGATAGATGTCCGAAAGCTCGGCGTAGAGCGCGCGGATGCGCTCAAAACGGGCCTGCGCCTCGGGCGTGCCGCACAAGCTCATCAGGGGACGGCTGGAATAATAGCTTGAATCCTCGGCGGGTGCCGTACATTGGAAAAGCTCGCGGATCATTTTCTGATCGTGCGGGATGTTGAAATCCTTGCTCGTATTTTCATAGCCGAAGAGGTAGTACAGCTCCGGAAAACCGCTCCACGCGATGGCCGAGGCGCACATGCAGCAGGGCTGGTGCGTGGCGAGGAAAAGGCAGTCCTTCGGATCAGGATGCCCCTGCCATTCCCAAAACTGCTTGATGGCGTAGACCTCGCCGTGCCACAGCGGAGAAAAGGCCTCCATATTCGTTTCGGCCACCACGAGCGAAAGGTCGTCGCGACGCAAGACCGCCGCTCCGAAAACCTTGCAGCCGATGGCCACGCGCTTGCGCGTCAAGGGCGCGATTTCGTATTCGATAACATCCATGAGCCGATTGAACAGACGCTCTTGCATAAGAGAACAGACTCCTTATCATGAGGTGAAAGACCGGCGGGGAGGGATTCGGAACGTCTGCGCCGCCCGCCGTGCCGGAGGGAGGCCCGCGCCGGGAGGCCGAGCGCGAGACCGGCGTCCCTTGGCACCCGCCAGATCGTTTTCCGCAAGAGATCATACGAAAAGGAATTTGTCCACCGCCTTGCGCCACGGGCCGGGCTCTGGCCCTTTCGCCGGATTCGGAGTATAGAAAGGCGTTGCCGCCTTGTCTGCCCGTGACCACGGCGCTGCGGCTTCAGCCGTTCCGTGCCGCCGACAAACGCCTCCACCGGACGCAGACGCCGCGCGCTTCGGACCACATACAACCTGATGGGATTATTCATGATAAAACGCCTTTTCCTCCTGCTGGCCCTGCTCCTCATCGCCCTGCCCGCCTCCGCTGCGGGCCTTCGGCTCGGCGTCCTGCCCGCCGCGGACTCTCTTGTCCTGAACGTCGCCCATGACGAAGGGCTCTTTGAAGCCGAAGGGCTCGACGTCGATCTCATCCCCTTCCAAAGCGCGCTGGAACTTGGCGCGGCCATGCGTGCGGGCGAGCTGGACGGACATTTCGGGGACATCATCAACGTGCTGATGCAAAACGAAAGCGGTTCGCCGCAGGCCATCGTCGCCACCACCTCGCACTCCTCCCCGCAGGGCCGCTGCTTCGGGCTGCTCGTTTCCCCCCGTTCCAACGCCCGGACGCTGGCCGATCTCAAAGGCAGCGACGTAGCCATGTCCAGCGCAACCATCATCGACTTTCTGCTGGGCCGTCTGCTCGAACAGGAAGGCGTTCCCCCCGATTTCCTCAATCGGCAGGACATCCGCCAGATTCCGGTCCGCCTCCAGATGCTTCTCAGCGGGCAGATCGAATGCGCCCTGCTGCCTGAACCGTTGGTCAGCGTGATGGAAGCCAGAGGCGCGCGCACCATCCTCGATGATCGCAAACTCGACACCCCGCTTGCGGTCATCGCCTTCCGGCGCACCGTGCTCGACACCCCCGACGGCCCCGAAACCGTAGCCCGCTTCCGTCGCGCGCTCGTGCGAGCCGCCGAGTGCATCAACGCCGATCCCGCCGCCTATCGCGAGATCATGAAAAAGCTCCGCCTCCTTCCCAAAGACGCGGACGGCACCTATGAAATGGTGCGTTTCGACATGAAGAACACGCCCGCCGGCCTGCCCTCCTCCGACGACATCAAGGCTTTCGCTGAATGGATGAAGGCGCAAGGGATTCTTAAAGGCAATCCGGCCTACGAGGACGTGGTGTTTCCATGATTGACCCGGACGAGAACCCGGCCGCGCCGCCGCAAGCCTGCGGCATGGCCTTCCCTCATGGCGGGGCCGCGTGCGGGACAGCCCCGGACGTGCCCGGGTCCGGGCCCTCGCACGCGGGGCCGGACGGAGAAACGCCGGAAGGGATGCCGACAAGGAAAGCCCCCGGAAAAACGCCGGAGGTCTTTTCTCGTGCCGGGCTTCCGGGAGCGCCGGGAGAAACGCCCACCGCCGCGCCGCGCCCGGCAACGCCTGCCCCCGACGGAAGTATGGCCGTTCCCCCGCCCCATCCCCGCGCGGGTATCCTTGTACGCGATGTGGCCAAGGGCTACGGCGAGGGCCTTGTCCTTGACGGGCTTTCCTTCGAGCTTCCCGCCGGGGAAACGCTGGCCGTAGTCGGCCCTTCCGGATGCGGCAAGAGCACGCTCCTCTACCTGCTGGCCGGGCTGGACAAGGCGGACCGGGGCACGGTAAGCACGGGGGGACGGGACGGAAAGACCGGGAATATTTCTTTCATTTTACAGGACTACGGGCTTTTTCCGTGGAAAACCGTGGCCGAAAACCTCTCCTTGCCGCTGGAATTGCGGGGCGAGGGCCGCACGCGGCGGCGGGAAGCCGTGGCCGCCATGCTTGACGAACTGGGGCTGACCGGGCTCGGTCCGCGCTATCCGGTCCAGCTTTCCGGGGGGCAGCGCCAGCGTGTGGCCATAGGCCGGGCGTTGATCACGGACCCGGACATCCTGCTCATGGACGAGCCCTTTTCCTCATTGGACGCACTGACGCGCGAGCACCTGCAACGGACCGTGCTCTCCTTATGGCGTCGGCGTCGCCCCACCTGCGTGCTGGTGACACATAACGTCCCGGAAGCGGTTTTTCTCGGCAGGCGCGTCATGGTCCTGAGCGGACGTCCGGCACGTAAGACCCTCTGGCTCGACAATCCCCGTTTCGGGGAAGAGGGAGCGGCCTTCGAGGAAACCCGGCGCGTGTACGAGGCCCTGTCCGAAACCAAGGATTGCCTATGACCACCATTCTCCTTCTTCTGCTCTGCGGCGCGGCCGGGGGCTTCGTCTTCGAGTGGTTCCATCTGCCCGGCGGGGCCATGACCGGGGCCATCGTCGCGGTCATCATCCTGAAAAGCTTTTCGGCACTCCCGCAGGCGGCCTTTCCCCGGCCTTTCCAGTTCGCGGTCTACGTGGGCCTCGGCGTGCTCGTGGGCAACATGTACCGCCCCGAAATGCTGCTGGCCGTACGCGACACATGGCCGGTGCTGCTTTTGAGCACCGTCCTTGTCCTCGTCGCCGGGATGCTCATCGCGGTGCTGGTGTACAAGTTCGGGCATCTGGACGTGACCAGCGCCTACCTCGCCACCAGCCCGGGCGGGCTCAATGTGGTTGTGGGGCTGGCCGCCGACGTGGGGCCGAACGCGCCCATTGTGCTGGCCTATCAGATGGTCCGCCTCTACGCGATCATCCTCACCGTGCCCTTGGCCGCCAAAATCCTGCACCGGCTGCTCCACTAGGTCATGCGCGCCCTCTTCCGTTATCTGCTGGCTCTGGCGGCGCTTCTCGCGCTGTGGCACATCGGCTCGCTGGCTCTCGGCGACTTCCTCCTGCCGCGCCCGCTCGACGTCCTGCGGGCTTTTGCCCACGCCCTCGGGACCGCCGACTTCTGGGGCCACGCCGGGGCCAGCGCGTGGAGGGTGCTCGCGGCCATGAGCCTTGCGTGGCTCGTCGCCTTTCCGCTCGGCCTCTCGCTCGGGCATATGCGCATGGCCGACGCCTTCCTTTCGCCCTTCGTCTTCCTGACCTATCCCCTGCCGAAAATCGTGCTTCTGCCCCTCTTCCTCACGCTTTTCGGACTGGGCGATCTGCCCCGTGTGCTGCTCATCGCCCTCACCACGGGCTATCAGATTCTCGTCGTCACCCGGGCCAGCGCCAAAGGGCTGGACAAAAAATACCTCGACTCCTTCCGCTCACTCGGGGGTACGCCGCTTCAGGCCCTGCGCCATGTCCTTGTGCCGGCGGCCTTGCCCGACGCCATGACCGCCCTGAAAGTGGCCAGCGGCACGGCGGTGGCCGTGCTCTTCATGGCCGAATCCTTCGCCACGCGGCGGGGCCTCGGCTTTCTGATCATGGACGCGTGGGGCCGGGGTGATCAGCTCGAAATGTTTACCGGCATCCTTGCCATGAGTGCGCTCGGCGTGGGGCTCTATGAACTTTGCGATCTTCTGGAACGCAAAAGTTGCCGCTGGCGCGCCCTGCACCGGGGAGGCGGCCGATGACGGGCCTTGTCTGGGTCGCGGCGGGGGGCGCGCTGGGCTCGTTGTGCCGCCATGCGGTTTCCCGCGGGCTGGCCTTCCGTTTCGGGCGCGCCTTCCCCTACGGCACGCTGGCCGTGAACGTGACGGGCTGTCTCCTGCTGGGGGAAATCGCGGGACACGCTCTCAACCATCCGTCGGCGCTGCTCTTTATCGGCACGGGCTTTCTGGGCGGGCTGACCACCTTCTCCACGTTTGCGATGGATACCTTCGCTGCCCTGCGCGACAGCCACCCCGGGAAGGCGCTTCTGAACGTCGGGCTGAATATGGCGCTCGGGCTGGGAGCGGCCGCCCTTGGATTCTCATTGTAGCCAGGAGGAAAAGGCGCGATGATGGCATGGTTGCAGGCCGCGGGGGTCCTGTGCGGCGGCGCGGCGGGCGCGGCGTGCCGCTTTGCGCTTGGCCTGACGCTGGCAAACGGCTGGCTGCCGTGGGGCATCCTGACGGCCAACGTGCTCGGCTGCCTGCTTATGGGCGTCCTGCAAGGTGTTATGCGGCGGCTGGATCGGCCTTTCGTTGTGGGCTACTGCCTGCTGGGGACGGGATTTCTGGGCGGTTTCACCACTTTTTCGAGCTTCGCCGTGGACACCATCCTCCTCTGGCACGACGGACACGGGACACTGGCCGGGCTCAACGTGGCCCTCAACCTTTTTCTGGGCGTCGGGGCCGTGGGCGCGGGCTATGGGCTGGCTATGCGCTTCCCCCGCCGTGTCTGAACGGGAGGCTTTTTCCCGAGCGGCGGCCCATACGGGCCTGTTTCCGGCTCCCGGTCCCTGCGCCGGATTCCGTTGTCTCGTTGTGACTGGGAGGCCCCTGTAGGTACATCCTGTAAGCACCACAAGAGGCGGAAGAAAGTCAGGATGTCCTACGCGGGCACGCCCGCACGCGAGAGGCACGGTTTTTTGATGCGTTGGACATTGGATGTGTTGGGCAATCGTCTTTTCGGTATGGCACGCCTACATACACAGCACTGGATCGCCGTAGGCTTGGGGACGGAAACCGCGATGGTACAGACCTGCACGCGCGACGCGGGATCGCCGGGGCTACGGGCACGGGCGATTTGACGAGCACACCCGCACGCATACAACGCTGGATGCGGCATGGCGGGAAAGACGGCCCCTTTCCGTGAACGGGCGATAGGAACCGTGGAGGGGGAACCGGGCATGGTCTCGCCCAAGCGCCTGCTCTGGCGAGAGATGGACCTGCCGCAAGCGCGGCGCTTGGCCCGGAAACGGCGATGCCCTCCGAAGCTCCTTTCTATACAGTGGGAATGATTTTTGTTACGCTGCCGCCTCATGTCGAACCGTATCCTCCCGAGAGGACGGAGGGAACATAGCCTTCCCCCGAAAGGAGAGATGCCGTGAGGAGATGTCCTATGCGCCTGTTCGCCCTGCTTCTTCTGCTGCTTTTTCCCGCCGGGGCGGGGGCGGCTTCCTTTCTGCCCGGAGGTGACTATCCCGAACCGGAGTGCCGTTCTCCGCTGCGCCCCCTGCCCGGGGACGGACCGAGGGAATGGCGGCTCTACCGGGCGGACATGCTGGCCTATCGCCAGTGCGTGGAGGCCTACCTTGCCACGGCCCGGGAAGACATGGAGCGTATCCGCGAACGCATGGACAAGGCCGTGCGCGACTACAACCGGGAGTCCGGCAACCGTTGATGCGCCTTCGTTGCCCTTCTTCCTCCCCCCAACGCCGCGCAAGGACGTCCCGCCGCCTTGCTCCCGCATCAAACCCGCCGCACCCGGCGAGGAGCCTTATTCATGACGCGAGTGCTCGCCTGCCTTGCCCTTGGAGCCTGGGTTTTCCTGCTCTGGCCCTATCCCGTCACCACCTTTCTCGCCATGTGCATGGCCTGCGTTACCTATCCCATCTACCGCCGCCTGCACCGCGCTTCGGCGCGCTGGGCCACGACCATCTACACGGTGGGACTTGCGGCGTTGACGCTGCTGCCCATCGCCGTGGTGGTGTCGCTGGTGACGCCGCAGGCCGTGGCCGGGCTCAAGATTCTGGACGGCCTGCGGGATTCGGGCTGGATTCACAGCCCGCAGGCGCAGGCATGGTTCGCCTCCGTGGACGCATGGCTCAGGAATCTGCCGGGTCTGGAAGGCGGGCTTGACCAGCTTGCCAGCACAGCCGCGGGGCTGGCCGGAAGCGCGGCAAGGACCGTGCTCGCGGGCGGCATGGGGCTTGCGGGCGGGGCGTTTCAGGCCGTGCTCGTCACCTTTCTCTTCGTCATGATCACCATGCTCTGCGTGACCCGCGCGGAGCTTATCCGTGAGTTCGCCTGCCGCCTTACCCAGTGGCCCTGCGACATGGTGGACCGCTTCACCTCCACCATCCGCAAGGCCATTTTCGGGGTCATGGTGGGGGTGGTCTTCGTGGCGGTCATTCAGGGGTTCCTCTGCGGGGTAGGCTTCGGTGTGGCCGACGTGCCGCAACCCGCCTTCTGGGGGCTCATCGCGGCTTTCGTGGCCCCCATTCCTTTTGTGGGCACCGCGCTGGTGTGGATTCCGGTGTGCATCTGGCTGTGGCTCACGGGTTCCACGGTGGCAAGCATCAGCATCGCCGTATGGTGCTCGCTGGTGGTGGCGGGGGTGGACAACCTCCTGCGTCCTTTCTTCCTCAAGGCCGGGATCGACGCTTCGGTCGTTACGCTCATCCTGTCCATCCTCCTCGGCCTCGCCGCCTTCGGACCCGTGGGGGTCTTTGCCGGACCCGTGCTCGTGGCCGTGGCGATTCAGGCCGGAAACGAAAGTTCGCTCCGATCCCGGGAAAAGCAGACCCCCTGATTCCTCCGGGAGCCGTCCTGCGCCGGGAAACGTCCTTTTCTTTCCGTGTGCGAAGCACTCCTTACTGTGGCGTTACGTCTTCCCTGCCGCCCGACAACCCTCCTGCGCGCGATGAGCCGCCTCATGCGCCGGGTCATGGACAGGCTCGGGATCGACACCCTCCTGTGTGCGATGGGCCGCCTTTCACGCCAACAGCGCGAAAAGACGGCCCATCATGCTGTGGGAACTTCCGCACCCGTCCCGGAGGCTCTCTCCCCCCGCCTCTGACGCCGGGGCGGATACGTTTCCCACGTCAGTTCGGGGGCCTTTCCCTTCTCTGCGGCATCCGTTTTTTCTCAAGCCCACGTACGGGCACTACAGCCACGGCGTCACCCCGCCTGTGGCGTCCGCTTTTTCTCATCATATCTCTCATCCGCTGGTATCCATATCCTTTTTCCATGCCGTACCCTTAGGGTAAGGGAGAGGACAAGAGGCTCTTACGACGTTCTCATGATGCCCTTCCTGCGGCACGGTAAAGAACTTTGTACCGAATCAAGGTGTTTACAAGGCGTTGCGTATGGCTATTATGAAAAAAACAGTTTTCGTGAGACTGTCCATACCTCTGCACCAAAGGAGATTGCACATGCTGCATACACTGAAAAGATGGCCTCTTATTGCCGCCATGCTGGTCATGGCGTTCGCGTTTTCGGCTCAGGCCGAGATCGTCGTCCCGAACTTCGTCCCCCTCGTCCAGTCGGCCGGAAAAGCCGTCGTCAACATCAGCACCGAGAAAAAAGTCATGCAGCGGGGCGGCCTGCCCTCGGAAATGTTCCGCGGCCTGCCTCCGGAATTTGAACGTTTCTTCGAGCAGTTTGAAGGCCAGCGCAGCGCCCGGCCCCGCACGCAGCGTTCCCTTGGCACGGGCTTCATCATTTCCGCCGACGGCTACATCGTGACCAACAATCACGTTGTCGCCGGGGCCGACACCGTCCTCGTCAACCTTCAGGGCGCCAACGGCAAGGATCATTCTTTGAAGGCGCAAGTCATCGGAACGGACGAGGAAACCGACATCGCCCTCCTGAAGGTCGACTCCAAGACGCCCCTGCCCTTCCTCGCGTTCGGCGACTCCGACAAGATGGAAGTGGGCGAATGGGTGCTGGCCATCGGCAATCCCTTCGGCCTCGGCCATACCGTCACCGCGGGCATCCTGAGCGCCAAGGGCCGCAACATCCAGTCCGGCCCCTTTGACAACTTCCTCCAGACCGACGCCTCCATCAACCCCGGCAACAGCGGCGGCCCGCTCATCAACATGGAAGGCAAGGTGATCGGCATCAACACCGCCATCATCGCCAGTGGGCAAGGCATCGGTTTCGCCATCCCGAGCAGCATGGCCGACCGTATCGTAGCCCAGCTCAAGGCCAACAAGAAGGTTACGCGCGGCTGGATCGGCGTCACCATTCAGGACGTGGACGAAAACACCGCCAAGGCCCTTGGCCTGCCCGAGGCCAGCGGCGCGCTGATCGGCTCCGTCCTCCCCGACGAACCCGCGGCCAAGGGCGGCATGAAGGACGGCGACGTCGTGCTCGAAGTCAACGGCAAGAAGGTTGACGATTCCAGCGCCCTGTTGCGCGCCATCGCCGCCGAAGCTCCCGGCTCCAAGGTCACCATGACCGTGTGGCGCGACGGGGAACGCAAGACCCTTACCATCCAGCTCGGGGAACGCAATCTCAAGGGCGGCAAGAAGGGCGGCCAGATCGAAGAGGAAAACGCGCCTGCGCTCGGCCTCTCCGTGCGTCCGCTGACCAAGGAAGAAAGCCGCGCCGCCCGTCTGAAGCCCGGCACCGGCCTTCTCGTCGTAGGCGTTGAACCCGGCAAGCTCGCCGCCGAATCCGAAATTCAAGAAGGCGACGTCATCCTCAGCGCCAACCTCAAGCCCGTCAAGTCCGTGGACGAATTCTCCAAGATCATCCGCGAAGACGCCAAGAAGCGCGGGGTGGTCATGCTCCAGCTCCAGCGGCAGGGCCAGACCTTCTTCCGTTCGCTGCCCCTGACCGATAACGCCAAGTAAGGCCGTTTTCGGCCTCGCCTGAAAGGAGGAGGGAATTCCTCCTCCTTTTTTGCGCCCGCCGCACGGCATCATCTCAATGATAGGGAGTCTGGGTGGAGTGTTGTGCGTGGAAATCCTCCCTTCCTCCACCCCGCACCGCGAGAAACAAACACGCTCAAACCGCACGCCCTTTTCCCTGAAGCGCACGGCTCACACGGGAAAAATTCGGTACATTTTCCCTGTCCAAGATACGCCTTGCCTTTTGCGCAGGAATGCCTATACTTCATCCTACGCGAACAGGGGCCTGCGGGTCCCGTCTGCCCACCCTTCGGGGGCGCATTGGTTTCGACGGGGATGTTGAAGCCGAAGTGGCAGGCCGAGGCGCCGCTGGCCTCGTAAAAAGCGGCACAATAGTAATTGGCAACGATTACGACTACGCTTACGCTGCCTAATTAGGCGGCACACCAAACCGGCTCACGCCCGATAAGCCGGCGAGGTGCAAAACGCATCGGGCTGGCGTGCGGCTGCGTTTGCCGGACCTCACGCGAGACTTTACGGTGAACTGGCCGAAGGTCGCCCTGATTGGGGGCCAAACCGGAGGCGAGACGTTATTCCCAATCTAAGCCTGTAGATGCTTCGCGTGAATCTTTCTCGGACGGGGGTTCGACTCCCCCCGCCTCCACCATCAAATTTTTCCGGCCAAAATCGGATGAATCCCGAAAGTCTATGAGCGGACTTTCGGGATTTCTCTTTTCCGCTTCATCGAGCCAAGGACGAGGAAGTCTGTCAACTTTTGGTACCTTTTTTCCCGAAAAAGGTGCCATATTGGGGAAGAAGGCACCATCTTACGGGAGTTTAAAAATGACAACCAAAACACACTCTCTGGATATTACCATCAGAAACGCCACGGGCGTGAAGGAAGAAGTGCAGGTCATTCGTTACGTAGCCGGGCTGGAAATAGGGATTTCCGTGAATTAGATAGGCAACACAATGAAAAAATGGGGCTTGCGCTATACGGATGCAGCGGGCAACGTCAGAGTGTCCGCATGGAGTCGTACCCAAAACTGACGCTTGCAAATGTCTACGCCACCGAAGATTTGAAGGAAAAGGCGAAAAACGATCTCAATCCCAGAGGGGAAAATACCAGGAAAAAATCTCCCCAAGTATATATGGACTTTTGAAAGCGACGTTATAGTCTATCTAGATAAAAAATGCCGGAATGGGATGACGCTCATGCAAAGCGCCAGAAAGAACGGCTGACAGGTAACATTTTTCCTGCCTTTGGAGATATTGATATTAACGCCATAACAATGGTGCATATAGACAAGGCCCTGGCCGTGGTCATCGAGCGCGGCGCACGGGAAACGGCGCAGCGCATCTGCTCCATTCTTATTAATATCTTCGAATATGCCGATCTCATGGGCTTCATGGAAAGCCCCATAATCATCAGCAGGCTGACGCGGTACCGCAAGGAGATGCCCAAGCCCGTCGCAAAGCGGCATTTGTATAAGGAAATGTCGGAAAAAGAAATCGGCGTGCTGTTAAAAGCCCTTGATGACTTCAAGGGCAGATGGACCTTGCAGACAAGCGTCGCCCTGAGACTGGCTCCTTACGTCATGCTGCGCCCTGCCGAGATCTGTGAGGCGGAGTGGGAAGAACTCAATCTGGATACTGCTGAATGGTATATTCCCGCAGCCAGAATGAAAATGTCGCGCGACCATATTGTTCCCCTGCCGCGTCAGGCCGTGGAACTGTTTTTGGAGATACGTCCATTTTCAGGAGGCAACAAATATGTGTTTCCTTCTCCCAGAAAGCACAATGCGCCTATTTCCACAGCTTCCTTGCTGCAAGCCATCAGGCGTATCGGCTATGCTTCCACCAAAGAAGAGGGAAACAGCTTTTGCACTCACGGTTTCCGCGGCATGGCGTCTACCACGCTCAATCAGCACCCGAACTTTCAGCATCTGAAACATGACTGGATAGAGTTTCAGCTTGCCCATGCCCAGGCAGACAAGGTCAGGGCGGCATATAATATCCTTACCCCACGCTCATATATTATAGAACGGCGGAAGATGGTACAGGAGTATGCAAATTACCTTGACAGGCTAAAAGCTGCCGCAGCCGGGCAACAAACCGGTCGGAACGAGGCTGGCTCGTTCTCTGACGGCATGAATATCAATGTCATTGTCGGGAAACTCCCGGCACAGGCTCAGGTCCGGGAAAAGGATACCGGCTGGAGCGAGGCACAAAGAGAACAAATGCGGAATCAGGGCTACGACGGCATTGATATGGTCAATGCATGGTATAGTTAATAATTGAACAGGCGGTGAATTTTTGTGGCAAGGCAATATGTCAGGTCCGCAAGATTCACCGCCTAGCCGTCTTGTCATCTCTCTGTCTTCCATTATATCCATAAAGGCATGACAGAGCCGCAAAAAATATCACTGTACAGAGTCAAACAAGCCTATGACCTGAATCAACTTGAGGCGCAGGCTCTTTTGAATGCGCTTTCGCCGCATGGAGTCTTCCCCTGTGCGGTATGGCGGGAAGCTTATTCCCTTTTCTGGGAAGAACCCGCCGCTGAATGCGCGGTTCAGTGTGGAACGGAGAATCCGCCTTTCCCGAAATATGTGCCCGCCTCCACAGCAATCTTTCCCGTGGATAATTATGCGACACTAATGACGGACTTCTTTTTTGAGATGGCCCGGCGTGTCCCCGTCAAAGAACTTGAAAAAGGCTTCGATTATATTCTCGAAGCAAGCTATGACAACAAGTCATATCTATCTGATGCTGAAAGAGAATATATTTTTTACAGTCTCATTCAGGCGGAAAGAAGAATAGTCGATTACCGAAGAACAAAACGGGTAAAGGATATTTCCATCCAGCTTTCCGCGCCTAATATTCTTTTAAGAATTTACCCTGATACGATTGCCGTGAATACGGAAGCAGCCATACGTTACTTGTCTGTTCACAAAAATTTTCCATTCGGCAGGGAGGTAAAAGGTATCACCCGCCGTCTTGTGGAAGCCGTCATAAAAGCCGCAGAAACTTCAGAGGTCGTTGCGGGGCAATCGCCGCAGGAGAGCATCCCCGTCTCCTCCTCTTTATGGAAAGGCAAAACTCCAGAGGCCGTCCGAACTACCATGCGTGAATCCGGCTTTGACCATGACTCTGTAGCCCACGGGTTTTCTCCAGGCGTGGCATCCGAAAGTAAAGAGACATCGGCAGGCTATTTGAGTGTCTGCGCTATGCCTGATTCAGTATACAACAATATAGGAAAAAACGTTTCGAGAAGGCATGACGCATCACAGTTGTCGATGCAGAATAGAATTTATCTGGATATACAGCTTTTTTCCAGTAAATTTTCCAATCCACTACAGTACATTTCCAGTATTCACGCCCTATACGCCTCCTGAAATTCCATATGAGTCAGGAGGCTTTTTTATGTCCCCTACCTATCCGTCCATTCCCCCACGGTTCTCTCCGTCTTCCCCAGACTCTCGTTCTCTTCCCATCAGCAAAAGCGCCGGGTGGAAAGGTTGTCGTACCGGACGCCATCCCAGGTCCATCAAACTCGGCTCCCGCATCACGGTGTGGCGGGCAGAGGATACCCGGACATTCCTTGAACGTATGAGCAGGGAAGGCATCAGCGAAAATTGCCCGCCTCATTCCGGTCCGTCGTTTCGGGGACATCGGCAAAGCACTGATATTCCCGCACTCCATTCAGAGCGGCATGAGGTCCATCAACAACCTCTTGCCAGGAGAATTCCACATGACCCGTTACTATTCCTCCACTCGTTCAGCCGTTTCTCCCTCTACGCAGACTGGTGATTCCGGCAGACAGACAAAGCCTGATCCCCTGCATCTCGACGCCTTTGTCTCAAACGTCTATCTGCCGCACGTCAAACTCCGCAAACGGAGCTGGCGCGTGGATCAACGCATTGCGCGGCAGCATCTTTCCCCGACGTTCGGTGCGCGCGAACTTGCCGGCATACAATGCCATGAAGTGGAGAACTGGCTGCACGGGCTGTGGGAAAAAGGGCTGGCTCCGGCCACCTGCAACCGCATTCTGGCGACTTTCAAGACAATCTGTTCTCTGGCTGAAATGCGCGGCCTTCTGCCCGCCGGACAATCGCCGTGCGCGGGCGTCTCGCCCTTCAAAATTCACACGCAGCGGGAACGCTATCTCACGCGGGATGAAGCGCAACGGCTCATGCGGGCGCTGGAAAAAAGCGACCGGCCGGAAGCCTTTGCCATCCGCCTGCTTCTGCTGACCGGGGCGCGCAAGAGCGAAGTTCTCAAGGCTCGCTGGGAACATGTCCGCCTGGATTTACGGCTGCTTGTCGTGCCGCTGTCCAAGTCCGGCAAGCCGCGCCATATTCCACTGTCCGACGAGGCCATAGCGATCATGCGTGCCATTCCGCGCCAGCCTGGCAACCCGTGGCTGTTCCCGGGCGAGGCTCCGGGAAAGCCCCTCAGCGACCTCTATCTGTTCTGGAACAAACTCCGGCGGGAACTGGGACTTGCGGATGTGCGCATCCACGACTTGCGGCACACCTTCGCCTCGTTTCTGGTCAATGCCGGGCACTCCCTCTATGAAGTGCAAAAACTTCTGGGGCATAGCGATCCCAGAACCACCATGCGCTACGCCCATCTGGAGCAGGCATCCCTGGTGACTGTCGCTGAAACAGTGAGTGTTTTTCTGGCACGGCCCGGCAGGAGAAACGTCAAAGCACCCAAGAGCGGGAATTTCACTCCCGGTCCGTGTGGCGCTCATGAGGACAGAGGGGCCCACTCTGAACACGATAATACTTGGAGATAAAAGATAAAAAAAGAGAAAGCCCCAAAAAATTCTGGATAAATCTGGTCGTTTCCGGTCGGGAGCCCTCTTCTTCGATCACAAATCAAACGCTCAGTGACAGAAACACTGTCGATGAATCTTGAAGAAATACTACCTCTAAAACCTCTAATTTGCAATATCACCCTCTGGGGAGACATGTGCCCCATATATGTGCTCTGAAAAATCTTCATAAATTCACTCGACTATCTTTTTTCTTTCTTTTTTTAAGCTTCAAAAATCGACAGTGTTTCTGTCAATTTTGACAGGAATCTTGGCCCCTGCCTAAAGGCTAGGGAAAAAGATGCGGCCTGGAGTGCTTTTTATGCCCGTAAGGAAAAATGCTGATGAAAATTCTCATATCCACGCCATCCAAAAGGGAAAAATGGATGAAGTGGCGTTCGCTGTCTCTATATTGCAACAGGAAGCGCACGCCCTGATATTAATGGCGCGCGGCCTCAATACCACATTCTGCGACATTGTGGATCGCCTGTACGACATCAAAGGCCGCATCGCGGTCACGGGCATGGGCAAAAGCGGTCATGTGGCCCGCAAGGTGGCGGCCACTCTGGCATCCACGGGTTCTCCGGCCTATTTCATTCATCCCGGCGAAGCCAGCCACGGCGACCTGGGCATGCTTGCCTCCGGCGACGCGGTTCTGGCCTTTTCCAATTCCGGCAATACGGCGGAACTCTCGGACATCGTGCTGTATGCCGTGCGGAGAAATATTCCTCTGATAGGCGTGACGCGCAACGCGGACAGTCTGCTCGGCAAACACGCCACGCATACCCTCCTGCTGCCGCTCGTGCCGGAAGCCGATCCGCTGGACTGTGCTCCCACCACGTCCACCACTCTGCAAATAGCCCTGGGCGATGCGCTGGCTCTGACGCTGATGCGCCGTCGCGGCTGTTCCCCGGAAGAATTTCACCGCTGGCATCCGGGCGGTTCGCTTGGCCGCAAGCTATTGACGGTCAAGGAAATCATGCACACGGGCGAGGACATGCCCCTGCTTTCGGCCTCCGCTCCCATGCCGGATGTGCTGATGCTCATGACCGGCAAGGGCTTCGGCGTGGCGGGTATTCTGGAAAAGAACCGACTGGCGGGCATCATTACCGATGGCGACCTGCGCCGTCATATGGGGCCTTCGCTCACGGACAAAAAAGCAAAACAGGTCATGCACCCCGATCCTGTCGTGGTGAGCGAGGACACGCTCGCCGTGGCCGCCTTGCGCCTCATGCAGGAAAACAAAATCACGTCGCTGTTCGTCACCAACGACGGGAAACCGGTCGGCATTCTCAATGTCCATGACTGCCTGCGCGCGGGGGTGGAATGATGAAGCTGGAAAATTTCACTCTTCCTCCGATCATTTGTGCCGTCTTTTTCCTCTTGTCCGGCTGTGCGGCGCGTGAATCCGTCTCTCCGGCACCTTCCGTTCCGGAGACGGCTCCGGCCGCTTTGCTCTTCAACGACCAGGTGGCCGCACTGCCGGAAGGCTCCACACAATACTTTGCTGAAAGCCCCTTCGGCCCGGCCACCATCGAGGCGGGGGCGCTCTACCTTTCCGGCCTGGGCAACGAATGCCGGTCGGCCCGCGTCACGCAAGGAACCATGAGCCACAGATTCGCGCTCTGCAAGGATGAAAAGGGCGCATGGCGTTTCATCCCCAGCGTCTTTGAGAGTGTGTCGCGATGAGCGCCTGCGCCTTTCCCACGCCTTCCGTTTCTTCCGCCCTGACCGTACAGGGTCGGGTCATTGCCGCCCTTATTTTACGCGAAGTACATACTTTGTATGGCAATACTAAACTCGGTTATCTTTGGGCAATCATCCAGACAGTGTTTGCTATCAGCGTATTCTGGTTTTTTCGTGAAGTTCTTGGAGCACATGCCCCACATGGTATGGGAACTGCTGTATTCCTGCTCTGCGGCTTCATTCCCTGGCATATTTTTAGCGATATGTTGACCCGCTGCATGAAGGCTGTAGACGCTAACCAAGCGTTACTGACCTTTCCGCAGGTGACGGAACTGGACCTGATGATTGCGCGGTGCATCGTGGTTTGGGGAACGCAGCTCGTCTGCGCCATCGTTATTCTGTCCATTGCCGCCTTTATGGGCCAATCGATGGAACTGCGCCATCCCGGGACGCTTGCCGCCACGTTGTTCTTCGCCCCCCTGTTGGGTCTGGGCACAGGACTTGTCTTCGCGTCTCTGGCCCGTCTCTGGCCCACGCTGGAACGCCTTGTTCCCATTTTGATGCGTTTCCTCTTCTTCGCGTCCGGGGTGTTTTTTCAGGTTTCCGAACTGCCCGCCCGTTTTTCCACGCCCCTGCTGCTGAATCCCGTAGCCCAACTCATTGAATGGCAGCGCTACGGCTTTTCCGCATCCTCCGCCGCACCCCTGTACAGCGCAGGCTATGTGGCCGCGTGGTGCCTGACGTCGCTCTGTCTTGGGCTGTTGCTGGAACGCTATGCGCGCGGGAGGGCCATCCGGTGATCGAGCTTTCCCGCATCAACAAGTCCTACCGTCTGCCGCACGGGAAACGCAAGGACGTCCTGCGTGATGTCAGCATCACCTTCCAGCCCGGCGTGAACATAGGGATTCTCGGGCTGAACGGTCAGGGCAAATCCACACTCATCCGCATTATCAGCGGCGCGGAACGCCCCGACAGCGGCACCGTGACCCGTAAAAGCCGTGTTTCCTGGCCCATCGGTTTTACCGGAGGTTTCAACGGCAGTCTGACCGGACGGGAAAACCTGCGTTTCACCAGCCGCATCTACGGCGCAAATATTCAGGAAGTAACCGAATTTGTGGAGGACTTTACGGAACTCGGTCCCTACATGGACATGCCGGTGAAAACCTATTCATCGGGCATGCGCTCCAAGCTGGCTTTTGGTCTGAGCATGTCCATCGGCTTCGATTTCTACCTCATTGATGAGGCATGGTCCGTGGGGGACGCCTCCTTCCGGGCCAAAGCGGAAAAACTCTTTGAGGCGCGCAAGGCGCACGCGACGCTGGTTGTGGTGTCGCACAACGTAGCCACCATCCGCAAGAACTGCGACAGGGCCGCCGTGCTGCATGACGGCGTCCTTTCCGAATATGAAACTCTGGGCGACGCTCTGCGCGTCTACACGGGAATTTGCCATGCCGGACGTTGAAAAAAACACCGTACAAACCGCATCGGACACAAAGGTGGCTCCAGCAAAGCAAGAAACAGACGTAAGGCCAACTTCTCCCATCGCATCTCCGAAAGCCAAAGAGCAAGCCACACCTGTTGAGCAATCAGCACCTCAAACCATTTCTCATTTGGCCCTGGCCTCGCGCCCCGCTTCTATGGCGCTCGGCAGAATAAATTCCCGACTTTCCCCGGCCATAAAAACGGTATTGATTGCCGTGCTGCTGCCCACTTTATTGTCTTTGCTGTACTTCGGCCTGTGGGCTTCACCCATGTACATCGCCGAAGCCCGTTTCGCCGTGCGCGGGGCAGAAACCAGCGGAGGGGCCAGCGGCCTTGCCGCGTTGCTGCTACCTTCCGGTGCGTCTGTGGGCGCGGACGCGCATATCGTGGCCGAATACATCCAGTCCCCGGACATCATGGAGG
>OFGR01001550.1_pt1 | contig 17958 bp, 21 predicted proteins | sample 1521811 | NCBI WGS metagenome assembly OFGR01 (sample SAMEA3504098, study PRJEB24116) | mouse gut metagenome | biome: mouse gut; feature: mouse-associated habitat; material: faeces | place: Denmark | collected 2011
GGCTGCCGCAGAAACGGACGGATACACAGGTAACCGCCGGAAGCTGTGTGATGTTTCCTTCATAAGTGTCTTCGTCATCAAGAAGAAGAAAGACCAGGTTATAGTGTTCGAATCTGTCTGCGATCAGGTTATCCCTGGCGATGCCCACGCCAACCTTTCCGAGGAACGTCAGGGAGGCAGCCTGATGTTCTTCCAGACGCCGGATGGAATATTCCAGGTCCAGATAAGAATTAAGCTCCAAGGTATCCTCGATCCAGGCAATCCGGCAGGGCGGAGTATTGACTAACCGGATCGTATTTAGATCTGAGCTTACGGCGTCGCGAAGCTGCTGCAGGCGGCGGTCTATCTTGCGCTCAATGATAGCCAGCTCCTGCTGCTTCCTGGCGATGATTTCCTTCTGTTTCAGTAATTTGTCTTCGATCACATCAATATCTTTGTTCTGCAGAAAATCGGCAATCTGATTCAAAGGCATATCCAGCAGCCGGAGATAACGGATGGTATTCAGCACTTCGAATTGCCGGGTGCTGTAATAGCGGTATCCGCTGTTTTCATCAAAGCCGTGATCTGCGGCGTTTTATCCAGATAAATGCAGCGACGCAGATAATAACGGACAAAAGTGATCCCGCAGGTGCGGCAAGCCCCATCGGGTACAGTGTGTCAGTGAAATATCTGGATGCCAGATATGCTCCGGGAACACGCACAAGGATAATGGACAGTACATTATGCAGGAAGGAGATCCCGGACATACCGCAGGCACAGAAGTATCCGCAGAAGCTGAAATGTATGCCAAGGAAGACACAGTCCCATACATATCCCCGCAGGTATTGCCCGCCTAAGCGGATGACGCCGGGATCTTCCGTGAATAATGCGATGACAGGTTCGCTGGTAAACTGGATAGCTGTGGCGATGATAAGGCTGAAGCCTACTGCTATTGAGATGGCGTACCAGAGTGTCTGATCAGCACGTTCCTGCTTCCCAGCGCCGATATTCTGCGCGGAGAGTGCAGAGACTGTGGATAGCATAGTGGAGGGGAGGAGGATCAGGATCCCGATCACCTTTTCCACGATTCCTACGGCGGCCGCATCATCTAAGCCTCTTCGATTCGCAATGATCGTAATGATAATAAAAGCAATCTGGATAAACCCATCCTGCAGCGCAACGGGTGTGCCGATCTTCAGGATCTGCCCCATGATCGCAGACTGTGGTTTAAAATGTGCCTTTTTCAGATTCAATCCGGTTTTCGGCCTGCGGATCACCAAGATAGATACGATCACACTGATGGTCTGTGACAGCGTGGTTCCAAGGGCAGCCCCGGCGGGACCCATGTGAAAACCGCCTATGAACAGATAGTCCAGGGCAATATTAGCTATGCAGGAAATTGCGATAAAATACATAGGGCTCTTAGAATCCCCCAGTCCGCGGAAGATGGAACTGATGATATTATACGCCGTTATAAAAGGGATGCCGATAAAACAGATCATCAGATACGTCACCGTACCGGACACCGCCTCTGCAGGTGTGGACATGACGGATACGATCGGTTTTACAAAAAGCAGTAATAACAGGGTGGCGGCAGCGGACAGACCCATAAACAGGGCAGCCGTATTGCCGATAGCGGCAAGGGCGTACGAAGAGTTCTTAGCTCCCACTGCTTTACCGATGGTGACTGTGGATCCCATGGCAAGCCCTACGATCATGACTGTCAGCATGTGCATAACCTGACTGCCGATGGAAACGGCGGTAATCTGCGCCACACCGTTGAACTGACCGATGATAAAGAGGTCAGCCATGCCATACAGCGTCTGCAGAAGGTATGATAAGAGGTAAGGAAGCGAGAAGAAGATTATATTTTTGAATACGCTCCCGGTAGTTAGATTCTTTTCCATAACACAGATCACTCCTTTCGAAGTATATCATAAACTCTATCATTATTGTAGAGTCAATCTGTTTTTTATTATTTTTGAAAAATTTCCTCACTTTTTAGACATTCGTGAGCCGTTTTTTGATTTCCTGGAGGCGTGTTATGGGAAAGCAAGGATACTCGTACATCATTGCATTGACTAATGATCAATAAGCGCTTGCTATTCATGTTATCTGCATGTCTCCGAACCTAGTACATCGCCGGTTCGCAGACGCACAGCTGACACGAATAGCAAGCGCTGTTTAGTTTAGTTGAAGAAACCGCCGAAAAGTCCCTTCTTCTTAGATCTTGAAGATTTCTTAGACGGGCTGTAGACGCTGCCGCTGTCTCTGTTACGGCGTTGGTTGATGGCTTTATATAGTTGATAGACAGCCGCTTTGTTGGTACACCAGCTGAGCGGTACGTCAATATCACGGAAGATGTAGCGGATCCTTTCATATTCCCGGTCGCTGATCGCCTGTGCGCTGCCGATATTGCGTCCTTCAAACATCTCGTCGAAGGCATCCCTGATCTTGATGATCTTTGCAGGATTATCAGACAGCATTTTGTTCACCTGCTCCATAATTTCTCTTTGCTCCATTCAATAACTCCTCTCTTGATATGCATGATTCCAAAGGGTATCCATAACGCTTGCCGTGTTCAGGCGATAGTCGTAAGTTTATGATCGGGTTGATCTGCGGCGTCTCGGATTTGGTTTTACAGGAATATATACTTCAGGATAAATAATACCGCCAGCACATACATCAGTATGCTGATCTTTTTCTCTTTTGTTCTGCCTGTAAGAAGGTTCAGCGCTACATAAGAGATCACGCCCATGGAAATACCTTCGGATATGCTGTAAAAAAACGGCATTGCCGCGATACAGATATAACATGGCAGCGCCTCGGATATATCGCTGAAATTAATATTTACCACATTTGTCAGCATGTAGAAACCGACTACGATCAATGCCGGCGCCGTCGCAAATGACGGGATGGCAAGGAAGATCGGGGAGAGGAACAACGCGAGTCCGAAAAGAACGGCTGTAGTGACAGAAGTAAGCCCTGTCTTGCCTCCTTCCGTGACGCCGGAAGCACTCTCAACGAATGTCGTGGTCGTGGTTGTTCCAAGTACTGCCCCTGCAGTTGTGGCGACTGCGTCTGCCATAAGCGCGCCTTTGATCCGCGGGAGCTTACCGTCCTGATCCAGCATGTCAGCCTTAGAAGCCACACCGATCAACGTACCGATGGTATCGAACATGTCGACGAATAAAAACGCGAAGATCACGATGACAAAGTTCAGGGAAAAGATCCCGTCAAACTGAAGTTTCCCAAAGACCGGCATAATACTTGGTACGGACAGCCCGTTGCTGAAGTCAGGAAGCAGTCCGTAAAAGCCCAGTTCCGGATTCGGGACATAGATGCCTGCCAGCTGGCAGATGATTCCAAGAAGCCATGTGATCAGGATCCCCCACAGGATATTCCCCTTTATGTTCTTGATGACCAGGATACCGGTGATCAAGACGCCGGCGATCGCAAGCAAGACCGTGATCCCGACATCCTGGAAGCTTGCTGCCGTGCCGTTCGCAAGATTATAACCGTCCAGGGAGAACAGTTCGACCAAAGTGGCGCCGCTGACCACGATATTCGCGTTCTGAAGACCGATAAAAGCAATAAACAGGCCGATGCCTACGCTGACCGCTGCTTTCAGGTTCAGCGGGATCGCATTAAATATGGCTTCGCGCACATTGGTAAGGGACAGGATGATGAATATGATCCCTTCCACGAATACGGCTGTGAGAGCCACTTCCCATTTGTAGCCCATTCCAAGGACAACGGTGTACGCAAAATATGCGTTCAGTCCCATTCCCGGAGCAAGTGCAAATGGATAATTCGCCAGAAACGCCATCAGCAGCGTACCGATCAACGACGCGAGGGCGGTCGCTGTGAATACGGCTCCCTGATCCATACCTGCCACGGCAAGGATACTTGGGTTCACGGCGAGAATATATGCCATTGTCATAAAAGTTGTGATACCCGCGAGTACCTCTGTCCGGACATCAGTGTTGTTTTCTTCTAATTTGAAGAATTTTTCTAACATGTTCTTCCTCCTTTATCTCTCAAACCATAACGGATGACGATATTATTTTAGCAAAATTATGCCTGAAAGTAAAATATTTTATGAAAATATTGTTGGTATAAATAAAATAGTGTGTAAGTTAGAGGAAACAGAGCCCCTTAATGCCCCGATCGTGGTAGTAATTTTCAGAATATTTTGCTATAATGAAGGTAGAAAATATAGGACGGAAAGGAGTTTTTATTATGTCAAAACGAATCATCACCATAAACCGAATGTATGGAAGTAACGGAAGAAGGATCGGAAAAGTCCTGTCAGAAGAATTGGGGATCCACTGCTATGATAAGGACTTGATACGGATCGCAAGTGAAAAAGAGGGACTGCCCTATGAAGAGCTTCTTAAGGTTGACGAGAAGCGCGCCAGTCAGTGGCGTTATCCGTTGGAGGAGCCGCTTCAGATGGAGCCGCAATATCGTCTTTATCCGATGAATGACGTACTTTTTCATTCTGAGAGTGAGATCATAAAGTCGATTGCCGGGCAGGAAGATTGTATCATTATCGGCCGCTGTGCCGGGCAGATCTTGGAGGGCGAGTGCCTGAAGGTATTTATCCATGCTCCGTTTGAGTATCGTGTCAAAGTGGCGGCAGAGCGTATGGAAGTGCCGGAGAGAGACGCACGTGCCTATGTAAAGAAGACGGACAAGGAACGGCGCAGCTATTTTGAATATTTTACAGATGAGAAATGGCTGGATATGAGCGTTTATGATCTTTGTATTGACAGCAGCCGCTTTACGGAAGAACAGATCGTCAGGATGCTTAAAGTGGCATATGAGGGCATGGAAGCGTAGACAGTATGTGTCCGGCGCTGACAGAAAAAAATGGTGGAATTCAGAAGGTGTGACAGAATATGTTATTTTCAAAGGATTACTGGGAGAAGGAATGGGCGGCGCTTGAGAAGAGGGAGATGCGTTTCTTAGAGCGGCAGCAGGAGGAGAAGTCTTCTAAAGTGACACAGAAGATTGCTGAAAAGGTGCCGGAGAAGTTGGAGCGCACGCTGAAAGCAGCTTTCAACAAGGCATTTGAGGTAGTATTTGAGAAAGGAACGGGGCTGATCGAGAAGACTTATGATAAGGAGAGACAGAAGCAGTCTTTTCAGGTTAATGAATATACTGCCAGGATCCTTAAAAATCGGAAGAGTGTTAAGGCGTTTTCAAAACAGGCAAGGAGCGGGCGGACGAAGAACCTGCTCCTGTCAGGCATAGAAGGAGCGGGCTTGGGAATTCTTGGCATAGGGATTCCGGATATTCCGCTCTTTACTGCGGTGTTGCTCAAGAGTATATATGAGATCGCGCTTAGTTATGGCTATTCCTATGAGACAAAGGAAGAACAGTGCTTTATCCTGAAGGTGATCGAGACGGCTCTGCTGCACGGCGAGAAGCTTCGGCAGGCAGATCAGGAGCTGAATATATGGATTGATACGGTCTGTTCGGAGGATAGTTCCGGAATGGACAGAAAAGAACAGATCGTCCGGACTTCAGACGTATTGGCAGAAGCGCTGTTATATATGAAGTTTGTTCAGGGGATTCCGATCGTCGGACTGGCAGGCGGGCTGGCAGATGCCGTTTATCTGAAACGGATCACGGACTATGCGGATTTGAAGTATAAGAGGAGATGTTACTGCAGTCTCCGGGATAGATTGGATTAACTTATATATTTAGGAGGAGAGAAGATGGGTCGTCTGAAATTAGTAGAACCGGCAAGAGAGCATGAAGCGCAGGTAATGGCTTACAGGGAGGCGTTCCAAAGGAATAACGACAGCTTTGACGGATGTTCGGGACTGGAAGACGTAGAGACTTATGAGGAATGGCTGGATTTTGAGGGCAGATTATCTGTAAAGTATGGAAAGGATTATGTGCCGTCTACCACTTATCTGGCGATCCGGACAGAGGATCAGAAGGTAGTGGGGATCATAGATTACAGGCACGAACTGTCGGATCATCTGCTGCAATTCGGCGGACATATCGGTTACAGTGTACTGCCGTCTGAGCGAGGGAGAGGATATGCGAAGGAAATGCTGAGGCTGTTGATAGAAAAGTGCAGGGATGCCGGTGCAGATAAGCTTTTATTGACCTGTGACAAGAAAAATACCGCGTCTGCAAGAACGATCGCCGGTAACGGCGGGATATTGGAAAATGAAGTAGAAGATGCGGCAGGAACAGGCAAAAGCAGGGTGATTCAGCGGTATTGGATCAAGATGAAGTAAGAATATCGGGTCATACAAAGGAGATAGAAATGGATTTTGTACAATATAAGTGCCCCTGCTGCGGCGCGGCTCTGCAGTTCTCGCCGGAGACGCAGAAGCTCTCCTGCCAGAGCTGTCAGAACGAATATGACATCGAGACGCTCAGGCAGTATGAGCAGGAAGAGCGGCATCAAGGAGAGCAGGATCTTAGTTGGGAATATCAGAAGGGGGCTTGCGGGGCGGCAAGGACAGAGGATGGCATGTATATCTGTCCGTCCTGCGGCGCTAAGGTAGAAGCGGATGAGAATACGGTGAGTACGACATGCCCTTATTGTGACAATGTCATAGTCATCAAAGCCACGGCTTCTAAGGAGCTTAAGCCCGATGTCATGATTCCTTTCCAGGTACAGGGGGATCAGGCGCGGCAGATGCTGGAGGGGTTCTACAAAGGCAAACCTCTGCTCCCAAAGAATTTCAAGGACAAGAGTTATCTGAAGAATCTGAAAGGATACTATGTTCCCTATTGGCTGTTTGACTGCGAGGCTGATGCAGACATGAGCTTTCGCGCTACACGTGTGAGAACATGGAGCGACAGCAGATATGATTACATAGATACTTCTTATAATACATAGCATAATAATACTATATACATATGATACAGCATTATACATATACATAGTACATACATAATACATACATATCATCATATGATATCACGGCACATATCATCACATAATATCATTACACGTCTATATTATCGTCCATAGTATCCATACCTGTATCCATACTAAAGCCTTTACTATCTAAATCAGCTTTAATCAATGCTTTGATATAACTATTAGCACTTTGTCCAGTATCGGCAAGATATGACTTTAACCGTTTTCCTTGTTCCGCATCAACAGCACTGTATTTTACAGCAAAGCTGACTGTTTTTTCTCTATATTTTTTGACAGCCTTTCTATTTTGTTCTTTTATTCTCTTTTTCTTTTCTTCTGAGTTCATCATGGTTTTCCCTTTCTTGTATGTAATATTCTTCTTTTTGGCAAAAGTGTAGTATATAACAATATCATTGTATCATGCGGTTTGTCAATAATGCTATTAGGCATTGTGCATAATATATAAATGGCTAAACTCGTTTCAATGTATATATTAATAGTAATAATAATAATAAACAAACATGACTAAACCCATAAAAAGACTTAATAAATGAGTTTACCCATGCTATCGTATAAACAAGTTAAACGACAGGCAATCAAAAAAGCCTAGTTGAATAACTTAAAAGTTTTTAGTATAATAATAGAAAGGAAAGTATAGAAATGAATAAAAAGATATACAATGAAGTTATGAGTGGTAAATCCGATAATAATATAAAGTTTAACGATTTTCGTAATTTGATTGTTGATTTAGGAATTACTTTTACTCGTCAAAGTGGTTCTCATGTTCAATATTATCATAGTGAGATAAATGAGAGAATGACGATACAAAATGCTAATTCGAAGGCTAAAGGGTATCAGGTTAGGCAGTTAAGGAATATTATTATTAAACATGGTTTATAGGAGGTGGTTATATGTCAAAATATTCTGTTTTTATGTATTATGATGAAGAAGATCAAATTTATGTTGCAAGTGTTCCTGAATTACAGGGATGTATGGCACATGGAGAAACGCGAGAAGAGGCATTAAAAGAAATTGAAATAGCTGAAAATTTATGGCTAGAATCTGCAAATGATATGAATATAGAAATTCCTGAACCTTTAAAATCTACTATAATGGTTTAAATTATAAAAGGATTGGTTTTCCAGTCCTTTTTGTTTTGGGAAATAAAAATGTAGGAGCTATCTTTTGAAATAACTCCTACCATAGCCATAGCAAAAAGCATTTACTATCTAAATCGCATCTGGCATCCTTACAATATCAATATTACAATTAAATCCAATAGCATTACAAAGACGTTGTACATCTAATAAAGTTAATTCCTTTTATATGGTTGCAAGAGAGGGTACGATGGAGTTCTGGCACGTTCCGGTGGACGGAAGTGCCGAGATGGACGACAGTACGACAGAGTCCATCGAGCCTTTTGACTATCGTGCGCTGACAGAATTTAATCCGGCATACCTGGCGGGATATCAGACTGTGACCGTGAAGCGGAGGAACCTGTCGTCCCACGGCGGAATGGCACACTATGCCCTGCTGCCTGTATGGCTCTTCGAAACAGTTTACCGTGATAAGAAGTACCAGTTTGCGATCAACGGCCAGACGGGTAAGATGGTGGGAGAGCTTCCTGTGGCGGGGCGCCTTCTGGAGATATCTCTGTGGATTTACGGCGGTTGGAACGGCAGTGTGTTCCGGGATCATGAAGCGGCATGGGAGCAGAAAGCTCAGGCAGTGCAGTGATGCTTGCGGTCAGTATGGCAGGACGAGATTGGGGACTGGTGGGATTCGGAACGGCACAGGAAGCATTTTCCGTATATGGACGGGAGCTGATCAAGGAACGGATATTAGGCGATTAGAGGCTGTTGCAAAAGCAGATCATAAATCTGTTGTTTTGCAGCAGCCTTTTCCTGTTCTATAAAAAATTCTGGGTGTGGAGATTTTTGGACACCCAATTTGTTAAACTGATAGAGAACTAAGGAAGATACGAGATTCCAGTTTACAACAGTTGAACCGTGAATGGAAATGATACAAGAACAGGAGGTGCACAGTATGAAAGGATATTTTGTGGCAGATGGTTATATGGGATATGTGGATGGGAGCTATCTTTTGTTTGCAGACGAGAGTGATTATCGGGAATTTTTGGAGGAAGAATAATGAGAGAGGTTATAGGTTCGGTATTTGATTATAAATGTGACAGAGAACAGAAGGGATTCGGTCAGGTAGTCGGTTTCCTGTTCCGTCCGGAACCGGAGAGGGAAGAAAAGACAGAGTTTGAATTGTCCGGTCTGATCGCGGAAGAGTTAGAGGTAATGAGCCGGAATGAATGGAGTGTATTGATGAAGCGGGCGGGGCTTAATCCGGATCAATATGATTTCTGAGACCCGCGTATGGTAAGGAATTGTCATGAAATGACTTGTAGAAGATTGTACAGGATGGAAGCGATATGTTACAATGTCCTAGGATCGCAGCGGGAAGGCTGTGACGGCAATGCTATATAGATCGCAGCGGGAAGGCTGTGACGACAATGCTATAGATAAAAGCTGCGGCGATAGATAGGAGGATGAATTGTGGCAGTTTCACATGTAAAGCTCAGGGCATTGTACATCATGAAGATGCTTCTGGAGAAGACGGATGAGAAGTGTCCGATGTCTGCGGCGGATATAGACAGGGCGCTTAAGGAGTATGGGATGTCTGCGGACCGTAAGACAGTATATAATGATCTTGAGACGCTTAAGGAGTTCGGGATGGATGTTCTGCAGGCAAAAGGAACCAACGGAGGTTATTATATCGGAAGCAGGAAGTTTGAGCTGCCGGAACTTAAGCTTCTTGTTGATGCCGTGCAGGCGTCTAAGTTTATCAGCCGGAAGAAGTCAGAAGAGCTGATACGTAAGCTGGAGAGCCTGGCAAGTGACCATGAGGCAAGGCAGCTTCGGAGGAATGTATTTATCTACAACCGTCCTAAGAGTGGCAATGAGACCATCTATTATAATGTAGATCAGATCCATACGGCGATCCTTGAGAACCGGCAGATCCGGTATCAATATGCAGAGTGGACGGTGAAGAAGGAGCTGAGGCCCAAAAAGGACGGAGCCGTCTATACAGTCAGTCCATGGTCGCTGACGTGGGATGACGCGAACTATTATCTGATCGCATATGACGAAGAGGCGGACTGTATGAAGCATTACCGGGTGGATAAGATGCAGCATACATGCGTGACCGATCGGGTGCGCATCGGCAAAGAGAAGTTTCAGGATTTTGATCTGGCAGAATTTAGTAAGAAGACATTCTCTATGTACGGAGGGCACGACGAAGAAGTTACGCTGCAGTGCGGGAATGAGTTGATCGGGGTGATCCTGGATCGGTTTGGTACGGAGGTGATGATCGTCCCTGTGAGTGGAGAAGAGTTCCGCGTGCGTGTGCTGGCGGCGGTCAGTCCGCAGTTCTTCGGCTGGGTAACGGGCATCGGAAGCAGGCTTCGGATCGCCGCGCCAGAACACGTGCGAAAGGAATATAAGGAATACCTGCAGGAGATCATGCAGGAATATTAAGTGTTCTTAATATCTCAGTTTGATATTGGATAAGGAGACTTCAGCTTCATATCCTTTCATATGAAGCATATATTCCATCCCGTTTTTAGCAAGATCAATGTGGTTCTGCGGGGCGATCATGATCTCTTCGAGGGGCAGGTTTTGCTCGCTTAACGGGATCTCTATGTAAGGGAGCATGAAACCGTCCTTGGCACGGAAGTACACGGCGGTATTCTTCTGCTTCTTGAAAATGAACCGGTATTCCTGTTCTTCCGCGAAGCCTTCATGCTTGAAGAACATGGCGTAGACTTCTGCCGTTCTGCGGAATTTCCGGCATGCTTTCAGATAGGTAGAGTCCTGGCGGTCATGATTCCCGGCTTCTAAGATCTCGTCCATGGACATCCGGAGCAGATTGGGCAGATAATTGCAGATAATCCTGCGGATCAGCTGTTTTTGCTGCTTTGCGTCATAGACGACCAGTCCATGATACGCAATTTCCGCCGCTTCTTCGATCCTTGCGATGATGTCGTCGCTTCGGAAACCGATGTTGTATCCGGTCTTATTGCCGAATTCAGACCACATAGTGATACTGTCTCTACATTTTGAGAAGGATAGAACGAAATATTCTCTGCTTTTTTCACGGTCGGTATAGATGGAATCCTTAAGGAACATCTCCCTGAATGCCGGCTTCTTTATATTCTCCCGGCATACCTCGTCTATGATCCCGCGAATGTGGGAGAATTCATTGGGATCATTCAGGAAATCACTCTTTGTTGCCCAGAAACAATTATGGTTTATTATGCCGTTGATACCGTTGCTTTTCGTGTAATGATACAGGATACTTCCCTTTTCTGCATGCTCCAGTTTTACCTGCCTGCCAGACATATTGCGCGCCTCCTTTGTATGCGGATGTTTTGATTTCAGATATTTTCGGATTGATTGCTATTATTATAAAGAAAATGGCGGAAAATAGCAATAATTAAATGATTATTGGTGGTGATCGACGACAGAGAAAGAATAGTTTTGATCCTATATGCGTTAAGAGAATTTTAAGAATTATATTGAGTTTCTTTTAAGGCAGATATATTATAGTATCCGTGTAAGCAGCAATAGAAAGCAGACGACGGAATGGAGGGGATACCCATGGAAGCAGAGACGATACTGGTGGTGGACGATAATAAGGAGATCGTATATTCTATCAGTGAATTGTTAAAATATGAGGGATACCAGGTTATTAAGGCTTATGACGGCATGGAGGCGCTGGAAGCGCTGGAAAAAGAAAAGATTGATCTGATCTTGCTGGATGTAATGATGCCGAGACTCAACGGGTTATCCGCGTTGATGAAGCTTCGGCAAAAGAGCAGGATCCCGGTGATCATCCTGTCAGCTAAGACGGAGGAGAGCGATAAAGTGTCGGGGCTTATACTTGGGGCGGACGACTATGTGGAGAAGCCGTATAATCCGGCGGAACTGACGGCAAGGATCAAGGCACATCTTCGGCGGTATCATCTCTGGGGAGAAGAGAAGGCAAGGACTGATGAGGATCGGATCGTCAACGGAGGGCTGGAGCTTGATAAAAAGCAGAAGTTAGTGATCGTGGAAGGAGAGGAAGTGCGGTTGACCGCCACAGAGTATAAGATATTCGAGCTTTTGATGGAACATCCCGGACAGATCTTTCCCGCGGAGCAGATCTACGAGAAAGTCTGGAACGAACAGGCGGATTACGCGGTAGAGAATACGGTCATGGTCCATATCCGCCATATCCGCGAGAAGATAGAGATAGACGCAAAGAAACCAAGATATGTAAAGGTGGTGTGGGGTATTGGATACAAGATGGAAAAATATAGTTAAGAAGATATATGCTTTTGCAGAGGAAAATGGCAGGTATATTCCGGGAGTGATGCTGGCAGGGATCGGAATCTGCATTTTCGGCGTTATGATCGCCTATCGGAATTCGTATTCGACAAAGATCGTTTTTGGGTTTGGTATGGCGGGGAATCTGTGTATAGGGGTGAGCCTTGCGATCCTCTTAAGACAATACCTGGATCAGCGGTATCAGGGATGGGGCGGCAAAGAGGGCTGTGAATACGATGCATGGAAAAAGGTCAGGTCAGCCTCTTTCAAACGGTTTTATAAGGCGGGAGCGTTGGCATGCCTGATGGCAGTGTGGTATCTTTATGATCTTGTCTATAGAGGCGGCGTATGGGGCGGGATGAGGAGAGGCTGGAATTATAACTATGCTACCGGTTATGTGATGGTGATCACGGTTCTGATCCAATTCCTGCTGGCGGAGAAGGCAGTCAGGAATTACTGGGACGGGAGACTGGAACATGTTATGGAGTGGAGGGACGGGATTTTAAGGCGCCGTGTGGAAGAATCGTTGGAGATAGAGCGGAAAAGCCTTGAGAAGGTGTCGCGGAGCGACCAGCTCCGTGTGGATCTGCTCACCAACGTATCCCATGACCTGAAGACGCCCATAACGTCTATGGTTGGTTATATAGAACTGATCAAGAAGGAAGAATTAAGCGACGTCGTGCGGGATTATATTGACGTTGTCTCGGCACGGACAGAGAAGCTGAAGGAGATGATCAACAGCTTGTTCTCCCTGGCAAAGGCGAGCAGCGGCAACGTAGAGTTTCAGATGGAGAATTTTGAAGTAAACCGTCTGATCGAACAGATTTTTGCAGATATGGCGGATCAGGTGAAGGAGAGCGGTCTCCAATTCGTTATGCAGCTTACGAAAGAGGCGACGTCTATTTACTCGGATAATACGTATTTCTACCGGATCTGTCAGAATCTGATCGAGAACACACTGAAGTATTCGGCAAAAGGAACCCGTGTGTTTGTAAAAACATACCTTAAGGATGCGGCAGGAGAGACGGGGCAGCGCCCGGAAGAACCAGAACCTGAAGCAGGAAAGAGGAAGATCTGTATCGAGATTACCAATACGGCGGGTTATTCTATGGATTTCACGAAGGAGGATATCGTGGAACGCTTTGCAAGGGCAGATCAGGCGAGGACGAGCGAGGGGAACGGACTTGGGCTGGCGATCGTGAGTACCTATGTGAAAGCTCTTGGCGGGGAATTCGATATCAAGATAGACTGCGATCAGTTCAAGGCATGTGTGGAGATGGGATAAGATCACAGACGGCGGGAATAGATTTTCAAACACGCTCTGGCATTTAGCCAGAGCGTATATATTTCAGGAAAGCTTACCGGGATCGATCTTATAATACACTGCCGAGTAGGGGCTTAGTGAGAGGGTTGCCCGGTTTTCTTTCAGTTTGATGGTCTTCTTGTCGTAGATCTTCGTACCGGCGTATTCCTGTGCGTCGCTTGCAAGAAGAAGCGTCAGTGACCGGGCGTCGTTTAGTTCGATCTCATAATCTTCCTGCGTCTGGTCAGAGAAGTTGAAGACGGCGAGGATCCTCTCTTTATCGGCGATCCTTTCAAAGGTATAGAGGCATCGTCCTTCCTGATGGCAGTCGTTCCAGGCGAATCCTTCCGGATCATGATCTTTCTGATAGAGCGCCGGATGCTTAAGATAGAGATGATTTAAGTCTTTTATGAACCGGTGGAAAGCGTCATGGATCGGATATGTCAGGATGTCCCAGTCCTGTTCACGCTTCTCGTCCCATTCCCGGAGCTGTCCGATCTCATTTCCCATGAAATTCAGCTTCTTTCCCGGATGGGCATACATATACATATAGAACGCCCGTGCCTGGGGAAATTTGTCGTCGTATTCACCGTGCATCTTCTGCATGATGGTCGCTTTACCGTGTACTACTTCGTCGTGAGAAAGCGGCAGCAGGAAGGCGTCGCTGTAATAATACATCATAGAGAAGGTCAGCTTGTGATAACTCTCCGTACGATATTCCGGCGCGGTACGGAAGTAATCCAGCGTGTCGTTCATCCAGCCCATATCCCATTTGTAATCGAAGCCCAGCCCGCCGTCGCAGACAGGCCTTGTGACTCCGGGATAAGAAGTGGAGTCTTCGGCGGAGAGTATGGCGGCGGGGTGCAGTGCTTTAAGCCCCCGGTTCATTTCCCGGATAAATTCTACCGCCGTATTATTGACTCCCCTTGCGGGCTCGCCCTGCCAGTAGATGATCCGGCTGATGGCGTCCATACGGATTCCGTCTATATGATACTCTGTAAGCCAGTAGTTTGCCGCAGACTGCAGGAAGCTTCTGACCTCGCCCCGGGAGTGCATGAAGTTACAGCTTCCCCATTCACTGACGCCCACGTCCTGATGAGGATATTCGTACAAGGCGGTTCCGTCATAATTGGCGAGGGCGTAATCGTCTATGGCAAAATGAACCGGTACAAAATCCAGGATAACGCCGATCTCATTCTGATGGCATTTGTCGATGAATTCCATTAGCTCTGACGCCGTGCCGTAACGGGAGGTCGGGCTGAAGAAACCGGTGTTCTGGTATCCCCAGGATTCGTCGCAGGGATGCTCGCTTAAGGGCATGATCTCCACATAGTTGTAACCGTATTCTGTCAGATACGGGATCAGGATATCCGCCATCTCCGTATAGGTATACCAATCGTCTGCCGCATCTGAAGGCTTCCGGAATGAGCCGAAGTGGATCTCATAGATGTTCATGGGCTTGTTCCGGCAGTCCGAGCGTCTCTGCATCCAGGCAGAATCCTGAAAGGTGTGATCGGAGAGGCTGCGGATATAAGACGCTGTGTTGGGCCTTAGTTCCATGCCGAAGCCATAAGGGTCACAGTGATCAACATAAGAGTGATCCTGTCTGTAGATCCGGTACTTGTACATCTGTCCCGGCGCGGCGTTCTTCGCGTAGCATTCCCAGAAATTGCCGTCATAGATCTTATGCATGTCCCATTCCTGCCATCCGGTGAATTCTCCGATCAGGGAGATCTTCGACGCCCCCGGTGCGAACGTGCGGAAGGTGACTCCTTCGGCTTCGGTGTGCGCGCCGAGGAATTGGTAAGCATCAAATATTTTTCCGGTATAAAATCCATAAAAATCCATAAAGTTTCCTCCCAAGATACAATGTATTTACAGACAGACAGTGGTTGTTTTTTTGTCTGAGATTATTATAATATATAGAAAAGGAAGAAATCCACCGACAATATTAGACGACAGACGGATAAACAACGGATATCTGATAATGTCGGAAATATTGCCGCAAGCAGATACTTTTTGCAAAAGAGGGGAGAAAGGAAAGGAGAGAGGCGGCATATGGATCTGCGTGTAAAGAAGACAGAACGGGGGATCAAGAATGCATTTATCGAACTGCGGTCGAGAAAACCTCTGGAGAAAATTACGGTTAAGGAACTATGTGAGCTGGCATATATCAATAAGTCTACATTCTATTCACATTATAAAGATATCTATGAGTTGTCTGACAGTATGGAGGAAGAGGTGGTCAGGTCGATCACCAACAGCATTTCCCATCCTGAGTATATTATGGAGAATCCGGCGGAATTCACCAGGGAATTGTTTCTGGCGTACTTATCACAGAATTCCCTGACTGTGATCCTTTTCTCCGGGAGCCAGAGGAATCATCTGGTAGATAGGATCGAGACCAGTATCAAAGAGCTGGTGTTCCGGAAGTATCCGGAATACAGAAAAGACGAAGCGTGGAACATTATCTTAAGTTATTGCATCCAGGGGGGATATCATACCTTCCAAAGGAACCGGGAAGGGGATGTGAATACGCTGATCTCGATCATAGGGGAGATCACGGAGGCGGTACAGGAAATGTATGGAAGGATGACGAGAGAATATTTCTAAGGAGGAGAAAGATGATATACGAAATGAAACAGACGGAAAAAGCGGCGGCATTGTTCGGCGGATGGCAGGAGACTATGATCTGGTCCTGCCTGCAGGGCGTTATGGGAAGGATTTACGCGGATTCCCTTGAAGCTCCGGCGTCTGCGATGGCTTTACTGGGGGATTTCTGCTTTTTAGCAGGCAGGCAAAGCAAAGAACTGGCATTATTTGTATCGGAATACAGGATGCGTGAGTTTGTGATCATGGTTCCGCAAGATGAAGGATGGGCAAGGGTGATCAAGGAATGTTATGGTCAAAATGCGAAAAAGGTGGTTCGGTATGCGATAAAGAAAGAACCGGATATCTTTGACCGGGAGAAGCTTCAGGCGGTGGTGGAGGGGCTGCCGGAAGGATATTGCCTTAAGATGATAGATGAAGAATTATTTTGGCAGTGTAAGAAGATCGAATGGTGCAGGGACTGGGTTGCCCAGTATGATGATCATACTATGTTTCAGAAATATGGATCAGGCGCAGTGATCCTGAAGGATGGACAGCCCGTCTCAGGCGCGTCTTCTTACACAGGATATCTTGGAGGGATAGAGATAGAGATTGATACCAGGGAGGATCATCGAAGAAGAGGCCTTGCATATATATGCGGGGCGAAGCTTATCCTGGAATGTCTGGAGAAAGGGTGGTATCCCAGCTGGGATGCGCAGAACCCTGGGTCAGTGGCTCTGGCAGAGAAGCTGGGATACCATATGGATCATGAATATACTGCTTTTGAGGTTACGCCCTGATTTGTATCACGTATCTGCTGATACAGAATCTAATGCTTTGCGTAGACAACGCCCTTTTTCAGTCCCGGAGCGGCAGAGATCTGTCCGTCGTCCGGGACGTCCTGGCGTTCCCGGTTGCTTAAGGTTCCGACTTCCATTGCATCGGCAAAGTTGATCGGGTGGTTGCGCATGTGCACCTTCAATATCTCGAAGAGCCTGAGTGTCGGACGTTTGGCTTCCAGTACGCCTGAGATGTCCACGTACTTGCAGCAGGTCTGAGATGCCAGGCTTTTAAGCCTCTGGTTGATCTTGAAGGCGGCGGGGCTGTCTGAGACGACAGGTACGATATAGATAGAGGCCTGCGTCTTCGTATGGATCATGTAGAGAAGCCATTCATATTTGGAAATGAAGTTATCTACATTGACATTATCGTCAAGGATGTCGATATCGCCCATATTTACGAAGATCTTGCGCGGGTTCAGATCGTACAGGCATACCTTGAGGCAGCTTTCGATCTGATCGATGCGGACATCCCGGATACTCCGGTTATAGATGGGTTCCGTGATTCGGAAAGCCTGTGTCAGTTCTCCGACCGGAAGAGCGGCGAATGTGTTGGAACCAAAAAGCACAACACCGCCTGCTTCCGTAATGCTGTTCAGCTCGCGATATGTTTCCATTTCATCTTCTCCTTTCTTATACCCATTCGGGTATCCCGTGGTGCAAGCCTTTGGCGCAGCTTGTGTCCTGTCGTCCGACGAGGTATGAATCGATGGTTTAAAGGATGTATCTGCTGTCTGTGCCTGCCTGTCATAGCGCCGGTTGATGAAGTAGACAACTACGTTGGCAGATACGACGACCAGATTCAGGAGATATACGACCAGTACATAGTTAAATCTGTGGTTATAGAGTTTGGCTGAGATTCCAGCCACATATCCTGTGATGATCAGAAGTATGAACTGGATGCTCATGTTTCTTGCTGATCTTGCCTTGATATTCTTGGCAAGATTCATAGGCCAGGATAATCCAAAGCAGATC
>OFGR01001551.1_pt1 | contig 17951 bp, 13 predicted proteins | sample 1521811 | NCBI WGS metagenome assembly OFGR01 (sample SAMEA3504098, study PRJEB24116) | mouse gut metagenome | biome: mouse gut; feature: mouse-associated habitat; material: faeces | place: Denmark | collected 2011
GATATTTTGCTATATTAGGACTTTTATATAACCAATTACAGCAAAACTCTAAGCAGTATTCTTTAAGATGATCTGCCACTTCATCTGGAACGACATACATACTTATCGCACTGTCTGCACTCAACAATACGTTTTTCATAAAGCCTCCTTAAATTCCAGTTCTATGAAGAAACATTAACAAATATTTCATGTTTCAGGAAACAAACTAGCTTAAGAGAAGGACATATTCCGAAAGAAGCCCCTTGGAAGACGTCGGCACTTAGCAAACAGACCGTAAAGGTCTGTGCGCTTAGTACCGCTACGTCTGGAACGGAGCGAGAGCGCGGCTTCGTTGGAATAGTTCCTCGCTGGCGCGACCCTTTGATACAAATAATACAAATATCAAATTCTCTACTTCCAATGAAGCCTATGTAACTCCCCTTCTATCTGCATCCCACAAAACTCATTCTGTCTTAATGCCTCATATAAAACAATCGCAACAGAATTTGACAGATTCAAAGACCGTATTTCCAAATTCATTGGTATCCGAATTGCAGTTTCTTGATAATTCAAAAGAATCTCCTCTGGAATCCCTGCACTCTCTTTCCCAAACATAATATAACAATCTTTTTCAAATGCCATATCTGAATATATTTTTTTCGCTTTTGTGGTCGCCATATAGATCTTTGGATTCCCATTCCTATCTAAAAAATCCTGAAAATTAGAATAAACTGTAACATCTAAATCTTTCCAATAATCCAAACCAGCTCTTTTGAGTTCCTTTTCATCTAGCCGAAATCCCAATGGTTCAATCAAATGCAGTCTTGTTCCTGTCGCTACACAAGTCCTCCCTATATTCCCTGTATTTGCTGGAATCTCTGGCTCTAATAAAACAATATTCATCATCTCAATTCTCCACTCCTGCACGGATCTCTAATTTTTTTACAAACCGTTCTAATCTCTCTAATGCTTTTTTCAGATCTTCTAATGAATAAGCATAAGAAATTCTCAAAAATCCTTCCCCACAATCTCCAAAAGCTGTTCCCGGCACAACTGCTACTTTTTCTTCCTGAAGTAATCGGCTAGCAAATTCTTCTGATGTCATACCGAATTTTTTAATACTAGGAAATACATAAAATGCTCCAAATGGTTCAAAACATTCCATTCCCATCTCTCGAAGCGCATGAACTAAATAGCGTCTTCTCTGGTTATATGCCTCTCTCATTTGCTCCACATCTTTATCTCCATTTTGTAATGCTGAAACTGCTGCATATTGGCTTGTAGTAGGAGCACACATAATCGCGAACTGATGAATCTTTAACATTTGCTTTATAATTTCTGCTGGTCCAGTAGCATATCCTAATCTCCAGCCTGTCATCGCATAAGATTTAGAAAACCCATTGATCAGAATAGTTCTCTCTTTCATTCCCGGCAGAGAAGCGATAGAAACATGTCTTTCCCCATAGCTGAGTTCTGAATAAATCTCATCTGAAATCACCAATAAATCTTTTTCTATTATCACTTGTGCGATTTCCTCTAAATCCTTTTTCCTCATCACTGCCCCTGTGGGATTATTTGGAAATGGCAGGATCACTACTTTTGTTTTTTCTGTGATACTATCTAAAAGCTGCTGTTTTGTTAGACGAAATTCATCTTCCTCCTTTAATTTTACAATAACAGGAACAGCATCAGCTAAAACAGCACAAGGCAGATAAGAAACATAACTAGGTTGTGGGATAATCACTTCATCTTTTGGATTAACCACAGCTCTCAAAGCTATATCAATGGCTTCACTCCCACCAACTGTCACTAAAACTTCATCTTCATAAGAATATTCTATTTCAAACTTTCTCTTTAAATAATTACAAATCTCTATTTTTAATTCCTTTAATCCTGCATTAGAAGTATAAAAGGTTCTGCCCTTTTCTAAAGAATAAATCCCTTCTTCCCGAATATGCCAAGGAGTATCGAAATCAGGTTCTCCTACCCCTAGAGAAATAGCATCTTTCATCTCACTCACAATGTCAAAAAACTTTCTGATGCCGGAAGGCTGTATTTGCATAACTTTATCTGATAAAAAGTTCCTCAAGGTGTCACCAACATCCTTTCATCTTTTATCATGTCCACTAATATTGTGCCATGATCTTTATACTTTTTCAAAACAAAATGTGTAGCTGTACTTAAAATCGCATCCATAGGAGCTAACTTTTCAGATACAAACTGTGCTACCTGCTTCATAGTTTTCTCTTCAATGATAACTGTAAAGTCAAATCCTCCAGACATCAAATATACTGCATGTACTTCTGGAAAATTATAAATTCTCTCTGCGATTTTATCAAATCCTAATCCTCTCTGTGGTGTTACTTTTACTTCTATCAAAGCATTTACCTTTTCTTCATCAGTATTATCCCAATTAATTAAGGTATGATACCCACAGATAATTTTCTCTTTTTCCATCGCGGCAATCTCGTTGACAATATCAATCTCGGATTCTCCTAATAAAATAGCCAAATCTTTTATATTAATTCTGCTATTTTTTTCAATCACCGCTAATATCTTCTCTCTCATTGAAATACGCTGAGGCTTTCAAAGCCCCAGCCCTCCTTTCCATATTTTTTCGGATTCATTTCTTCTCATAGGTTCTAAATATCTTCTTTCTTCCCCATTTATTAATATCCTGTCATTTCCGGGCATTGTCTTTCCAATCACCTCTGCTGGTATTCCCGCTTTTTGTAATTTCAGCACCAGCTCTTCTCCTCTTTCTGTCACCATTAATAAACTTCCAGCGGAGTCAATTTCATAAGGATTGATATCAAAGTATTCACATATTTCTATTGTTTCCTGTTTTACAGGTATCTTTTTTATATTGACCATCAGCCCTACTCCTGCTCTCTCCCCCAATTCCCAAAGAGCGCCAAATATTCCTGTTTCTTCTACATCATGCATAGCTGATACACCATGTTTAACGGCAATAGCAGCTTCCTTTGAAATAGAAAGCCATGAGAGCCATTCATCTATTCTCTCTAAAAATATTTTACTATATCGCTTTAAAAGAACCTCTTTTCTTTTACAGACAAGTTGTATACTTCCTTCTATCCCAATATACTTACTCATCACGATATCCTGATTTGGTTCTATTTTACTGGCAATATGTATAGATTTTCCTAATCCCGTTATTGTCAAAATGGGATTTTGAATAGAGTTCATCACTTCTGTATGCCCCCCTGCAATCTCTACTCTCTCTATTTCACATTCCAGTTCTAGTTGTTTTATTATCTTTTTTAACTTTGTTTCTGAATAATTCTCTGGTAACAATAAAGAAATTAAAATAGCGATAGGCTCTGCCTTTGCTGCTGCTAAGTCATTTATCGCATGATAAAAAACAGTCTTTGCAGCATTTTCAAAATTTAATTCTTTAGTATCTATGGTTGTAACCAAATATTCATCTGGTTCACATTTTATCACTGCACTGTCTATTCCAATCCCAGCTCCTATTTTTACTTCTTCTCTTCTTCTTTTTATCTCTTTCAAAATAGAACGCTTTAAGATGGGTTCTGTTATTTTTCCTAACTTCATAAACTTCTCCCACAAAAATTTAAAACCTATCCACTAATCATCTTTTGTTTTTAATTTGCACTAAGATCTGTTTCAGGTATAATTTGTGTTTCTGGTATAATAAATGTTGCTACCTCTTCTGATTCTATTGTTGTTTGTGGTTCAACATTTTGTGTTTCTGGCTGAATAGTTGTTTCTGTTGGCATTTCCGCTGAACTTTGTGGTTGCGTTTCTTCTGGTGTAGTTATTTCTGTTGGACTCTGTGCTTGTGTTTCTTCTGATGTAGTTATTTCTGTTGGACTCTGTGGCTGTGTTTCTTCTACTGAAGTTATTTCTGTTGGGCTTTGTGGTTGTGTTTCTTCTGATGAAGTGTTTGTTGTTTCTTGATTTCCTTCGCCCTCATTTTGAGTTCCATCTACAGGAGCATTAGTAGGAACAGTTTCTATTGGTGTTCCATTTGAATCTGTTTCTGGCTGCTTCTCTGTTTCTTGTACCACCCCAGAGCCTCCCACTGTAACATAATTAGGGGCTGGAGCATAATAGCTGCTGTTCACTTTTTCTACAGACTGTTGTACCCCATCTACATAGACATATTTATAAAGTTCTGCACGATATCCAGTATGAGAACTTTGTGTTACTCTTCTTGTTCCTTCTGGCAGAGAAGAATCCTTTGTAATCACATCTGCTGGTGGACTTAACACTTCAATAATTTTATTTTTATATTCAATCTTACGGTTTGCTGGTCTTTGATCGTTTCCATAAATTTGAAAAGTCACTTTTTTATTATTGGTATAACCTTCTATATAAATAGGATACTCTGTATTATTTCGGAATATGAAATCCATTCCACTGCTCTCTGCAATAGCAGCATCAGAGGATAATTGTACATAGCCTACAGTGAGTCCATGATTATTTCTCTGTACCACTTCTAATTCTGCTAATAAAACCGTATTATATAAAGTAGTAGAAACTTGACATACACCGCCTCCATAGCTATCCACTAATTTTCCTCCCATATAAGAACCGGCCGGATAGTAGCCATTTTCTTTGGTAAATGGTACCATATGCTCTAAACAGGAGAATTGTTCTCCCGGCATGAGTAAACTTCCATTAATTTTTTGCACTGCAACATCAATATTCGCAGAACGAGATGACCCTGATGAAGTATAGGAGGTAGTAAAGGATGCCATCGGATCTGACTGAATGGTTTGTAAATCTTCTTTTTTAATGGTAGGCTGTAATTCCTGTGAAACAAGTGAAATCTGCAATTCTCCCTGTTTATTCCAATCTTCTAATATACTCTGTTTAATTTTATTGATACTTTCTTCTACATTGATAGTGATTCCAGACTGGCTTTCTGTTATTTCAAAACCATTTCCTGTCTTCGTTATGCTCGCGTTTATCACTTCGCCTTCAAAATTTCCCTTTTGTTCTTCTAACACTTGTTTTATTTTCTGTGTGTTAATTTGAAATTCCATCTCATAACTGACCTGAGAATTAGCGATATCTTTTTTCACTTTATAGCGTTTAATTACATTACCACTTTTTCCCAAATTTACCGCTTCTTCCAATATCGATTGATTACTCCAAGAAAGTCCTAAATCCCCTGCTGTAAGCTCTATTTTTTTATCATCACTGCCATCTAAAGACAATGTAATCTTCGTATTTAAAATGTTTGTAATATAAGAGTTTACAGCCGTTTCTGCCTCATCCTTGGTCATTCCTCCGATTTCTACTTCCCCAACTTTCACTCCTTCATAAATAGTAAGCTCGGTACTTGTTTCCTCTTCTGCTGATATAAACTGATTGTTCATTGCCATACTAGCTGCACAAATGCTTAAAATAGCAGCCATTTTTATAAATCTTTTTTTCATTTCTATTCCCTTTCTTTTTTTATCCCCTCACCTACCAAATCTATGACAGTAAATATTATATTGAATAATAAATCATAGTAAAAGACTGCTGTAAAATAGCTTTTTTGTTCTCCTTCTTTTCTCAAAACGTATTTTACATCAGTCTTTTATAACAGCAAATTTTATCCTGTTATTTCTTTCCGCTCGCAGTATTTAGAACAAGCTTATTTCATAAAATAGAAAAGAACCTTACTTGTCACTATTGTTTCAAGAAAAAAGAATATAATATTGACGTCACTGTCTTTTTTCGGTATAGTAATAATAGGATTAATTACATAAATTAATAAATTACACTTAATAACATCGGCAGAACCATTGCCACGATTAATAATGCAACGATAATTCCAGAAACAATTTTTCTGGTTTTAGAATTATTAAAGTTCAACCTAAATCACCTCTTTCACGATAGGAGAAAATATTATGCGTATTCCTATGATTTTTATTATTATTGTTATATTAGCTTTTTTGTTTCGTCATAATGTTTCCAGAGTTTTCAAACGAGATGCCGAAAGAGAGGAAGCCTTCTGGGAAAGAGAAACAGAAGCCAACAATGTCCGCAAAAAACCTTTGGACGATCTTCATTATATCACAATTCCTATAAATTCCCTACCCTTTTTTTCTGGAATCGATGAAAAACTTGAAAATTTTCAGGAAGAAATAAAAAAGCTTCAAGCAGAACCGATTGTGAATTTATCTGGAATCACAAATACCGATTTGAAATTAAAATATGGGGCTGCTAATCTGCCTATTTTAACAAAGTATGACCAAAATTTTATCATACTCGCCAGAACGCTTTATCAATGGGGCACTCGTCTTCATGAACTTTCTTATGATAAAGAAGCGATACAAGTTTTAGAGTTCGGCATTTCTTGTAAAACAGATGTCCGCGGTCACTATATCCTATTAGGCAAATTATATCTGGAAAATCAAAATTATGATAAAGTAGATGCTATCATTCAAACCGCTTCTGAACTCAATACACTAATGAAAGATCCAATTGTCAAAGAATTGAAGCAAATGAAAGCCGCTACCTTATCCTACCATAATGTGATAGAATGAAATCAATCTGACGGGAAGCCTCACTTTTCGTCAGACTTTTTATTTCCATTTCTAGTGATACATGATGATACCTACATAAATCTTCTAAATACTTTAACTGTGCTTTTGTAATCTCTGTTTCTTTCCTCACTTCATAATGTAATGGCTGTGGTAAAAAAACCTTTTTCACCTCTTCTTCCTCTGTATAAAATTCTTCCACTAATTTCTGATATAACATAATAGCTGTTATTGCATCTTCTTTTGCCCTATGTGCATGAGGATTTTCAATCTTATAATATTCACATAACGCTGATAACGATCTCTGCTTTAACTCTTTCAAAAACTTTCTCGCGATCTTTAAAGTATCAATTCCTTCTTTCTCAAAAGAATGTCCACAATTTACCGCATTTCGTTTTAAAAAACTGAAATCAAATATCACATGATGTCCTAACAGACAATCCTCTCCTACAAATTTTAAAAATTCTTCTATCACCTGATCGATCATCGGCGCATCTTGTAACATTTCCTGTCTAATCCCAGTTAATTCCGTAATAAATTTTGATAATTTCCGCTGCGGATTCACAAAAGACTGATATGTTTCCTCCATCTTTCCTTCTCTTATTCGGACAGCTCCAATTTCTACAATTCTGTCTCTTTTGGGATCTAATCCAGTTGTTTCAATATCCACTGCTACAAATCTATTTATCATATTTCAGCCTCTTTACATAAATGATTGAGAAAACACTCTCTGCATTTCGGATTTCTAGCTGTACACAATCCCCTCCCATGCGTGATGATTTGAATATTATATAAAATCCAATGATCCTTTGGCAATACTTTCATCAGATCATATTCTATTTTCACTGGATCTTCTTCTTTTGTAAAGCCAAATTTTCTAGAAATTCGTTTTACATGTGTATCCACCACAATACTAGGTTCATGAAATATATTTCCTCGGATCACATTCGCTGTCTTTCTCCCCACCCCTGCAAGACCTATTAAATCCTCTAAACGGCTGGGCACTTCCCCATGATATGTTTCCACTAATGTCTTTGTACAAGAAATAATATTCTTCGCTTTATTTCGGAAAAATCCTGTCGCATGAATATCCTTCTGTAATTCTTCTAAAGATGCATTCGCAAAATCCTCTAAGGTAGGATATTTTTGAAATAAATCCTCTGTCACAATATTCACTCTGGCATCTGTACATTGTGCGCTCAAAATCAAAAACTTTTATTTCTACCAAATATTCTGTTTGCATTACCTACTTATGAAACCAATTTTTTGCGGTCCTGTATATAAATCCAGCCAACAAAAATATCATAATGACTGGGGCAAAAATAACCAATACTCGATAAGCTAACAAAACAACGAAAATAAAAATTACAAGAATAATGCCTGCGATAAGCCATAGAGGAAATTTAATCCGTTTTTCGTAATCCTGCTTTATATAACCATCATCTCGATTTTGAAAGGAACTGTAGTTTCCATACTCATTTGTATAACTATTTTGTTCTGCTGTTCTTCCCGACGCAAATTTGGTACTCTCCTCTATCGTTTTTGCCAAAAGTCTTGGGTCGCCCAGCATTTGAAGTACTTCTGACTCACTCCTTCCACTCGTCATCTGATCTCTTATGTAAGATTTATAATAATCTACATTATCTGCGATGATCCGTTCTGATACTTTTCCGTCAAGCGTTTCCTGAAGCAGTCTCAAAAATTCTTCACAATTCATAATAAACCTCCAAACCTGTTTTTAAATTAAGCCTGCTTGGCTCATGCCTGGTCCATTCCTCTTCCCATTGTCATCCGCTTTATATATAATGCAGGATTCTTCTTCATTGCTGTCATATCTCTGAATGCCCTAAGTACCAGTCTTTCTTTATTACATGCCTCTGTATTTTTTCCAGAATCACCAATAATATTGTAGGTGTTCATCTGCCACATATACAAGTCTGTCAATCCGTATCCTTCACAGTGTACCCTGTCTTTGATATAATGATGATCCAAATAAAACATGAGTTCTTCTAAAAGCTCTGAATCCATCACCAGCTCTTCCCAAAGTTCATCACACCACTTTTTTGACTCGCCTGCAATCTCTCCGAGCGCCAGAAGTCCTTCATATGCCTTGACACGTCTGGCATCATACACAATTCCTGCCATATTACTGCCTTTCGTTCCTGTTTTTTACACGTTTCTATTTTATCCTACCACACTCTATATGCAACGTAAATTAAGGAAATATTAAATTAATATGAAAGTCTTTAAAAACCTGCATACCAAACACAACTATTTACAAAATCATCATTCCCACTAATCTGACTGCTAATGCACAAATCCATGCAACTGCACATTGTGCAAACACCATAATTATTGCAGATTTGCTGCCGAGCTCTCGTTTTACAGAAGCGATCGCCGCCACACATGGCGTATAGAGCAGACAAAAAATCAATAGGCTGGCTGCTGTCAAGGGTGTCACTGCAGCCATTAGGTTTCCTGTATTGCCAAACAGCACAGACAAAGTTGACACCACACTTTCCTTTGCCATAAACCCTGTAATCAGTGCCGTTGATATTCGCCAGTCGCCAAATCCCAGTGGACGAAAAACAGGGGCAATCCATCCCGCAGCCATTGCAAGTATACTATCCTTGGAATCTGTAACCACATTTAACCGAATATCAAATGTCTGCAAAAACCATATGATAATGGTTGCAATAAAAATAACCGTAAATGCTCTTTGCAGAAAATCTTTTGCTTTTTCCCACAGAAGCTGCACTACATTTTTTGCCCCCGGCATACGATAGTTTGGAAGCTCCATCACAAATGGAACCGCTTCCCCCTTATACTTGAATCTATGCAAAACAAGCGCCGTCAAAATTCCAACAAGGATTCCGATAAAATAAAGTCCCACCATTACCAATGCACCATGTCCAGGAAAAAATGCCGCTGTAAAGAATGCATATATCGGAAGCTTTGCTGAACAGCTCATAAATGGCGTCAGCATAATTGTAAGCTTTCTGTCACGCTCAGAAGGCAATGTTCTGCTTGCCATCACACCTGGTACTGTACATCCAAACCCAATCAGCATAGGAACGATACTTCTTCCTGAAAGTCCAATTTTTCTCAAAAGCTTATCCATAACAAACGCCACTCTTGCCATATATCCACTGTCTTCCAGCATTGACAGAAAAAAGAACAGTGTCACTATCGTCGGAAGGAAACTCAGCACACTGCCGACTCCACTAAATATTCCATCTAATATCAGCGATTGCAACACTTCATTGACCTTGCCCACTTCCATCGCACTTGCCACAACGTCAGTAAGATACCCTATGGCAATTTCCAAAGTTCCCGAAAGCCACGCGCCAATCACATTGAATGTAAGCCAAAATACTGCTGCCATAATCAAGATAAACGTTGGGATCGCTGTATATTTGCCTGTAAGAATTTTGTCAATGGCAGTACTTCGTGCATGTTCTTTGCTTTCTCTAGGTCTTATCACTGTCTCTTTGCAGATTCTGCTGATAAAAGAAAAGCGCATATCCGCAATTGCCGCGGCCCTGTCCAATCCTCTTTCTTTTTCCATCTGCTGGATAATATGTTCTAGTGCTTCCTGTTCATTGATATCCAGATTCAGCCGGGCAAGTACTCTGCTATCTCCCTCCGCAATTTTTGAAGCAGCAAACCGAATCGGAATACCAGCTTCTGTGGCATGATCGTCTACAAAATGCATAATACCATGAAGACACCTATGTACTGCACCACCATGCTCATCTGCATCGCAAAAATCCTGTCTCCCAGGTTTTTCCTGGTATTTAGCTACATGAATTGCATGATCTATCAGCTCGTCAATTCCTTCATTTTTGGCTGCTGATATTGGAATGACGGGGATACCAAGCAGTTCCTCCAATTCATTTACCCTGACAGAACCACCATTTTCCCGCACTTCATCCATCATATTCAGCGCCAATACCATCGGAATATCAAGTTCCAAGAGCTGCATTGTAAGATATAAATTTCTCTCAATATTGGTCGCATCCACAATATTGATAATTCCCTTTGGATGTTCATTCAATATAAACTGTCTTGTAACAATTTCCTCATTGGTATATGGTGATAAAGAATAAATTCCAGGCAAATCTGTCACAAGGGTATTGGGATTTCCTTTGATACTTCCATCTTTTCTATCAACAGTCACCCCCGGAAAATTTCCCACATGCTGGTTTGAGCCTGTTAGTTGGTTAAACAAGGTCGTTTTTCCGCAATTTTGATTTCCTGCCAGCGCAAAGGTTATCCGCTCCCCCTCTGGAAGTGGGTTTTCATCCTCCTTCGTATGAAATCTTCCCCCCTCTCCAAAGCCCGGATGATCGTGCTTTACTTTATTTTTACTCAAAAAATCAGGTTTTTCCTCTAAATCTTTCTCGTGGATATCTTCTATCTCAATTTTTTCGGCATCAGACAACCTAAGCGTCAGCTCATAACCATGTATCATAAGCTCTGCCGGATCTCCCATAGGTGCATACTTAACCATTGTCACTTGTGCCCCTGGTATTATGCCCATATCCAAAAAATGCTGTCTGAGTGCCCCTTCTCCTCCTACCGAAACAATCGTTGCCTCTTTTCCTATTGGCAATTCCTTTAGGGTCATGATGTCATCTCCTTTTTGTGTGATAATCTGATTTTTAACACGTTCCAGTCCCATTCTATATGCTAATAACGTTTCTTGCAATAGTTTTTCCCGCATATCTCTACACATTGGAATAAACTGTCATTTCTTTGGAACACGTTTCACTTCTATTAGAAAACAAAAAGGCATCAAAAAACCTCATAACTGCCGAAACAGTCACAAGGTTTTTCTTTTTGACAACAGTATTGAAATATATCAAAAATATTTAGCTGCCTTTATTCTATCGTTATTGAATCACCATATTGGTATATCCCATCAAGCTCTCGTCAACTTCACGTGCACACTCGCGTCCCTGCCGGATTGCTTTTACCACAAGCGACTGTCCTGTATGCATATCTCCCGCAACAAAAATATGCTCTGCGCTTGTTTTGTACGTTCCAGGCAATGTCTTTACATTGGTTCGAGCATCTAATTTCACTTGAAACGCATCTGCTACATAACTCTGACAGCCCAAAAATCCCGCCGCAATCAATACTAGCTGCGCTTCAAGCACTTGTTCGCTTCCCTCAATTTCTTTCATAACAACTCTGCCAGTCTCTGCATCCTTTTCCCATTTTAGTTTCACAATCTTTACACCGCATAGACTGCCGTTTTTATCTTTAAGGAATTCTTTTACCGTAGATTCATAAATTCTGGGATCGCGTCCAAAGACTGCGACTGCTTCTTCCTGTCCATAATCTGTTTTGCAGACTTTGGGCCATTCTGGCCATGGATTGTCCACAGAACGAACATCTGGTGCTTTCGGCATCATTTCTACCTGAGTCACCGACTTTGCCCCCAGCCTAATAGCAGTAGCAACACAATCATTTCCAGTATCACCGCCGCCAATAATGACAACATGTCTGCCTTTGGCAGAGATATATGCATTATCTGTCAAATCAGAGTCTAACAGACTTTTTGTTACTCCTTTTAAAAAATCCACTGCAAAATAAATTCCTTTGGCATCTCTGCCTGGTACCTGAATATCCCTTGGATTGGATGCACCACAGGCAAGCACAATTCTGTCAAAACCTTGTACATGCTTTTTTGATTTGATATCCGTGTTTGTGACAAACTTCACGCCCTCTTCTTCCATCACTTTTATTTTGCGCTCAATAATATGCTTTTCAAGCTTCATATTGGGGATACCATACATCAGAAGGCCGCCTACACGGTCATTTCTTTCGAAGACAGTTACATTGTGCCCTCTCTTATTTAGCTGATCGGCTGCCGCAAGTCCCGCCGGACCGCTTCCAATCACCGCTATTGTCTTATTGGTGCGGACTTTGGGTGGTTTTGCCGCCGCAAGTCCTGTCTGATAAGCATTTTCAATAATAGCATATTCATTTTCTTTTGTTGCGACTGCATCGCCGTCCAGGCTGCAAGTACATGCATTCTCACAAAGTGCCGGACATACTCTCGCTGTAAATTCCGGAAAATTATTTGTCTTTTTCAGCCTGTTATAAGCCCGTTCCCAATTTCCTGTATAAACTAAATCGTTCCATTCTGGCACTAAGTTGTGCAAAGGACAGCCAGATGTCATACCTGCAATCGTCATTCCGGACTGACAAAAAGGCACGCCGCATTCCATGCACCTAGCACCTTGCTTTTGCTGTTCTTCCATAGGAAGATGCTCATGAAACTCATTAAAGTGTTTGATTCTTTCCCTTGGTTCCTCCGACGCAGAAGTTTTTCTCTCATATTCTAAAAATCCTGTTGGTTTTCCCATTTTTATACCTCCTGTGCGCTTTAGCGCACATACCAATCAATATTTGAAAGTTTACTTTCAAACTTTCCTCCATGCCGCTTCCAGCGGTTCCAATTGATTCTATTTGTCATACATTCAGATGAAAACACTGTATTTCAGGCGTTTTTCGGTGTATGCATATTGGCATAGAATGCTTCAATCTGAGCCTGTTCTGCACTTAGTCCTTTCTCTTCCATCTGCACAATTGTCTTTAGCATTCTGTCATAATCATATGGAATAATCTTTTTGAATTTGGGCAGGTAATCGCCAAAATGATCCAAAATCTTTTTGCCTTTGGCAGAATTGGTACATGCCACATGCTCTCTAATAAGTTCTTTCAGCTCAAGCACATCATACTTATTGACAATCTCACTCATTGATACCATCTCTTTATTCACTCTCATATAAAGGTCATACTCTTCATCAAGAACATAGGCAATACCACCACTCATCCCAGCAGCAAAATTTTTGCCTGTACCACCCAGCACGACAACACGCCCTCCTGTCATATACTCGCAGCCGTGATCACCTACTCCTTCAACCACAGCGATTGCCCCTGAGTTTCTGACGCAGAACCGTTCGCCAGCAACACCATTCATAAATGCCTTTCCACTTGTCGCACCATATAAAGCGACATTTCCGACAATAATGTTTTCATCCTGCTGAAAACTACTGCCTTTTGGCGGATACACAATCAATTTGCCGCCTGATAAGCCTTTTCCAAAATAATCATTGGAATCCCCTGTAAGCTCTAATGTCAACCCTTTGGGTATAAATGCGCCAAAGCTTTGGCCGCCAGAGCCATGGCAAAGAATACGAAACGTATCTTCCTCAAGCGTGTCATGATAACGCTTTGTAATCTCCGCACCAAATATTGTACCAAATGCACGGTCTGTATTAGTTACTTCCACTTCAATACTTTTCTTTTGCCTTGACTCCAAAGCGCCGCGAAGATGCTTTAACAATACCCTTTCATCTAATGTTTTTTCTAGTGCGAAATCATATGCCTGTTTGGGATTAAAAACAGCTTTTTCTTTTTGATAAGGATTATTCAATATCAAATGCAAATCAAGCTTGACCGTTCCCTCTGGAAGTTTTTCCTTCATCTTAAGCAAGTCTGTGCGTCCTACCAGTTCGTCCACTGTCTTTACACCAAGCTCTGCCATATACTCCCTCAATTCCTGTGCAACAAACCTCATAAAATTGACAACGTATTCTGGCTTTCCTCGAAATCGTTTTCTCAGTTCTGGATTCTGTGTCGCCACACCGACTGGGCAGGTATCCAGATTGCATACACGCATCATTACACACCCCATTGTCACAAGCGGCGCTGTCGCAAACCCAAACTCTTCTGCACCAAGGATTGCGGCAATTGCAACATCTCGTCCAGTCATCAGCTTGCCATCTGTCTCGATTCGCACTTTGCTCCGAAGCCCATTTTGAATCAATGTTTGGTGTGTTTCTGCAAGTCCAAGTTCCCATGGAAGCCCTGCATTGTGGATAGAGCTTTTTGGCGCCGCTCCAGTACCGCCATCATAGCCTGAAATCAGCACTACCTGCGCCCCCGCTTTGGCTACACCTGCCGCAATTGTTCCCACACCTGCCTCTGAGACAAGCTTGACACTGATTCTTGCGTCTTTGTTGGCATTTTTGAGATCATAAATCAACTGCGCAAGGTCCTCAATGGAATAAATATCATGGTGAGGCGGCGGTGAAATCAAACCAACACCTGGCGTTGAATGCCTTGTTTTTGCAATCCACGGATAAACTTTTCCTGCTGGCAGATGACCGCCTTCACCAGGTTTTGCTCCCTGTGCCATTTTGATTTGAATTTCCTGTGCACTCACCAAATATTTGCTGGTAACACCAAATCGTCCACTTGCCACCTGTTTGATTGCAGAACAGCGATTCAATCCGTCAGCTCCCAACGTCATTCGTTCCAAATCCTCTCCGCCTTCACCAGAATTTGATTTTCCATGAAGCATATTCATCGCAATTGCCAGTGTCTCATGTGCTTCTTTTGAAATCGATCCATACGACATAGCGCCTGTTTTGAATCTTGTCACAATATGGTCTACACTTTCCACCTCATCAATCGATATACCCTTTTTCGGAAAATGAAATGTCAAAAGCCCTCTGATATTTCGAATGTTCTCTTCATCATGAATCATGGAAGAATACTGTTTAAACATTTCATAGCTGCCTCTCTGGGTTGACTGCTGCAGCATATGAATTGTAGCTGGATTGTATAAATGTTCCTCCGCTCCTCCTCTCGATTTATGCTGTCCAGGGCTGTCAAGTGTGAGATCTGTAGCAAGTCCTAATGGATCAAATGCACGGGAATGAAGCGCATCAACTTCTTTTGCAATATCCTGCAGTGTAATCCCGCCTACCCTGCAGACTGTATTTGTAAAATACTTATTTATGACCTCTGCATCAATGCCAATTGCCTCAAATATTTGAGAGCCCTGATAAGACTGAATGGTTGAAATTCCCATCTTTGAAGCAATTTTGACAATTCCATGAAGAATCGCAGCATTGTAATCATCAACTGCTGCATGATAATCTTTCTCCAGCATTCCATTATCAATTAATTCCTTAATTGACTCCTGCGCCAGATAGGGATTCACTGCACAGGCGCCATAACCAATTAATGCCGCAAAATCATGAACTTCTCTTGGTTCTGCTGATTCTATAATCAACGCAACACTTGTTCTTTTCTTGGTGCGAATCAAATGCTTCTGCATTGCTGAAACTGCAAGCAGGGAAGGGATTGCAATATGATTCTCGTCAACGCCGCGGTCAGAAAGAATCATAATATTGACCCCTTCGCGGTAAGCACGGTCAGCCTCTACATACAAATGGTCAATTGCGCGCTCAAGATTCATATTTTTGTAATAGATAATCGGAATCTCTCCAACCTTAAAGCCTTCTCTTTTCATATTTTTAATCTTGATCAAATCTGTAGTTGTCAAGATTGGATTATCGACCTTTAATACATTACAGTTCTTTTTTGTATCGTGCAGTAAATTCCCATCCTTCCCAATATAGATTGTCGTAGAGGTAACTACCTCTTCTCGTATTGCATCAATGGGCGGATTTGTCACTTGTGCAAACTGTTGTTTGAAATAATGGGAAAGCTGATGATGCGTGCGGGACAATACAGGAATCGGAGTATCAACTCCCATAGCGCCGATACTCTCACTGCCGTTTCTTGCCATTGGCAGAATGCTTGTCTTCAATTCCTCATAAGTGTATCCAAATGCTTTCTGTATGCGCTGTCTTTCTTCATCAGTAAATTCCGGAACTCTTACATTGGGTATTTTTAATTCTTTTAATATGACAAGATTAGAGTCAATCCATTCTCCGTAGGGACGCCTTTTCGCATATTTTTCCTTGAGGGTATCATCATCAATTACTTCTCCCTTGATTGTATCTACCAAAAGCATCTTTCCTGGGCGAAGTCTGTCTTTTTTCACAATTTTGGCGGCATCAATTGGCAATACACCAACCTCTGATGAAAGAATCAGCTGATCATCAGACGTAATATAATACCTTGATGGGCGAAGTCCGTTCCTATCAAGCACAGCTCCCATGATATCGCCATCAGAAAAAAGAATTGATGCCGGCCCATCCCATGGTTCCATCATTGTTGCATAGTATTGATAAAAGTCCTTTTTGGCTTGCGACATCGTTTTGTTATTTGCCCAGGGTTCAGGTATCGTAATCATCACGGCAAGTGGAAGCTCCATGCCGCTCATTACCAAAAATTCCAGTGTATTGTCCAGCATCGCAGAATCCGATCCCTGCGCATTAACAACCGGAAGCACCTTATGAAATTCATGACTCAAAAATTCCGATTCCATATTCTCCTCACGCGCAAGCATTTTATCTACATTGCCGCGAATCGTATTGATTTCACCATTATGCACAATTAATCGGTTGGGATGTGCCCGTTCCCAGCTTGGATTGGTGTTGGTTGAAAAACGCGAATGCACAATCGCAATTGCGGAACTATAATCACTACTTTGCAAATCCTGAAAAAATGTTCTAAGCTGTGTAACCAAGAACATCCCTTTATAAACAATTGTTCTACTACTAAGCGATACTACATATGTATTGTCAGAGCTTTGTTCAAACACACGCCTCGCAATATAAAGTTTTCTGTCAAATGCAAGACCTTTTTCCACACTGACTGGCTTTTTTACAAATGCCTGCATAATGCAAGGCATACATTCTACAGCTTTTTGACCTAAAACGGAAGGCTCACAAGGTACTTCCCGCCAGCCAAGAAAATCCAGTCCTTCTTTTTGAACTATGATTTCAAACATTTTTTTTGCTTGATTTCTTTTCAACTCATCTTGTGGAAAGAAAAACATACCCACACCATATTCTCTCTCACCGCCGAGCGAAATTCCCAAAGGCTTTGTCACTCTGACAAAAAAATTGTGGCATATCTGAACTAGAATTCCAACACCATCCCCCGTCTTTCCTTCTGCGTCTTTCCCGGCTCTATGCTCCAAGTTCTCTACAATTTTTAATGCATTTTCGACCGTTTCGCGTGTTTTCAGCCCTTTGATATTGACAACTGCACCAATCCCACAGTTGTCATGTTCAAATTCTGGTCTGTAAAGCGGCGCTTGGGGGACACTTATTTTTGTATCAAACATTTTCTTCTCTCCTTTTTCTTATTGCCTGTTATTGTCAGATAATCAGACAATTGATGTGTTCTATGCTCTGTTCCTGAAAATTTCTTTTTTCCATCATTTGTCCTATAAAATACAAGCAATGACAGCTATCTTTGTACATAAAAAAGCAACCAAAAAACAGTATTATGACCGCCATTGGTTGCTTACTTTTTCTTTTTTTATTATTTACTTTTCACATTATAAAAAATTTTTTTGTATTTGTAAAGAGAATTTTTAAAACTTCCAGTGTTGAAGAATAAATGATGTTACTAGCAGAGCAACGGCAAAAATCCAGACGGTCAAGGGACGCAACAGCTATGACGAGTAAAAATTTTTCGCAAAAAAACCTCCCATTTTACAGGAAA
>OFGR01001553.1_pt1 | contig 17915 bp, 13 predicted proteins | sample 1521811 | NCBI WGS metagenome assembly OFGR01 (sample SAMEA3504098, study PRJEB24116) | mouse gut metagenome | biome: mouse gut; feature: mouse-associated habitat; material: faeces | place: Denmark | collected 2011
CGGCAATGCCGAGCATGAAGGCCATGCGGGGCCAGAAGACGGCCCAGATGTCCCCGGCCAGAAAGACGGTCTGCAACGCCGTGTTGAAATGCCGGGCCGGGATGATCAACGTCAGATATTGCAACACTTCGGGCATACTGTTGATGTCGAAAATAAAGCCCGAAAGGATCACGGAGGGCAAAAAGCCGGTGATGAGCCCCGTCTGGGCGGCCAGAAGCTGCTGCTTGGTCAGAATGGAAATGAGCAGCCCCTGCCCCAGCGCGGGCATGAGAAAGGCGCTCGACAGCACGAAGAGGGCGAAAACCGAGCCGCGCAAAGGAACCTCAAAAAGAAAGACCCCGGACAAGGCGCAAATCGTCATGGAAAACATGCCCAAGAAATAGTAAGGAATGAGTTTGCTGAGAAGTATCTGCATCCGTGTTACGGGCGTGGCGAAAAGGGATTCCATCGTCCCCCGCTCGTACTCGCGGGCGATGACCAGCGCCGTCAGCATGGTCCCGATGAGCGTCATGACGATGGTAATGGAGCCGGGCACCAGATACCAGCGGCTTTTCGCCGCCGGATTGAACCAGTAGCGCGGGGCGACCTCGATGGGCTGCTTTTGCAGCGTCGCGCCGGGCGTCAACGTCTGCTGCCAGTTGGCGATGACGCCCTGACTGTAGCCGCGGATGAAATTCGCCGTGTTGCTCTCGCTCCCGGAAACGATCACCTGTATGGGCGCAACGCCGCCCCGTCCCTGCCCGGATTCGAGCAATGCCTCGAAATCATAGGGGATGACGATAAAGCCGGAAATGACGCTGTCGCGCATCATGCGCCCCGCCTCGGCGCGGGACAGGGCCTGATGCACCCGGAAATTGGGGGAATGCGCGAAATTTTCCTGAAGCTGCAAGCCCGCCTGACTGTTGCTTTCGTCAAGGATAACGATATCCATTACCCCGGCGTCCAGCGTGATGCCGTAACCGAAGAGCAGCAGGAAGATCATGGGCAGAATCGCCGCCACCAGATAGGACGAGGGATCGCGCACGATCTGCTTGCTTTCCTTGCCCATGAGCGCGAAAAGCTGCGCCAGCCACTGCCACGCCGAAGCGCCGCGCCCGTTCATGCCGCGCCTCCTTTGCGCCCCACCGCTTCGATGTAGGCGATGAAGGCGTCCTCAAGCGTCATGTCTTCCGCCCTTTCCTCCGTTTTCTCCGTGCGCGGCGCCTTGGCCTTAAGATCATCGGGCGTACCGCGCGCAATGACGCCGCCCTGAAAAATCAGTGCGATCTCGTCGCAATATTCCGCTTCTTCCATAAAATGCGTCGTCACGAGCACGGCCACACCATTTTGCGTCATGGCGTTGATATGCTTCCAGAATTCCCGCCGTGTCCGGGGATCGACCCCTGATGTGGGCTCATCAAGAAAGAGCACCGACGGCCTGTGCAGGGTGGCGCAGGCCATCGCCAGACGCTGTTTCTGCCCCAGCGGGAGGTTGAAGGCGCGGACATGCCGGAAGCCCTGCAGGTCGAGGGCCTCAATAAGCCCGTCAACGCGAGGGCGGACCTCAGCCCGGGGCAGGCCGTAGAGGTCAGCCATAAGCCGCATGTTCTGCTCTACGGTCAACTCGCCGTACAGCGAAAATTTCTGGGCCATGTAGCCCAGTCTGGCCCGGGCCGCACCCCCTGCCGTAAGCAGGTTCATCCCGGCCACGAAGCATTGCCCTTCCGTGGGGCGCGACAGGCCGCACAACATGCGGAAGGTGGTGGATTTGCCCGCCCCGTTGGGACCGAGCAGGCCGAAGATACGGCCCGGCTGCACCTCGAAACTGATGTCGTGCGCCGCCACGAAATTTCCGAAACGTTTCGTCAGCCCCTCGGCCCGGATGACGGGAGGGGCGGAGGCGAAGGGCACGGGCGAGCCCCCGGGGGAAGGGAGGGGAAACTTTTCTGAAGAAAAGCTTTCCCCTCCCTTCCCCCGAACCCCCTTCCCTCCTCTTCCAAAGACGTTCGACGAGTGGGGAGGCTGTGCGGAGGGCGTTTCCCGAGGAGGCGGGGAAGATAGGGACGCCTCGAGGGAGGGGGTGGAGAAAGAAGATACCGGAGAGACGGATGGAGAGGGAGAAAGCGCCTCGGCCTTCCCTTCGCCTTCCGGTCCCGGCCCGGAGGAGGGAGGAAAGGCGGGGCCCTCCCCGGCTTCCGGCAAAAACGGCGAAGGACGCCGGTCCATGCCCCCCACGGCGTCGATATAGGCGTCCTCAAGACGCGGCTCTGCGGGGCGCAGCTCGACGCCCCCCCGGGTAAAAGCTCCGTCGTGCGCGTCCTGAAGGACCACACGGATACGGCTGCCCTGAATCAGCGCGTCGCGCACGTCCGGCTCCTGCTGCCAGCGGGCGAGCATCCGGCGGGCTTCGCCGGGCGGCGGAGAAAAGGCGAAGACGCGTCCCGCCACCCGCGCCGTGAATCCGGCGGGCGGCCCTTCGTAGACCAGACGTCCCTGATCAAGCATGAGCACGTGGGCGCAACGTTCGGCCTCATCCATATAGGCGGTGGACCACAGGACGGACATGCCGCCCACGGCCAAATCGGACACCATTTTCCACAGCTCGCGCCGGGAGAGGGGATCGACGCCAACGCCCGGCTCGTCGAGAAGGAGCAGGCGCGGCGTGGTCAGCAGGGCGCAGGCAAGGCCGAGCTTCTGTTTCATGCCGCCGGAAAGCTTCCCCGCCAGCCGTTCCGTAAAGGGCCCCAAACTGGTAAAGGCCAGCAGTTTCTCGAAAATGGCCTGCCGTTCCGGGTTTTGAAGGCCGCGCAGCTCGGCATGAAGATTCAGATTGTCGATGACGGAAAGGTCTTCGTACAGGCCGAATCGCTGCGGCATTTAGCCGATATCATGGAGGATGGCCGAGAACGACTCCGAAGGCCCCTTGTCCGGCGCGGACGCCGCCGTTCCATCCTCGTGCCCTGCGGGGGCCCGCCTGCGTCCGGGGGCTTGCCCCGCTTCTTCGGAACGCCGGGCGAAAGCGGAGTCGCCGGGCGCGCGGCCCAAGACCTCCACCCGGCCCGACGTGGGCAGGAGCAGCCCCGCCAGAAGGCGCATGAGCGTCGTCTTGCCCGCCGCGTCGGGGCCCACCAAGCCCACGACCCGACCGGCGGGGATGTCGGCGGTCACGTCCTGCAAAGCGGGCGGCGTCCCGGGCGGCACGTCCGGGAAAACCTTGGACACGGCCTCAAGGCGGATGACCGGGCCTTGCGGCCCCGGCGCGCTCACGGCCTGCCCCCGTCCTTGCGCAGGGTCACGGTGACGGGCATCCCCTGCCGCATCACGTTGTCCGGGTCTTCCGCCACGACGCGGAAACGGAAGACCAGATCGTTGCGCACTTCCTTGGTTTCCACGGTCTTGGGCGTAAACTCGGCGGTGGGGGAGATGAAGCCCACAAAGCCGCGGTACGTCTTGCCCGGCGTGGCGTCGATGGACAGCAGTGCCTCCTGACCGGGGCGGATATGGCCCAGATTCGGCTGCGTGACATAGGCGCGTATCCAGACCGGATTGTTCAGGGTGACGGCGTATACCGTCTGGCCCGGCTGAACCACGGCCCCCACCTCGTGCACGCGGGTGAGCACCACCCCGTCCTGCGGCGCGAAAAGCTCGGTATCGGAAACATTAAGGGAAGCCGTGTGCACGGCGGCTTCGGCGGCCTTGACCGCCGCTTCCTGCCGCATGACCTCCTCGGCCCGGTAGCCGGCCTCCATGAGCCTGAGCTGTTCCTGCGCCGCGTCGCGGCGGGACAGGGCCTCGGTATAGGCCGAACGCGCGTCGTCCAGCTCGCGTTGGGAAAGCGCCCGCTGCTTGCGCAGGTTTTCCGTGCGCCGCAGGGTGATGGCGGCATTGTTGAAGGCCGCCTGCGCGCCTTCCAGAGAAGCCCGGGCCTGCGCCACGTCCTCGGGGCGGTAGCCGTTGAGCATCTGGGCATAGGCCGCCTGCTGCATGGCCAATTCCGCCTGCGCCCGGCTCAGGGCGTATTCGAGAGGCTGGAGATCAAGCTGCGCCAGCTTTTCCCCGGCCTTCACCGTGTCGCCTTCTTCCTTGTACAGTTCCGTGATCCTCCCCCCGACCCGGAAAGCGACGTCAACCTGCCGGATGTCAACGTTGCCGTACAGCGTCAGCACGTCCGAAGGCGTGCGCTTGTCGCCGTAAAGCCACCACGCACCCCCCGCAAGGCAGGCGAGGACGACGAGGATCAGGATGATACGCTTCCACATGGACGCCTCCGGCATGAAAAAACAGAGAAAAAAGACGCCTGCCACGAGCGGGGGCCCCTCAGGAAAAGCCCGCACTGGACGTGAAACCTTCCTCAAGGCACCGCCTGTAGCCGCCTTGTTTCAAAAGATAGGCAAAGGTTTACGGCAAGTCAAATTAAAATTTTAAGTTTCGATTTGACTTATCATCCGACTTTTTTTAGAAAAAAGCATGGCTACCACGACACGTCCCTCTCCGCGCGGCAAGCGCGCCCCCCGCAGCGACGGGCGATCCACGCGGGCCGCCGTCCTCGAAGCCGCAGGCCGGGTCTTTGCCGAGCGGGGCTTTGCCGAAGCCACGGGCAAGGAGATATGCGAGCGCGCCGGGGCCAACGCCGCCGCCGTCAACTACTATTTCGGCGGCAAGGAAGGGCTCTACGAGGAAGTGCTCATTGAGGCGCACCGCCAGATGCTGAGCATGGAGGATTTGAGCCGCATCATCGACTCACGGGCGGAACCGGAGGAGAAACTCCGTATTTTTCTGGAGCACATCATCCACACGGCCACCCACGCGGCTGATCTGTGGGGCGTGCGCATTTTCCTGCGCGAACTGGCCTCCCCCACCCCCTTCGTACCCAAATTCATCGAGACGACCGCGCTGCCGAAATCCCGGAAACTCCGCGAGCTGGTGCGCGCCATCACCGGGCTCGCGCCCGATTCCCCGGCCGTGCAGCGCGCCACGGCCCTTGTAGCCCTGCCCTGCATGGGACTCGTCCTGTTCCCGGAAAAACTGCGTACCCTCCTGCTTCCGGCCACGGCCTCCGATGCTGATGGGCTGCTTGACGACATGCTGGACTACATGCTCGGCGGCCTGCGCGCCCTGGGCAAAAGGGACGAAACGCGCGGCTGAATCCGAGAGACCGCAAAAGGCCCGCTTCACGAAAAAAGGATTCTCCCCGAGGGGAGAATCCTTTTTTCGCAAGACGGTTCCTGCGCGGCGCAAGGAGCCCTGGCCGCGCTTTTCGTCAAAAAGAGCGGAGCCTCTCGGCCGTTTCTAAGCTTCGGCCAGCGTGCCCGCCGCGCAAGCCCCTTCCTCCGCCTCGCGACGGCAGGCTTCGTTGAGGTCGCGCTCCAGAAGGGCCACAATGGTAAAGCGGTTGATAAAGGCGCGGGCGAATTGCAGGTAGTTCAGATAGAGGTCGCTGCTGCGCATGGACAAGCCTTCGACGTCGATGCGCTGGAGGAGTTCGATCTGTATCTGGCTGATGCGCGAGGAACAGCCGTCCGCATAGGCGGAAAGCTCGGCGCGGGAGCCCTCGCCCCGGGCGTAGCTGCGAAAACGCTCGGCCGCCTCTTCGAGGATGGCCGGCAGCTCCTCCAGATTCTGGGCCAGCACGCCTTCGTAGGGACGGTGGCGGTTGGCGATGTGGTTGGCAGACATGCCAAGCACGGAACGCAAATCGTGGCTCAGTTCCTTCATACCGTTGAAGATGCGGTAGTAGATGTGCCGCGCCTCGTGGTCGAGGCGGTCGCCACCGCCGCGCAGGGCCATGCGGTAATAGCAGCCGCGCGAACGGGAAATCTCTTCAAAAAGCCCCACCGCCGCGTTCTTGCAGCGTTGCAGCTCCTTCTCGTTTTCGGACTGGAAGGCGTCGATGCCGTCGCGTATCAGGCGTACGGAGGCGGTGATGCTGTCGGCCACCGACGTGTCGATGTTGACGCGGATGCTGTCCTTGTCCGCATGGTCGACCACGATGTCGAAGCTGCTGTCCTCCTTTTCCTTGCCGAAAAAGTTGGAGCGCACCAGACTGAAGACGGCCACCGCCATGAGGAGCACGACCATCACGCTGCCGCCCTTGCTCAGGGCAAAGGTGACCAGCGCGCAGGCACTGAAGGCGCACATGGCCGTCAGGAACCAGCCGCTGATGACCGTAAGCACGCCGGAAACGCGGTAGACCGCGCTCTCGCGGTTCCACGCGCCGTCGGCGAAGGAAGAGCCCATCGCCACCATGAAGGTCACATAGGTGGTGGACAGGGGCAGCTTGAGGGAGGTCGCCGAGGCGATCAGGATACTCGCCACAACAAGATTGATGGCCGCGCGCACCTGATCGAAGGGCAGCGGCGCTTCGCCGCGGGGCTGCTCCAGAGGCCGCATCCGGCTTCCCAGCGCGCCCAAAAGCGAGGCGGGCAAGATGTGATGAAGGGTCTCGCCGACGCTGAGGCCGGCGCGCACGATGAGACGGCCAGGCAGGGAGGAACCGAACTGCTCCTGCTCGCCCCGGGTGCTGCTGCTCAGGTTGATGGACGTCCGCACCACGCGGTGGGCCTTTTTGGAAAACCACAGCGTCAGCACCATGACCACGCCGGAAAGCAGCAGGTAGATGGTGGGCGTGTGCACGGCCTTGCGCAGGCCCTCCATCGTGAAGGCGTCGGCGGCCACGCCGCTGGCGGCGTACTGCTGCCAGCTTTCCCACGCGGCCAGCGGCACACCCATGAAGTTCACCAGGTCGTTACCCGCGAAGGCGAAGGCCAGAGAGAACGTCCCGGCCAGAATGATGATTTTGAAGATGTTTATGCCTCGGCTGCGCATGAGCCAGTGCAAAAGCACGCTCAGCCCCACGAAGAGCGTCAGCAGGATGACGAGGCTGTGTTCATTGAGCCATGCCAGATACTCGGGCTTCATGAAGGAGGCCCCCTTCGCTCCCTTCATGATGAGGAAATAGAAAATGGCCGTCAGCGACAGCCCTCCGAAAAGGCCACCCACCCGGCGGTACATGGCGTCATAGTGGAAGGTGAAGATGAGGCGCGTGACGTACTGCACCAGGACCCCGGCCACAAAGGCCACCACCACGGAGACGAGAATGCCCGAAACGATAGCCAGCGCCTTCTGGCTGTTGATGAAGTCGCCGAGCTGGCCCAGCGGAATGTCCGTGGTGGCAATCCTGATGAGAGCCACCGCCACGGCCCCGCCCAGCAGCTCGAAGACGATGGACACCGTGGTGGAGGTGGGCAGCCCCAACGAGTTGAAGGCATCCAGCATCAGGACGTCCGTAATCATCACCGCCAGAAAAATAATCAGAATTTCATTGAAGGTGAAGAGCTGCGGATTAAAAACGCCGCTGCGGGCGATCTCCATCATACCGCTGGAAAAGGTGGACCCTGCAAGCACGCCCACGCTGGCCACCGTGATGATGACCTTGAAACTGGCGACGCGCGAGCCGATGGCCGAGTTGAGGAAATTGACGGCGTCGTTGCTGACGCCTACGAAAAGGTCCACGACGGCCAGAATGGCCAGGAAACCCAAAATAACTAAAAACATGCTTTCCACGAATCTCCTCCTGACGTAGTCACGTCTAAAGCGGTCCTTATGTAGGAAACACGTGTTACAGCCCGGTGACGGCAAGGTGGAAAGATGGGGATGGGACGTTTCCCAGGCGGAAAAAACGCTCCGGGGCGAAGCCCTTCCCTGCGGCGGGGACGGCGGCGCGCCCCGGCCCCGTGCAAGGCGGACCGGAAAAGAGCCGTGGGCCGGCGCGCACAGGGAAAGGCCGGGAACGAGTGTCCCCCGTTCCCGCTGATGGCGTGGGCCAGCGCCCGCACGGGAAAGGATAGTACATCGACAGCAGAAACGGCGTCCCGGAAGTATGGCCCGCACGAAGAGAGAGAGAGAGAGAGAGAGAGAGAGAGAGAGAGAGAGAGAGAGCCGTATCCGGTCCTTGATGATACCATGAGCGGAAAGCCCACGCGTAAGGCCGGAAAAAGGCGCAAAAAAGGGGCCCCCGCGGAGGCCCCCGTTTCGTCTACATCTTTTTGGCGTCGCGCAGCATTTTGACCGCGCAGAAGTTGCCGCACATGGCGCAGGCTTCTTCGTGCTTGTGAGGTTCGCGCCGCTTGTCGAGGATAACGGGATCAAGCGCGGCCTCGCGCATCCCGTTCCAGTCGAGGGCCATACGCGCCTTGGCCATCTTCGCTTCGCGGGCAAGGGCATGGGGGCGGCCAAGCGCCACTTCCCCGGCCTGCGCCGCCACGCGCGACGCCATGATCCCCTGCCGCACGTCGTCCATGTCGGGCAGGGTCAAGTGTTCGGCGGGCGTGAGGTAGCAAAGGAAATCCACGCCCGCACGCACGGCCATGGCCCCGCCGATGGCCCCGGCGATGTGGTCGTAGCCCGGCGAGGAGTCGATGGTCAAGGGTCCGAGCACGTAAAGGGGCGCGCCGTGCGTCAGCTTCTTGATGCCGATGATCTGCGCCTCCACCTCGCTCATGGGCACATGGCCGGGGCCTTCGATCATGCACTGCACCCCGTATTCGAGGCCGCGCCTGGCGAGCGTGCCGAGGGTCATGACCTCTTCCCACTGCGCGGCGTCCCCGGCGTCGCAGCCCGCGCCCGGACGCAGCCCGTCCCCGAGCGACAGGGTCACGTTATGCCTGCGGGCAAGCTCAAGGAGACGGTCGTAGTGGGTAAGAAGCGGATTTTCCTTGTCGTTCTTGAGCATCCACCGGGCGAGGATGGAGCCGCCGCGCGAGACGATGCCCAGCGCGCGCGCGCCCCGGGCGGCCCATTCCGCGCCGCGCCGGGTCAGGCCGCAGTGCAGGGTCATGAAGTCCACGCCCTGCTCGGCCTGCATCTCGACTTCCGCAAAAAGTTCCTCGGGATCGATGTCGGCGGGATCGCGATCCTTGTCGATATAACGCTGCGCCACCGAATAGAGCGGCACGGTGCCGAGCGGCAGGGGCGTGCGGGAAAGCATCTCCCGCCGGATGGCCATAAGGTCCCCGGCGATGGACAGGTCCATGACCGTATCCGCCCCCGCCTCGCGAGCCACGTCGAGCTTGCGCATCTCGCAGCCCGGATGGTTCTGGAAAGGCGAGGTGCCGATGTTGGCGTTGACCTTCACGCGGCTCGGCTGGCCCACGAGAATGGGTTTGACGTCCGGATGGTTGGGATTGCCGAGCAGGACCATGGTCCCGGCTTCGATGGCCGCGGTGATGGCTTCGGGCCGCAACCCCTCTTCTTCGGCCAGCGCGGGCAGATGCGCGGCCAGGAGGGATTGCAGGGCCGCATTCTGAGTGATGATGGACACGAAAAACTCCTCGTTGGATAGGCCCACGGCGAAACGCCGCGGCTGTGGATAGGGCTTCCGCTACGCGGCCATTGTGCCGCAGGAAAGGGGACTGTGCAAGCATGAGGCGGGGATGAGTAATCATTCGGCGCAAATGAGCGGGCTTGCCTTCTCAGCGCCCTGAACTTACCCTTTATAGAAATGCATGTAATCCGGCCCCGCCACGACGCGGGGTACGCCTTCCCCTTCCGGGCAAGGCGGCCCGGAACAGGAGTCTGCCCATGCCTTCATTCAAACGCTTGCTGACAGGAGCCCTCATGACCCTCTTGCTGGGCGCGGCGGGAACCGCCGTCGCCGGAACGCCCGCCACGCCGCCGCAAAAGGGCGAGCCGTCCGACATCGTGCCCGTTATCCCCGATCCGCTTTCGGGCAAGGAGGAGCAGGTCACACGGCTCGCCAACGGCCTTTCGGTCCTCATCCTCAAGGATACCCGCTTCCCTCTCGTCTCCACCCGGCTTTATGTCCACGCGGGTTCGGCCTACGAAAACCCGGATCAGGCGGGCATCAGCCACGTCCTTGAGCACATGGTCTTCAAGGGCACGGACAGCCGCCCCAAAAGCGCCATCAGCCAGGACGTCGAGTCGGCGGGCGGCTATCTGAACGCGGCCACCAGCTACGACTACACGGTGTACATCACCGACATGCCCGCCCGTCACTGGAAGCTCGGCATGGACGTGGTGCGCGACATGGCCTTCCACGCCACCCTCGACGCGCAGGAGCTGGAATCCGAAAAGAACGTGGTTGTTTCCGAGCTCCAGCGCGGCGAGGACGATCCCGGCAGCCGCATGTTCAAGACGCTCCTCGCCAAGGCCCTGCGCGGCACGCCCTACGAGCGCCCGGTCATCGGCTACGAGAAGACCATCCGCGGCCTCACGGTGCAAAACCTGCGCGACTACATCGCCAAATACTATCAGCCGCAGAACATGCTTCTGGTGGTCGTGGGGAACATTGAGCCCGCCGAAGTGCTAACCGAGGCCGAACGGCAGTTCGCGCCCTACAAGAACACCTCCCCGCTGCGCGAAGTCCTGCCCTATGAGGCCGACCGCCTGCCCCTGCCCGGAAGCGGCCCCATGCTGACCGTGCAGCCCGGCCCGTGGAATAAGGTCTACCTCGCCGCCGCCCTGCCCGTGCCGGGATCGCAGAGCTACCAGTCCACCACGCTCGACGTGCTGGCCTACCTGCTCGGCGGCGACCGCACCAGCCGTCTGTACCGCACCTATAAGTATGAACGTCAGCTCGTGGACAGCATCAGCGTTTCCAACGTGAGCTTCGAGCGCATCGGCGCGTTCGTGGTCACGGCAGAACTCGACGCGGACAAGGTCCAGCCCTTCTGGAGCGCCCTCGTAGAGGATTTTGCCGCGCTCAAGGCCGACGCCTTTTCCCCGCACGAACTGGAACGCGCCAAGCTGAACATCGAAGATGACCTCTACCGCTCCAAGGAGACGCTGGCCGGGCTGGCCTCGAAACTCGGCTACTTCCAGTTCTTTCAGGGCGGCGAACAGGGCGAGCGCAACGCCATCGAAGCCCTGCGCAACGTGGACGCCGCCATGCTCGGGCAGTCGCTGGAAACGTGGGTGCGCCCCGAGCGCCTGACCACGGTGGTCCTGCCGCCCAAGGACGCGAAGCTCCCCGACATGCAGGCCATCCTCGACAAGGAATGGAAAGCCGGGGCCAAGGCCGGAGCCGCGAAAACGACGGAAGCAGGCAAAACCGAAATCGTCGATCTCGGCAAGGGCCGCACCCTCGTGCTCATCCCGGACAAGACCCTCCCCTACGTCTCCGCGAACCTGACCTATTCCGGCGGCGACGCCCTCCTGAAGCCCTCCGAGCAGGGCCTGTCCTCGCTGGCGGCCAACGTGCTGACCAAGAGCACGGCCAAGCGCGGAGCCACCGAGGTGCAGGCCTTCCTTTCCGACCGCGCCGCCGGGCTGGCCGCCTCCTCGGGCCGAAAGACCTTCGGCATCAGCTTCACCACCCCCGCGCGCTTCAACAAGGAACTCTTCGGACTGCTCGGTGAAGTGGTCGAATCCCCGGCCTTCAGCGCGGACGAAACCGCCCGGGGCATCAAGGATCAGATCGCGGCGATCAAGTCGCGTGAGGATCAGCCCCTCGGACTGGCCTTCCGGAAGCTCCCGCCCTTCCTCTTCCCGGATAGCGTTTACGGCTACCTCCAGCTCGGCACCATCGACGCGGTGGAAAAGTACGATGCGGCCATGCTGCGCGGCTTCTGGGACCGTCAGAAGGCGCGCCCGTGGGTGCTGGCCGTGGCCGGGGACTTCGACCGCGAGGACGTGCTGACCTTCGCCAAGGGCCTGCCCGCGCCGGACGAGAGCAAGGTCGACGTGCCCGTGCCCGCGTGGGGCACCGGACACGAGCTTGACATCCCCATGCCAGGCCGCAATCAGGCCCACCTTATGCTCATCTTCAAGACGGCCCCGGACACCAGCCCGGACACGCCTGCCCTTGATCTGCTCGAAACCTCGCTGAGCGGCATGGGCGGCCCGCTCTTCCGCGACCTGCGCGACAAGCAAGGGCTTGGCTATACCGTCACCGCCTTCAACCGCCAGAACGCCGATCACGGCTACATGGTCTTCTACATCGGTACGGAACCCGGCAAGGTTGCCCAGGCCGAGGAGGGCTTTAGGCGCATCATCGGTGATCTCCACGAAAATCTCCTGCCGCAAGAAGATGTTAACCGCGGCAAGAACCAGCTTGAGGGCGACTACTACCGGGCCATGCAAAGCCTCGGCAGCCGTTCCGGAGAAGCCGCAGCCCTGACGATGGAAGGCCGTCCCCTCTCCTTCACACGAGATCAAATAGAAAGAAGTAAAGAGGTAAGTCCCGAACAACTCAGGGAAATCGTGCGAAAGTACCTCAATTTCGCCGATGTCTACACGATAAAAGTCTTGCCATAATCTCAAAAGAGCCCTATAGATTCGGACGCGGGTTCGGCAACGGCCCCGCGCCCGAATCCGCTTGTCGGATTTGTGGGGTTGCGGATAACGGCAGACAGGCCCGCGCGCCCGTTTTCCGATTATTTTTGCGACAGGGACATTTTCCGCTTGCCAAACCAAATCGGATTGTGTAAGAGCTAATCCCTGTTGCTGGTGTAGCTCAACTGGCAGAGCAGCTGATTTGTAATCAGCAGGTTGCGGGTTCGAGTCCCATCACCAGCTCCAGCAAAGCCGTGAGGCTTCCGGTTCGCCGGTGGAGCAGCGGAAGAAATTCCGCGCGCATCGACAAAGACAGAAGACATTGGCCCTGTTTTTGTCACCCAAAGTGGAGGGGTTCCCGAGTGGCCAAAGGGAACAGACTGTAAATCTGTCGTCGTGAGACTTCGGAGGTTCAAATCCTCCCCCCTCCACCAGATTTAGAAAGCTGACACGGCTGTAGGAGACAGGCACCAACCCTGTCAGGGGACTACGGCGTACAGGCGGGAATAGCTCAATGGCTAGAGCATCAGCCTTCCAAGCTGAGGGTTGCGAGTTCGAGTCTCGTTTCCCGCTCCACACCTGCCTTCCCCCCACCTCCCCATGTGCCGTGCCTTAACGTATCGGGAAACCAGAGCGCTGCCAGCTTGATGGTCAGTGATGGATGGTCTTGCGACGCCACAGGCTCTGTCCCATAAAATCCGTTATCTTCTGCAACCAAGAAGGGAGACCGTCATGGGTAAAGAAAAATTTACGCGTACCAAGCCTCATATGAACATTGGTACTGTTGGTCACATCGACCACGGCAAAACCACGCTGACCGCCGCCATCACCAAAGTCGCTGCCATGAAGCAGGGCGGCAAGTTCATCGCGTATGACGAAATCGACAAGGCGCCTGAAGAAAAGGAACGTGGTATCACGATTTCCACCGCCCACGTCGAATACGAAACCGACAACCGTCACTACGCCCACGTGGACTGCCCCGGCCACGCTGACTACATCAAGAACATGATCACCGGTGCGGCCCAGATGGACGGCGCCATCATCGTGGTCGCGGCCACCGACGGTCCCATGCCCCAGACCCGTGAGCACATCCTCCTCGCCCGTCAGGTCGGCGTGCCCCACCTCGTCGTCTTCATGAACAAGTGCGACCTCGTGGACGACCCCGAACTGCTCGAACTCGTGGAAATGGAAGTTCGTGAACTGCTCAGCACCTACGGCTATCCCGGCGACGACATCCCGGTTATCCGTGGTTCCGCTCTGAAGGCTCTGGAATCCGACAGCGCCGATTCTCCGGACGCCCAGTGCATCCTTGAACTGCTCGCCGCTTGCGACAGCTACTTCCCGGATCCGGTCCGCGAAACCGACAAGCCCTTCCTGATGCCCATCGAAGACGTGTTCTCCATCTCCGGCCGCGGTACCGTGGTCACCGGTCGTGTGGAACGCGGCGTCATCAAGGTCGGCGAAGAAGTCGAAATCGTGGGTATCCGTCCCACCGTGAAGACCACCTGCACCGGCGTTGAAATGTTCCGCAAGCTGCTCGATCAGGGCGAAGCCGGCGACAACATCGGCGCTCTGCTCCGCGGCACGAAGCGTGACGAAGTGGAACGCGGCCAGGTTCTCGCCGCTCCCAAGACCATCACGCCTCACAAGAAGTTCAAGGCGGAAGTGTACGTTCTGTCCAAGGAAGAAGGCGGCCGTCACACGCCCTTCTTCACCGGCTATCGTCCCCAGTTCTATTTCCGTACGACCGACATCACCGGCGTGATCGCCCTTGAAAAAGGCGTGGAAATGGTTATGCCCGGCGATAACGCTACCTTCAACGTCGAGCTCATTCACCCCATCGCCATGGAAAAGGGCCTGCGCTTCGCTATCCGCGAAGGTGGCCGTACCGTCGGCGCTGGTGTTGTGACGGAAATCGTGGAGTAAAGACATGCGCGTCAACATCCTGCTCGCCTGCACCGAGTGCAAGCGCCGCAATTACGCCACGGTCAAGAACAAGAAGAACACGACCGGCCGCGTCGAACTGAAGAAGTACTGCCCTTGGTGCAGGACTCACACGGTTCACCGCGAAACCCGGTAGTGACTTCATAAACGCAGGGCAGTAGCTCTAACGGCTAGAGCGGCGGTCTCCAAAACCGCATGTTGGGGGTTCGAATCCCTCCTGCCCTGCCATTTTCATTTTCTGCAGGAATGTATCATGACCAAGAAACCGACGACAGCGCAAGACAATACGCCCACGGGCCTCATGGCCAAGGTGAAGGAATTCAAGAGCTATCTTGAGCTGTCCAGGACTGAGATCCGCAAGGTGACCTGGCCCACCGTCCAGGAAACCCGCAAGACCAGTCTCGTGGTGTTGGTCTTCGTCGTCCTCATGGCGTTCTTCCTCGGCGTTGTGGACCTCGGGCTCTCCAGACTCATCTCCTTTATTCTCGCAGCCTAAGCGGAGGAGCCCATGATTGAAGAGCACAACGCGTCCTCCGGGGCGGTCGAATCGTCTGCCCAACAGCCCCAAGCAGAAGAACAGCCTGTGCAGTCCGAACTGACCGCGCAGGATATTTTGGCGGCTTCCACCGTTCAGACCGAACTCAGCGCGGGCAATGAAGCCACCGGCAAATCCCGCTGGTACATCGTCCACACCTACTCCGGTTTCGAGCAGCGCGTTGAAGCCACCATCAAGGAAATGATGCGCAACGCTCAGGATCACGGCCTCATCCATGAAGTCGTGGTGCCCACGGAAAAGGTCATCGAGCTGGGCAAGGGCGGAGCCAAGCGTACCACTACGCGCAAGTTTTATCCCGGTTATATCATGCTGCGCATGACCATGACCGATTTTTCCTGGCACCTCGTGCAGAGCATTCCCAAGGTGACGGGATTTGTGGGCGGCAAAAACCGCCCTGCCCCCATGAAGGACGAGGAAGCGGCCCGCATCCTCTCGCTCATGGAAACCCGCCAGGAACAGCCCCGTCCCAAGTTCAGCTTTGAACGCGGCGACGACGTGCGCGTCATTGACGGGCCTTTCGGCGGCTTCAACGGCGTTGTTGAAGACGTGAATTACGACAAGGGCAAGCTTCGGGTGTCCGTGTCCATCTTCGGCAGACAGACTCCCGTGGAACTGGATTTCATTCAGGTCTCCAAGGGATAACGATTGCTTGCAGTCTGCGGCCTCCTGTGCCGTATTAATAGAGGTTGAAAGACAATGGCCAAGAAAGAAGTTGCCAAAATCAAGTTGCAGATTCCCGCCGGTGCCGCGAACCCCTCGCCGCCGGTCGGTCCCGCCCTCGGTCAGCACGGCCTGAACATCATGCAGTTCTGCAAGGAGTTCAACGCCCGCACCATGGAACAGAAGGGCATGATCATCCCTGTGGTCATCACCGCCTACGCTGACCGTTCCTTCACCTTCATCACCAAGACCCCGCCCGCCGCGGTGCTGGTCATGAAGGCCGCCAAGGTGGAAAAGGGCTCCGGCGAACCCAACCGTACCAAGGTCGGCAGCATCTCGATGCAGCAGGTCGAAGAAATCGCGAAGCTCAAGCTCCCCGATCTCAACGCCACCAATCTCGATGCCGCCGTCAAGTCCATCATGGGTACCGCCCGCAGCATGGGCATCGAGATCAAGTAAGGATCACCGCGTCAGTCGTACTGCCCTTCCCCACAGCGGAGAATCGGCAGGAGATGTTGGAAGACCAGCTTTTGAAAGGATAGAGCAATGCCCTTCGGGAAAAAATATCGCAAAGCGGTGGAAGGCCTCGACCTCAGCCAGCGCTTCACCGTGGAAGAAGCCGTAGAGAAGTCCCTCGGCGCTTCTTTCGCCAAGTTTGATGAGACCGTAGACGTGGCCATCGGCCTCGGCGTCGACCCCAAGTACTCCGACCAGATGGTGCGCGGCGCCGTCTCCCTGCCGCATGGCCTCGGCAAGACCGTCCGCGTCGCCGTGTTCTGCAAGGGTGAAAAGGAAGCCGAAGCTCGCGAGGCCGGTGCCGACATCGCCGGTGCCGAAGAACTCGTCGCCAAGATCAAGGAAGGCTGGCTGGAGTTTGACGCCGCCGTCGCCACCCCCGACGTCATGGCCCTCGTGGGTCAGGTCGGGCGCGTCCTCGGTCCCCGCGGCCTCATGCCCAACGCCAAGACCGGCACCGTGACCTTCGACGTCGCCACCGCCGTCAAGGAACTCAAGGCCGGGCGCGTCGACTTCAAGGTCGACAAGGCTGGCGTGCTCCACGCCCCCCTCGGCAAGGTTTCTTTCGGTCCCGCCAAGATTCTTGACAACCTCAAGGCCCTTGTCGAAACCGTGAACCGCCTGAAGCCTTCCGCGGCCAAGGGCACCTATATGAAGAATATGGCCATCTCCACCACCATGGGCCCCGGCTTCAAGGTGGACATGACCCTTATCAAAAAGTTCATCGAAGGCTAAACCCTTTGAGAACAAAAACGGTCCGTCAGGGCCGTTTTTGGCAATGGATTGGGAATTCGAGTCGAAGACGGCAGGCGGGGAAACCCTTAATCGCCCTGCTCAGACACATTCTTTGGCTCGGCTTTCCACTGCGAGGGTCCTCCGGACCTTCGGACAACCCCTAACGTGAAGGAGATTCACGTGAATAGATCTGAAAAAGCTGCCCTGATTGAGCAGATTAAGGCGAAAACCGCCGCTGCTTCGTTTGTGGTAGTGACAGATTTCAAGGGGATGACGGTGGAAGAGCTGACGCGGCTCCGTGTGAAACTCTATGAGTGCGGCGGCGAGTATCTCGTCGTCAAGAACACGTTGGCGCGCATCGCCCTCACCGATGGTATGCATGATTCCATTAAGGACATGTTCAAGGAAAACTGCGGCATCGCGCTCGCTACCGGTGATCCGGTTGCGGTTGCGAAAGCGGTTTCCGAATTCGCCAAGACCAGCAAGCTGTTCACCATCCGCCATGCCAGCCTCGAAGGGAAGGCGCTTTCTGCCGCTCAGGTGGAAGCCCTTGCCAAGCTGCCGGGCAAGCAGGAACTGCTCGCTCAGGTCCTCGGCACCATGAACGCCGTGCCTACCAATTTCGTCTCCCTGTTTGCCAACATGGTTCGTCCTCTTATGTACGCCCTCAAGGCTATCGAAGAGAAAAAGGCTGCCTAGGCAACCCCCACATCACCCAAGCCAAAGTCTCAAAGGAGCAATCCCATGGCCGTTACCAAAGAAGAAGTTGTTGAATTTATCGCTAACATGACCGTCCTCGAACTCTCCGAATTCATCAAGGAACTCGAAGAGAAGTTCGGCGTCTCCGCTGCCGCTCCCGCCGCTGCCATGATGGTGGCCGCTCCCGCCGAAGCCGCCGCTCCGGTGGAAGAAAAGACCGAATTCGACGTGATCCTCAAGGCCGCCGGCGCCAACAAGATCGGCGTCATCAAGGTCGTCCGCGCTCTGACCGGCCTCGGCCTGAAGGAAGCCAAGGACAAGGTCGACGGCGCTCCCTCCACCCTGAAGGAAGCCGTGTCCAAGGAAGAAGCCGAAGAAGCCAAGAAGCAGCTCGTCGAAGCTGGCGCCGAAGTCGAAGTGAAGTAAGTTCGCTTACTACGTGCGTATATGGGCGGTACGGGGCAACCCGTGCCGCCCTTTTTTGTGGAATCTGTGGGAATTGGAGGGGGAGGGAGAACCTTTCTGAAGAAAGGCT
>OFGR01001554.1_pt1 | contig 17912 bp, 13 predicted proteins | sample 1521811 | NCBI WGS metagenome assembly OFGR01 (sample SAMEA3504098, study PRJEB24116) | mouse gut metagenome | biome: mouse gut; feature: mouse-associated habitat; material: faeces | place: Denmark | collected 2011
TGGGGCAGACTGTAAATCTGCTGGTTTATACCTTCGGTGGTTCGAATCCATCTTCGCCCACAACCTTATTGCGGAAGTAGCTCAGTTGATAGAGCATCAGCCTTCCAAGCTGAGGGTCGCGAGTTTGAGCCTCGTCTTCCGCTCCACGAAATATCGCCAATGTAGCTCAGGGGTAGAGCACTTCCTTGGTAAGGAAGAGGTCGCGGGTTCAAATCCCGCCATCGGCTCTAACCGAACAATGACAGCCCCGATAGTGCCCTTGCCTATCGTGGCGTCGTGATTAAAAGACAACATCTTAAACAAAATAAAACCAAGTTATGGCTAAAGAGAAATTCGAAAGAACCAAACCGCATGTTAACATCGGTACTATCGGTCACGTTGACCACGGTAAGACTACCCTTACTGCTGCCATCACCACTGTGCTGGCTAAGGCTGGTCTCTCTGAAGTGAAGTCCTTCGACCAGATCGACAACGCTCCCGAGGAAAAAGAACGTGGTATTACTATCAACACCGCTCACGTTGAGTATGAGACTGGCAACCGCCACTACGCTCACGTTGACTGCCCTGGACACGCTGACTATGTGAAGAACATGGTTACTGGTGCTGCTCAGATGGACGGTGCTATCATCGTAGTTGCTGCAACCGACGGTCCTATGCCCCAGACTCGCGAGCACATCCTTCTCGCTCGTCAGGTGAACGTTCCCCGTATCGTTGTGTTCCTCAACAAGTGCGACATGGTCGACGACGAGGAAATGCTCGAACTCGTGGAAATGGAAATGCGCGAGCTTCTTTCTGCATACGAATACGACGGCGACGAAACTCCTATCATCCGCGGTTCTGCTCTCGGCGCACTCAACGGTGAGCCCGAATGGGAAGCTAAGGTTATGGAGCTTATGGAAGCAGTTGACACATGGATTCCCCTGCCTCCCCGCGACATTGATAAGCCCTTCCTTATGCCTGTTGAGGACGTATTCTCGATCACAGGTCGTGGTACAGTGGCTACCGGTCGTATCGAAACTGGTATCGTAAAAGTTGGCGACGAAGTTCAGATCATGGGTCTTGGCGCCGACCTCAAGTCTACCGTAACTGGTGTCGAAATGTTCCGCAAGCTCCTCGATCAGGGCGAAGCTGGTGACAACGTAGGTCTGCTCCTCCGTGGTATCGACAAGAACCAGATCAAGCGTGGTATGGTAATTTGCCATCCCGGTGTTGTTAAGCCCCACAGCAAGTTCAAAGCTTCTGTTTATATCCTGAAGAAGGAAGAAGGTGGCCGTCACACTCCGTTCCACAACCACTATCGTCCCCAGTTCTACATCCGTACACTTGACGTAACCGGTGAAATCACTCTTCCCGAAGGTGTAGAAATGGTAATGCCCGGTGACCACGTTGAGATCAACGTTGAGCTCATCAACCCGGTAGCTTGTGACGCAGGTCTGCGTTTCGCTATCCGTGAGGGCGGACGTACCGTAGGTTCAGGTCAGATCACCGAGATCCTTGAATAATACTCCGGTATTAACTCGATAAACCTCATAAGAGACCGGCTCCGCTGAGAGGCGTGCCATAATTGACTTCCAGTCGGACCGGTTTCTTTCATATACGGGAATAGCTCAGTCGGTAGAGCACTGGTCTCCAAAACCAGGTGTCGGGAGTTCGAGCCTCTCAACCCGTGCTATCGAAATTCAAAATGAAAAAACTGAAACTACTTACGAATATAGAGGAGTCTTACGACGAACTTCGTTATAAGACTTCTTGGCCTACCAGGAAGCAGGTGATCAAGAGCGCGATTATTGTGATGATAGCTTCCGTAATTATCGCTCTGATAATCCTCATCATGGATCAAGTGATTGAACACATCATGCAGTTCATCTACGGGTTAGGCGCATAAGCAAGTTTTTTATTAGTGGATTTTAAGACAATGGCTGAAACAAACAAGCAGTGGTACGTTCTCCGTGCCATTTCCGGAAAAGAAGCTAAGGTAAAGGAAGTTCTCGACGCACAGATCAAGAACACCGACCTGGGTAATCATTTGTTCCAGGTATTGATTCCCACTGAAAAAGTCTTGACCGTGCGTGGCGGCAAGAAAGTCGTTAAGGAGAAGAATCTCTACTCCGGATACGTTTTCATCGAAGCCGACCTCACAGGTGAGATCATTCATCAGCTCGTCAACACATCAAATGTGATAGACTTCCTCCGCGGTCGCGGCAAGGATGCCAAGCCGGAAGCACTCCGTCAGGCTGAGGTGTTGCGTATGCTCGGAACTGCCGACGAGATGATTGAAGTCACCGACGACGAACTCGTTTCCTACATGGTCGGTGAGACCGTAAAGGTCACTAACGGACCTTTCAGCGGATTCAGCGGCAAGATCGAGGAAGTGAACCGCGAGAAAAAGAAGCTCAAGGTTATGGTCAAGATTTTCGGGCGTGGAACACCGCTCGAACTCGATTACTCGCAAGTGGAGCACGAATGACACTGCTCCCCGCAGAGCAACGGACGTGGTTACGCACGGCCGCTTTCTTTGTGTCAGGGGGTATGCGAATGAGTGCTGATTCATAAATTAACCAATAAATTTTTAGTATTAACAATGGCTAAAGAAATTGCTGGACAAATCAAGCTGCAAATCAAGGGTGGTGCAGCTAATCCTTCTCCTCCCGTGGGTCCTGCCCTGGGTTCGAAGGGTATCAACATCATGGAATTTTGCAAGCAATTCAATGCCCGCACCCAAGACAAAGCCGGTAAGATCCTGCCTGTAGTAATCACTTACTACACCGACAAGAGCTTCGACTTCGTCGTTAAGACCCCTCCTGTAGCCGTACAGCTTAAAGAAGCTACAAAGCTCAAGAGTGGTTCGGCTCAGCCTAACCGTAAGAAAGTAGGTGAAGTCACCTGGGAGCAGGTAAAGACAATTGCAACCGACAAGATGCCCGACCTTAACTGTTTCACCGTAGAGTCAGCCATGCGTATGGTTGCCGGTACGGCACGCAGCATGGGTATAACCGTTAAGGGAGCTTTCCCTGAAAACATTTAAAATTCAACTGCTATGAGTAAACTTACAAAAAATCAGAAGTTAGCCCTGCAGAAGATTGAACCGGGAAAGAGCTACTCTCTGGCGGAAGCTGCCGAGAAGGTAAAGGAAATCACCTTCACAAAGTTCGACGCATCGCTCGACATCGACGTACGTCTTGGTGTTGACCCCCGTAAGGCAAACCAGATGGTGCGCGGCGTCGTTACGCTGCCCAACGGTACCGGCAAGCAGGTTCGCGTCCTCGTACTTTGCAATCCCGACGCTGAGGCAGCTGCTAAAGCTGCCGGAGCAGACTATGTAGGCCTCGACGAATATATCGAGAAAATCAAAGGTGGCTGGACAGACATCGACGTTATCATAACCCAGCCCGCTATCATGGGTAAGATCGGAGCACTCGGCCGTGTACTCGGTCCTCGTGGTCTCATGCCTAACCCCAAGAGCGGTACTGTGACTGTCGACGTCGCTAAGGCTGTGGAAGAAGTAAAGAAGGGTAAGATCGACTTCAAGGTCGACAAGAACGGTATCGTTCACTCCTCTATCGGTAAAGTGTCATTTACTCCCGAGCAGATGTACACCAACGCCAAGGAGTTCATCAACACTCTCATCAAACTGAAGCCGGCAGCCGCCAAGGGAACCTACATCAAGAGCATTTATCTTTCAAGCACCATGAGCCCCGGTGTCAAGGTAGATCCTAAATCTGTCGAGGCTTGATTGCTTTAACCTACTAAGAGCTTAGCAATATGAAAAAGGAAGATAAAACACTCGTTATTGAGAAAATCAAGGAAACTATCAGCCAGTACTCCGCTTTCTACCTCGTAGAGACCGCAGGACTCGACGCTGAGAAGACCAGCGCTCTGCGCCGCGCTTGCTTTGGCGCCGAAGTGAAACTCATGGTCGTTAAGAACGCCCTGCTTCACAAGGCTCTCGAGCAAATGGAAGGCGACTATTCTGAGCTTTATCCCGTTCTCCACGGAGCAACTTCGCTCATGTGCACAAACGTCGGTAACGCTCCCGCCAAGCTTCTGAAGGACTTCGTTAAGAAAGGCGACACACTGCCCCGCCTCAAGGCCGCATACGTCGAGGAGACTTTCTATGTCGGAGAAGACCAGCTTGACACTCTCGCCAACATCAAGAGCAAAAACGAACTTATCGCCGACGTTGTGGCTCTGCTGCAGTCGCCTGCTAAGAATGTCGTTTCTGCCCTTACATCCGGCGGTTCGAAGCTCCACGGTATCCTTGAGACGCTTTCAAAGAAAGAAGACTAATTCAAATCAATCAAAGAAATTATTAAAACTACAAATAACTTACTAAAATGGCAGATTTAAAAGCTTTTGCAGAACAACTCGTTAACCTCACAGTAAAAGAAGTAAACGAACTCGCTCAGATCCTCAAGGACGAATACGGCATCGAACCCGCTGCTGCTGCTGTCGCAGTTGCTGCTGGCCCCGCTGCTGGTGCTCCCGCCGCTGAGGAGAAGACCAGCTTCGACGTTGTCCTCAAGAACGCAGGCGCAAGCAAGCTTCAGGTTGTGAAGCTCGTTAAGGAACTCACCGGTCTTGGCCTCAAGGAAGCCAAGGAAATGGTTGACGGTGCTCCCTCTACCATCAAGGAAGGTGTTGCCAAGGCTGACGCTGAAGGCCTCAAGAAGCAGCTCGAAGAAGCCGGCGCAGAAGTCGAACTTAAATAATACTGACTGACTGTCAGGTAAATAGGTTAAGAATCATTATTGATGATGATTCTTAACCTTTTTGTGCTATTTTTATTTTCGAGTTCCCTTTTCTAACCCCGATCTCATTATAGATGTCAGTTACATTGGATAAACCCCGCATTAATTTTGCATCGGTAAAGAATCCGCTTCCTTACCCCGACTTTCTGGAGGTCCAGCTCAAGTCGTTCCGCGACTTCCTTCAGCTCGATACTCCTCCGGAAAAAAGAAAAAACGAAGGTCTATATAAGGTGTTCGCTGAGAACTTCCCGATTGCCGATACCCGCAACAACTTCGTCCTTGAGTTCCTCGACTACTACATCGACCCTCCGCGCTATACAATCGAGGAGTGTCTCGAACGTGGCCTGACCTATTCAGTACCCCTCAAGGCCAAGCTTAAGCTCTACTGCACCGATCCCGACCACGAGGACTTCGCTACAGTTATTCAAGACGTCTATCTCGGTCCTATCCCGTATATGACCGATAAGGGAACTTTCGTCATCAACGGCGCTGAGCGTGTCGTTGTTTCGCAGCTCCACCGTTCGCCTGGTGTATTCTTCGGTCAGAGCACACACGCCAACGGTACAAAGCTGTATTCTGCCCGTATCATCCCGTTCCGTGGCAGTTGGATCGAGTTCGCTACAGACATCAACAGTGTCATGTATGCTTACATCGACCGTAAGAAGAAGCTACCCGTGACCACACTGCTGCGTGCGATCGGTCTCGAGAGCGATAAAGATATTATCGACATCTTCGGTCTGGCCGAGGAAGTCAAGGTCAACAAGGCCAACCTCAAGAAAGTGGTAGGCCGCAAGCTCGCCGCACGTGTCCTCAAGACATGGGTGGAAGACTTCGTGGACGAGGATACCGGCGAAGTGGTGTCGCTCGAGCGTAACGAGGTCCTCCTCGACCGCGAGACAATCATCGAGGAAGACAAGATTCAGGAAATCCTCGACTCAGGTGTCCAGACAATCCTTCTCCACAAGGAAGACGTCAACAGCACCGACTACTCCATCATCTTCAATACACTCCAGAAGGATACTTCCAACTCAGAGAAGGAAGCTGTCCGCTATATATACAGGCAGTTGCGCAACGCCGAGCCACCGGATGACGCATCTGCACGCGAAGTCATAGCCAACCTTTTCTTCTCGGAAAAGCGCTACGATCTTGGCGAGGTAGGACGCTACCGTATCAACAAGAAACTTGATCTCTCGACTTCGATGGATGTCAAGGTCCTCACCAAAGAAGACATAATTGCCATCATCAAGTATCTGATCGAGCTGATCAATTCGAAAACCGATGTCGACGACATCGACCACCTCTCCAATCGTCGCGTCCGCACGGTAGGCGAGCAGCTCTACAATCAGTTCAACGTTGGTCTTGCGCGCATGAGCCGCACTATCCGCGAGCGTATGAACGTACGCGACAACGAAGTCTTCACGCCCATCGACCTGATCAACGCTAAGACAATATCATCCGTTATCAACACATTCTTCGGCACTAACGCGCTGTCGCAGTTCATGGACCAGACCAACCCTCTGGCCGAGATCACTCACAAGCGCCGTATGTCGGCCCTCGGCCCCGGCGGTCTGTCGCGTGAGCGTGCCGGCTTCGAGGTGCGAGACGTGCACTATACCCACTACGGACGTCTTTGCCCGATCGAGACCCCTGAAGGTCCTAACATCGGTCTTATCTCCTCGCTTTGCGTTTATGCCAAGATCAACGACCTCGGATTCATCGAGACTCCATACCGTGAGGTGGCCGATTCGAAAGTCAACCTCAACAACGACGAAGTGGTATACCTTACCGCTGAGATCGAAGAAGGCAAGATGATCGCCCAGGGCAACGCGCCGCTCAATCCGGATGGATCTTTCATCCGCGACAAAGTGAAAGCGCGCCTCGATGCCGACTTCCCAGTTGTGCCCCCGTCCGATATTCAGCTTATGGATGTGTCGCCCACACAGATCGCATCTATCGCGGCATCACTCATCCCCTTCCTCGAGCACGACGACGCAAACCGCGCGCTCATGGGATCGAACATGATGCGCCAGGCTGTGCCCCTGTTGCGCAGCGAAGCCCCCATTGTCGGCACAGGCATAGAGGGTCAGCTTGCCCGCGACTCGCGCACCCAGGTAGCTGCTGAAGGTGCAGGTGTCATCGAATTCGTTGACGCTACTGTCATCCGTATCCGTTACGACCGCACGGAGGAGGAAGAATTCGTATCCTTCGAACCGGCAGTAAAGGAATACCATCTCCCGAAGTTCCGCAAGACCAACCAGAGCACAACCATCGACTTGCGTCCTATATGCGTCAAAGGTCAGAGGGTTGTACGTGGCGACATACTTACCGAAGGCTACTCTACCGAGAACGGCGAACTCGCCCTCGGACGCAACCTTAAAGTGGCATTCATGCCCTGGAAAGGTTACAACTATGAGGACGCCATCGTGCTCAACGAACGCGTCGTTCGTGAAGACATTCTGACATCTGTACACGTCGACGAATACTCGCTCGAAGTACGTGAGACAAAGCGCGGAATGGAAGAACTTACATCCGACATCCCCAACGTCAGCGAGGACGCCACCAAGGACCTCGACGAGCGCGGCATCATCCGTGTCGGTGCTCACGTAGTGCCCGGCGATATTATGATCGGTAAGATCACCCCCAAGGGCGAGAGCGATCCTACTCCCGAGGAAAAACTCCTTCGCGCCATCTTCGGCGACAAGGCCGGCGACGTCAAGGACGCCTCGCTCAAGGCCACACCGTCGCTCAAGGGTGTTGTCATCGGCACAAACCTCTTCTCGCGTGCCGTGAAGAAGAAGAAAAACAAGAGCTCCAACGCGCTCCTTCCCAAACTCGACGAGGAATACGAAGAACGTCTGGCAGCACTGCGCGACGTCCTGGTCGACAAGCTCATGACCCTCACAGCCAACAAGGTTTCGCAGGGCGTGCAGGACTTCCTCAAGACCGACGTTATACCCAAGGGTGCGAAATTCACTCCCGCCACACTCAAGACCATCGACTACGATACAGTCAATCTCTCGAAGTGGACGGCAGATGCCCATACCAACGATCTCATCCGCGCGACCATTGTCAACTATCTGCGCAAGTCAAAGGAGATCGACGCCGAACTCCGCCGCAAGAAGTTCGACATCTCCATAGGCGACGAACTTCCCTCCGGAATCATGCAGATGGCCAAGGTATACATCGCCAAGAAGCGCAAGATCAGCGTGGGCGACAAGATGGCCGGACGTCACGGTAACAAGGGTATCGTGTCGCGCATCGTGCGTCAGGAAGATATGCCCTTCCTCTCCGACGGTACTCCGGTCGACATCGTTCTTAACCCTCTGGGTGTGCCCTCGCGTATGAACCTCGGACAGATCTTCGAGACCGTACTCGGCTGGGCAGGCCGTGAACTCGGCGAGAAGTTCGCGACACCTATCTTCGACGGTGCTTCGCTCGACGACCTCAATGAATGGACCGATAAGGCAGGTGTTCCCCGCTACGGCAAGACATACCTTTACGACGGCGGCACTGGCGAACGCTTCGACCAGCCGGCCACAGTAGGTGTCATATACATGCTCAAGCTCGGCCACATGGTCGAGGACAAGATGCACGCCCGTTCCATCGGTCCGTACTCACTCATCACCCAGCAGCCGCTCGGTGGTAAGGCTCAGTTCGGTGGACAGCGTTTCGGTGAGATGGAAGTCTGGGCGCTCGAGGCATTCGGCGCGTCACACATCCTCCAGGAGATCCTCACCATCAAGAGCGACGACGTCAACGGTCGCTCCAAGGCCTACGAAGCAATCGTCAAGGGTGAACCCATGCCGCAGGCTGGAATCCCCGAGTCGCTCAACGTGCTCCTGCACGAACTTCGTGGTCTCGGTCTGAGCATCAACCTCGAACAGTAATATTAATATCTCGACTGACACAACTCTAAAATATGGCTTTTAGAAAAGACAACAAGATAAAAACAGGATTCTCCAAAATCTCCATCGGGCTTGCCTCGCCCGAGGAGATTCTGGAAAAATCCAGCGGCGAAGTCCTCAAACCAGAGACTATCAACTACCGCACCTACAAGCCCGAACGCGACGGTCTGTTCTGCGAGCGCATCTTCGGCCCTGTAAAGGACTATGAATGCCACTGCGGCAAATACAAGCGCATCCGCTACAAAGGCATCGTCTGCGATCGTTGCGGCGTTGAAGTCACCGAAAAGAAAGTGCGCCGCGAGCGTATGGGACACATCAAGCTCGTTGTGCCCGTGGCTCATATATGGTACTTCCGCTCGCTTCCCAACAAGATCGGTTATCTCCTTGGTCTGGCATCGAAGAAACTCGACGCTGTGATCTATTACGAGCGCTACGTGGTCATAAACCCGGGTGCTGCCGAAGGTGTAGCCCAGCTCGACCTCCTTTCAGAAGAAGAATACTTCGAAATACTCGACAAGCTCCCCGCAGGCAATCAGCTCCTCGACGACAATGATCCCGAGAAGTTCGTGGCAAAGATGGGCGCGGAAGCTATCTATGAACTCCTTCTCAAGCTCGATCTCGACGATCTCAGCTACCGCCTGCGTGCTCAGGCCGATACCGACGGTTCGCAGCAGCGCAAGACCGAGGCCCTCAAGCGCCTTCAGGTCGTGGAGTCATTCCGCGCATCACGCAACCGCAACAAGCCCGAATGGATGATCCTTCAGGCTGTGCCCGTCATCCCCCCGGAACTCCGTCCTCTTGTTCCCCTCGATGGCGGCCGCTTCGCCACCTCCGACCTCAACGACCTCTACCGTCGTGTGATCATCCGCAACAACCGACTCAAGCGACTCATCGAGATCAAAGCACCCGAAGTCATCCTCCGCAACGAGAAGCGTATGCTTCAGGAGGCTGTTGACTCGCTCCTCGACAACTCCCGCAAGTCATCGGCCGTCAAGAGCGAGGCTAACCGTCCTCTCAAATCACTGTCCGATAGCCTTAAAGGTAAGCAGGGCCGCTTCCGTCAGAACCTTCTCGGTAAGCGTGTCGACTATTCGGCACGTTCGGTTATCGTCGTTGGTCCTGAACTCAAGATGCACGAATGCGGTCTGCCTAAGGACATGGCAGCCGAACTCTATAAGCCCTTTGTGATCCGCAAGCTTATCGAGCGCGGAATCGTGAAGACCGTGAAGTCGGCAAAGCGTATCGTTGACCGCAAGGAACCGGTTGTCTGGGACATCCTCGAATACGTTATGAAGGGACACCCCGTCCTGCTAAACCGTGCCCCGACTCTGCACCGTCTCGGTATACAGGCATTCCAGCCCAAGATGATCGAAGGCAAGGCAATCCAGCTCCACCCCCTCGCATGTACGGCATTCAACGCCGACTTCGACGGCGACCAGATGGCTGTACACCTCCCTCTTGGCAACGAAGCCATCCTCGAGGCCCAGCTCCTCATGCTTGGTGCTCACAACATCCTTAACCCCGCCAACGGAGCGCCTATCACCGTCCCCTCGCAGGACATGGTACTCGGTCTTTACTACATCACCAAACTCCGTAAGGGCGACAAGGGCGAAGGCACTATATTCTATGGTCCGGAAGAAGCTGAGATCGCTTACAACGAAGGTCGTGTGACACTTCATGCGCCTGTCACAGTAATGGTCGACGACGTTGATGCCGAGGGCAACCCCATCACCCATCTGGTGAAGGACACATCCGTAGGCCGCGTGCTTGTCAATCAGTACGTACCCAAGGAGATCGGCTACGTAAACGAGATCCTCTCCAAGAAATCGCTCCGCAACATCATCTCCAAGGTGATCAAGAAGTGCGGTATACCTCGTTCGGCCCAGTTCCTTGACGATATCAAGAACCTCGGCTACCGTATGGCATTCCAGGGAGGTCTGTCCTTCAACCTCGGCGACGTGATCATCCCCGCCGAGAAAGAAGCCATCGTCAACGAAGGCTACGAGCAGGTAGAGGAAGTGATGAACAACTACGCGATGGGCTTCATCACCAACAACGAACGTTACAACCAGATCATCGACATCTGGACACACGTCAACTCAAGGCTCACCGACATATTGATGAAGCAGATGACAGAGGCCAACCAGGGCTTCAACTCTGTATTCATGATGCTTGACTCCGGAGCACGTGGTTCGAAGGACCAGATCCGTCAGCTTGCCGGTATGCGTGGTCTTATGGCAAAACCGCAGAAAGCCGGTGCTGAAGGCGGACAGATCATCGAGAACCCGATTCTTGCCAACTTCAAGGAAGGCCTCTCGGTGCTCGAATACTTCATCTCCACCCACGGTGCTCGTAAGGGTCTTGCAGATACCGCTCTTAAGACAGCCGACGCCGGTTATCTTACACGTCGTCTTGTCGACGTGGCTCACGACGTCATCATCAACGAAGTCGACTGCGGCACTCTCCGTGGCCTCGTTTGCACCGAGATCAAGAACAACGACGAAGTCGTGGCTTCACTCGGCGAGCGCATCCTCGGACGTGTCTCAGTTCACGACATCATACATCCCCTCACCAACGAAGTCATCGTCGCTGCCGGAGAGGAGATCAACGAAGCAGCAGCCGATATTATCGACGCATCTCCTATTGAGAGCGTGGAGATCCGCTCGGTGCTCACCTGCGAGTCCAAGAAAGGCGTTTGCGCCAAGTGCTACGGACGCAACCTCTCCAACAACCGTCTCGTTCAGAAAGGCGAGGCAGTCGGAGTCATTGCGGCCCAGTCTATCGGTGAGCCCGGTACTCAGCTTACACTCCGTACATTCCACGTCGGTGGTGTGGCATCAAATATCGCTGCCGTCTCCTCCCATACATCACGTTACGACGGTATTCTCGAGATCGAGGAACTCCGCACCGTACGCACCGACGAAGTCGGTCCTACAGGCAAGCCTGTCGACGTAGTGATCGGCCGAATGGCAGAAATGCGAATCATCGAGCCTACCACCAAGATGATTCTCACAAGCGCAAACATCCCCTACGGTTCTAAGCTCTTCTTCGAGAATGGCGCAACCATCAAGAAAGGCGATGTGATCTGCGAATGGGACCCCTTCAACGCCGTTATCGTCAGCGAAGCCGGTGGTATCCTGAAATATCAGAACCTCATAGAGAACGTCACCTTCCGTACCGAGGGCGACGAGCAGACGGGCGTACGCGAGAAGATCATCATCGAATCCAAAGACCGTGCCAAAGTCCCCGAAGCCACAATTACCGACAAGAACGGTCAGGTGCTCAAGACTTACGCACTTCCCGTGGGTGCACACCTCATGCTCGAAGACGGCACAGAGGTCAAGCCCGGCGAGATCTTCGTCAAGATCGCACGCGCATCCAGCGGTGGCGCCGGTGACATCACCGGTGGTCTCCCCCGTGTCACCGAACTGTTCGAGGCACGCAACCCCTCCAACCCGGCCATCGTGTCCGAGATCGACGGAGAGGTGCACTTCGGCAAGGTGAAGCGCGGCAACCGCGAGATATCAGTCATCTCCAAGCTCGGCGAGGAGAAAAAATATCTCGTACCTCTGTCCAAGCAGCTCATGGTTCAGGACAACGACTACGTGCGTGCCGGCACTCCGCTCTCCGACGGTGCTATCACACCTGCCGACATCCTCAACATCATGGGCCCGACAGCCGTTCAGGAATATATCGTCAACGAAGTCCAGGACGTGTACCGCATGCAGGGTGTGAAGATCAACGACAAGCACTTCGAAGTCATCGTACGTCAGATGATGCGTAAGGTCAACATCCTTGATCCGGGCGACACCATCTTCCTTGAGCAGCAGGTGGTCGACAAGCGCGAGTTCATGGACGAGAACGACCGCATCTGGGGCAAGAAAGTTGTTACTGACGCCGGCGACAGCGAGACAGTAAAGCAGGGTATGATCATCACAGCCCGCAAGCTCCGCGACGAGAACTCGATGCTCAAGCGCCGCGACCTCCGCACCATCACAGTGCGCGATGCCGTTCCCGCCACATCAGAGCAGATACTCCAGGGTATCACCCGCGCCGCGCTCCAGACTTCGAGCTTCATTTCGGCAGCATCTTTCCAGGAGACTACCAAGGTGCTCAACGAAGCCGCGATCAACGGCAAGGTCGACACCCTCGAGGGCATGAAGGAGAACGTAATCTGCGGACACCTCATCCCTGCAGGTACAGGCCTCCGCGACTACGAACGCCTCGTGGTCGGAAGCAAGGACGACATCGACACCATCATTGCCCACACACCGGAGGTGATTGACGTCACCGCCGACGAAGTTGTCGGTTAATCCCCGCCAACTTACCCATCTGAAATTTCTCGGATAATCCATAACTGACGCAAGAGCCACACCCGGCGATAGGGTGTGGCTCTTTTTCGATTTATATAGGCAATGAGAAAGGGGACATCCGGCGTGTAGGGCATGCTGTGCCCGGCCGAGTCCCCTTTCGGAAATAGAGATAAAAAGCTGCTTATGTCTTTAAAATTAATCCTCTGACTTGGATCGATGGAAGACGTGCGGGCCGCAGCTCTGACCACAACTATCGGGCGCTGCCCTGCACGTCTACCCCAACAGTTATATATCTTTTAAAACATTATCCGAACATCTTTATGGCCACATCCGTCAGCCATATCCACAGAGGACAGAAGCCGATGAAAAGCACCATGCTCAATGCCAGAGACGAAGTACTTGTCGCCACATAAGTATCATACTCCGATGCGATGATGATACCTGAGAAAGCAGGAGGAAGCACAGCGGCGACCACAAGCATTTTCAGGTTTTCGGGATCCATATGGAACACCAGACCTGCTGCCAGCACAGCCAGAGGCATAACCACAAGCTTCAGGATAGAACCCATGATAGCCTGCCAGTTGATAGTCACCTTCACTGACGACAGAGTGACACCTGCGGCGAATACTGCCATTGACGCGTTCGCACCTTTGATCAGGTCGAACGAAGGCGAAGCCCAGTCAGGCCAAGGTATACCGACGATCACCCATACTACAGCCAATATTGGCGCCCATGCCACAGGCTGAGCCAGTGCATGAAGCACCGGGGCCCATGCGCTCGGACGTTTGCCCGCCGCGCCGGCATTGGTCTTCTCATTGGCTGCATTGAGCAGTGACAGACCCACAGGGATACCGACAGCGTTGACCACGATACCAACGATAGCAACCACAAGCGCCACATACGGTGTAGTGCCGAAGATAGGCTCAAGTACAGCGAATCCGAGGAAACCGATGGTCGGCGAACCGCTCACGAGCGCCATAACTGCGGCATCAGCCTGCGTCACGCCCTTGAAGCAGTATTTATATACATAGTAGACGATCATGAAGCACGCCATGATCACCACCAGCGAGATCAGCGATAGCTTGATGTCGTGGACAAGCATCTCGCGGCTTGCCGAGACGATGCTTACAAACAGCGCAGCCGGGAGAGCATAATCAAGCACCACTTTGTTGAATTTCTTTGCGTCAGCACCTGTGAAGATGCCTTTCTTGCCCGCGATGAAAGCCACTCCCATGACCACGAATATCGGGACGATCGCATATAGTATGATGTGTAACATAATGAAATAGTTGATTTAACCCATACGCCGCACTCCTTGTGCAGCGTATGGGCGGGGTGTTTATACCGTGAAATGACGCAGCGATTCCGGATTCAGGTAGCCGATATGACCGCTTTCCTTACCCGAGTCTGCTGCAAGCTGCACGTCGATGAGTGCCGGACCTTTCAGGGCCACAGCCTCGGTCAGAGCCTGCTCCAGTTCGGCAGGAGTGGTCACATAATATGTCTTCGCGCCGAAAGCGTCGCCGAGTTTATCGTAGCGGGCATGTATGTCGAGCGTCGTAGGAGCTGGGTCACTGTCGCCGTTGGCGTTCACACCTATTCCGTTATAGATACCGCCATTATTGAAGATAACAACCGTCACAGGCAGTTTGAAGCGGCAGATAGTCGAGAAGTCCATGCCGGAGAAACCGAAAGCACTGTCGCCCTCGACGGCAAGAACACGTCCGCCGGTGGCCACGGCAGCGCCGATAGCCGAACCCATACCCATGCCCATGATAGCCCATGTAGCGCAGTCGATGCGGTGGCGGGGCTGCATTATGTCGAGCGTATCGCGTGTGTCGTCCAATGTATTAGCGCCCTCATTCACAAGTATCAGGTCAGGATTGGCATCATATACCTTCTTCACGGCGCTCAGTGCGCTCCAGTGCGTCATAGGCACAGTCTGCGGCACAAGACGCTGGGCAAATTCAGCATTCTTCACCTTCGTGATTGATTGTATCTTCTCCATCCATGCGGGATCCATGCTCATCTTGTAGTCAGGTAGTTTGGCCAGAAGCGCATCCACCGAGCTTTCCAGATCGCCGATCACCGGTGCGGCGATGTGGCGGTTGCAGTCGATTTCAGTCGGTTCGATCTCGAGTTGGATAAATTGCCCGTCAGGATTCCATTTGCCATGACCGCGCGAGAGCAGCCAGTTCAGGCGTGCGCCCACGAGCATCACCACATCAGCCTCCTCCAGAATTGTCGAGCGTGCAGCTATCGCACTCTGGGGATGATTATCAGGAATCAGACCCTTGGCCATAGACATAGGCAGGAACGGTACGCCGAGCGTCTCCACAAGTTTCTTTATCTTGTCGTCGATCTGCGCATACTGTGCACCTTTTCCAAGGACAATAGCCGGACGTTTGGCCGCCGAAAGCAGCTTCAGCGCGCGGTCCACAGATTCGGCCGAAGGTATCATGGCCGGAGCTGGATCTACGGGAGTTTCGAGCCAGCTCATAGCCTGCTCGCGGTCCACCACTGCGCCGAGGCATGGGGTGGGGACATCAAGATATACGCCGCCGGGACGTCCGCTAACGGCAGCACGGTAGGCGCGTATCACAGCCGTAGGAATATCTTCAGGTTTATTGACGCGGTATGCAGCCTTCACCAGACCCTTGGCCACGTTTAGCTGGTCGAGACCCTCATATGTGCCCTGGTCAAGATCGATAGGTTCACGGTCGCTTGATCCGCTTATCTGTATCATAGGATAGCAGTTCACCGTGGCATTGATCGTGGCCGTCAGTCCGTTCAGGAATCCGAGCGACGACACCGTAAGCAGTATGCCCGGAGTCTTCGTCAGATAGCCGTGCGTGGCAGCCGCCATGCCCGCCTGCTGTTCGTGGCGGAAGCCGACGAAACGTATGCCTTCAGCCTGGCAGATATAAGAGAAATCCGTGACTGGGATGCCTACAAGGCCATACATGTCAGTCACGCCAAGCTTTTTCAGCATCTGTGCCAGCACGTACATGCCGGTCACTTGATTTGGATATGTAGGTGTAGCGGGTTGCTGAGTCCCGCTCTGTGTTGTGTTTGTCGTAGTTGTTGCCATGTCTTTTTATCTCTTGTTCAAGTTGATAAAAAATGAAGACGGCCGGCACCGGTATCATCAGTGCCGGCCGTCTGTGGTTATTTCAGTGTGAATACGTCTCTTTTCAGTACAGGCTTTACATCTGACCGTTGGCCAGCGGGGCGGTTGTGCCGTTCTTTGCAAAACTCTGGATCTGTTCTTCTGTGTATCCAAGACCCTTGAGCACCTCATCAGTATTGCCACCAAGCTCAGGACATGGGCCGTAAGTAGGAGTATAACCTGAAATAGTGAACGGGCATCCTACAGTCACGAACTCGCCCACCGGACCGGGCTGGTTGATCTTCACCAGAGTATTGCCGTCATACAGAGTCTCGTCCTCCATGATTTCCTTGGTGTTCAGCACCGGAGCGCAAGGCACTCCGTACGGAGCAAGCTTCTCCACGATTTCATATTTGTCGTACTGCAACGCCCACTTCTGGACACGGGCTATAAGCTCATCCTTATGTCGGTCGCGGGCATCCGCTGTGTTGAAGTCCGGGTTTGTGAGCCAGTCTTCGAAGCCGAACGCCTGACAAGCCTTCTCGAAGTCCTTGGCTCCGCGCTGGAAGATGATATACGCATAGTCGTTAGGATCGGTTTCCCAGCCCTTGCACTTGTAAGTCCAGCCAAGCACACCGGAACCCTCGGTATTTCCCGAACGCGGTACATAGTCGGGGAACTTCTCATTCGGATACTGCATGAACTGCGTCAGGTATCCGATCTTATCCAATGTCAGTTGGTCACGTGTCTTGATACGACACAGATTCAGACATGCATTGTGCATCGACTGATATACATATGTGCCCTCGCCGGTCTTCTCGCGCTGCATCAGAGCGGCCAGCAGTCCGATCAGCATGTGCATACCGGTGTTCGAGTCGCCAAGCGCCGCACCGCTCTGAGTAGGGATATTGTCATCTCCTGAATACCATCCGGTAGTCGAAGCTGCCGCTGCAGTCACCTGTGCGATAGGCTCGTAAGCCTTCAGATCCTTATATTTCGATGTAGGAGGGAAGCCCTTGATCGTGCCATAGATACATTTGGGATTGATCTTGTGTACTTCCTCCCAACTGAATCCTAATTTGTCCATAGCTCCCGGGTGCAGGTTCTCGATGAAGATGTCCGCACCCTCGATCAGCTTGGTCAGGATTTCCTTGCCGTCGGGAGTAGCCGCATCAAGAGTCAGCGACTTCTTGTCGCTGTTTAGCTGAAGAAAATAATAGCTTGGAAGTTTAGGGTCGAACTGAAGCTCGCCTCGGGTAGCATCGCCGGTTCCCGGACGCTCGATTTTCACTACATCTGCGCCGAGCCACGCGAGCATCTGCGTACACGATGGACCGGACTGCACACTTGTGAAGTCAACCACTTTAATACCTTGTAATGGTGCTGTCGTCATAACAATATCCTCCTTTTTAGGTCTTTAATATAATATATGAATAAATACTTTTAATAGTTGTCTGTATGTATCGTGGTTTGTCGACTGTACTATATGATGTCGGCAATCAAAAGTAGAACAACACGGCGGCAAAAAATGTTTTCGGCTGCGGCGAAATCAGGATTTAAATTGACCTCACTCCCGGCACTATGGATCGGACAGGCGTATGGAGTGGCTGGCGTCGCAGAGTCAGGTAGACACTCTGCGGAGCATTTGGTCCTCTCCCTGCACTATGACTCAGACAGGGGTAGGGAGTGGCGTGCATCGCAGCGTCATGTAGACACTCTGCGCTGCATTTGGTCCTCTCCCGGTACTATGACTCAGACAGGAGTATGTAGGAGAGGGCGTCCGGAGGACGCTGATTTAGTAGTAACCGGGTACACCGGAGCCGCAGGCGTAGGTGTG
>OFGR01001555.1_pt1 | contig 17908 bp, 14 predicted proteins | sample 1521811 | NCBI WGS metagenome assembly OFGR01 (sample SAMEA3504098, study PRJEB24116) | mouse gut metagenome | biome: mouse gut; feature: mouse-associated habitat; material: faeces | place: Denmark | collected 2011
AGGAAAACAACCTGCCCGGCCGGTGCCTCATTTTATGCCCTGTATACATAAAGCGTGTATGTGGAGCTCTCATGGGTATATACCCCCACTTCCTTAAGCCCCGCTTCCTCTGCGTTGGACAGCCGCACCCTTGAAAAAATATACTGCCCGCCCAGGGACTTAAAAGCATCTGTATCAATATAGATGTCCTGTTCCCCTACCTGATAGTTCCGGGAAGCGTTTACAATAGAAACCTCCGTGCCGGAATACAGATAGGCCCTAGCCCCCCAGGTATCAAAATACTCCCGGCTCTCAGGCACCCGGGAAAGGGCAGGCGCAATCACCTTCCTGAAAGCCTCCTTATATGCCTGGGAATAAAAGCCCAGATAACCGTCCAGGGTGGCTATCCCATTATACTCCAGCACCGCCGGATAAAAGCCATAGGCGGCAGACCATTCCCCCTGATAGCCAATATCCTTTTTGGCCATCCCAAACAGTTCCTCCGAATAAAACTCACCAAAGGACATTTGCTCTATGGGCCTGCCCTTTACCACTTGGTAAGCCTGGCCAAGGCAGGTATGGTACAGGTCATTATAACGGCTTCCTGACAGCACTACCACCAGCACCGCCCCAAGGGCCAGCAGGTTTGCCAATACCCTCCCCCCCTTCCAGCCCTGGCCATAGAGCCCTTTCAGGGCAAGGAAAAATGCCGCATACCAGAGAAAAGGATTAAAAAACACCGTCCGGTTAAACTGCCAGCCTGTAAGGGGCGGGCAAAGAGCCTCCACCAGCCCCCGGAACCCTTCCCAATAATAAATCCCATATACCACACTGTTAAAAAGGAGCACCAGCATCAGCAGGTTATACAGGTCATGGAAAATCCCCCTGACGTTCTTTTCCTTTAGGTAAGTAATATTCACATAGAGGAAATAGAGAACGCAGACAGGCAGCACCAGGAAGGTATGCACGCTCTCCGCATGGAACATGCCCCTGGCAAACACTTCACCTATGGTTTTCCCGATTTCCCCTGCCGTAAAGCTCCCTGCCTCCATGGTTGACCGGATGGTCACTTCATCCGATAAGAGCATGGTCCCAAAAAGCCGGTACTCACAGGCAATATACCCGGCCGCCAGAATGGCCAATGCCAGAAGGAGCCTTAAGGGGAACTTCCTGTCCTTTATCCACATCCAAAGCAGGGCAGCCGCCATATAGCCCAGGATAAACAACCCAAAGTAAGAAAAATAAGAAACCAGGGGATAAAAAAACAAAGCCCCATACCATTTGGGGGAGGGATCCTGATAGATTCTGCGTACCAGGAAAACCACCAGCGGAATGGAGGCAAAGGGGATGCCAAAGGCGGGGAATACATTCAGCGCCCCATAGGCAAGCCCCAGCACCCAGGCCAGGGGGCGGCAGCGTCCATATGTGCCCTCCTTGCCAAGGAAGTCTTTTGCCAGGAGGATACAGGAAAAAATACCTATGAGGATTTTCAGAAAATAGCCTGCGATATATGCCGGATAAGCCGGAAGAACCATATACAGCACCGTAGAAAGGGAAAACTCCGAGGGAAGGGTATCCCTGCTAACGCCCCCTAGAAAGGGAGCCTGCACCCCATGCGCCCAAAAGGTTCCCGTATCCTTCATCATCTGGTACTGGGGAATAAAAAGATCCAGATTATCGTGGACCGCAATAATGCTGTTTTCACCGCACAGCACAAACACCAGCCCTGCAAAGAGCAAAAACCCCAGCACAAGGAACAGATACCAATGTGAAATCAGCTTTTTCAAATTTCTTCCCCCTTGTCCTGCCCGCTTTTTTTCCTTTCCTTTTCACACACCAGCGTCAGCCGGTACTCAAAGTCCCTGCGGTTTTTCATTGCCATGTTAGAAAGGATTAACCCTGCAAAAAAAGACTGGATTGCAGCCATCATCACAAACCCGCAGACAATCAGCGTGGGGAATTTCAAAACCAGCCCGGTTTCCAGATATTCCATTAATACCGGGATGAAAAATAAAACCGCCGCCACTGAAAGGACCACCGAAAAAATGCTGAAAAAGCCAAAGGGTTTATAATCCCGGTAGAGCCGGAAAATGGTCCCCAGCACCCGGAAGCCGTCAGTATAGGTATTAAGCTTGGATACGCTTCCCTCCGGCCTGTCCCTGTACTCCACAATCACATTTTCAATCTGCATATGGTTGTAGACTCCGTGGATGGTCATCTCCGTCTCAATTTCAAAGCCTTTGGAAAGCACCGGGAAGGTTTTCACAAAGCCGTAGCTGAATGCCCGGAAGCCAGTCATGATGTCCTTGATCTCACATCCAAAGAGATGGTTGATGCTGGCACGCACCAGGGAATTGCCCATATTATGGAAGGGACGCTTGTTTTCCTCAAAATAGGTGGAGGAGAGCCGGTCCCCCACCACCATATCCGCATTATGGTTCAAAACCCTGTCCACCATCTCCGGTGCAAATTCCATGGGATAGGTATCGTCCCCATCCACCATAATATAACATTGGGCTTCTATCTCCCGGAACATACGCCGGATCACATTTCCCTTTCCCTGGAGATATTCATTGCGCAGCACTGCCCCGTGCTCCCTGGCAATTTCGGCGGTGCGGTCTGTAGAATTATTATTATACACATAAACCACCGCTTCCGGCAGAGAAGCTTTGGCGTCCTCTATTACCTTGGCAATTGTCTTTTCCTCATTATAGCAGGGAATCAAAACAGCTATTTTGTCCATAGGAACCCTTCCTTTTCTTCTTCCAATCGTAGTATGGTCATATTGTAATATTTTATCAAAGTTTCCAGGGGAAGTCCAGATATATGGAAACTCATTTCCGAAATTTGACAGTCATTCCCATATCCCTATTGCCAAAAACCATCCCATCCCTTATACTGATAATGCTTAAAAATACTGAAAAGGAAGTATAACATTATGATTCGCATTATTTTAGTAGCCGCCTTCGTGATTTTATTTCTGGTTTTAAGCATTCCCCTTCTGGTGGCTGAATGGATTATCGGAAAATACAACATGGAATTAAAAAGCAAAAGCTCCCTTGCCATTGTAAAATGGGCTTTCCGTGTATGCCTGTTCCTTGCAGGGACCCAGGTCATAATACAGGGGGAGGAAAACGTGCCAAAGGATGAGCCGGTCCTCTATATCGGGAACCACAGAAGCTATTTTGACATTTTGATCACCTATGTGCGTGTCCCCCGGCCTACTGGTTATATTGCCAAAAAGGAAATGCTCAAATGGCCCCTTCTGGTAAACTGGATGCGGAACCTCCACTGCCTGTTCCTTGACAGGAACGATATCAAGCAGGGGCTTAAAATCATATTAACTGCCATTGACCAGGTAAAGTCCGGCATTTCCATCTGCATCTTCCCGGAAGGGACCAGGAATAAGGCCAACCACACCTTTATGGAATTTCATGACGGGAGCTTTAAAATTGCCGCCAAAACAGGATGCCCCATCATCCCTATGACCATCTATAACTCCGGGGATATCTTTGAAGACCATCTTCCGAAAATCAAAAAGACGCAGGTAATCTTGCACTATGGCAAGCCCATCTACATAAAGAACCTGCCAAAGGAAGACCAGCGTAAAATCAGCGCTTACACCAAAAACATTATACAGGAAACTTATTTTAAGATAAAAGAAGAAGCAGGCTTTTAGGCTTGCTTCTTCCCGTTTCCCTAACTGAAATCCTTTAAAAACGCCACCACTTTCTCAAACGCCATTCCATGGGAGGCTTTCACCAGTACGGTATCCCCCTTTTTTAATATGGCGGGAAGCCCTTCCAGCATTTCGTCCCTGTCCGCAAAGTAATAGGCCTGGGTCTTCCCCAAATACCCGTCTTTCTCCCCTGGCATACTCTCCCTGGCATTTTCGTACATATTCCGGGACAGCCTGCCGGTACAGGCCAGCACGTCTATTCCCTTTGCCACTGCATAAGCGCCGATTTCACCGTGCATCTGCCCTGTGTTCTCCCCCAGCTCAAACATATCCCCCAAAACCGCCACTTTCCTGCCGGAAGCCGAAGCCAGCAGGTCAAGAGCCGCCTTCATGGAGGCCGGGTTGGCATTATAGCAGTCATCTATCAGCGTGCCAAAAGGCAGGGACAGCACATTGCTCCTGCCCCCCACCGCCTCCACGCTGGCAATCCCCTGCCTGACGTCCTCCGGCGAAAGCCCCAGCAGCATCCCCACGCCAGCGGCGGCAAGGGCGTTTAACACCATATGTGCCCCTGGCAGGGGAATCTCCACCGGAAACACATAACGCCCTGCATGGATTACTGCCTGGGAGCCCAAAAGCCCCTTACCGGCCACCCCCTGGGCATAAATGTCATTCACAGGATTTAAGCCAAAGCGCACCGGCCGGTGGTTTCCCTTTTGCTTCATGCCGGAAAGCAGGCGGTCGTCACCATTTACAAATACATACCCCTCCGGGTCCATAAAATCAAAGATCTCCGATTTGGCCTTGAGGATACCCTCCCGGCATCCCAGGTTTTCCAGATGGCTCTGCCCGATATTGGTCATAACACAGATATCGGGCCTTGCAATTTTACTTAAACGGTGCATCTCGCCGAAATTGCTGATCCCCATCTCCAGCACCGCAATCTCATGTCCCTCCCTGATGGAAAGCACTGTAAGGGGAAGCCCAATCTCATTATTGAAATTTCCCTGGGTTTTCAGTACCTTATATTTTACCGAAAGCACAGAGGCAATAAATTCCTTGGTGGTAGTTTTCCCCACGCTCCCTGTAATGCCCACTACCTTAATGTTAAGCTGCTTTCGGTAGTATTCCCCAATCTCCCGGAGGGCTTTCAGGGAATCCTCCACCAGGATATAGGGAACGGGGCAGCCCTTTGGGGGATGCTGGCAGACTACTCCCAATGCGCCCCTAGCGGCCACCTCCGGGATAAAATCATGCCCGTCCACCTTCCCGCCCTTGACCGCAATGAAGATCCCGCCCGGCTCCGCCCTGCGGGAATCAATGGCCACACTTACAGCTTCCGCCCCCACGCCCGTGGCATCCTTAAGGCCATGGAGGGCTCCCCCGCATGCCTGCGCCACATTTACCAATGTCATATTCTTCAACTTAATCCCCTGCCTCCCTCACTGACGCTTCCAGGATCTTCTCACAAAGCTCCCCAAAGCTTATCCCTTCCGCCGCCGCTTCCTGGGGAAGCAGGGAGGTAGGCGTCATGCCGGGAAGGGTATTGGCTTCCAGGCAGAAAACCTTTCCCTGGCTGTCCATCCGGAAGTCCATCCTGGCATAATTGTTCATCCGCAGAGCCTGGAACACCCTCTCCGCATACCTCTGGATTTCCCTTGTTTTTTCCGGTGGAAGCTCCGCCGGGCAGGTTTCTATGGTGGCCCCCGGCTGGTATTTATTTCTGTAATCGTAGAAGCCTTCCACAGGGGCGATTTCAATCACAGGAAGCGCCCTTCCCTCCATCACCCCCACAGAAAACTCCCGGCCCTCAATATATTGCTCCACTATCACCTCGTCGTCATAGCAAAAAGCCTCCTCTAAGGCTTTGCCATACTCTTTCTCCGTCATAGCGATGCATACGCCCACGCTGGAACCGCCGCAGCAGGCCTTTACGATACAGGGGAACGGAACCACATCTTCCTGTTTCTGCCCCTTTTTCAGGCGTATGCCAAAAGGGGTCGGGATGCCATAATAGGCAAACAGTTCCTTGGACAGCCCCTTATTCATTGCCAGCGCCGAGCCCACATAGCCTGCCCCTGTATATGTAATCCCCATCAGGTCAAAACACGCCTGGATTTTCCCGTTTTCCCCGTTTTCCCCGTGAAGTGCCATGAACACCACGTCCGCTGCCTGGCAGATAGCAATCACATTAGGGCCGAAAAAGTTCTTCTCCCCGTCCGGGCGCAAGGCTTTGACCTGCCGGATATCCGGGTTTTGCCCTGAAATGGCTCCCAGTTCCCCTGCCCAGTCCTTCTTTTTATCAAAAATACCTGCCGCAGACCTCCCTTCCTCCGGGTTTTCCCATTCATATCCCAGATAGACGTCCAACAAAACCACCTGATGCCCCCGTTCCCTCAAAGCCCGGTATATCATTGCCCCGGAGCTTAAGGATACATCCCGCTCCGTACTGATACCGCCTGCCAGCACTACAATCTTCATTAGCTACCTCCTTACAGAAATCCAATTTCCTTTAATCTACACCAATTTTTCCCCCGCCAAAAGGGAATATCATGCCCCTTGCCCTGCAATAAATGCTGTATTCCCGGGCGATACATTATATTCCCTCTCCGGCGCATTATATCCCTGCTATTTTCACTTCTTACAATTATAACTTTTTTTCACCCTCCGGTAAAGGAAAGGATTCATCCGCATAGGCAATTTTTCCCTCTATTATGGTACACATGGCCTTTGCCTCCACCCTGGTTGGCAGGCAGTTAAAAATTGCAACATCCCCGTCCTTTCCCACCTCCAGGGAACCCAGCCGGTGCCCTACCCTGCATATCTGTGCGGGATAAAGGGTAATCGCCTTTAAAGCTTCCATTTCGTCCAGCCCCGCCTTTACCGCCAGCCCGGCGCAGATGGGAAGGGACTGTATCAGGGATACCGGATGGTCTGTGGTAATGGCGGCCTTCACCCCTTCCCTGTTCAGTATCCCTATAGTTTTAAAGGCCATGTTCTGTACCTCAATTTTGCTCCTGCTGGCAAGGTCAGGCCCTACAATGGCGGGAAATCCCGACGCCTTTATTTCCTCTGCAATCAAATGCCCCTCGCTGCAGTGGTCAAGGGTCATATCCAGGTGGAATTCCCTGGCAATGCGGATGGCAGTCTGAATGTCGTCCGCCCTGTGTACATGGGCTTTTAAGGGAATTTTCCCTTCAAATACCGGAAGCCAGCACTCATAGCGGAAGTCCTCATCCTCCCGCTTCATGCCTGCACACTTTTTTTCATAATAACGCTGTGCCTTAAAAAGCTCTTCCCGGAGCAGTGCGGCAATGGCCATCCTGGTGGCGGGCGATTTGCCCTGGCCCTGATAATTTACCTTGGGATTTTCACCGAACGCAACTTTCATTGCCGCAGGGGCAAGCACGGTAATCCTGTCAATATTTCTGCCGCAGGTTTTCACAAAGGAAAAGGTCCCCCCTACGATATTGGCGCTTCCCGGGCCAATCATAGCAGAGGTAATCCCTGCCCGCAGGGCATCGTCAAAGGCGGCATCCATAGGGTTAATGGCATCCAGGGCACGCAGGTAAGGCGTAATGGGGTCCACTGTCTCATTGCAGTCGTCCCCCTCCATCCCCTTTTTCTCCTCTGTGATCCCCATATGGCAATGGGCCTCAATCATCCCGGGCATTACCAAAAGCCCCAGGGCGTTTATGGCCCGCACCCGCTCTCCTTCCGGCAAAGGAAAAGGGGCTCCATCTTTCATAGGCCCCAATTCCTTTATTTTCCCATTTTCAATGCATAAATACCCCTTTTCCCAGATGTCCCCGGCCATTGTCAGGATTTTACCGCCGATAATATACAGCCTTTCACTTAACATCTTTTTAACCTTTCTCAGTTTAATTTGGCCATCGGGTTTATGGGCTCGCCATTCTTGGTAAGCTTGAAGTATACGTTAGTACCCTCCACGCTGAAGTACTTAGTGGGTGCCCCCACTTCCGCGATCACATCCCCTGCGGCCACATAGCTTCCCTCGGAAACCAGAATATTGGAAAGCTGCCCATAGGTTGCCTCATAACCGCCTCCCAGCTCCATGGTAACGCCGTTGCCAATCTTCGGGTCTGTAAACACGGAAATAACCTTGCCCGCCGAAGCCGCAGTAATCAGGTCCCCCTGATTTGCCTGTATGATAATGGCAGGATTGTATTTATACTGCTGCAGGGTAGGGAAGTAAACAGTCTTGTCCATGCTGTAGTTTACCAGAATATTGCCTACAACAGGCCAGACCAGCGTATCAGAATCGCCAAAGGTCAGGGCAGGCTGCATGGCTGTAGACAGCGCCGGGGTACCTTCCCCTTCACCGCCAATATCCGCTGTCTGCTCCCCTTCTTCCTTTTTCGTCCCCTCCTTTGGTGCCTCCTGTGTTTTCCCTTCTTCTTTTCCCTTCTCTTCTTTGTTTTTTTCCTTCAGTGCCACTTCCGGGCTGGCTGTGGGGGAAGCGCCCTCAGACATGCTCACACTCCCTGACTGGTCCGGGTTTTCTACCTTCTGTGAATTTGTTTCCTGGAAATAAGGGTCATAATCCAGATCGTCAGAAGGGACTATTCCCTGTGTCACATTTTCTGATGGGTTAACCGGGTTTTCCCCCCCGAGCCCTGCCGCCGCATTATTCTCAATGGCGCTTAAGTCTACTACATATCCCTCATCCTGATTGCTTTTGTCCCTTCCCAGCCACAGCCCGGTAGCTGTCAGGGAACCTAAAACCAATACTGCTGAGGCAACCATAAGGAACCGTTCCCTGGCAAGGCCTCTTCTTCTACTTCTTCTCATATCTCTTCCTCCTGGAACTGTTGTTGTTCTTTTATGGTTAGTTTTACCCTTATTTCCTTCTTTATTCAAATTTTGTAATTATTACATCCTGAAAAAAATAGTTCAGGATTTCTACATAATCGCTCCCTTCCTTTGCCATTTCGTTTGCCCCGAACTGGCTCATGCCAAGCCCGTGCCCTGTCCCCTTTACCCTGGCAACAATCCTCCCATCCTCACTGTCCAGATGGAAACTGGAGGAAGCCAGGTGGAAAGATGCCCCAAACTGCTCGCCAGAGACAAATTTTCCCTCCCGCTCCACAAAAAGCACATACCCCACACTGTCCCTGTACAGGGAAAAAGACTCCAATTCATTTTCCACCGCCACACTGCCATCTTTCCTTATTTCCTCCTCCGTTATCTGAAAAGCCGGTGCCTGCTGCCAGAGCCTTTCAAACTCGCCCTGGGTATATACAGCCATACTGGTATAATCCCCGGCCAGAAAATCCCTGCTACATAGCACGCTTTTTAAATAAGGATATCCCGTAAGCCGCAGCTCCCCCGCATTCCTGGTAGCCCCGTTGCTTACCCCAAAGTACGCGCCGCTTACCGGATGGCCTTCATAAAAAAGGCAGACCCCCGCGCTCTGGGTTACCGCCGCCCAAATTTTCTCCGACACCTGCCCGCTGCCATACCCCCCATCCTCCACAAGAATTTCACGGGTGCTGCCCCCGCCCCGTTCCAGGGAGGCCAGCAGCCCGGAGCGTATCAGCACCGCCTGGGCCTTGAGCGTTTCCAGTTCCCAGCTTTCATCAATGCTCCTTGCCAGCCTGTCAGCCACATAGTCCTCCAGGGGGATCCTTTCGCTTCCCAGCCCGGTGGTATTACAGACAAACGTGTATCCTTCCCCCGCCTTCCTTTCCCTGTCCCCATATTCCGCCGCCCCCTCTTTGATATTGCCAAAAAGAAAAGTCACCAAATACGGGGCCAGCAGCAAAAACAAGGGCCAGTACCCTTTGCGTACTGGCCTTCTGTGGAACAAAAGAACCGTACCACGATTTCCATGGGAAAATCCTGGTACGGTTCTCTTTAATTTGACAGTTTGAAAGACTCTAAGTTTTTTCATAGGACACCTCCAGGCTATTTTATGCCCAAGTGCCCCGTCTATATACCATTTTTGCTGTTTCACATTGCCATGTCATACAGCCATTTTTCATATTTGCCCTGATTCTGCCGGATTTTTTCCTGTTCCCTGTGTTCTTTGCCCTCCTGTCCATGGAGCGCTAAATCCACATGCTGGACGGTCCCCACATTGCCGTTCTCATACAGGAAAAAACCGGTGCTCCGGACCGCTCCCCTGGCCTGGCCATCCTGTCCATTGATGGCGTAGTTGGTAGCGGCGTTTTGAAGACAGATTGCCCCCACCCCTTTTTCCGCCAGGGAATAAAGCTGCTGGTTCCCCTCTTCATCCGTCACCCAGATCTTCAGTTTATCCCAGATTTCATCCCCCTCATCAATAAAGCCATTATGGTCTGTGTCATAGGCTGCAAGGTCCGCAAACCCATTGCCGGATTTGGTGCCAAAAAGCTCCGACCCGTCGTTGATGACGCCGTCACCGTTTTGGTCCAGCGCCAGGTAACCACTGCCTGGTGCCAGGCGGTTGACCTCATCCTCCTGCCCGTCCCCGTCGATATCAAACAGGAACGTCTGGCCAGACAGGCCCGCGATATTCCCGTCTAAGTTGATCACAAGGGGATCGCACATTTTCACCTGGATGGCAGTAATGTTTTCCTCATAATACTCCTGAAAGCTCCGGCTCATTTCCAGGTCCAGGTTAAAGGTAATCTCCCTGCCGTCCGCACACCTGACGGTCCCAGTGGTGGAATAAGAGGTGCTTTCCGTTTCCTTCCGGTAATACTGGCTGCTGTAGGTCAAGGTTTTCACATTGACCATCCCCGTAGATGCCTGCATATCAGAGGAAGGCGCCGTCTGTCCCGGATCCTGCTTCCCCTGGCCAAACCCCCTGTTTCCCTGCCAGTCCTTTCTATGGGGAAATAAGATGTCCAGCAGGTAATTCAGGCATTCCTGCCGGATTTCCATCAGCTGTTCATGGATCGCCGAAGCCCCCATCTCCCGGAGCTTTCCCGACTGGAAGGTTCTCTTCATGGCCTTTAATTGGCCAAAGGCAGACTTTTGGGGATCCTCCTGGCTTTGCTTTTCCTGGGCCTGTTTCCCCCCTTCTTCCTTATCCGCCAAAGCCCCCTCCTCCAGGCTCTGAAGCCCGCTGGAGACGGTCACTGTGCTGACCCTCCCGGAAACAAAAGAGTAACGCCTATGGGATTCCATTCCTATTGCAGCGGAATCGATTCGCATTCTTCCTCCTTCTTTTTAGTCCCTTGCCTTTTCCGCCCATCCGTGATTAGAAAATGCAAAAATGATACACAACGGGGCTGTCCTTTTCCCCAGGGTATACCATCCATGGCGACTAAATCAATATTTTCTGCTGGTATTCTGGCCATAAACACCTGCAATATATTTATCGGCGGCAGGCGGATTTTATTTAGCAGGGAGAAAACTTTAGCGGAGCCTATGTAATGAAAAAGACAGAAAATGCCATAAAGCCCCGCCCGCCACAGGCTATATCACTGATTCGGGGAATAAAAACCACAGCCACCTTCATATGATTTACTATAAATGTCTCCCAAGGCAAATACAGTGAAACGAGGGCATCTATGAACCAAAAACCTACCGGCATAAAATTCCTCTTTAAATTTCTTCTCCAAGTATTCCAGGGCGCACTGATTGGGCTGGGGGCAGTGCTTCCCGGCATCAGCGGGGGTGTGCTCAGCGTGGTGTTCGGCGTCTATAAGCCTATTATGGAGCTGCTCTCAAACCCCCTGCGCCATTTCAGGACCCATGTGCCAAAGCTGTTTCCCTATATCCTGGGGGAGATCGTGGGTTTTATGGGGGTTGCGGGCGTGCTTGCGTTCTTTCTGGAAAAATACCCTGCACCGTCGGTATGCCTGTTTGTGGGGCTGATAGCCGGAATGCTGCCCTCCCTCTGGAAGGAGGCAGGGCTTTGCGGCAGGAATAGGAGCTCCTTTCTCTCCCTGGCCATGGCAATGCTGGCAGTCTTTACCCTGCTGCTGGGGCTGGGGGCAGCCTCCGTGGCCATCACCCCCGGCTTTGTCTGGTATCTGTTCTGCGGGTTCTGCCTTGCCTTAAGCATTATCGCCCCAGGGATGAGTTTTTCCACCCTGCTGATGCCTTTGGGCCTTTACACGCCCTTTGTGGACGGGATCGGGCATTTGTCCCGGGAAGTGCTGGTTCCCGCCGGAATGGGTGCCCTGATCACCATCGCCTGCCTGTCCCGGGCAGTGAACGCCCTGTTTGACAAATATTATTCCATTGCCTTTCACGCTATCGTGGGCGTGGTGGTGGCCGCTACCGTGATGATCATCCCTTTTGGGAGCTTTCAGTCTTCCACACGCTCCTGTATGGTGAATATTTTCTTCCTGGCGGCAGGGGTTTTTACGGCAACGGCCATGGAGAAGTGGAATGCAGGGGTGAGTACATAACAAAGACGCTGCCAGGCTTAGCCATCTGTCCCTGTATAAAACAAACGCCGTCACGCTCCACGGTCCGGCTTATTGTAACAAACGCCGCCGCGCTCCGCGGTCCGGCTTATTGTAATGAAAAAGCTGGCGATGGCCAGCTTTTTCCGTAATCCCATACTTTATGCCCCAGATATCTCCCGATGCTCACCAACAACATTAAGTGAACCTTTTTCTGGCAAAGCACTCTTTGGACTCCTGCCAGCAGTATTAGGAGAATCACCCATTTGTGAATCATTCTTAGGCGCTATGATCTTTTCCATATTTGAACCATTTACCGCTGTTATTTCCAGCCTCACAGCATCAATTTCATATTTCTGTATGTTTTTTATCACTTCATTCATCAGCTTATCTTCTTCCTTATTAAACAGATAATCTGCAATAATTTTCGGCAGTTTAAAAATCGAGAGGACCATAGTCGCGAAGGAAGAAAGTATTGCCGTAACAGCTCCGGTAATCACTGCGACTGACTGATATTGTTGATTAATCATTTTAACAAAAATAAAAAAGGATATCAAAATTGAAGCAACAAACAGGAACATCAACAAGATCATAATGAACTTAATAACACCAAAGAACCTCCTTTTTAACTCATTTTTATTCTCTACTGAACTTGAGATCTGCTCCTTATATGTATTCAGTATTTCTATATAGGTCTGTGTATATTCTTCATGCGGAACTATACTTTTTTCATTTTTTGTATTTTTATCATTCACCATTGGAAAGGCTTCCCCATACCTCTTTGAAAACAGCGTTAATAAATCACTTCCTTCATCCTTCTCTCAACACTGCTCTTCTTAGTCTCAAAATAATTTGACAAGTAAATAACTGTATATCTCATATGATAGCCAGAATTCTCCATCGCCTTTAAATATTGCCTGATAAACTGTTTTGCAGGCATCAGCAACTCAGCAGCGAATCTGTCTGCCCGGATTTCCACATCTGAATCATGCCCTTTTCTCGGATAGGTCCTGGAAAATAATAATCTCCTGTCAGATGATTCTGGGCTTCCAACATAATCCATTAGATAATGTGCCAACTCATGGGCAACGATAAACCTCTGGTGAAAATACTCTTCCCTGTCTCCAACCACAATCACCCTGTCGGTATTGTATATATCACGGGTCGTCCCACCAACATATATATTTCCTGATATATCCTCCGGCATATTAGCTTCTTTAAACGTAGAAATTCCAAATGCCCCGGCAATTGCCACAATCGGAGTTGGGCCGCTTATATCCCCATATCCCCCCTCTTCTAAAACTCTGTCTGCCAGCTTTTCCGCTTCTTTAACTGTATATTGATTTGCCGGATTTTCCTGCAAATGCGCAACTAATCCTTCGTACATAATACCTCCCCTCTCCATCTTGCATTTCCTTCTTCCGGGGCAATACAAATCAAATGAAACCCTGTTTCCCATTACGCTCTCCTCCACGTAATAAGATTACCATAAATTCCTTGGTTTTTAATCACCTATCAACAGGCCTTATAGCTATTTCCTCATGAAAATATCCACTTTTTCAACAATTTATATTAGAGTGGACGCCAAAATAAACGGCGTCCACAATACTCATAGCTTATTTTCTTTAAACCCTGTTATAATTAATCAGGCATCCCTTCAAAATGATCTGCCTCTCTTCTTCCGTAAGTTCCCCCAGCTTCAGGGTAAATTCCGTAAGTTCCCCGTCCCCTACCCGGTAAGCCTTGATCTCTTCCGCTTTCTCTTCAACCGCTTCCCTGATCCCCGGGAAGAAAAGGTAATCCTTATTCTGGAAGGGAAGTTCTCCCTCTTTGATCAGGAAGGGAAGCATTCCCCAGTTGATCAGGTTGGAGCGGTACCTCTTGGTGGCATACTCATTGGCAATATTCGCCCATCCCCCTAAAACCTTCTGGCAGGAAGCCGCCTGTTCCCGGGCGGAACCATCCCCCGGCTTAACCGCAAAGATGGCTGAACCGAAGCCCACGTTCCCCTTTCCTATCTCCGGATAGCTCTTTTTGATGGCATCCATAACCGGCTTAAGCTCCGGCTTTTCTTCCACTGGGCATTTCCCTTCCATCACTGCCTTCTGTGCCTGCTGGATATCCTTGGCAAGCCCCACATAAGCAGGGTCTTTCCGGGATAACGTAAACTCCGCAAGCCCCAGGGGATTGGAGCGGTAAGAGGAAGTCTCACCGGAGGGGATCAGCTCGTCTGTGGTGGTCACCGGGTCATGGATTTCGGATACCACACGGAGAACCAGATTTTCCGGCAACGCTGTCATTGCAGGCCAGTCCTTAATGTTAGGCCCAAACTGGATCTCAACGGAAGGATCCGCCACGCCTTTGGCGTCAAATACTCTGTTGGCATAAATATTCGCATCAAAATGATACTGGTATTTGTTGATGGCCCCCTGAAATTCTGTAGCGGCAGTGAGCACGCCTTTATTGGCAGCCGTTGCCGCAATAGAACGGGCATCCATCAGGGCAACAGAAGAGATCTGCCCGTTCTGCAGCTTGGAGCCTTCCCTGTTAGGGAAATTCCTGGTGGAATGGCGGATACTGAAAGCATTGTTTGCCGGTGTATCCCCCGCCCCAAAACAGGGGCCGCAGAAAGCAGTCTTCATTACTGCCCCGGTTTCCAGGAGCGCGGCCGCACAGCCGTTTTTGATCAGTTCCATATAAACCGGCATGGAAGCGGGATAAACGCTTAAGGTAAAACCATCAGAGCCAATGTAGGTATCCTTCATAATATCTGCTGCAGCGCAGATGTTCTCAAAGCCGCCTCCTGCGCAGCCGGCAATAATTCCCTGGTCAACCAGAAGTTTTCCGTCCTTCACCTTATTTTTCAGGGTAAAATCCACCGCCCCGTCTAAAGATACCGCTGCCTTTTTCTCCACATCATCCAGGATATCCATCAGGTTTGCGTTCAGTTCCTCAATGGTATAAGTATTGCTGGGATGGAAGGGCATGGCGATCATAGGCTTTATGGTGCTTAAATCGATCACGGCCATACCATCGTAATAAGCTATCCCGCCGGGATTTAATTCTTTGTATTCTTCTTTTCTGCCGTGGATCTCATAGAATTCCCTGATCACATCATCGGTACGCCAGATAGAAGACAGGCAGGTGGTTTCCGTGGTCATTACATCAATACCGATCCTGAAGTCTGCACTTAAGGAAGAGACCCCGGGCCCCACAAATTCCATTACCTTATTTTTCACATAACCGCTTCCGAAAACTTCGCCGATAATGGCAAGGGCAACGTCCTGGGGGCCAACACCCTTCATGGGCTCCCCTGTCAGGTAAACGCCCACCACCCCGGGCATGTTGATATCATAGGTCTGGTTCAGGAGCTGTTTAACCAGCTCCGGACCGCCTTCGCCTACCGCCATGGTCCCCAAAGCCCCATAGCGGGTATGGGAATCAGAACCTAAGATCATTTTCCCACCGCCGGAAAGCATTTCCCGGGCATACTGGTGGATCACCGCCTGGTGAGGAGGCACATAAACACCGCCGTACCTTTTGGCACAGGAAAGGCCAAACATATGGTCATCTTCGTTGATGGTCCCACCCACCGCGCATAAGGAATTATGGCAATTGGTGAGCACATAAGGAATCGGGAACTTTTCCAGCCCCGATGCCCTGGCAGTCTGGATGATCCCCACAAAGGTAATGTCATGGGAAGTCAGCTTGTCAAACTTGATCTTTAGCTTATCCATACTGCCTGATGTATTGTGCTCCTTCAAAATGCCATAAGCAATGGTTTCCTGCCGCGCCGCTTCTTTGGCAGGCTCCTTTCCTGTTTTTGCCTTTATTCTGGCAGACGCCTCCGGCCCCTCCGGGATCACTTCCGTTCCATTTACCAGATACGCGCCTCCGTCAAATACATTGATCATATCTTGAGTCCTCCTATTTATAGTTCCGCTCCTGCCCTCACAGGCACCCGCTGTTTTTAGTTCCGCTCCTGTCTACTGGGATTGCATATTGTCCCATATATCTATCATCTGCCGTGCAAATGCCAGCTCCTTGCCTGTCCATCCGTAAAGGATGCAGGTCCTGTAACTATACTCCGGCAGGCACACGTTGTTATATCCCGCCGTCTGTATGGAAAATACGTTTACATGGGGATTCACTTTCTGCCGGTAGGCAAGTACCAGTTCAAAAACATTGATAAAATTTCCCCTGCCGGGGTTCCCGTTATTACAGTTAAATCCCAGCATCCTGTACTGATTTAGCTGGCTGGCGGTCCCGTACAGGCCGCCATGTCCCGCCTGTTGGTCAGAATAAATAAAGATCTGATCCCAATGTTCCTTCTTATCTATAGCGTTATAAAAAAATTCCCAGATGCCGCCCTCTGTGGCACCCCCTACATCCGAATTTCCATCCCTTGCGATTTCCCTGCACTGGCGCAGGATCTGCCCCCGCCGGGAAACGGGATATACCCGCAGGGTGTCACCGAATTTTCCCACATACCCTTCCTGGGATACCGCAGCAGCAATCACGGAAGAAAGGTTATCGATCTCCGCCACCCTGACGGAACCATACTCGGTAGGGACCATTCCCCAGGCGGAGCCGGAATTGTCAGAAAGGCACATAGTCTTTCCCCGGAACAGGGGCAGATTCTGCACCGACAGATCCACACATTCTTCCAGGGCATCCAGAAGGATAGGGCGGTGGGCGCAGGTACTTTTTTCCACAGCCAGATGTGCGCTGTAATAGCGGAAGGGAAACTGCCTGCCCCGGGCTACCCCGGCTTTTAGCTGTGCAACATATTCCTCCGCAAACTGCCTGTCCTCAATTTCCGTAAAAACACCCCGCAGATTTCTTAACAGAGCCATATGCCCCATGGGGACCTGATGGAAGATCTCCTGCCAGCCCATGCCTTTTGAGCGAAGGTTTTCCCAGGTCTTTCCGGCAGGGGGAAGGGAAATCTCCCCTGTTTTCATAAACTGGTCTATCACCGGGGAATGGGCATGGGTAATCCTCACCGCATCCTTAAGCCCCATCTCCGCTTTCTTATATTTGGCTGCTTCGTAAGCTTCCAGGCTTCCCAGCTTCCTGGCAAGGGAACGCTTCAAAATACTGGGCATATTTCTCTTGCCATGATTTATGTACAGAAAGTAAGCCAGTTGTGACAGAGGATCATCCCCCCTTATCATGACCTGCTTTTCGATTTCATCAAACATGCCCGGATTTTCCCGGGTAAATGCTTCTCTGTCAGGGTGGACCGCCGCCCTTACCATAATGACCTGTGGGTTCAGGCGCATAAAAAAATCCTGCCGGAGCTTCGCCGCCCACAAAAGCGTCCCCTTAAAGTCCTCCGCCAGCGCCTGGTCTATTGCCGACTCCATGATTTCTGTCGTAGTCCGCCCGTCCCAGGAATCCGCCATAAGTAAATAGCCGTCAAGAAGCCTGCAGCTTCTGTACCGGGCATCCTGGACGCTGCCTTTGCGGTAATAGGAAGGCTCACCAAAAACAGACGATGCTGTAATCATTTTTAACGTATCCAGGGGATTCACCTGGTAAGATTCTCCCCCCATAAAGTTTACCACCGCCCCATTCTTTCCAGCGGGCCTTGGGCTGCCTCGAAAACGGCTCACGTTGATCTCCTCCTGCAAAAAAACCCCGAGAAAAAGCGGAAACGGTATCTGTCGTGCTCTACCATTGAGCTACTGCCGCATTCCCGCGACAGATGGGACTCGAACCCATAACAACGCGATCCCTGAATCGAAGTAACCGTTCCCTGCGCATCGGGGTTATTTACTTTCTATTATCACTATAAAACAGCCATTTGTCAAGCTTTCCTAAATGGCCGATAGTGTAACTTTACTTGGGGGATGCAACAATGGACAGCCCTCCCCTCTTATAT